>Ga0302314_10000199_pt1 | contig 105970 bp, 105 predicted proteins | sample III_Palsa_N2_3_FD_200533 | JGI IMG/M metagenome (GOLD analysis project Ga0302314, IMG submission 200533) | Peat permafrost microbial communities from Stordalen Mire near Abisko, Sweden - III_Palsa_N2_3 | ecosystem: Environmental > Terrestrial > Soil > Palsa > Peat permafrost | place: Sweden... | reverse complement strand
ACCGACTTGGCCAGATCGAGCCCGATCATGCTAACTTCACCCACGGACGCCTCCTTTGCAGTGGTGTGCTCAACACCTCCACTCTGGCACTTCGATGCCGTCAGGGGGCGTCCACCCCATCGCTCTCCGATCTGGCGCCGATGACCGCCAACGACCCAAAGCAGACATTGGCGACAGCGTTTGAGCTGTCTAGCCGCCGACGCAATTCACCGCGGTGAAGCCTGCTAGGAACAGGCGACGATCTTCGGCTGTGCGTGCGCCAGTTACCGCCGCGAAGTTTTTCTGCTTGCGGGGAGTCCGGAATGAGGCGGATCAAGGATTGCGACATCAGCGATCTCGAAGCGCCTATCGGTTCCTCGGAGAGTTCGAATCTTGAGTGCAAGCGATCCGATGCGCTGGAGAAGGTCGCCGAAGCTCAGGCTTAAATGGAGATGATCCTTGGCGACCGTCGAGCAACACAACAGCCAAACCCACCGACTTAAGCTGTCAACGCCAGATGGCGTCCTCGAGGGCCTGGCTGAGGGCGATATCCGGATCTTTTACAGTATCCCGTACGCGGCCCCCGCTACGCCTGATCGGAGGTTTCGCGAACCCCAGCCGGTCGAGTCTTGGCGGGGCGTGCGGGATGCCACCCTGCCTGGCCCACGAGCACCGCAAAACCCCACCCCGCCCGCGGAAGTCGAGGTTGAGGCGCTCATGGGAAAGGAAGGGCCGCTAGGTCCTGACTATCTGACCCTCAACGTGTTCGCGCCCGTGGAAGGCTCAACGAGGCCGGTTATGGTCTTTGTGCACGGCGGGAGCTTCGTCGCCGGCAGTAAGGATGCTCCCGTCTACGACGGCCGCGCCTTTGCGCGCGATGGCGTCATATGCGTGGTGATCAACTACCGCCTCGGGATCGAGGGCTTTCTGCCCATCAAGGGCGCTCCAACCAACCTCGGGCTGCGCGACATGATCGCCGCGCTCAATTGGATCAAGGCCAGCGTCCATCTGTTTGGCGGAAACCCTGAAAACGTGACCCTTTTTGGGGAGTCTGGGGGCGCCTACTGTATTGCGGCGCTGATGACGTCTCCTCTAGCCGTGGGGCTGTTCCATCGCGCCATCTGCCAAAGCGGACATGTCCATGTCAGCCGGCCCCGTGCGGTGATGGAGCGTGTCCTCAAGCGCCTGGCGAAGCGTTTGCGGATCCAGCCCGATCGCGCGGGATTTCTCTCCGTGACCCTCGAGAGATTTTTGGCCGCTCAGGCATGGGTGATGTTGCCGAGCCTCTTGTTGGACACGCGCGACCAGGACGGACGCGATCCCAGTTTCGGCATCACCCGCTTCTTGCCCATACACGGTGATGACGTGTTGCCTGAGCCCACGATCGACGCACTCGCTAGGGGCGCCGGCCGTGAGATCGAGCTAATGATTGGATCGACAACAGAGGAGGCCAACCTCTTCTTCGTGCCCGGCGGCGTGCGCGACAAGCTGAGCCGATGGATGGTCCTTCTGTTCCTCGGGCGGTCGCTCCCCCGCGCGCGCGCCGCTTTACGGGCTTACGGTCTTGGCGCGAAGGGCGAGAAGCCCGGCTATGTTCTGACCCGTGCGCTCACCGATATCATGTTCCGCTCGATGACGCGCCGGACCGCCGAACTCCATAAGGGGCGTTCGTTCGTCTATGAGTTCGACTGGCGGTCACCCGCGATCGGGGGACAGCTCGGAGCCGCGCACGCCATCGAGCTGCCGTTCGTGTTCGACACTTTGGGGTGTGCGAGCGGGCCGCGAGGACTGTTGGGCGAGGCCCCTCCACAGTCCTTGGCCGACTCCATCCATGCGCTGTGGATCCGGTTCGCGACCGACGGAACGGCGCCTTGGCCAAGCTACGACGGCGACATGCGACAGGTCTATTCGTTGACCAGACAAACATCAGACTACGAACCGCCCTTCCCGGCAGCGACTTTCTTGCCCTCAGGCGTTGTCAGACCAAATCGACCGCGTCAGCCCCCACCTTCCGCCGCCCTGGTTTTCCGGGCAGCGGCCATCGCTCCTGCTTGAAACACGAGGGAGAAAGCGGCCGCCAGGGCGGTTTTGGTATGCGGCCGCCAGGATAGCGAAACGTGAAATTCGAAGCCGGGTACATTTGGTCTGACAGTACCAGTGGCGCCGACCGGCGCCGGTCAATTGAATCCCAACACGTCGCGCATGTCGTAGAGGCCGGCCGGCTTTCCCTTGACCCACAGAACGGCGGCGATCGCCCCGCGCGCGAACAGGCTACGGTCGCGGGCCGAATGGGAAAGGGTGAGGATTTCGTCCTCGGCGGCCAGGATGACGCTGTGCTCGCCGACGATGCCGCCGCCGCGCAGCGAGGCGAAGCCGATGGCGCCCGCGGGTCTGGCGCCGGTCAGGCCATCCCGGCCGCGAACGGCGACCTCGTCGAGGGCGGCGTCCCGTCCCCGCGCCGCGGCCTGGCCCAGCAGGAGGGCCGTACCCGAAGGCGCGTCCGTCTTGCGTCGATGGTGCGCCTCAACGATCTCGATGTCCCACTCGGACGCCGGCAGGGCCCGCGCAGCCCGCTCTGCCAATGCGGCCATCAGGTTGACGCCGAGGGAGAAGTTGCCGGACTTGACGATGGCGATGGACCGCGCCGCCTCGGCGATGGCGGCGTCCTGTTCGGCAGTGAATCCGGTCGAGCCGATGACCAGCGCCGGCCCGCCGTGGGCCGCGGCCGCCCGCGCCAAGGCGCAGGAGGCCTCCGGGGTGGAGAAATCGACGATCACGTCGCTCGTCGCCAACGGGTCGGCGCTGGAGTCGTCTCGGTCGAAAGCCGCCGCCAGCTCCATGTCGGCCCGCGCCTCGACGAGCGCCAGGACCGCGCGACCCATGTGCCCGCGCGCGCCGGCGACCCCCAGCCTGAGGCTCTCAGCTCGATGGGATGGCACAGGCGCTCCGCTTGAAACCTGACGCCGTCTGTCGCCTTGGGGCCGGGTGCGGTCAAGTCCGCCGCCGGGGTTTGGTTGTCGCAAAAGATCGCTACGGCTAGGGTGCGGGCCCGCCGTTTCCGCGACCCTCCTCAGGATTGAACGCACTATGGACGACGCCGACAAGCGCAGCTTTACCGATGAAGAGGCGCTGGCGTTCCACAAATATCCGACGCCCGGCAAGGTCGCCATCGCGGCCACCAAACCGATGGCGACGCAGCGCGACCTGTCGCTGGCCTATTCGCCGGGCGTGGCCGTCCCGGTCCTGGCCATCGCCGCCGATCCGGACCTTGCCTACGACTACACCTCCAAAGGCAATCTGGTGGCCGTGATCTCTAACGGCACGGCGATCCTGGGCCTCGGCGACCTGGGCGCCCTGGCCGCCAAGCCGGTGATGGAGGGCAAGTCCGTCCTCTTCAAGCGCTTCGCCGACGTCGATTCCATCGACATCGAGGTTCTGGCCCGCGACCCGGACGAGATCATCACCGTGGTCAAGAACATCGGCGTGACCTTCGGCGGGATCAATCTCGAGGACATCAAGAGCCCGGAATGCTTCCGCATCGAGACCGAGCTGCAGGAGCTGCTCGACATCCCGGTGTTTCACGACGACCAGCACGGCACGGCGATCATCTCGGCCGCGGGCCTGATCAACGCCTGCCACATCACCGGCCGCGAGCTGGGCGAGATCAAGCTGGTGCTGTGTGGCGCGGGTGCGGCGGGCATCGCCACCCTCGAGTTGGTCAAGGCCATGGGGGTGAAGCCGGAGAACTGCATTGCGGTCGACAACACCGGCGTCATCTATCGCGGCCGCGTCGAGAAGATGAACCAGTGGAAATCCGCCCACGCGGTGGACACCGACGCCCGCACCCTGGCCGACGCCATGAAGGGCGCGGACGTGTTCTTCGGTCTCTCGGCCAAGGACATCGTCAGCCGCGAGATGGTGGCCTCCATGGCTCAGCGCCCGATCATCTTCGCCATGGCCAATCCCGACCCGGAGATCGCGCCGGCGGAGGTGCTGGCCGTGCGGCCCGACGCGATCGTCGCCACCGGCCGGTCGGACTATCCGAACCAGGTCAACAACGTCCTGGGCTTTCCCTACATCTTCCGCGGCGCCCTCGACGTGCGCGCCAAGCGGGTCAATCTCGAGATGAAGATCGCCTGCGCGCGGGCGCTGGCGGCGCTGGCGCGCGAGGACGTGCCGGACGAGGTCGCCGCCGCCTATCACGGCAAGCAGCTCAAGTTCGGCCCGGACTACATCATTCCGACGCCCTTCGATCCGCGCCTGATCCACTACATCCCGCCGTTCGTCGCCCAGGCGGCCATGGACACCGGCGTCGCCCGCCGTCCGATCCCGGACATGGACGCCTACCGCTCCAGCCTGGCGCGGCGCCTCGACCCGGCGGCGGGCTTTCTGCAGAAGATTTCCGGCGCCGTGCTCTCCGGCCCGGCCAAACGGATCGTCTTCGCCGAGGGCGAGGAGCCGTCGGTGATCCGCGCCGCCTACGCCTTCCAGAGCCAGGGTCTCGGGCAGGCGGTGCTGGTCGGCCGCGAGGACCTGGTGGCCGAGAACATGCGCCTGGCCGGTCTCGATCCGGCCGAGGCCAAGCTGGAGGTGATCAACGCCCGCGTCTCCAAGCACAACGCCGAGTTCGTCGAGTTCCTCTATGAGCGCCTGCAGCGCGACGGCTATCTCAAGCGCGACGTCGCGCGGCTGATCAATCAGGACCGCAATTCCTTTGCCGCCTCGATGGTGGCGCTGGGCTACGCCGACGGTCTGGTGACCGGCGTCACGCGCAACTACGACCAGGCGCTCGACGAGGTGTTGCGGGTGATCGACCCCGCGCCGGGCGGCCGGGTGCAGGGAATCTCGGTGGTTCTGGCCAAGGGCAAGACCCTGTTCATCGCCGACACCGCCGTCACCGAGATGCCAGAGCCCGAGGATCTGGTGGAGATCGCCATCCAGGCCGCTCGCACCGTGCGGGGCCTCGGCTTCACGCCGCGCCTGGCCTTCATGTCCTACTCGACCTTCGGCAACCCCCCCGGCGACCGCTCCAGCCGTGTGCGCAAGGCCGTGGCCCTGCTCGACGCGCGCCGCGATATCGACTTCGAGTACGAAGGCGAGATGCCGCCCGAGCTGGCGCTCGATCCCAAGTCGTCCAGCGCCTATCCATTCATGCGCCTGACCGACGAGGCCAATGTGCTGATCATGCCGGCCATCCACTCGGCTTCGATCTCGACCAAACTGGTCCAGGCGCTGGGCGGGGCGACGGTGGTCGGCCCGATCCTGGTCGGCCTCTCCAGGCCGGTGCAGATCTGTCACCTGTCGGCGTCGGTCTCCAAGATCCTGACCCTGGCCCAGATGGCGGCGTTTGAGAGCCCGCTCACCGAGACCGGTCGCCTCGTCTGACGCGCTCTTGACTCCCGTCGCCGGCTGAGCGTTTTACGCCGCCCCGCGTCCGGCCGGCGCGTGGATGACCGGAAAAATGCGGAAGGGGAGGGAGCCATGGCGCCCGCGCGCGCGATCGGCGTCGATTTCGGCACCACCAACACCGTGCTCTCCCTGATCGGAGCCGACGGCCAGGCCGAGCTGGTGAGCTTTGCCGCCGAGGACGAGGACATTGTCGCCTTCCGCTCGGCGCTGAGCTTCCACCCCGACCCGGACGACGCCACCCGGCGGGTCATCGAGGCCGGGCCGTGGGCCATCGACGTCTATGTCGAGGAACCGCTGGAGACGCGCCTCATCCAGTCGTTCAAGAGCTACGCCGCCAGCCCGCTCTTCCAGGAAACCCGCATCCTCGGACGGCGCTACGCCTTCGAGGACATGTTGTCGGCCTTCATGCTGCGGCTGCGGGCCCACGCGCCGGACGCCCTGGCCGACATGCCGCCGATCGCCATCGTCGGCCGGCCGGTGGAATTCGCCGGCGCCAGCCCGGACACCGCGCTGGCGCTCCAGCGCTATCAGGCCGCCTTCGAGCGCCTGGGATTCAGCGAGGTGCGCTACGCCTATGAGCCGGTGGCCGCCGCCTTCTTCTTCGCTCGCAACCTCGCCGCCGACGCCGTGGTGCTGGTCGGCGACTTCGGCGGGGGCACCAGCGACTTCTCCATCGCCCGCTTCACCCGCGCTGGCGGCGAGATCCGTGCCGAGGCCCTCGCCAACGCGGGCGTGGGGGTGGCCGGCGACGCCTTCGACTATCGGATCATCGACGCCCTGGTGTCGCCCGAGCTCGGCAAGGGCTCGAGCTACCGCACCTTCGACCACCTCCTGCCCATTCCCAACCGTTACTACGCCGCCTTCGCGCGCTGGGAGCAGCTGGCCCTGCTGCGCGCCTCGTCGGACATGCGCGACATCCGCCGCCTGAGGCGCGAGGCGCTGGAGCCAGCCAAGATCGCCCGCCTCGTCGAGATCCTCGACGACAACCACGGCTATCGTCTCTACCAGTCGGTCTCGCGCCTGAAGCAGGCGCTGTCCGCCGACGAGAACGCCACTTTCCTCTTCGAGGCCGGTTCGGTGCGGCTCGAAAAAGAGGTCGCGCGGACCGAGTTCGAAGGCTGGATCGCCCCCGAACTGGCCGCCATCGAAGGCGCGCTCGACCGGACGCTGGAGCGCGCCGGCCTCGCGCCTGGCCAGATCGACCGCGTGTTCCTGACCGGCGGCTCCTCCTTCGTGCCGGCCGTCCGAAACCTGTTCGCGCGCCGGTTCGGGCCGGAGAAGCTGGAGGGCGGCGGCGAGTTGGTCTCGATCGCCTCGGGCCTTGCCTATATCGGCCTGGAGCCCGACCTGGACGCCTGGTCGCGGCGCCTCGTCTGAATTGACGCGGCGTGAGGCTTCCTGCCGGACGGCGGCGGGGCTAAACCCCGGCTGAGAAACCTTTCAAGGGAAGCAGGGAACCCCACCATGAAGCTCGATTCCTCCGTCGCGGCGGTCGTCACCGGCGGGGCCTCCGGCCTCGGCGAAGCCACGTCCCGCGCCCTGGCGGCCCAGGGCGTGAAGGTCGCCATCTTCGACATGAACGAAGCCAAGGGCGAAGCCGTGGCCAAGGACATCGGCGGCGTCTACTGCCGCTGCAACGTGACCTCCGACGAGGATGTCGACGCCGCCTTCGCCAAGGCCCGCGCCGCCCACGGCCAGGAGCGGATCCTGGTCAACTGCGCCGGCACCGGCAACGCCGCCAAGACGGCCGGCCGTGACCGCAACACCGGCGAGATCAAGCATTTCCCGCTGGCCCACTTCGACCTGATCATTCAGATCAACCTGGTCGGCACCTTCCGCTGTATCGCCAAGAGCGCCGCCGGCATGCTGACTCTGGAACCGCAGGAGGACGGCGAGCGCGGGGCCATCGTCAACACCGCCTCGGTCGCCGCCGAAGACGGCCAGATGGGCCAAGCCGCCTATTCCGCCTCCAAGGGCGGCGTCGTGGGCATGACCCTGCCGATCGCCCGCGACTTGATGGGCGAGGGTATCCGCGTCAACACCATCCTGCCCGGCATCTTCGATACGCCGCTGATGATGGGCGCGCCGGTCAATGTGCGCGAGGCCCTGGCCGCGTCGGTGCCCTTCCCCAAGCGCCTGGGCAAGGCCGAGGAATACGCCCAGCTGGCGCTGACCATGATCACCAACGGCTATTTCAACGGCGAGGACGTGCGCCTGGACGGCGCGATCCGCATGGCGCCGCGCTGAGCGTGAGCGGGTCGCCGTTAGGCGGCCTGCCGGTCATACCAGAAAATATCTATCGCCTTAGTATGATTTCATACTAGAGGTCGCCTCCGACCGAGCGTGGCTGTTCGCGCCGATCGGAGGAGGCCCCGATGACCGACAACCCGACCCTGGCGTCCCGCCGCGGACTGTTGACCGCCGCGCTGGGCGGGCTGGCCCTCGCCGCCCCGGCGGTCATCGCCACGCGGAGCCGCGCGGCCGATGCAGCCGGGACCGTCCGCCTGCTGAATGTAAGCTACGACCCGACCCGCGAGCTCTACAAGGCCATCGACGCCGCCTATATCGACTTCTGGAAGAAGCGCACCGGCCAGACCCTGGTGATCGACCAGAGCCACGGCGGCTCGGGCGCCCAGTCGCGGTCGGTGCTCGACGGCCTGCAGGCCGACGTTGTGACGCTGGCGCTGGCCTATGACATCGACGCCCTGGCCGATCACGGCCTGATCGCGCCCAACTGGCAGTCGCGCCTGCCGGCCAATTCCAGCCCCTACACCTCGACCATCGTGTTCCTGGTCAGGAAGGGCAATCCGAAGAAGATCCACGACTGGGGCGACCTGCTCCAGCCCGGTCTGCAGGTGATCACGCCCAACCCCAAGACCTCGGGTGGGGCGCGGTGGAACTTCCTGGCCGCCTGGGCCTGGGCTCTGAAGCAGCATGGCGGTTCGGCGGCGAGCGCCAAGGACTATGTCCGCAAGCTCTATGGCCAGGTTCCGGTGCTGGACACGGGCTCGCGCGGCGCGACCAACACCTTCGCCCAGAGGGGGCTCGGCGACGTTCTCCTGGCCTGGGAGAATGAGGCTTTTCTGTCCCAGGCGGAGTTTCCTGGCCGGTTCGACATCGTCGCGCCGTCGATCTCCATCCTGGCCGAGCCGCCGGTGGCGGTCGTGGACAAGGTGGTCGAGCGCAAGCACACGCGGACGGTGGCTGAGGGCTATCTGAGGTTCCTCTACAGCCCCCTGGCTCAGACCCTGATCGGCCAGAACCACTACCGGCCCCGCAACCCCGAGATCGCGGCCAAGTTCACCGAGAAGTTCCCCAAGATCCCGCTGGTGACCATCGACCATCAGTTCGGTGGTTGGCGCAAAGCCCATGCGGAATTCTTCGCCGACGGCGGCGTCTTCGACCAGATCTATGCGCCCAAATAGCCGGGCGACCGGTTGTCGGCCGTAGGTCGCGAGGGGTGCCAGCAGCACTGAACGCCGGGCGGCCGCGGTGGCGCTGGCGCGAGCCCAGCATCCTGCCGGGCTTTGCTCCCGCCATGGGCTTCACCCTGCTCTACGTCAGCCTGATTGTGCTCATCCCGCTGTCGGCGCTGATCGCCCGACCGTGGGAGCATGGCTGGGGCGGCTTCTGGTCGACAGTGAGCGATCCGCGCGTGGTCGCGGCGCTGCGGCTCAGCTTCGGAACGGCGTTTCTCGCCGCCGTGCTCAACCTGGTCATGGGCGCGATCGTCGCCTGGGTGCTGGTGCGCTATGACTTTCCAGGACGCCGCCTCGCCGACGCGGCGGTCGACCTGCCGTTCGCCCTGCCCACCGCCGTCGCCGGCATCGCCCTGGCGACGATCTATGCGCCCAACGGCTGGGTGGGGGCCCTGGCCGCGCCGCTCGGCGTCAAGATCGCCTACACGCCCCTGGGAATTCTGATCGCCCTGGTGGCGGTGGGCCTGCCGTTCGTTGTCCGATCGGTGCAGCCGGTGCTCGAGGATTTCGACGCCGAGGTCGAGGAAGCCGCCCGGACCCTTGGCGCACGACCGTGGCAGAGCGCGGTTCGGGTGATCCTGCCGGCCTTGGCGCCGGCTCTGATCGGCGGCTTCTCCCTGGCCTTCGCGCGCGCCGTCGGCGAATACGGATCGGTGATCTTCATCGCCGGTAACATGCCGATGCGCTCGGAAATCGCGCCCCTGCTGATCGTGATCAAACTCGAACAGTTCAACTACGCCGGCGCCGCCTCGGTGGGCCTGGCCATGCTAGTGCTGTCGTTCGTCGTCCTCCTGGCCATCAACCTGGTCCAGCTGAGGCTGGCGCGCCGAGGCTTGCGATGAGAGGCGCCGTCCGCCCCCGGGGCTCGGCCTGGCTGATCGTCGCGGCGGCGATCCTGTGGCTGGCGCTGACCATCCTCTTGCCGCTGGCGGCGGTGTTCGCCGAGGCGTTCCGCAAGGGGGCGTCGACCTTTTTCGCCGCCTTCGCCGAGCCCGACGCCCTGGCGGCGATCTTCCTGACCCTGAAGGTCGCGGCGGTGGCGGTGCCGCTGAACGCCGTCTTCGGCGTCGCGGCCGCCTGGGCGGTGACCAAATTCGAGTTCCGGGGCAAGACGCTGCTGCTGGCCGTCATCGACATCCCCTTTTCGATGTCGCCGGTGATCTCGGGCCTGGTCTGGGTGCTGCTCTTCGGCGCCAACGGCTGGTTGGGACCCCAACTCGACAGCCTGGGGATTCGGATCATTTTCAACTTCACCGGCATCCTCCTGGCGACGATCCTGGTGACCCTGCCCTTCGTGGCGCGCGAGCTGATCCCGCTCATGCAGACGCAGGGGTCGGACGAGGAATGCGCGGCGATCACCCTGGGCGCCGGCGGCCTGACCACCTTCCTGCAGGTCACCTTGCCCAATATCATCGGGGCGCTGCTCTATGGCGTCCTGCTCTGCAACGCCCGGGCGATGGGGGAATTCGGCGCGGTGTCGGTGGTTTCGGGCCATATTCGCGGCCTGACGGACACCATGCCACTGCATGTGGAGGTGCTGTACAATGACTATGATTTCGTCGGCGCCTTCGCCATCGCCACGCTTCTGGCCGGGTTGGCGCTGGTGACCCTCGCGCTCAAGACGTGGCTGGAATGGCGCTTCGCGGGCGAACTGGCGCGCGGAAACCGCCGGACGGCGAGGACCGCGTGAGTCTGATTGTCGAAAATCTCGCCAAGCGCTTCGCGCGCTTCCCGGCCTTGAAGGGTGTGTCCCTGACCGCGGAGCCGGGGGAGTTCCTGGCGCTGCTCGGGCCCTCCGGGTCGGGCAAGACCACGCTCCTGCGGGTGCTGGCCGGGCTGGAGACCCCCGACACCGGCCGCGTCGCGTTCGAGGGCGAGGACTTCCTGGCTATGTCGGCGCGCGAGCGGCGCGTGGGCATGGTGTTCCAGCACTACGCCCTGTTCCGCCACATGACCGTGGCGCGCAACATCGCCTTCGGCCTGCGCGTGCGGCCGGCCCGGCTGAGGCCTCCGCGCGCCGAGATCGCCAAGACGGTGGAGCGGCTGATGTCGCTGGTCCGGCTCGAGGGCCTCGGCGACCGCTACCCGGCCCAGCTCTCCGGCGGACAGCAGCAACGCGTCGCCCTGGCCCGGGCCCTGGCCATCGAGCCGCGCATGCTGCTGCTGGACGAGCCCTTCGGCGCCCTGGACGCCAAGGTGCGCAAGGAGCTGCGCCAGTGGCTGAGGGAGGTGCACGACGCGACCGGCGTCACCACCATCTTCGTCACCCACGACCAGGAGGAGGCCATGGACCTGGCCGACCGGGTCGCGGTCCTCAACGCCGGCCGCATCGAGCAGATCGGCGCGCCCCAGGTCCTGAGCGAGGCGCCCGCCTCGGCCTTCGTCTTCGACTTCCTGGGGGATTCCAATCGCGCCCCTTGCCGCATCGAGGGCGGGCGGGCGGTGTTCGACGGCTTCTCCGCCCCCCTGGCCGCGCCCGGTGTCGCCGGCGGCGCGACGACGGCCTGGTTCCGACCCCATGAGACCCTCGTGGAGCGGACCGGCGAGGGCTGGCCGGTGACCGTCACCGGCCGGCTGATCAAGAGCGCGATCGTGCGGCTGGAGTGCCGCGGCGCCGCCGGGGCGATCTTCGAGGCCGATTTTCCCAAGGACGCGCCGCAGGCCGACCTGATCGTCGGCGCCGAGGCGCGCCTCAAGCCCAAGCGGGTGTTCGCCTTCGCAGAGTCCAGCAGCGAATAGCTGCGCCGACCGCTAGGCCTTCGGCCGCTGGATCTTGGGGCCGAGGTTGGCCATCACTTCGCGGGCGTTCATGGCCCGGGCGTCGCCGGCGGGCTTGGGCCCGCTCGACATCACGATCTCGGCGCTGGCCTGGAACTTCTGCACCGTGTCCACCACCGACGGTCCCCAATAGGGACCCCAGGCGCCCCAGCCATAGCCGCCCCAGGCGCGCCAGCGGGGCCGCCAGAAGCCATAGGGTCCGTAGGGGCCCGGTCCGCCCATGGGATCGACATAGGTCTGCTGGTCCTTGTCGGTGTGTCGGTCGGTGGTCTCGAACCAGTCGTAGCCGGAGTTCACCGTCACTTCCGCGGCGCGGTAGAGCAGGTAGTTCTCCACGGTCTCCCGCGAGGTGACCGTATTGCCCTGGAAGGTGACCCGATAGTGGTTGGCGTCCAGGCGTTGGTCGGTGAAGCCGCCCGACACCGCCGCGCCCTGCTGCAGCGGCTGGTAGGGGGTGGCCGTCTCACAGCCGCTGAGGCCAGCGGTCAGGGCGATGGCCGCGATCGCCGCGGCCCAGGTCGTCTTCATCGTCATCTCTTCCCTATGCGCCGCCCCCGGCGGGTAGACGCGGCATTATCCCTGAGCGTGGCCGCCCATGACAAGCATCCACACGATCTTGCCCAGCGAGCCGAACAGCAACACCCCGGTCGCCAGCGCCTGGGTGATGAAGCCAGCCTCACGAGACTCGGCAGCCTTGGAGTAGCCCGTCAGATAGAGAATCCGGCCAACGATCCAGACGACGCCCACGGCGGCGGCCCAGATGTCGCTGATGTAGAACGAGAACAGCCACAGCGAGACCAGGAACAGCGGCAGCCATTCCAAGGTGTTGGCCTGAACACGGAAGGCGCGCTCAAAATCCGGATGACCCGTGATCGCCGGGGCGGCGACGTCGTATGTGCCGCGCGCCCGCGTGACGTTGAAGGCCATGTAGAAGTAGACCAGCAGGGCCCCGATCGAGGCGAGCGACGTCCACAGATGAGCCGCCATCGGCGATTCCCCCCTTTTGTCGCGCACAGGATGGCATGTTCGCCGACCGCCTGGAAAGGGCGGGGTCTGATAGGCTCTGGCCATCGATGATTCGAGCGCGGCGATGACATTGCTTGGCCTCGCGGGAGACCTGACCTCCGGCTTGCGCGGACGACGGCGCGGCGCGCCGACGACGTCGGTCGAGACTTGCCTGGACGCCTTCGGCGTCTGCCTGATCGCCATCGACGGCGAGCGCGTCGAAGTGGTCGCCGGGCAAGAGCGCCTGGACGCCTTCGCCGCCCAGGCCGGTCGGCCGGGCGTGGACGCGACGGGCATGGTCGAGGCGCTGGCTGGGCTTGGGCCGGAAATCGCGCGCGGCCTCGCGGCGCTGCGCGCGCGCGGCGAGGCGTTCGCGGCCGAGGCGCCGGCGGGCGCCGGGACTCTGCGCGTGGAGGGACGCACCGCTGGAGCCCTCATCCTGCTCTCCGTCTCCGCGCCGGCCGCGTCCGATACGCCGGCGGGCGGGGTGCTGGCCGCCTTCATGGATGAGCGGCCGCAGCCGTGCTGGATGGTCGACGCGGCCGGCGCCCCCACCTGGGTTAACCGGGCGTGGCTCGAGGCGGTGGGCGCGGAGTCGCTGGCCAGGGCCCGCGAGCGCCATCTCTCCCTCGACGGCGAGGCCGACCGCATCGCCGGCGAAGCCGCCGCCCGGCGCGAGGCGCGGACGCTGCTGCGCTGGGTGCGCACGGGCGAGGGGCGGCGGGCGCTGCGCTTCCGCGCCCAGCCCCTGGCTGGCGGCGGGGCGGGCGTGTGGACCGACGATGTCACCGAGGTGGAGACGGCGGCCGAGACCCTGGGGCGCGCGCAGGTGGCGCAGGAGGCGATGTTCGAGCGCCTGGCCGACGCCATCGCCGTGTTCGGTCCCGATCGCCGCCTGGCCTTTCACAATCCGGCCTTCGCCGAGCTGTGGGACCTGGAGCCCGCCTGGCTGGCCGACCGGCCGAGCCACGCCGACATTCTCGACCGCCTGCGCCGGCGCGGCAGCCTGCCGGAGCACGCCGACTTCGCCGCCTTCAAGGCCGCCGAGCTGGCCCGGCACGAGGCGCTGTCGCCCTCGCCAGAAACCCTCTGGCGCCTGCCCAGCGAGCGTACGCTCAAGGCCAGCAGCCAGCCCCACCCGGCCGGCGGCCTGATGATGGTGTTCTCCGACGTCACACCCGAGCTGCGCCTGCGCGCCCAGTTCAACCATCTGCTGCAGGTGCAGCAGGCGACACTCGACAAGGTCTCCGACGCTGTGGCCGTGTTCGGCGCCGACGGGCGCCTGCGCCTGCACAATGAGGCCTTCGAGCGCTTCTGGTCGGCCGCCGAGGGCGGGCTGGCGCCAGGCCTCGCCTACGATGAGGTGGTGGAGATCGCCCGGCCCCGCCTGCACGACCTGCAGTTCTGGCGCGAGCTCAAGGCCCGCATCACCGATCCCGATCCCGTGGCCCGGGCGCCGACGCAGTCGGAGATCCTGACCGCCGACCGGCGTGTCGTCGCCCACCATTCGCGACCGCTGCCGGACGGGGCCACCCTGATCAGCTTCGCCGACGTCACCGACACCCGCCAGCTCGAGCGCGCCCTGGCCGACCGGGAGGCGGCGCTAAGCGAAGCCGAGCGGTTGAAGCGGGAGTTCGTCGACAGCGTCTCCTATGAGCTGCGCACCCCGCTCACCACCATCCTGGGCTACGCCGAGCTGCTGGAGAAGGAGGACCGCGCCCTCGATCCTCAGGCGCGCGCGCACCTGGCCTCGATCCGCGCCGCGGCCGCACACCTCACCCGCTCGATCAACGATGTGCTCGACATGGCGCAGTTCGACGCCGGCGATGTCGCGCCGGAGATGGGCGACGTGGACGTGGACGCCCTGATGGCCGCGGCGGTCCAACGCTGGCGTCCCGCCGCCGAGGAGCCGGGCGTCTCGCTGGCGATCGAGGCGGGCGAGCCCGTCGGCCTGATGCGCGGCGACGCCCGCCGCCTGGCCGAGGTGCTGGACCACCTGATCGAGAACGCCCTGCGCCACACCCCGGGCGGCGGGGCGGTGACGCTCTCGGCCGAGCGGGCGGTGGGCGAGGTGCGACTTCAGATCTCCGATACCGGCCGCGGCATCCCCTTCCACGTGCAGGCGCATATCTTCGACCGCTTCAGCGGTCAGGACCGGGCGGCCAGCGGCCTGGGCCTGGCGCTGGTCAAGGCGCTGGTCGAACTGCACGGCGGCTGGGTGGCCCTGGAGAGCGAACCGGGCGCTGGCGCCACCTTCACCTGCCATCTGCCCGAGGCGCCCGAGACCCCCGAGGCGCGGCCGGAGCTGTTCTGAACGGCGGCTTGCGCGCGCCGTCGAAAGCCGCCTAAATCGGATTCAAACGCGCGTTTGGCATGCGCCTTTGGAGCGAGACGATGATCAAGACCCGGTTCACCGAACTCTTCGGCGTGGAGCATCCGATCGCCCAGGGCGGCATGCAGTGGGTCGGCCGCGCCACCCTGGTCTCCGCCGTGGCCAACGCCGGCGCTCTCGGCTTCATCACCGCCCTGACCCAGCCGACGCCGGAGGATCTCACCAAGGAAATCGGCCGCTGCCGCGACTGGACCGACAAGCCGTTCGGCGTGAACCTGACCATCCTGCCGGCCATCAAGCCGCCGCCCTACGCTGAATACCGCCAGGCGATCATCGAGGCCGGGGTCAAGATCGTCGAGACCGCCGGCTACAAGCCGCAGGAACACATCGACGCTTTCCACGAGCACGGGATCAAGGTGATCCACAAATGCACCTCGGTGCGCCACGCCCTCTCGGCTGAGCGCATGGGCGCGGACGCCATCTCCATCGACGGCTTCGAATGCGCCGGCCACCCGGGCGAGGACGATGTGCCGGGCCTGATCCTCATTCCGGCCGCCGCTGACAAGGTGACGATCCCGATGATCGCCTCGGGCGGCTTCGGCGACGCGCGCGGCCTGATCGCGGCCCTGGCGCTGGGCGCTGACGGGGTCAACATGGGCACCCGCTTCATGGCCACCCAGGAATCGCCGATCCACGAGAAGGTGAAGCAGCAGATGGTCGAGAACGACGAGCGCGCCACCGACCTCATCTTCCGCACCATGCGCAACACCGCCCGGGTGGCCAGGAACGCCATCAGCCAGCAGGTGGTCGAGCTGGAGCGCGGCGGCGCCAAGTTCGAAGACGTGCGCGACCTGGTGGCCGGGGCGCGCGGCAAGGTGGTCTATGAGACCGGCGATCCCGACCACGGCATCTGGTCGGCCGGCATGATCCAGGGCCTGATCCACGACATCCCGAGCTGCGCCGAACTGGTCAGCCGCATGATCTCCGGGGCCGAGCAGATCATCGAGGGCCGGCTGCAGGGTATGATCACCGCCCGCCAGGCCATCGCCGCCGAGTAGGCAGGGCCAAATTAAGAAAGTCCGTGCGCGATCCACCTCTCCCGCCGGGAGAGGTGTTTTGAGCGTGACGCCCGGCCGTCGCACAACCCCGCCGGCCCGTTGCATGGGCGGCGGGCGCCCCCTATCGTCGCCTTCAGAAACGCCGCCCAGACAGTCGCGGCCGTGGGGGTCTTCACTCGATGACGGATGTTGCCGCCGGCCGCGGGCCGCGCCTGCTGATCAAGAAATCCATCGAGCAGATTCAATATGAGTCCGGCCACCAGCACCTGAAGCGAACCCTGGGGCCGGTGAATCTGGTGCTGCTCGGCATCGGCTGCATCATCGGCGCCGGCATCTATGTGATGACCGGCAACGCGGCGGCCAACTACGCCGGACCGGCCGTGATCCTCTCCTTCGTGGTCGCGGGCCTGGCCTGCGCCTTCGCCGGGCTTTGCTACGCCGAGCTGGCGTCGAGCATGCCCGTGGCGGGCTCGGCCTACACCTATTCCTACACCTCGCTCGGCGAGGTGTTCGCCTGGATCATGGGCTGGCTCCTGGTCCTGGAATACGGGGTCTCGGCGGCGGTGGTGGCGGCCGGATGGTCCGGCAATGTCACCAGCCTGCTGGCCAACTTCGGCCTGCAGATCCCCGTGCAATGGACCACCTCGTTCATCCAGGCGGGCGCCGGACCCGGCGGCGCGACCGTGTTCAGCGGCGGGCACGGCCTCAATCTGCTCGGCTCCGCCGGCATACTGGGGGTGACGGCGCTGCTCGTGATCGGCGTTTCGGAATCGGCGAAGGTCAACAACGTCATCGTCGCCATCAAGGTCGGCGTGCTGCTGCTGTTCGTCGCCCTGGGCGTCTTCTTCATCCACCCGGCCAACTGGCATCCGTTCATTCCCAAGAACGAGGGGGGATTGAAGTACGGGACCGTGGGCATCTTCCGCGCCGCCTCGACCATCTTCTTCGCCTATGTGGGGTTCGAGGCCGTCTCCACCGCCGCCGCCGAGGCGAAGAATCCGGCCAGGGACATGCCCATCGGCATCCTAGGATCCCTCACCGTATGCACGGTCCTCTACATTGTGGTCGCGGCGGTTCTGACCGGCATGGTGCCGTTTCATCAGCTGGGCGGCCCGGCGCCCATCGCGTTGGCGGTCGACCGGATGGGTCCGAGCTTCGCCTGGTTCGCCATCCTGATCAAAATCGGCGCCGTGGCGGGGCTGACATCGGTGATGCTGATCCTGACCTATGGCCAGACGCGGGTGTTCTTCTCCATGGCGCGCGACGGCCTGCTGCCGTCGGCGTTCGCCACCCTGCACCGCAAGTTCCGCACGCCGTGGATCGGCACACTGGTCTTGGGCACAATTATCGCCATCGTGGCGGCCCTGCTGCCGATCGACATTCTCGGCAATCTGGTTAGCCTTGGCACCGCCGTCGCCTTCGGCATCGTCTGCATCAGCGTGCTCTGGCTGCGCAAGGCGAGGCCCGATCTCCACCGGCCGTTCCGCGCGCCGGGCGGGATCTGGACGCCGATCCTCGGCATCGTCGGCGCGGCCGTCATGGCCATTCCGCTGCTGATCGACATGGTGCTGTCGGTCCTCAGGGGCGACCCGATCCCGGCCTATATTCTCTCGGGCTACATCGTGCTCGGGGCCGTGATCTACGTCTTCTACGGCTATAGAAATTCCCGCTTGGCCAAGGGGCTGGGACAGCGCGACTCCGACCAGGACGCCGGTCCCGGGCCGATGCAGGCGGAGGCCCACGGGGTCGGCGACGACCGCGGCTAAAGTCTAGTCCCAGGGCTTGTTCGGACGGCGTTCGGCTACGTGCCAGAGGACGCCGGCGGGATCGATGAGGTAGGCCACGCGTAGGCCCCAGGGCTGCATCGCCGGCGGCCTGGGTGGCGCCACGCCGAACCTCGCGGTGAGGTCGAGGCGTTCGATGTGCGCCCACCAGGCGTCGAGGTCGTCGACCATCAGCTGCATCATGAAGCTACCGGCCTCGGCCGGATCGTGGGGCTGGGTGAGGATGAAGGCGGTGGCCCCGATGCGAAAGATGGCCACCTCGGTGTCCAGCAGCTTCTCGAAACCCAGGGCTTCGTAGAAGGCGCGGCTGACCGCGAAATTCTCCGTAGGCAAAAAGGGACGGGCGCTCTCCGCGCCGGTGGGCACAGCGGTCATGGTCTCTCCCAGGCTCCTCGGCAGGATCCCATCAGCCCATGCCGTTCAGGCCGACCAGCAGCAGGCCCATGAAGATCAGCGAGCCGCAGATCACCGAGCCCACGAACAGAAAGGCCATGCGGGCCAGGGTTCCGATCACACTGGTTCGGTAGACCCCGCGCATGTGGGCGAAGAGATGGATCGGCGCGGCCCAGAGGATGAGGTCGGCAAACTGGCCGATGAGGGGCGTCAGCGCCTCGCAGACGGCGAACATCAGCCCAACGGCGGATAGGGAATGCAGGCTGAAGACGGTGTGGTCGAAGATGTAGAACCGGCGCTGGAAGGCGAAGGCCACGCTCAGCAGCCCCACCGCCATGGGCAGGGCGAGGAAGGCGAAGCGCTCGCCCCAGGCCTCGAGCACCAGCCAGAATCGCTCCGGATCGTCGAGCACCTTGGCCATGCGGTCCTTGAGCCATTGATTGCCGGCTTTCCCCAAGGGCGTGCCGACGGAGCCGGTCTCGATGCTCGCCTTCAGCTGGGCGCGCTCTTGCGGCGTGAGCTCGGACAGAGACTTCGTCTTGGTGGCGACGACCTTGCCGTGAGCATCCCTGGAGATGGTGATGGTGGCGGGCTTGGCGCCCGATCCGGGGCCGAGGGATCCGGCCAGGAACACCGCCACCAGCACCACAAGGAACAGGCGGAACGGCGGCACCTGCGGCGCGCGGTGACCTTCTAGATAGGCGCGGGTGAGGCGCGCGGGGTTGCGGAACAGGTCCGGCAGGGTGACCCACGTCCGGCCGTCCAGGTGCAGGACGCTCTCGAACGCCTCGCCGATCAGCTTCCAGATCGACCGGTGGAAATCCTCGCCCACCTGTCCGCAGGCGTAGCACCAGGGCCCCATGAGCGGCGTGCCGCAGTTGGCGCAGGGCGTCCCCGGCGGCAGCGCATGCTCCACGCGCCGGCGGAACCGGAAGAGTCCGCCGACCGCGTCGCCGGCCGCTGCTTCAATCTCGCCTGACACTTAGCGCCGCCATGCCCCATTCAAGCGGGCGCGACCTTACGAAGTCAGCGCGCGGAAGGCGAGGGGTGAGCGCGACCCCAACCTTCCGATTGCGGTCACGATCGGGCGCCATCATTGGCCGGATAAGCATCGGGAGTGAGAGATGTTCGAAGCCTTCAAGCAGCAGTTCCGTCCGGATTCGGTATCGCCATCGGACGCCGGCGAAATCGACACCGCCGTGGCCGGGCTCCGGGAGCTTTTGCGCGCATTCGGCGGCGCCTCGTTCAACCAGGGCCTGTATCGCGTCGTGCGCGCAGGCGACACGGGCGCCTGGGCGGCGCGTATCGCCCCGGCCTTTCCGGCCTTCCAGGGTCGCATCGCCTGCTTCGGCTACGACTGGCTCGGTCGCGCTTTCGCCCTCGACTCCGGTCGGCTGGAAGGCAGGGCGCCGGGCGTGGTCATGTTCGAACCTGGGGCCGGCCGGGCCCTGGAGATCCCCACCGACATCGTGGGCTTTCACAACGACATACTGATCCGGCACGCCGAGCCGGCGCTGGCGGTCGACTTTCATCGCCGCTGGCTGGCGAGCGGCGGCGCCGCGCCCCGCCATTCCGAGTGCGTCGGCTACAAAAAGCCGTTGTTCCTCAGCGGCAAGGATGACTTGGAGAACCTCGAGATCGGTGATCTCGATGTCTACTGGCACATCTTCGGCCAGATCATCGCCAAGCTTCATGCCGCCCGCGCGGCGCCCTCCAGCGAGCGTCCATAGACACGGAAGTTGGGCCGGCAGTCCCAAGCCCGGGCGCAAGGATGGGACGCAACCTTACCGTGGCGCCCGAACCCGAGCCGGCAGTTCGATGCCCGGTCGCCAGCCGCTGGCGGCGAGGAAGGCGTGGGCGTCGGTGAGGCCGAGGATGTGGGCGAGCGCCCGCCGCTTATCCGGCGCGCGCAGCCAATAGGATTTCACGATCCGGTAGCCGACCCAGTAGCCGAGGTCGCCGGGCTTCTGCATCGTGCCGTTGTAGAACCAGGCCGAGAGGTCGGTCTTGACCTCGTCGGCGACGAAGGCGGTTTCAATCGCGGTCTCGCGGCCACGGGCCTCGACCTGGATCCCCGGATCGGCCACGCCGCCGGACGTGAGCTCGGCGACGAACTCGGCCGCGCCCTCGACGAGCGCCACCTCCAGCACCGTCGGGTCCTTCTTGTTGTAGAGCGCCGGCGCCGCCAGGGCCTGCTGGGTATGGGTGTATTCGTGGGCGATGACGTGGACAAAGCGGTCTTCAACGTCGGCGTCGAAATAGGGCACGGCGCATAGGGCCTCGAGGCCGATCATCACCCCGGTCTCGTCGCTGACCCCCACCGGCTTGCCGCGGCCGACGGCGATGGTCACCGGCGGGAACCGAGCCTCGGGGTAGAGGCGCCGCAGCTTGCCGAAGGCGACGACGAGGCGGGTCTTCACGGCCGGCAGCACGGCCAGGCACCGGCGGGCGTCGACATAGATCGCCGGGGTCTTGGCGATGGAGTCGGCGATGCGCGCGCCGGTGACGTTGCGAAGTGACGCCAGACGATGCAGGCCCGGCGACCCAGGATCGAGGTAGTCCTTCTCCAGCTGCTCGGCCGTGGGATGGCCGCCGGTCTGCTCGTAGAGCCGATAGAAGCTGGTCACGTCCTCGGTGTGGATCACCGGCGCCGTGGGCGCTTTGGCTGCGATGAGCAGGAGGGCGCCGAGCGCGGCGAAAACGCGCCTCATCCGATCGCCTTCAACGCCTCGCCGAGCTCATCAACGTCCTCGGACGTCGTCGCCCAGGAGCACATGAAGCGCACGGTCCCGTCGATGAAGCGGTAGACGAACCAGCCGGCGGCCTGCATGCGGGCGCGGGTCGGCTCGTCCATGGCGACGAAGACGGCGTTGGCCTCCACCGGATGGACGACGACGAAAGGCATCAGCGTGGCCAGGCGTCGGGCCATGGCGTTGGCGTGGCTGGCTCGCTCGGCCCAGGCGCCGGCCTCCAGCATGCCGATCCAGGGCGCGGCCAGGAACCGGGCCTTGGAGACCAGCTGGCCGCTGTGCTTGAGGCGGGCGCCGAAGCGCCGCCGCACGCCTTCGTCGAAGAGGACTATGGCCTCGGTGGGAGTCGAGCCGGCCTTGGTGCCGCCGAGGACGAGGACGTCGACGCCCATCCGCGCCAGGCTCCTGGGGTCGAAGCCGGCGGCGACGGCGTTGGCGAAGCGCGCGCCATCGACGTGGACCGTGAGGCCCGCGCCCTTGGCCTGGCCGCACAGCGCCGCGAAGTCAGCCTCGCCATAGACCGCGCCGAACTCGGTGGCGTTGGTGAGGGTAAGGGCGGCGGGCGACTGCCAGTGCGGCTCGTCCGGCTGTTCCAGGGCCTTCGCGAGCTTCGCCGGCTCGATGCGGCCCGAGGCGCCCAGAAGGGGGATGATCCCGACACCGGCGCCGAAGAAGCCGGGCGCGCCGGTCTCGTCGGTGGCCACGTGCGAATGCTCGTGCGCCAGGATCGCCTCGTGCGGCGCGGCCAGGGCGGCGAGCGTCAGGGCGTTGGCGGCGGTGCCGGAGGCGGCGAAGCGCACCTCGGCGTCGGCGTCCAGCAAGGCGCGGATGAGATCGCCGGCGCGCCTGGAGATCTCGTCCTCGCCATAGCCGGCGGCCGCGCCGACGTTGAAGCGCGCGAGCGCCTCCATGACCTCGGGCATGGCGCCCGCGACATTGTCGGAGGCGAAGTCGTAACGAGCCATCAGCGGGCCGCGTCCCTGGCCCAGGCGCGCACGTCGTCCACGTAGAGGTCCGGCTCCTCCATGGCCGCGAAATGGCCGCCGCGCGGCATCTCGGTCCAGCGGGAGATGTTGTAGGCGCGCTCGACCATGGGTCTCGGCGGCGCGGGGATGAGGATCTCGCCCGGGAAGTGGGCGAAGGCGGTGGGCGTCTCGCAGCGCTGGCCCTCGGCGAGGGCGATGCCGCCGCCCTCCAGCAGCGCGCGGTAGTACCAGGCGCCGGTGGTGAAGCTGCCGGTCATCACATAGATCATGATGTTGGTGAGCAGCTGGTCGCGCGTGTAGATGGCCTCGAACGGCTTCGCGCGCCGGTCGCTCCAGTCGTAGAAACGCTCGACGATCCACGCCGCCTGGCCGACCGGATTGCCGGCCCCGAGCCAGGCGACGGACTGCGGCTTGGAGACCTGCAGGCGGAAATAGGCCCCCATCATGTCGAGGGCCGCGCCGGACTTGGCCAGCCAGGCCGTCTCCTCCTCGTTCTTGGGTCCGCCGTGGGCGCGCAGGCTGATCATGTTGAGGTGGATGGCGGGCACATGGGCGCCGTGATCCATGGCCAGGCACGAGGTGACCAGCGAACCCCAGTCGCCGCCTTGGGCGAGATAGGTGGGATAGCCCAGGACCTCGGTCATCAGGGTGTTGAAGAGGCGCGCCGTCTGCCTCTGGCCGAAGGGCCGCGCCGGCTTGGACGAAAAGCCGAAGCCGGGCAGGGAGGGGATGACCAGATCGAAGGCGTCGGCCGCGTCGCCGCCGTGGCGCGAGGGCCACGCCAGCTTTTCGATCACGTCCCAGAACTCGAAATGGCTGCCCGGCCAGCCGTGCGAGATCAGCAGCGGCCGCTTGCCGGCCGCCTCGCCGACCACATGGACGAAGTGGAGATCGAAATCTTCCACGCGGGCGGTGAACTGCGGGAAGCGGTTGAGGTTGGCGACGGCGGCCCGCCAGTCGTAGCCATCCCGCCAATAGGCGCAGAGGTCCTTGAGGAAGGCGGCGTCGCAACCGTAGAGCCAGCCGTCGGGAACCTCCGGCGCCGGCGGCCAGGGATAGTCGCGCACGCGATCGAGCACGGCGGCGACGGCGGCCTCGTCCCACGCCACGTCAAAGGGTCGGATCGCGGCCATCGGCTTGTCTCCTCGCACGCCACGACGCTGACCGACTGACGCCAGGGCGGTCAAGCGGGGGCGGGAAAATGAGCCTGGCCGATGGCGGCCGTGAGGCCGCGGATCAGGGCCGCGGCGTCGAAGGGGGCATCCAGCATGCCCGAGAGCTGCAACATGATCGGCCCGTGCAGGGCCGCCCAGTAGAGATGGCCGACGTAGTCGGGATCGCCGCCGAAGAGGGCCGCCGCCTTCAGGTCGAGCAGATGGGCGGTCATGGTGGCGTGCGAGCGGGCGGCGGCGCGCACGAAGTCAGGGTAGTCCTCGGCGCTCGGCTGGCGGATGTCGAACATCAGCTTGTAGGCCTCGGGGTTTTCCAGGGCGAAGCGGACATAGGCGCGGCCGATGGCCTCGGCCCGTTCAGCGGGCCCCAGGCCCTGCACGGCACGGGCCGCCTCCAAGGCCTCGGCGTGACGGTCGAAGGCCCGCGCGCGCACGGCGGCGAGGATGGCGTCCTTGTCCTTGAAGTAGCGATAGGGAGTCATGGCGCTGACGCCGAGCGCGCCGGCGAGCTGGCGGATCGTCACCGCCTCGGCCCCGTGTTCGGCGAACAGGTGCTCGGCCACGTCGCACAGCCGATCGCGGAACTTGGCGACGTCCTCGTCAGTCAGATTCTTCGGCAAGCGCCTGATTCTCCGGTCACAAAAAATTCCCTTGCCGCGTTCTAAGTTTTACGCCATAAATTTACAACGTAATTTTTAGGGACGCTTCAGGAGGAAGCCATGGACGGTCCGCAGACGGTCAACCCGTATCTCGCCGGCAACTACGCCCCGGTGCTGGATGAAATCGACGTCGAGCTGGCCGTCACCGGCCAGATTCCGCGAGAGCTGGCCGGGGCCCTCTATCGCAACGGACCCAATCCGCAGTTCGCCCCGCGCGGCGAATATCACTGGTTCGGCGGCGACGGCATGATCCACGGCTTCTTCGTCGAGGACGGCAAGGCGCGCTACCGCAACCGCTGGGTGCGCACCCCCAAGTGGCGGAGCGAGAACGCCGCTGGCCACGCCCTGTTCGGAACCTTCGGCAATCCCCTGACCACCGATCCGTCGGTGCTGGGTCAGGACTCCGGCGTCGCCAACACCAACATCGTCTGGCACGCCGGCCGGCTGATGGCGCTGGAGGAGGCGCACATGCCGACCGTGCTCGACCCGGTCAGCCTGGAAACGCGCGGCTACGCCGAGGGCTATCGCGGCAATGTCACCGCCCACCCCAAGATCGATCCGGAAACGGGCGAGATGGTGTGGTTCGCCTATTCGTCCGGCGAAATGCCGCTCGACGCCACGGTGTCCTACGGGGTCACCAATGCGACGGGTGAGGTGGTCCGGCGCGACGATTTCGAAGCCCCCTACTGCAGCATGGTGCACGACTTCCTGGTGACGCGGCGCCACGCTTTATTCCCGATCCTGCCGCTCACCGGCAGCCTCGAGCGGGCCATGCGCGGCGGGGCGCCCTTCGCCTGGGAGCCCGACAAGGGCGCCTTCATCGGCGTCATGGCGCGCGAGGCGGGCGTGGAGACGATCCGCTGGTTCGAGACCGAGCCCTGTTACGTCTTCCATCCCATGAACGCCTGGGAGGAAGGCTCGAAGATCTTCGCCGATGTGATGGAATATCCGGCCGCGCCGCTGTTCCCGCTCGCCGACGGAACCCGGACGCCGAACCAGCCGGCCAAGCTGGTGCGCTGGACCTTTGATCTGGCCGACACCTCCAACGCTGTGAAGCGCCAGCCGCTCGACGACATGGCCGGCGAATTTCCGAGGTTCGACGAGCGGCGCGCGGGCCTCGCCTATCGCCACGGCTGGTTTGCCGCCAACAGCGGTCGGCCGGGCGAGTTAAAGTTCGACGCCATCGCCCATGTGGACACCGTGACCGGCAAACGCTCGGTCTACGCCCTGCCGGCGGGTGACGCCGTGGGCGAGCCGGTGTTCGTGCCGCGCTCGGCCGACGCGCCCGAGGGCGACGGCTGGGTGCTGGCGGTGATCTATCGCGGCGAGGCCGACGCCAGCGACCTGGCCGTCTTCAACGCCACCGACATCGCCGCCGGCCCCATCGCCACCGCCCGCGCCCCCCGCCGCGTCCCCTTCGGCTTCCACGGCAATTGGCGAGGAATGTAAGTCAGTCCTCCTCCCCCTCGATGGGGGAGGTGGCCCTGCGAAGCCTTGGCGAAGCAGGGTCGGAGGGGGTGGAGCGGCGTCTCCACCCCACCCCGGACGGCTTCGCCGTCTCGCCCTCCCAATCGAGGGGAGGGAGGATTCTGCGCCAGCTCCGCCTTGCCATCCTTCGCGCTTTGCTGTGAGAGAGCGTCCTCGCAATTGAAATCGCAGAGGGAGAGCGGTCATGGCGGCGGTGAAGTTGGAAGACGTCGGGACCCTGGTCGGCCAGGAAACGGGCGTATCGGACTGGCTGGAGATCACTCAGGAGCGGGTCAACGCCTTCGCCGACGCCACCGGCGACCATCAGTGGATCCACATCGATGTCGCCCGCGCCACGCGCGAGATCGGCGGCCCGATCGCCCACGGCTATCTGACGCTGTCGCTGATCCCGTTCCTGTCGCAGGGCCTGTTGCCGGTCACCGGGGTCTCGCGCGGGATCAACTACGGTTCGGACAAGGTGCGTTTCACCAACATGGTCCGCGTCGGCAAGCGCATCCGCCTGCGTCAGAAGCTGCTGGCGGTCGAACCCAAGTCCGGCGGCGTGCAGCTCAAGAACCTGTGCACCATCGAGATCGAAGGCGACGAGCGGCCGGCCTGCGTCGCCGAGACCATCAGCCTGCTGTTTCCCTGATCGGCTATTTCTTGCCCGTGGAGGTGTCGGCGGCGTAGGCGGCCGCCGCCGCTGGCGCCGCGGCCGGCCTGGCCGGCGAATCGAGCAGCGCCAGGGTGTCGCGGACGAACTGCGCCTGGGTGACGATGCCGATGCCCAGGAACTGGTCGCCCTTCTGCACCTGCTGGGTGAGGATGCCGGCGATCAGCCTGGGCGCGTCGTCGCCCGGCTCGTCCATCCACACCGGACCGCCGGAATTGCCGGGGAAGACCTGGAAGTCGAGCAGGAAGGTCGGATAGTCGGCCGAGCGGCCGATCGGATAGGACGCCACCCGCCCGGACCTGAGGATCGGGAAGCCGGCGGCGTTGGCCGACAGGCCCTGGGGAAAGCCCAGGGTCATCATCTCTTCGCCGGGCGACAGCTGGTACTTGGCCAGGGAGTCGTCTCCGGCCAGCCAGGCCAGGGGAATGGCCGCCTTGGCGAATTCCGGCGGCGCGGTGATGGCGATGACGGCGACATCGCGACTGGGATTGCGCGTCCACAGGGGCTTGCCGCCCTCGCGGATCGGAATCTGTTGCGGGGCGTAGGTCCACAGGCCGTCCGCGCCCTTGACCCGATAGCCGATCGTGGCCCGGTCGCCCGGCATGCCCTCGAAGACGTGGTCGGCGGTGACCAGCACCACACGCGGGCGCCCATCCGCCGTCGGATCGGAGATCAGGAATCCGGTGGCCACGGTCTTGGTCCCACCGGGCAGCGGCTGGGCCAGCTGCACGGTTGCCGACATCAGATTGACGGTTACGTCCACCGCCATCACCACCCCTTTCACTCAACGCGACTCGCCCATCGACCATTTGACCCCAGGCCGGCGCGCGCACAAGCTGACATGGTGTCTCACCGACGAATGGCGCGGATTGGGTGGAATTGATGGCGACGGACGGCCCGACGGGCGTCGTTCTGATCACCGGCGCCTCATCGGGTCTCGGCGAAGCCTTCGCCCGGGCCTATGCGGCGCGCGGCCGCGATCTGGCGCTGGTGGCGCGCCGCGTCGACCGTCTGGAGGCGCTGGCGGCCGAGCTTTCCGAGCGCCACGGCGTCGCGGTGCTTCCGATCGGCTGCGATCTGGCCGCCTTCGGGGCCGAGCGGATGGTGATAGAGGCGGTCGCGGTTCAGGGCCGGCGCGTAGACACCCTGGTCAATAACGCAGGCTTCTCGATTCCCCAGAGCTTCGCCGCCGTGCCCTGGGAGGCGCAACGCGACTTCCTGATGACCCTGGTGGTGAGCGCCTGCGGTCTCGCCCATGCGGTCCTGCCGGGCATGATCGAGGCTAGCGAAGGCTCGATCATCAATGTCGCCTCCCTGGCCGGTTTCGCGCCGGGGGCGGCCGGCCACAGCCTCTACCCAGGGGCCAAGAGCCTGACGATCAAGTTCACCGAATCGCTCGACGCCGAATACCGCCGGGCGGGCGTCCGGGCGACGGTGGTCTGCCCGGGCTTCACCAAGACCGAATTCGCCGCCGCCAACGGCACCCAGGCGATCATGGACTCCTCGCCGCGCCTTTTCTTCCAGACCGCCGAACAGGTGGTCGAGACGACGATCCGCGCCAACGAAGCCGGTCGCGTCATTGTCATCCCCGGCTGGCACAACAAGGTCGCCGCGGCGCTGCTGCGCTATATGCCCGAGCCCCTGGTCAAGGCGGCGATCCGCGCCGGCTCGGCGAAGTATCATTTGGAATGAGACAACTCTCCGTTGAGCGACCCTGACGGCGAAATTTGCCCTGTCTTCACTATCCCCGTTCGGGGCGGTTCCTAAAAATTGCGTCATCCCGGACGAAGCGCCGCAAGCGCGGATATCCGGGACCTAGGGATGCCGTCCGCCATCCATGACGCTGCATAACGGACAAGGCTTCCGCACTCGCTTGATCGCCTGGGTCCCGGCTCTCCGGATCGCTCCGCTCCCCTACGGCCGGGATGACGCAATTTGTGGGTGCGAGCGCCGTGGGGGGACCTGGGGCGCTGTGCGGCCAACCTCGACCCCTCCTCTCGGGGCCGTGAATTCAGCGACGCCACGGCTTCGCCGAGTGGCAAGGGATGCTACAGGGTGAGCGCCAAGCAGCCGGGAGACTTGATCCGTGACCTCTCATTATGACGTTGTGATCGTGGGCTCCGGGGCCGGGGGGGCGACTCTGGCCCAGCGACTGGCGCCGACGGGCAAGAAGATCCTGATCCTCGAGCGCGGGCCGCATCTGCCGCGCGAAGCCGAGAACTGGGACCCGCGGGCGGTGTTCATCGACCATCGCTACCGCACCAAGGATAGTTGGTACGACAAGAACGGCCATCCGTTCACGCCCAACAGCTATTACTTCGTCGGCGGCAACACGACCTTCTACGGCGCCGCCCTCATGCGCCTGCGCGGCCGCGACTTCGAGGAGGTTCAGCACGCCGGCGGGATCTCGCCCGCCTGGCCGATCAGTCTCACGGATCTTTCGCCCTATTACGCCGAGGCCGAGCGGTTGTGGCAGGTGCACGGCCAGCGCGGCCAGGACCCGACCGAGCAAGGCGACGAGCCGCCCTACGCCTATCCGGCGGTCAGCGACGATCCGCCCATCGCCGAACTTCGGGCCCATTGGAAAAGCCTCGGCTGGCGGCCGTTCTCCCTGCCGCTCGGGGTGAAGCTCGACGAGGCTCACCCCGCCACCTCGACCTGCATCAAGTGCAAGACCTGCGGCGGCTATCCCTGCCTGCTGCGCGCCAAGTGCGACGCGCGGACCCTGGCCATCGAGCCGCTGCTGAGCGTGGACAATGTGACCGTTCTGGCGGGCCGCAAGGCCATCCGGCTGGAGACCGACCCCTCGGGCAAGACGGTGACCACGGTGGTCTGCGAAACCGCGGACGGCGAGGAGCGCTGGAGCGGGGATATTGTGGTGGTCGCGGCCGGCGCGGCCAACACCGCGGCGCTGCTGCTGGCCTCGGCCTCGTCCGCCCATCCGAGCGGCTTGGCCAACAGCTCCGACCAGGTGGGGCGCAACTATATGTTCCACACCCTGACGGCGGTGGTCTCGCTGTCGGCGGGTAAGGAGGCCGTGACCTTCCCCAAGACCATGGCGGTCAACGACTTCTATTTCGGCGATCCGCGCGGCGGGTTCGACTTTCCCATGGGTCACATCCAGCTCCTGGAATATATGAGCGGTCAGACTCTGGAGGGTCAGATCTCGGACTTTCTGCCGCCGGCGCTGGTGCCGGGAGCGCTGGCCGGCGCGGTGGCCTCGCGGCTGCTGTCGATGCTGGTCATCTCGGAAGACCTGCCGATGGCGGAGAACCGAATTCGTCTGGGTACGGACGGTCGTATCATCCTCGACTACACCCACAACAATCTCGAAGGGCACGAGCGCCTGGTGAAGACCCTGTGCGAGTCCCTGAACGGCTTCGCCGATCAGGCGCACGCGATGTCGCAACATCGGCTGGAGCTCCACTCCCTGCTGCCGCTCTACGGCACCGCCCATCAGCTGGGCACGGTGCGCTTCGGCGCCGACCCCAAGAGTTCCGTGCTCGATCCTTGGTGCAAGGCGCACGACCTCGACAACCTCTATGTGGTCGACACATCCTTCTTCGTCAGCGCCGCCTCGGTGAATCCGACCCTGACCACTGTGGCCAACGCCATGCGCGTCGGCGATCACCTGATCGAGCGGCTCAAGGGCTGAGTGGCGGGTTCGCGCGAGGCCGTGTAGGTCGGGACATGGATATGAAGGCCCCCGATTCCGCGACCCTGGCCCTGACCGGCGTGCGCCAGGCCATCGCCGACGTGCCGCTGGAGAACATCTCCACCCTGGCTCGCGACTGGCTGGGCGATCCCAGCGTCATCCCCCTGTGGTTCGGCGAGGGCGACCTGCCGGCCCCCGCCTTCATCGGCGAGGCCATGGCGCGGGCCGTGGCGGCGGGTCACGTCTTCTACACCCACCAGAACGGCATTCCTGAGTTGCGCGCGGCGCTCGGCGCCTATCACAGCGGCCTGGGCGTGCGGCCGATCGGGCCGGAGCGGATCACCGTCACCACCAGCGGCATGCACGCGCTGATGATGACCGTGCAGATGGCCGCCGGGCCGGGCGACAACATCGTCATCGTCGATCCGGTGTGGCCCAACATGGGCGGCGCCGCGCGTGTGGTCGGGGCCGAGGTCCGCTCGGTGCGCATGGACCAGGGCCCGGCGGGCTGGACGCTGGATCTGGATAAGCTGACGGCGGCTATGGACGGGCGCACGCGCATCGTCTTCTTCGCCTCGCCCGGAAATCCCACCGGGGCCATGATCCCCATGGAGACCCAGCGCGCGCTGCTGGAGCTGTGCCGCGCCCGCGGCGTGTGGCTGATCGCCGACGAGGTCTACAACCGCATGGTGTTCGGCGTGCGCGCCGCGCCCACCATCCTCGACCACGCCGAGCCCGAAGACCGGCTGATCGTCACCAACAGCTTCTCCAAATCCTGGGCCATGACCGGCTGGCGCCTGGGCTGGATGGTCCATCCGCCCTCGATCGGGCCGACGCTGGCGATGATGACCCAGTATTCCAACAGCGGCGTCGCCACCTTCATCCAGCACGCCGGCGTGGCGGCGGTGACCGAGGGCGAGTGGTTCGTGAAGCGCATGCGGACCTATTGCGAGCAAGGCATGGCGATCGCCTGCGACACCCTGGAGGCGTCGCCGCGCGTGCGCATGGGCCCGCGGCCGCGGGCCGGGATGTACGCCTTCTTCGAGGTCGACGGCATGGCCGACGCCAAGGCGGCGTGTCTCGAGATCCTGAAAGAGACCCGCGTCGGCCTCGCCCCCGGCGCCTTCTTCGGCCCCGGCTCGGAGAGCTTCTTCCGCATCTGCGTCTGCCGCTCGCCGCAGAGCCTGACGGAGGCCATGGGCCGTCTGGCGGGGGTGTTCGGCTAGAGAGTGTGGACGGCGGGCGGCTTGGGTTCGCTGCCGGGACCAGTGGTTATGACCCGGTTCGACCCCAAGCTGACATTGGGTATGCCCCCCAAAGCGCCATGGCGGTTAGCTATGTTCTGAGCCTGGATCACGCCCGATGGCCATCGCCGTAACAATGCGCCTCAGCATGTGCCAATACGGCCTGCGTGGCTGGTTTGCTGGGCGTCCCTTGATTGCACGCCTGAACGCGAAAGTCTGAAAATCAAGAAATATGTCGCGCTCTTCCGGGGTGACGATCACTCCGCGAGACCAAGCATTTGCATACCAGACCCATTGCCCATCGATTTTCTCAAAAGCTGTGGACAGGATCTCGCTTTGACGAGCGCTCATCCAGATGGCCCCAGTTGAATCAAGTCAGCCTAGCCAGAACCGCCTTGAGTCCCAACTAGCCTTCTCATTGCAGTTGCGGGGGCAGGAGCGCCTGTCAGGTCGTGCTAAGCTGGGCGCCATCAAAGAGGAGGCTGCCGTGAGCCGGCCGTGGTTCGCTCAAAAGCGATATGGAATTGGTCTCTCGCCCGCGTCGCCAGCCGGTTGGATCGCGTTGACGCTCTTTGTCGCCGCGATGGCGGTGACAGGGCCCATCGTTGGATTTCTACATCTGCCCGTTTGGTTCATCTGGATCGGCTTCGCCGGTGAGATCGCGGTTATGCTTTGGGTCATCTCCGCCAAGAGCGACGGTAAACCGTGGCGTTGGCGAGGGGGCGAATAGGACGCGGCCGGCCCATTCTCACCGGATCGCTGGAGCGTCCGCCTTGTATTCACCATCAATCAGAACCGGCGCGATGTTGCTCGATTGCACTTCAAGCGCGACCTCGACATCGGCTCCGAACCCACGGTCGATCAGCTCGCGCCCGGAGATGCTCTCGCGCACCAGGGCCCTAAGGCCGCGCCCGATGGTCACAAAGGATGCGCGGGCCAACCTGGCTTCCGAGGACTCGAGACCGTCCAACCCGTCGATGACCGCGCCCGCGCCGAGCCAATCTTCGATGGCGGGCCGGAGGCTCTGGTCCGGCCACCGTTCGCCGGCGGCGATGACGACCACCAGGCCTTCACCGGCCACGGCGCGCGCCGCTTTCGCAACCGCCGCGGCGTTGCGAAGCGAGCCGCAGAACGTAGGGACGGCGCCGGTCGCCAACGACAGGAGCGATCCGTTCGGAGACGGAAGCAGAACCCTCGCGCCGGGGCTGATAGTCCTCAGGCTCGATGGCGACAGGCTGAGCTGTCCTCCCAGCGCACGCCTGGGCGAAGCCACGACCGCGCCGTGCGCTTCGGCCTCGGCCGCGGCGGCGTCCGGGTCGCCATAGGGGAACGGGATAACCGACGCGGCGCGATCGACAGCGACGCTGACGGCCGTGGAGAACGACAGAACGTCGACAATGAGGAACGCCGAGGCTCTTGACGCCCAAGCGTCAACCCCGGCCAAACCCCATTCGCAGACAACCTGGACCATGCCGCTCAATGCCACGGCGGATGGCCGCTAACCACGGTTGCGGGACAGGGGCGCCTGCCACCCGTCACCCTGGACGGCCGCCGGAGAGTTTGGCTGAGGCCATGAGCCGGCTGGCGGGGGTATTCGGGTGATATCCTAGGGGCGCCGGGGCGGCTCAGGCCTCGGCGATCATGGCGATCGACACTTTCAGGCCTGGGATTCGCACCGGCAGCTTCGCTCCCTGGCGCGCGGGCGGGTCGGTGGGAAACCACTTCAACCACTCTTCGTTGACGGCCGCAAAGTCTTCCTCGTCGGCGAGGATGACCGTGGCGCTCACCGCCTTGTCGAGACCCGAGCCGGCCGCCTCCAGGATTGCTTGAATGTTGCGCAAACACTGGGCCGTTTGGGGGCCCGCGCCGCCCTCGATCAGCTGGCCGGTGGCCGGATCGGCCGGCGCTGTCCCCGAGACGAACACCAGGCCGGCGGCTTTCACCGCCTGGCTGTAGGTGGGCGGCGCCTTGGCGGCTTTAGGCGTCTGGACGATTTCGCGCGCCATGTTCGGCTCCCTCGCTGCAAGCCGATTACGCGGGCGCCAAGTCAGGCGGTCAAGCGAACCGCCGATCGGAGCGCGGGCCGCGGGGGACGGGGGGGGCCTGTCACCGTGTTAGCACTACCGGATCCAAGGGTTTTGGCCGTGTTCAACCCAAGGCGACCCGTCAGACGGTCGCGAGCGATCCCGACCGGCGCCGACGGCGCAGGCGAATGGCGCTAAGCTCAGGCCATGAACCGCGGCATGTGGATGCGGGTCGGAGCCTATGGCGCGGCCCTGGCGGCAGGGGCGCTGGCGCTCCAGTGGCTCGACTACGACCGCCTGGCGCGGTCGCGGCCGGGCGAGATCTACTTCGCCCTGATCGCGGCGGCGTTCCTGGCGCTGGGCGTCTACCTCGGCATCCGCCTGTTCGCCGCGCCGGGGCCGGCGCCGTTCGACGGCAATCCGAAGGCGGTGGCCGCGCTGGGCATCAGCCCGCGTGAGCTTGTCGTACTAGGGGAACTGGCCGCCGGCCGCTCCAACAAGGAGATCGCCCGCCGGCTGGAGGTCTCGCCCAATACGGTGAAGACCCACATCGCCCGCCTCTATGAGAAGCTGGGCGCCGAGCGGCGCACCGACGCGGTCAACCGCGCGCGGGAGCTCGGGATCATTGCCTAATCGGCCGCCGGGACGGATAAATTGCGCCCAATCACCCGTTTGGGCGATAGATTTCCGCCGTTGCGTCAGGCTGGATCAGGCTCCAACCTGACAAGCGGGGGAGCCTGACATGCTTCGGTACATCCTGATCTACGGCGTGATCGCAGGCGCCCTTGTCGGTGTGCCCATGTCGATCATGACGCTCACGATGAGCGGCCAGGCGATGATGCATTACGGCATGCTGGTCGGCTATCTGACCATGCTGATCGCCCTCAGCGCGGTATTTCTGGCCATCAAACGCCACCGCGACGTCGACCTGGGCGGGGTGATCCGATTCTGGCCCGCGCTGGCGCTGGGTCTTGGGGTCAGCGTCGTCGCGGGGGTGATCTATGTGATCGCGTGGGAGGCCTCATGCGCCATCGCCCACGCCGATTTCGCCGGCGCCTACGCCCGGGCCATGATCGCCGAGCAGGAGGCGAAGGGCGTCTCGGGCGCGGCGCTGGAGCGGTTCCGGGCCGAGATGGAGCAGTTCAAGGTCCAGTACGCCAACCCGCTCTATCGCTGGCCGATGACCTTCGCCGAAATCTTCCCGGTGGGTGTGATTGTTTCGCTGGTCTCGGCGGGGCTGCTGCGTAACAGCCGCTTCATGCCGGCGCGCTAGAACAGACCTGAACAAAGGCTCGAGAAACTTCTCAGGAGGACGTTATGACCATATCCGGCATTGGCGGCGTGTTCTTCCGCGCCAAGGATCCTGACGCGCTGACCGGGTGGTATAAAATCCATTTTGGCGTGACCATGGAGAACTATGAGCCCTGGCGCCAGGCGGCCGGCCCGACGGTGTTCATGCCATTCGCCGCCGACACCGATCATTGGCCGGCCGGCAAGCAGTGGATGATCAACTTCCGGGTCACGGACCTGGACGCGTTCCTAGCCAAGCTGCGGCAGGCCGGCATTGAGGTGGTGACGAACCCGGCCTGGGACGCGCCTGAGACGGGCCGTTTCGCCCGCATCCAGGATCCCGAAGGCAATCCGATCGAGCTTTGGGAGCCGCCGGTCGAATAGGATCGGTCGGCGGCGCCCGGTTGCGGGGATAGGAGCACCAGTCCCCGCCAACTGGCGCGCGTGGCAAGGATTGTTCGCGCGGTCTGGGATACGCGTTGACATGCTTCGGGTGCGCTGCTTAGCGTTTGACGAGCAGGCGGCAGCGTACGACTAAGCTGGCGCGACCTTGACGATCCTGGAGGGGCAAGATGAACCCGAAAGTCCTCAAGTCGATTGCGATGATTGTGTCTTGCATGTTGACGCCTTGCATCGCTCAGGCAGGGCTCACCGGAGCCACCGTCGACGTCATATATTACTACCCTGATCTTTCCACGGTTTATGCCGACCTCGGGGACGCGGTAGTCGGTTCGAGTGTGGAATACCCAAACTTTCAAAATCAACTGTCAATTGACGTGGCCGACGAGTCGCTAACCTTCACTCAGCTGTCTGATACTCCCTATGCTGCCGCCACCTTCAATGGCTTTGAGTTAAACATCTTGCCTGGGGGGCCGGAGTTGACCAGTGTGTCACTCGATCCGTCCAGCACCTTCGATCTCAGCTCCTTCGGCTTGGCGAACGGCGGCAGTTCAGTGTTCCTGAACCTGCAGGGACAGAACATACCTGAGGGTGATACAATCATCTTGGATTTCACTTCCGCGGCCTTCGTCCCCGAGCCCGCCACCTGGGCGATGATGCTAATTGGCTTCGGTGGAGTGGGCGCGACCATGCGCTCCCGCCGCAAGCAGGCGCTCGCCTCCGACTGATCGGAACAATTTGGCCGCCGTACCCCGGCCTCGCCTCCGACGCGCGGGAGCTGCAGCGGACGGGCGCAACTGCCCCGCCATCTCCGACGCGATTCCGCGTACCCCGCCCTTCACGGGAATTATGCGGCATTATGTATCAAATGGGACCACGAATATCGCTGAATCCGGGGCGCGTGTCACCATATTTCGGTGATGGAACCGCCAGTTAGAACCGAACGCCCCGACACCGTCTTTGGCCTCACCGCCAAGCGGGAGGAGCTAATCCGCTACCGCAAGGCCCTCCACGCCGAGGTCCGCAAGGTGACGTGCGACATCGACCACCTGGAGGCGTGCATCCGGCTATTCGATCCAGAGGCCACGCCTGCCGCCGTGAAACGCTACACGGTCCGCCACAGGGCACAGAAAGGCACGGTGAAGCAGTTCATCATGGGCGTCCTGCGTGAGGCCCAGGGGCCGCTCACGTCGGCGCAGATCACCGACCGTTGGCTAGAGGCGCGCCAGCTACGCACCGACGATGCCACGCGGATCGTCATCCGCAAGCGCATCGGTGCCGCGCTCATCAACCTACGCGCGCAAGAGATCGCCCGAAACCAAGGGCGCGGCGAGGATGGACTGAAAGGCTGGGTTCGGGCGTAGTGCGTCGATGATTGTCGTTGTTGTGCTGACGCTCTTAGGCGCCCTGATCGCGACGGTTCAGGGTATTGGTCTGTGGCTAACGCTCCGGTCCGGGACCGATGCCGGGCCGCCCCCTGTGACCCGCGCCGCCCACGCTTCGCGGTATTGGCAGAGGATCGCATGGCGCGTCCTCTTCACCTCCGTTGGCGTCTCGATATTGGCGATTGGGGTCCTCCACCTTGTCGCCGGACACTAGGCAAGAGGGAGGGGCTTAGGCGGAGCCGCGAATGTCATAAGCCGGGGCGCCGTCCGGCTTGAGCGCGATCGCCTTCGTGGAATCGGCAATGGCTTGATCGAAGGCGCCCTTTTTCAAGTAGGCGAAGCCGCGATCATTGTAGGCCAAAGCGTCATCTGGCTTGAGCGCGATGGCTCGCGTGTGATCGGCAATGGCCTGATCGAGCGCGCCCTTGTGGGCGTAGGCGGAGCCCCGGTTGACAAAGGCTTCGGCAAGGTCGGCTTTAAGCGTGATCGCCTTGGTGAAATCGGCGATGGCCTGGTCATACAGACCCTTGTGCGCGTAGCCCAAGCCGCGACTGTAGTAGGCCATGGCGAAGTCGGGCTTGAGCGCAATCACCTCTGTGAAATCGGCGATGGCCGGATCGAACGCGCCTTGGACGCCGTAGGCGATTCCGCGGTCGTAGTAGATAAGGCTTTTCACCGATGCGGTGTGTGGCGTCTCAAGGAGGCGACTGCAGGCTGCAATCCGCTGATCAATCGTCGCCGCCGCCACGCGGTCGCACTGGTCCGTCTCCTTCCGTTGCTGCGAAATCGAACAGCCTGCTAAGCCGAGCATCGCCAGTCCGATAAGTATCCGGCGCATGCCCTGCCCCTTGATCGATTCACTCAAGGCGCAGTCTGGCGTACCGGGCCGGAGCCAGGCGCGCGTCGAGCAGGACTAGATATTGGCCAAGCCAGAGAGTTAGAAATATTGCCGAAAACAAGGTGGACATGAAGAACATTAGATAGGCGGAGAAGCGGAGACGGGAGCCTGGCTGGCCGCGTGGTAGTAAGGCAAAGAAGCGTAGAAGCGTAGACGCGTGGCGCCTGGATGATCGAGGAGTTGGGAGGGGCTCGGGCGGGTTACGTAGAAGAGCCACGTGGCCGCGATCGTGAACACCCCCAGGATGACGGCGGATTCGAGCGGGAAATCCGGCCTGGTGGCGATGCCGAAATTGAGTTGGTAGGCGGACACCGCGCTCTCCTCGGGACCACCGCGAGCTTCCCGGCGTCCGAACGATTCGAATTCTAACATGACCCGGTCCGCCCACTCCCCCGGAGGGGAGCGAGCGACTATGTTCGTCCTCACACACTCAGGGAGCGAAGCCATGGCCGATGGGGCGTTCGATCTGGCGAGGGAGGCGCGGGAGCGCGCCTGGTCGACGCCGCTGGAAGAGTTCCAAGTGGCCGACATCGAGCATTTCGTCACCGACACCCACTGGCCGTGGTTCGAGCGGCTGAGGGCCGAAGACCCGGTGCACTGGTGCCCGCAAAGCGAGTTCGGCCCCTATTGGTCGATCACCAAGCACCGCGACATCGTCGCCGTCGACGGCGACAGCGGCGTGTTTTCATCCAGCTCCGAGCTCGGCGGCGTCGCCATCGTCGATAATGTCGAGACCAACGACACATCGAGCTTCATCAGCCTCGATCCGCCGCGGCACGAGGCCCAGCGCAAGGTGGTGACGCCGATGTTCTCCACCGAGAGCATGGCGACGCTGGGCCCGCTGATCCGCGAGCGGGCGGCCAGGATTCTGGACGAGCTGCCGGTGGGCGAGACGTTCGACTTCGTCGACCGCGTGTCGGTGGAGCTGACCAGCCAGATGCTGGCCACCCTGTTCGACTTCCCCTTCGAGCACCGGCGCATGCTGCCGCGCGCGTCCGACCTGCTGTTGGCCACACCCGGACCGGACGCCATCGTCCAGACCGAGGAAGAGCGCATGGGCGAGATGTTCGCCACCTTCGGCCAGTTCAAGATGCTGTGGGACGAGCGCAAGGGCTCGGCCCGGCGCGACGATCTGATCTCCATGCTGGCCAATGACGCGGCCACCACCGGCGAGGATCCGTTCAAATACATGGGTAACGTCGTGCTGCTGGTGGTGGCCGGCAGCGACACCACGCGCCACTCGATCTCCGGCGCCGCGCTCGCCTTCCACCGCAACCCGGACGCCTATGACCGCCTGCGCGCCGATCCGGCCCTGCTGGAGAGCGCCGTGCCCGAGATCATTCGCTGGCAGACGCCGGTGGCCCACATGCGGCGCACGGCGCTGGCCGATCGCGAGGTGGGCGGCAAGACCATCCGCAAGGGCGACAAGGTGGTCATGTGGTATGTCTCGGGCAACCGCGACGAGGAGGTCATCCCGGACGCCGACGCCTTCGTCATCGACCGCGCCCGTCCGCGCCAGCACCTTTCATTCGGCTTCGGCATCCACCGCTGCGTCGGCAACCGCCTGGCCGAGATGCAACTGCGCATCGTCTGGGAAGAGATGCTGAAGCGCTTCAAGCGCATCGAGCTTGTCGGCGAGCCCGGCCGCCTGCGCTCCAACTTCGTCAAGGGCTATGTGTCGATGCCGGTGCGGATCGAGGTCTAGGTCGCGGAAGCATGAGGTTGCCAGCGGGCGAATTTCATTGCGGGTCTTGCGGAACGGCGTTTGAGGCTCCTTTCTTGGGAGACTCCGCATACGGCGCGTTTCTAATGTGGTCTGATGGGGGCCACCTCGCATTTCTCGACGCCACCGAGGATTTGATCTTTGCTGAAGTAAGCGACCTCTTTCGCCGTTCACCGGCGTTCGGCGAAGCTGATGGTCGACTGGCAGGCCACATGATCCAGGATTTTTTCGGCCTCATTGCCTCGGACCCGGACCCAGAGGGCAATTCGTTTCGGATCGATGGCCTTCCTCGCTGTCCTACCTGCGGTGGGGCAAAGCCGAGTTCGTGGGACTTGGTGAAACCGGCGAAGGCGATCGATGTCGAGACCTACCAACTGACGCACTGCCGCTGGGCGTCCCTCACATCTGAAGATAAGACCGGTTGGGTCGCGCTGGCGATTAGCCAAGTCTAAAAAATAGTGAGCTACAAAGACCGCTTCGGGTCGAATGCCGCTTTTGGCTTCACGTTCAGAAGCAGACCTTCGCCCATGCCCACGACCTAGCTCCTCTTCGTTCTCGCGATCCAGCGGTCGATGACGCCATCGAGGATGTCGAGGGGCACGCGGCCGCAGTCGAGCCCGGCCTCGTGGAAGTCCTTGATGTCGTAGCGCGGGCCGAGCGCGGCGATGGCGCGCGCACGCGCCTTCACCCACACGGTGTGGCCGATCTTGTAGCTGCACGCCTGGCCGGGGTTGGTGCAGTAGCGGTCCACCTCGCGGGTGGCGAAGCCCGGCGCGTCGGCGTCGAGCGCCTCGAGATAGGCGACGGCTTTCTCGCGGCTCCAGCCCATGTGGTGGATGCCGGTGTCGACCACGCAGCGGCCGGCCCGGAACAGCTGGAACCTGAGATAGCCGATCCGGCTGAGCGGATCGTCGTCGTACATGCCCATCTCGTCGGCCAGCTGCTCGGCGTAGAGCGCCCAGCCCTCGGCGTAGCCGGAAAAGCCGATCGTCTTGCGGATCAGCGGCAGGGACTTGTTGGAGAGGGCCAGGCCGCCCTCGAGCTGATGGCCGGGCAGGCCCTCGTGGAAGATGACGCTGGAGAGCGACCACCTCGGCCACTCGGCGGTGTCGCGCAGATTGATGTAGACGATGCCCGGCCGCGAGCCGTCGATGGCCGGGCCCTGGGAATAGGCCGAGGCGGCCCCGGCCTCGATCTCGGGCGGCACGCGGCGCACCTCGAACGAATAGGGCGGCAGGCGCTTGAAGCGGGTGGGCAGGCGCGGCCGGATGGCCGCGAGGCGGGCGTTGCAGAAGGCGATGGCGTCGGCCTTGCCGGCGTCGGTGTTGGCGAAGAACGAGGCCGGGTCCTTGTAGAGCCCGGCGATGCGCTCGCCGACCGTGCCCTGGGTCAGGCCGCGGGCCTTCAGGAGGCCGTCGATGCGGGCGCTGATCTCCGCCCCCTGGTCGAGGCCGAGCCTGTGCACCTCGTCGGGTGTCATGTTGGTGGTGGTCGCGGCGTGGAGGGCCGCGGCGTAATAGGCTTGGCCATGCGGCAGGCGGCCAATTCCGGCCTCGTGGCGGGCCCGAGGCCGCAGCGCCTTGGCCCTGGCGATCTGGCGGTCCAGCGCCGGCAGGACCTTGTCGGTGTAGATGCGCGCGGCGTCCTCGCCGTAATGGGCGGCGAGCCCCTTGGCGGCCGCGCGGCGGCGGAGGGACTTCACGAGCGTCGAGTCCTCGGCCGGGACCCGCGCGGCGGCCATCTGGGCGAGGGTGGTGTCGAGGATGAAGTCCGGCGGTATGACGCCGAGGCCGGCGTCGTGGGCGACGCGCTCGGTCTCCTGGTCCAGCTGTACGCCATAGGCCTCGAGCCGGGCGAGATAGGCGTCGGCGTCGGCAGCGGTTTCGATCCGGTGCTTGGTGTCGAGGAAATCCGGCGTGGACTGATAGGCGCCGGTATCCTGGCTGATCACATAGGGCGCGCCGCCGAAGCCGATCCCGCCGTAGCCGAAGTCCATGATCGCGGCCTGGGAGCGGCGGGTGTAGACCACGGTGTCGAGGTTGACCTTGCCGGCGTCGCCGAGCGCGGCCCGGTTGATCGCGACCAGGCGGCGGAGCTCATCGGCGTTGATCGCCTTGTCCTCGGCCACGGCCTTCAAGGACTCGTCGCGCAGCTTCGATCTGAGGCCGGCGTTGGCGCCGGTGTCCAGGCCGAGCATGGTCGCGCCTTCGGGATTGCGGGTGAGACCCTCCTGGAAGAGGGCGTCGAACAGGCGGTTCAGCCTGGCGTCTTCGGTTTCCTGCACCCGGGCGGCGGCGGGGGCCGCGGCGACCGCGGCTGCGGTCGCGAGAATCGTCTCGCGTCGATTGAGCGTCATCCCGAGCTCCCCTGCGGATCAATCCTATTCGTCTAGGTACGTCCAGGTGTCGGCGCCGTCGAGGCGCCGGACGCGGGCGGCGGCCAGGATTTCGGGCGGGAACAGGCGGGCGTTAACGCCCAGGCGATCTTGCGGCTCGCGGTTGGGCAGGGGGCGCCAATCGATCGTGCAGCCGCAGACGCGGCAGTGGCGGAAGGCGAGATCGCCGTCTTTGCGGCTATAGGCGGTCATGGCCGCCTCCGGCGTCGTCAACTTTACCTCGGCTGGCGAATAGTAGGCCCAGAGCACGCCGAGGCGCCGGCAGATCGAGCAGTTGCAGTCTGTGACGGTCTCTGGGGCTCGGGCGACTTCCAGGCGCACCGCGCCGCAGTGGCATGTGGCTTCGATCATCGTCCGCCCCTCCGTGCGCGCTACGGCGGGTTAATTTTCACCACGCCGGCGACGGCGAAGGCAAGCGGTCAGAGAAAGTATCGGTAATGACGCCTGACGGCGGGCGGGCTGGGCCCGTCCGCCGCCAATAGCGCCGATGCGTGCAGGCTGCCGTGCTCTAGCGGTGGCCGTCCATGACGATCGAAGCGATCACGCCCGTGGCGATCGCGGCCTCTACGAACTGACCGTTCGATTCACGCCATTCGTAGCCGCGGCGCGGGGCGCGCAGATGATGCTGGCGGTAGTCGACCGTCTGGGCGCCGCTCCAGTCGTTGTAGCCCATGTGCTCGCCGCGGGCCCAATGATGGCTGGCCCCTTGATCGGCGGCCCAACCGCTGTGGTCCATAGGCTGGGCGATGGTTGCGCCGGCCGCCAGGGCGAGCGCCGCGGCGGTGACGATGAGAATTGAACTTTTCATGGATATCTTCTTTCAAGTCGTCGATTTGAGTCGGCTGAATCGCCAACTGACATAGATAAACGCCGAAATGATATAACTGTTCCGACGTGAAATACTTTTCACAATTGAAACAATTCAAATAGTCAGAATATAGCGTGGCATGACGCGAAATATTGAAACTCAATCACGTGGACATGCACGCCGCCAGGACGAGTGGACTTATTCGCCCTCGGACGGCCGGCAAGCCTTGTAATCCGGCCCCGCCGGGCCATTTGCGGGGTGTGGTTGGCACTCACGTGCGCCGACTGCCAACAGGGCCGCATTTCGCCGGGTCCCGACAAGGGAGAATTCCACAATATGGCCTTTCATCCTCTGGGTGATCGCGTCGCCGTCCGGCGCGTCGAAGAAGAAGCCAAGTCCAAGGGCGGGATCATCATCCCCGACACCGCCAAGGAAAAGCCGCAGGAAGGCGAAGTCATCGCCGTCGGTCCCGGCGCCTGGGACGACGCGGGCAAACGCGTTCCCATGGACCTCAAGGTCGGCGACCGCGTCCTGTTTGGCAAATGGTCGGGCAGCGAGGTCAAGATCGACGGTGAAGACCTGCTGATCATGAAGGCGTCCGACATCCTGGGCGTCCTCGACGCCGTCGCCGCCCTGTCGAAGGCCGCCTGAGGCGAGCCTTCGCATCCCCCTTCAAACACCCAATTCCTGAAAGAGTAGGCACATGGCCGCTAAACACATTCACTTCTCCACCGACGCGCGCGACCGCATGCTGCGCGGCGTCAACATCCTCGCCAACGCCGTGAAGGTCACCCTGGGCCCCAAGGGCCGCAATGTGGTGCTGGAGAAATCCTGGGGCGCGCCGCGCTCCACCAAGGACGGCGTCACCGTCGCCAAGGAGATCGAGCTCGAGGATCGGTTCGAGAACCTGGGCGCCCAGCTCATCCGCGAAGTCGCCTCCAAGGCCAGCGACAAGGCCGGTGACGGCACCACCACCGCGACCGTGCTGGCCCAGGCCATCGTGGTCGAAGGCCTGAAGTCGGTGGCCGCCGGCATGAACCCGATGGATCTGAAGCGAGGAGTCGACAAGGCCGTGATCGCGGTTGTGGAAAGCATCAAAGCCTCCTCGAAGAAGGTCACCACCAATGACGAGATCGCCCAGGTCGGCGCCGTCTCGGCCAATGGCGACAAGGAAGTGGGCGACATGATCGCCCGGGCCATGAAGAAGGTCGGCAACGAGGGCGTCATCACCATCGAGGAAGCCAAGACCCTGGAGAGCGAGCTCGAGGTGGTCGAAGGCATGCAGTTCGACCGCGGCTATCTGTCGCCCTACTTCATCACCAACGCCGACAAGATGGAGGTCGAGCTCGACGAGCCGCTGATCCTCCTGTCGGAAAAGAAGCTGTCGTCGCTTCAAGCCATGCTGCCGCTGCTGGAAGCGGTGGTCCAGGCCGGCAAGCCGCTGCTGATCGTCGCCGAGGACATCGACGGCGAGGCCCTGGCCACCCTGGTGGTCAATAAGCTGCGCGGGGGCCTGAAGGTCGCCGCCGTCAAGGCCCCGGGCTTCGGCGATCGCCGCAAGGCGATGCTGGAAGACCTCGCGGTCGTCACCGGCGGCCAGGTCGTCTCCGAGGACCTGGGCGTGAAGCTCGAGAACGTCACCCTGGACATGCTGGGGAACGCCAAGAAGGTCACGATCACCAAGGATGACACCACGGTGGTCGACGGCGCCGGCGCCAAGGACGAAATCGCGGCCCGCGTCGCCCAGATCAAGACTCAGATCGAGGACACGACGTCTGACTACGACAAGGAAAAGCTGCAGGAGCGCCTGGCCAAGCTGGCCGGGGGCGTGGCCATCATCAAGGTCGGCGGCTCGACCGAGATCGAGGTCAAGGAACGCAAGGACCGCGTGGATGACGCCCTGCACGCCACCCGCGCGGCGGTCGAGGAAGGCATCGTCCCGGGCGGCGGTGTCGCCCTGCTCAAGGCCGGCAAGGCGCTCGAAGGCCTGAAAGGCGACAACGCCGATCAGAACGCCGGCATCGCCATCATCCGCCGCGCGCTGCAGGCCCCCATCCGCCAGATCGCCGAAAACGCCGGCGTGGAAGGCTCGATCGTGGTCGGCAAGATCCTCGACAATGACTCGGCCACCTTCGGCTTCGACGCCCAGACCGACACCTACGTCGATATGATCGCGGCCGGCATCATCGATCCGACCAAGGTTGTGCGCACGGCGCTGCAGGGCGCCGCCTCAGTCGCCGGTCTGATGATCACCACCGAAGCCGTGATCGCCGAAGCGCCCAAGAAGAGCGCCGGCGCCCCGCAACCCGGCGGCGGCGGCATGGGCGACATGGATTTCTAGGGTCTGCGCCTTCCCCCCGCCGCGCGGGGGGAAGGCGACTCAATTGATCAGGAACTCACCGTCCACGGCGCGCCATTCGCAGGGTTTGATCAGCCGCTGGTGAGCGATGCGGACGGAGTGGAGCGGACCGGCGAGCTCGCGCCGCCAGTGGTCGAGAAAGCCCTGCAGGGTCGGAAAGGCCGGCGCGATATCATAGTCCTGCCAGACGTAGAGCTGCAGCAACGCCGGGTGGTCGGGCAATCGGTAGTGGATCTCCGCCGTGGTCAGGCCGTAGCCCTTCAGTTGCAGAAGGAAATCACGGCTCACCATGATGCATCCCCTCGTGCCGTAGTCGCGGCGACTCACCTGTCGCCTCCGGGGTAGGAGCGCACGCATTCGGGGGCGCCGACAACCCAAACCGGGTCTCGGCTGTCATTTTGTGAGAGGGCTGGGATCGGCGCCCTTTTTGAAGGCGCATTGCGCGGCTCATTCTTTCTGGGGCGCTGGAGTGAGCGTTTCCCGGGCTCAGGCGTTGTAGAGGATACCGGTCAGATGGCCGGGAGAGTTCGAACCGCCGCGCATCGCGCGTCTTCTTCCCTCGTTCCCGAGAGCCTTCACATGCCCGATACAGAGAAAGCGGCCTTCCTGGTGACGACGTGACGTCGGTGAGGCGCGTGGCCTTGATCGGCAACGCCCTGCCCAGGCGTTGTGGCATCGCCACCTTCACCACCGACCTGCAGCAGGCCATGGCCGCCGCTGGCGCTGACCTGCACACCTGTATCGTGGCCATGACCGACACCGGACAGGCCTATGACTATCCGCCGGTCGTCGGCCATCACATCCGCGAGGACAATCCACAAGACTACCGCCGGGCGGCGGACTTTCTGAACGCCGGTGAATTCGACGTCGTTTCGCTGCAGCACGAATTCGGCATCTTCGGCGGTGAGGCGGGCGACCGTCTCCTGCCTCTGCTCTCGCGCCTGACCGCGCCGATCGTGTCCACACTGCATACGGTGCTGGCCGAACCTACGCCCAGGCAGCGCTATGTGCTGGATGAGGTCATCGAGGCGTCCGCCAAGGTTGTCGTCATGGCCGAGCGGGCGCGGACTCTCCTGCAGACGGGCTACGCCGTTCCGGCGGAGAAGATCGAGGTCATCGCCCACGGCATCCCCGACATGGCGTTCTGCGAGCCGGACGCGGCCAAGGCCGCACTCGGCTTCAGCGGCCATTCGGTCATCCTCACTTTCGGCCTGCTGTCGCCCAACAAGGGCATCGAGGTGATGATCGACGCCATGCCGGCGATCCTGAAGCGTCGCCCCGACGCGATTTATGTGGTGCTGGGCGCGACCCACCCCAATCTGGTTCGCCGGGAACGCGAGGCCTATCGCGAGAGCCTGATGGCGCGCGCGCGCGATCGCGGCGTCGAGGCCCAGGTCTTGTTCCGCGATCAGTTTGTCGACAAGCCCACGCTTCTGGGTTTCATCTCCGCGGCCGACGTCTACGCCACGCCCTATCTCAGCGAAGCCCAGATGACCTCGGGCACGCTGGCCTACAGCTTCGGTCTGGGAAAGGCCGTGGTCTCCACCCCCTATTGGCACGCCCGCGAGCTGCTGGCCGACGGCCGCGGCGTTCTGGTTCCGTTTGGCGATTCGACCGCCATCGGCCGGGAGATCGCCGACCTGTTGACCGACGATGCGCGGCGAAACGCGATGCGCCGTCGGGCCTACGCCAGCAGCCGCTCCATGACCTGGGCGCAGACCGCCCAGCGCTATCTGGCGACGTTCGACGGCGTCGACGCGGTTCGCCGACCAAGGATCGTCGCGCGCAGCGCGTCCGTATCGCCGATCGTCCCGCGGCACACGCCCGACCTGAAGTTCGACCATCTGATCGCCATGTGCGACGATACGGGTCTCTTCCAGCATGCTGTCCACTCCGTGCCGGACCGACTCCACGGCTACTGCGTCGACGACAACGCCCGCGCCTTGCTGCTGGCCTCGATGCTCAACGAAGGGGGCGGCCCGCGACCGTCCGATATCCTGACCGCACGCTTCGCCGCCTTCGTGCAGCATGCCTGGAACCCCGACATCCAGCGGTTCCGCAATTTCATGAGCTTCGATCGACGCTGGTTGGAAGACATGGGGTCGGAAGACAGCCATGGCCGCACGCTCTGGGCCCTCGGCGCCTGCGCGCGCGGCGACGCCAGCCCGTCGCGACGGCGCTGGGCCGCGGGTCTGTTCGCCGCCGCCCTGCCGACCGTCGAGCGCTTTACCTCGCCCCGCGCCTGGGCCTTCACCCTTCTGGGTCTCGACGCCTTTTGCGCGGCGACCGTCAGCGATGCGCCCGCCAGGCGGATGCGGAGCCTGCTCGCCGGCCGCCTGATTTCCGCCTTCGCCAAGACCGAAACCCCGGACTGGGTCTGGTTCGAGGAGGGGCTGGCTTATGACAACGCGCGCCTGAGCGAGGCCCTGATCGTCACCGGCCTCGCGACCGGATCACGGCGTCAGGTCGCCGCGGGATTGAGGTCGCTGACCTGGCTCACAGCGCAACAGACGGCGCCGTCAGGCTGCTTTCGGCCGGTAGGGTCCGACAGCTTCGGCGACCTCCGTAAGCCGCCCCGCCCCTTCGACCAGCAGCCGCTGGAAGCGGCCGCGACCATAGCGGCGTGCCTGGCCGCTTCGCGGATCGACGGCGAGATGGGCTGGAAGGCCGAGGCGGAGCGCGCCTTCGCCTGGTTCCTGGGCGCCAACGACCTGGCCATTCCGCTGGCGGACATAGACACCGGGAGTTGTCGCGACGGCCTTCATCCGGACCGTGCGAACGAAAATCGCGGCGCGGAATCGGTCCTGTCATACCTCCTCGGCCTCGCCGATATCCGGCGCTTCGCGCAACTCGGTGAGGAACGCGCGCCGCTGGCCGTAAGCGCCTGAGCGAGGTACACGCGCGGCTGGCGGTGCGCACCTGAGCGCAACGACCGCTCCGCCTTCAGACCTCCCGGGGATCAATTTGTCAGACGTTCCGTTTCTGAATCGGCAGGCGTTCCATTTGCGCCCCGATCTCGCCAGGGTGGTCGTGCGCCCGTTCAAGCCAGCCACTGAGCCCCGCGACCTCAATCCGACCGACAAGACCCGCGCCAATCATATCATCGAGCGGGTCATGGCTCTCAATCCAGACGTGGCGGCCGCCCAGCTCGCCGACGTGCTCGAGAACTTTGAGGGACGTCACCGTAACCTGCTCAAGACCTTCGAGGCGCGGGCGGACGAAATGGAGGAGGCGTTCACCGCACACTCCGCCTTCAGCAGTGTCCAGCGCCAGCTGATCGGCGCCTATTTTATGCATGAATATTCGTTCGAGGCCTCGGCGTTGTTCAATCCGAGCATCGTCTCCCACCCGGATCAGACCGGCGCGGCGGCCGGCGAAAAGCGCTTCATCCTCAGCCTGCGCGCCGTGGGCGAGGGGCACATTTCGTCCCTGACCTTCCGATCGGGAACCATCGGCGCCAATGGCGCTGTCACCGTCGATCCGACCCAGCGGCTGGCCGCCGTTCCCCGCATCGTTACGCGCGTCTGGGGCGCGGACGGCGACGAACTCGAGCTCGCGTTCAGGCCCGACGAGGACATCAGCGAGCGGGTGATCTACCCAGTCACCGAGTCTCAGGCGAACGGCATCGAGGACGCGCGGTTCGTGGAATTCGAGGACGGCGGGCGGCGCACCTTCTACGCCACCTACACCGCCTATAGCGGCCGGGCGGTGCGGTCGGAACTGCTTGAAACCAGCGACTTCATCTCGTTCCGCATGACCCCTCTGAGGGGGGCGGCGGCGCAGAACAAAGGCATGGCCCTGTTCCCGAGGAAGCTCGGCGGCCGATATGCCATGATCAGCCGACAGGACAACGAGAACCTCTATCTGATCTATTCCGACGACCTCTATTCGTGGGACGGCGGGCGAGCGATCCTGAAGCCTCAGTTCCCGTGGGAGTTCGTGCAGATCGGCAATTGCGGGTCTCCGATCGAGCTGGACGAGGGCTGGCTGTTGCTGATCCACGGGGTGGGGCCGGTGCGCCGATATTCGATCGGCGCCGTGCTCCTCGACAAGGACGATCCGTCCATGGTGATCGCCAGGTCCCGCGAGCCGCTGGTGCGTCCGGAGCACGCCGAGCGCGAGGGCTATGTCCCGAACGTCGTCTACACCTGCGGCGCCATGCGCCATAACGACCTGATCGTGCTGCCCTATGCGGTCTGCGACACCTTCTCGACCTTCGCCACCATCGCCATCGCCGACCTGCTGCGGGACTTGCGAGGGTAGGGAAGCTCGCCGGGACGCATGGCGCTTGCCGTTCACCCCGCGCTAAACAGGCGGCGATGTCCAACGTTCGCAATCTCTTCGTCACCCGTCTCTACGAGGCCACCCTCGCTGGGCCGGCCTTCCCGGCTTTTCGCGAAGAGTTGGCGGGCGCCTGCGCCATGCTGGCGGCCGAGGATACGGCCGGCCGGCGCTGGAGCCGTGAGCACGGCTATGGCGGCTATACCTCCTACGCCTCGCTGGACGACCTGCCCCGCCGCGCCACCATCTTCGCCGAGCTGAAGCGGAAGCTCGACCGCCATGTCACCCAGGCGGCCCGACACTTCGACTTCGATCTCGGCGGCGGCCGGCTGGCGCTCGACAGCCTGTGGGTCAGCGTCCTCAAGCCGGGCGCCGCGCATAGCGGCCACATTCACCCCAACAGCGTACTCTCGGGCACGGTTTATGTGAGCGTTCCGCCGGGGGCCGGGGCCCTGCGGCTGGAAGACCCGCGCCTGCCGCTGATGATGGCCGCGCCGCCGCGGCTGGCCGACACGCCGGAGTCCAGCCGGAGCTTCGTCACCCTGGCGCCGACCGAGGGCGGCCTCTTCATCTGGGAGAGCTGGCTGCGTCACGAGGTGACGGCCGGATCGGCGCGGGCGCCGAGGGTCAGCCTCAGCTTCAACTACGCCTGGCGATGAGGCTGTTCCTGCTCGGCCGGCGGGCCAGTGTCACTCACTGGCTGGAGGAGGCGGCGCAGGCGTTCCGATCCGACGGGCATGAGGTGAAGGTGGGAATCGTCCGCGACCCTCGCTTGCATCCGGGGCTGCAGCGGGCGCTGGCCGAGCCCATCGCCGCCCGGATCGCCGCCCGCGTGGCGCGGTTCGCCCCCGACCTCGTCCTCGCCATCGGCGGGTTTCACACGCCGCCGGCTGTCCTGGAGCGTATCGCCGCCCTGCCGACGCGCCCGCCAATGATTGGCTGGGTGGGCGACATCTTCGGCGAGGCGGCGGCGGCGCTGGCCCAGCGCTACGATCTGGTCGCCTACACGGACAGCGGCCTGGCGCAGCGCCACCGCACATTGGGCTTCGCGGGTGAGGCGGCCTTCGCGCCGCATGCCGTCGACCCCCATGTCGAGGCGCCAGCCGCCGAGCGCGCGCCGCGAATGGTGTTCGTGGCCGTGCCCACCCCTGGCCGGCAGGCGGTGGTCGGCGCGGTCAGCGCGCCGCTGGCGCTCTACGGCCAAGGCTGGACCGGTGACGGCGGCCACGATGTTCACCCTGGGCGACTGCCGGCGCGCCGCCTGCTCAGGGTCTATGCGCGACATCTGGCGTCGCTCAATGTCCGCAACGAGCTCAATGTCCTGACCGGGCTCAACCAGCGCAATTTCCAGCCCTATCTCGCCGGAACGCCGGTGGTGACCGACGACCAGCCGGACCTGCCGCTGTGCTTCGAGCCGGGGCGCGAGGCGCTGGTCTGGCGCGACGTGGACGAACTTAACGACCTCTACGCCCGCCTGCTGAAGTCGCCCGACGCGGCGGCGACGGTCGGCGCGGCCGGACGGCGGCGGGTGTTGGCCGATCACACCTATGGCCGGAGACTGGCGGCCCTGGTGAAACTCATCTGAACGGAAGGCGCGATGATCATCCGCGAGATCGAAGAGGGCGACCTGGCCGCGGTGACGGCGATCTATGGCCACCATGTTTTGACCGGTTTCGGCTCGTTCGAGCAGACCGCGCCGACGGTGGAGGACATGACGCGCCGCGTCGCCGCGGTCCGCGCGCTCGGCCTGCCGTGGCGGGTGGCGGAGGTGGGGGACGAGGTCCTGGGCTATGCCTACGCCTCGGCGTTCCGGCCCAGGCCGGGCTATCGGTTTACGGTCGAGGACAGCGTCTATGTGGCCCCGCATGCCGCCGGCCGTGGCGCCGGGCGCGCGCTGCTGACCTCCGTGATCGATACGTGCGAGGCCATGGGCCTGCGCCAGATGCTGGCCGTGATCGGCGACAGCGGCAACGCGGCCTCGATCGGCCTGCACCGATCGCTCGGCTTCGAACAGACGGGCCTCGCCCGGTCCGTCGGCTTCAAGCATGGCCGGTGGGTCGACATCGTCACCATGCAGCGCGCGCTCGGCGCCGGCGACGGAGCGCCGCCAGCCAGCGGCGGGCTCAGGCTGGGCGAGCCTTAAGGATCAGCGGACCTCGAACAGCGGGGTCATGGTCACGACGCCCTTGTCGGTGTCGGCGGCGTGGCCCAGCCGGCCCTTGACGCGGAACGCCTCCTCCATGGTGCGCAGCAGGGAGTAGTGGTTGTAGGGCGTGGGGTCGGAGACGCTGCGCGGACCGTGATTGGTGATGACGATGGTCGGGATGTGTCCGCCGCCGAAATTGGAGGGCGCGTCCGGCGTCACCGCACAGCAGCCGCCCCGCGATCCGCCCGCGCCCTCGTCGAAGGTGACGACAATGGCGACATTGCCGGCCGACCGCCAGGCGCGCGTCGCCTGGATCCGCTTGACCAATTCGCCGACCTCTTCGTCGCCCCGGCGGATCAAAGCCGCCTTTTGAGAGCAGGCCGGCGGGACCTTGGGGCCGACGAGGCCGTGCATCTCGTTGCATTGATTGGGGACGATGAGGGCGAAGCTCGGCAGGCGGTCGCTGGCGAAATCACGGTCCAGTTGGTCGAAGCCGACCAGCTTCTCCGCCCGGCGCGGGTCGGCCCGGACCTGCGCAAAATTGACGAAGCCCGAATGCTTGGACGCATAGAGGGCGGTCTTGCGGGTTCCGTCGCTGATCGCGGGATCCGAGGCCATGAAGACCAGGGCGCCCGGCGCGGGCAGGTTCTCGAAATAGCCCTTCCAGGTGAGGCCGGCGGCCTCGAGCTGCATGCCCAGGTGCGGCGCGCGCACGGTGTGGTCGACATAGCCGGGTTCCGATGAGCCGCCGCAGAACGGGTCTGTATCGCCGGCCTTGCAGGTAAAGCCGTCGTCGTCGTGGATGCCGAAGGTGTCGCCGCCCAGCAGGGCGACATAGTTGGCTTCGCTCGGATGAACCTCGCCGAAGAACTGGGTGGCGTTGCCGTATTTGGCGGCTAGGCCGGCGATGTTGGGCGCGGCGGCCGGATCGAGGATCTGGGCGTAGTCCTTGTTCTCTTCGACGATGACGAAGATGTGCTCGTAGCGGGGAACGAGGCGATGGGCCGGCGGCGCGGCCTGGCTGGCGAAGGCGGCGACGACAAGGGCGAAGGCAAGCATCAGGCGCATGAAGGGCTCCGGTTGGCGGGGCCTGGATATACGGCCGGCCGCTGCACTTTCGTGACAGCGCCGCATTCGGTGGGGGCGTTGGGAGTTCCGGCGAAGGGCCGGGTCGCTGGCTGGGGAACTAGGACTCGAACCTAGAATGACGGTACCAAAAACCGCAGTGTTACCATTACACCATTCCCCAGCATTCGCCGCCGGGCGCGCGAGCGCGGTGGGATAGCGCAGGACCCCCGTCCATGCAACGCCGGGGTCGGCAAGGCGTGTTCGGAGGCGTCCTTGCGGGCGATTTTACGCTCCTCTATAAGGCCCGCTCTTCAATCGGAGTGTGGCTCAGTCTGGTAGAGCACCGCGTTCGGGACGCGGGGGTCGCAGGTTCGAATCCTGCCACTCCGACCAATCCATGCATGGCGTTTGAGCGCCGTTCGGCTATGGCGTCTGCAGGCGCGGCCCTTCGCCGCGCGGGGTAGACCATGAGGCATTTCCTGATCACCGTGGCCGGCGTCCTCGTCGGCCTGTGCCTGTTCGCCGTCCTGACGCCGTTCGTGCTGCTGGGCGTGCTGACGGGCGCCAGCCGGCCCACGCCGACGCCGGACCACGCGGTCCTGGCGCTGGATCTTCGCGGCGGGCTGACCGACCAGTCGTCGCAGAGCCCCTTAGCCTTCCTGGGCGGCAAGGGGCAGTCGGTGCTGTCGATCGAGCAGGCCCTGCGCCGCGCCGAGACCGACGACCGCGTCAAAGGCCTCTACGTGCGCCTGCCCGAGGCCGGCATGGCGCCGGCGGCGGCCGATGAGCTGCGGCTGGCGTTCAAAGATTTCCGCGCCCATGGCAAGTTCATCGCCGTCCACAGCCAAGGGCTCTACGCCGAGGGCGTGGTCACCTCGACCTATGAGCTGGCGGCGGCGTCGGGCGATGTGTGGATGCAGCCGGGCGCGCCCTTCCAGGTCACGGGCCTGGCCAATGAGGATCTGTTCTTCAAGCGCGCCTTCGACCGCTTCGGCGTCGTCGCCGACTATCAGCAGCGCTATGAGTTCAAGAACGCGGTCAATCCTTACCTCTACGACGACTACACGCCCGCGCACCGCACGGCCGAGCTGTCATGGATGGGGTCGGTTTATGACACCGGACTCGCCGCCGCCGCCGCGGATCGGGGCAAGCCGGTCGCCGCCCTGAAGGCCCTGATCGAGGCCGGGCCCTATGGGGCCGAGGACGCCATGGCCAAGGGTCTGATCGACCATGTCGGCCAGGCCAAGGACGCCGAAGCCGAGGTGCTGGCCAAGGCGGGCGACGGGGCCAAGCTGGTCGACATTTCCGACTACAATAGTCAGGCGCGGCAAGGCGGCGGCTTCGGACCCAAGATCGCGGTGATCTCCGCCGAGGGTGCGATCATGACCGGCAGCGGCGGCGGTCCGAGCCCCCTGGGCGGTGAGACGATCATCCGCTCGGACGATATCTCCAAGGCCTTCTACGACGCCATCGACGACAAGAACGTCAAGGCGATCGTGTTCCGGCTGTCCTCGCCCGGCGGATCGGACACCGCCTCGGAGCAGATCCTGGCCGCCGTGCGCGCCGCCCGCGCCGCCGGCAAGCCGGTGGTGGTGAGCATGGGAACCTACGGCGCCTCGGGCGGCTATTGGATCTCGTCCGACGCCAATGAGATCGTGGCCGAGCCCTCGACCCTGACCGGCTCGATCGGCGTGTTCGGGGGCAAGTTCGTGCTCGGCCCGGCGCTGGCCAAATGGGGCGTGGACGCCCGCGAGTTGTCGGTGGGCGGGTCCTTCGCCGACATGGGCGCCGCGGGCCAGGCGATGACGCCGGCGCAACGGGCCGCCTTCTCGGCCTGGATGGACCGGATCTACAATGGCTTCGTCGCCCGGGTGGCCCAGGGCCGCCGCCTGCCGCCGGCGCGCGTGGCCGAGATCGCCCGCGGCCGGGTGTGGACCGGCGAGCAGGCCAAGTCCCTGGGTCTCGTCGATCAGCTGGGCGGCTTCTACGACGCGGTCGTCCGCGCCAAGGCCTTGGCCGGGATCACCGGCGAGGCGCGTCTCCAGACCTTCGGCGGCGGTGCCTCGCCGCTCGAAGCGCTGCAGCGCGCGCTCGGTTTGCAGAGCTGGGTCCAGACCATGGCCGGGCCTGATCTAGCCGCCGATCCGGAGCTGCGCGCCCTGATCCAGACGGCCCGCGACGCGCGCCTTCGCGCCGAGGGCGCCACGGTTTTGGCGCCGTCGTACTTTCGCTGAAGTGGGCCTGATCTCGGAGAGTTTACAAGCCATCTTACTTTCGCTGAAGTGGGCTTGAACACGAACAGTTGAAGATCGGCTGCGGCGAAAACTTGATGAAAGCTTGACTTCTTCGAGGCCGAGGGTCTCGGTAACGGCAGTGGGCTTGGGGGAGCGCTAGGCATAACTGCTGGCGCCCGGGTGCGCGTACCACTTCTTATTTTCAACCTTTGCAACGTGGGAGAGGCTAATGTCTTCGATGCGCTATATGCTTATGCTTGGCTCGGCCCTCGCGCTCGCCGCCGCCGCGCCTGCCCTGGCCGCACCTCGTGTAGGACAGGGAGCCACTGTTCAGGCGGTCGCTCCGGCGGCGTCGGTCGATTTCGAGATCTATCTGCCGCTGCGCGACAAGGCCGGGCTGGACAGCCTGCTTAAGGCCCAGCAGACCCCCGGAGGGCCGCAGTATCACGTGTGGCTGACACCGGCTCAGTTCGGCGCCCGATTCGGCCCGACGCCGGATTCGATGGCCAGGGCCCAGGCCGCCGCCGCCGCCGCCGGCCTGCAGGTCACCGCAACCCGGGTGCGTTCGTTCCACGTGTCCGGCGACGCCCAGCACGTCAACGCCTTCCTCCACACCACGCTCAACACGGTGAGATCACCGGCGGGCGCCACGCGGTTGATCGGCTCGGGGCCCGTGACCCTGCCGGCGGGCGTGCAGCAGGAGGGCGGCCGAGTGCTCGACTTCAACGACATTCCGCTCCGGCGACCAACTTCGGTGAAGACCGGGCCGGCCCCGGCTAACCGATACAGCACCACCGGGGCCTATTGGTACGACGACCTCAAGCAGGCCTACGACTATCCGGCCTACGACCACCCGGTGAACTCCTCTCAGTTGGGTCTGGACGGCACGGGGGTCAAAGTCGCCGTGCTGATGTCGGATCTGCTCTATCCGGGCGATGTCGCCGCGGCCTTCAATCACGAGCTTTTCACGGTTACCACCCTTAAGCCGGCCCCAACCGTCACCACTGTGACCGTCGACGGCGGCGGGACGACCAACGGCCCGGGATCGTTTGAGGCGAGCCTGGATGTTCAACAGGTGCTTGGCGGCGCGCCGGGCGCGAGCGTAACGCTGGTGAGTATCCCGGATCTTTCGGACGCTCACATCGCCGACGGTTACAATTACATCGTCAACGCCAACACCTACGATATGGTGAATTCCTCGTTTGGCGGCTGCGAACTTGAATATACCGCGGCTTACAACGGCGGTACGGACATGACATCTACGTTGACGACCCTTGATGAGATCTTTGCGCAGGGTAACACTCAAGGAATCACCTTCGTCGCCAGTTCCGGCGACCAGTCCGGCCTGTTGTGCCCGAACGTCGCCTATTCAAACGGCACATCGAACGGCGTCTTCGTCCTGGGCGTCAGCACCCCCGCCGACGATCCGAATGTCACCGCGGTGGGCGGCGGCAATCTGGTCACCCTGACGGTCCCGCTGAGCCTCACCTCGGCCTATAGCCGCGAAAGCGCCAACGCCGATCCCATGAACCCCTACGACATCTATGGCACCGGCTTTACGGTGTCCGGCGGATTCTGGGGCGCGGGCGGCGGTATCGGCGCGATCTTCGCCCAACCGGCCTACCAGGTGGGGACCGACACCGGCTCGACGTCTTTCCGCACCGTACCTGACGTCGGGATGCAGGTGGGCGGTTGCCCGGGCGGCGCCAAGTCGTGCAGTCCGGACGACAGCGCCGCGATCGTGGTCTACAACGGTGCCATCGATGGGGTGATCGGCACGTCGGTATCCTCGCCGGAGTTCGTGGGCGCCCTGGCGTTGCTTTCCCAGAGCAATCACGGGCGGCTGGGCAACGTGAACTATTATCTCTATGCGATAGGCGCCAGCCAGACCGCCATGGGCGGCAACGAAGCGCAGCCCCAGTTCCGCTTCTACCACCGAAGCATTCCGGGCTTCGACGGGCACTATAACGCCGGCACGCCGAGCCATAATTACAACTACATCTATGGTCTCGGCAGTCCGGACATTCGTAAATTGCTCGAAATGACCGATTACCCCACCGCCGGTCTTCCTCAGACTCCCTTCAATCCCTGAGGTCTGACCAAGCCGGCCGCCGCCTGCGGACGTGTCGGCGATATTTCTAGTGAGAGAGAGGGCGGGACAGTGTCCCGCCTTCTTTCATTTCGGGCAACTGGTGACGCGGTTGCAGGCCGAAGACGCCACCGTCTCCCCCGTCATTTTTCCGCGGGGCGGGGCCCAAATCCGGGAAGTCGACAATTGGCCAGGGCGCGTGCTTGACTCTGGCCGGCCAAAGGGCTCGATAACCGCAACGGGCGTGGGAAGCTGTCAGGCAGAACAGTGGGCGCCCCCGCTGTGCGTACCCGCTTTTATCATCATAACCGTTGCAACGTGGGAGAGGCTAATGTCTTCAGTGCGCAATATGCTTTTGCTTGGCTCGGCGCTGGCGCTCGCCGCCGCTGCGCCTGCCCTGGCCCAGCGTCCTATAGAACAGGGCGCGACGGTTCAGGCGGTCGCTCCGGCGGCGTCGGTCGATTTCGAGATCTATCTGCCGCTGCGCGACAAGGCCGGGCTGGACAGCCTGCTTAAGGCCCAGCAGACCCCCGGAGGGCCGCAGTATCACGTGTGGCTGACCCCGGCTCAGTTCGGCGCCCGATTCGGCCCGACGCCCGATTCGATGGCCAGGGCCCAGGCCGCCGCCGCCGCCGCCGGTCTGCAGGTCACGGCGACCCGGACGCGCTCGTTCCACGTTTCCGGCGACGCCCAGCACGTCAACGCCTTCCTTCACACTACGCTCAACACGGTGAGGACGAAGACGGGGGAAGTGCGGACGGTGGGCGCGGGCCCGCTGACCCTGCCGTCGGCGCTGCAGGCGGAGGGCGCGCAGGTGATCAGCTTCAGCGGCATTCCGGCTCGACGGCCGATGTCGGTGAAGGTCGCCCAGGTTCGCCCCATCAACCCCAGCAACCGCTTCACCACGACGGGCGGCTACCTGTTCGACGACCTCAAGCAGGCTTACGACTATCCGGCCTACGACAAGAAGGTGAACTCCACCGAGACGGGCCTGGATGGCACGGGGGTGAATGTCGCCGTTCTGATGTCGGATCTGATCTATCCGACGGACGTTTCCATCCTCTTCAACTATGAGAAGTACACCACGATCACTGGCAAGCCGGCCCCAACCGTCACCACCGTACCCGTCGATGGCGGCGGCGTGACCAACGGCGGGGGATCCGTCGAGGCGAGCCTGGATGTGCAACAGGTTCTCGGCGGCGCCCCCGGCGCGAACGTCACGCTGGTCAGTATCCCGGATTTGTCCGACGACCACATCGCCGATGGATACAACTACATCGTCAACGCCAACACCTACTCCATAGTGAACTCGTCGTTTGGCGAGTGTGAGCTCGAATATACGGCCGCCTATAATGGCGGTACGGACTATACTTATATATTGAAGACTGAAAGCGAACTCTTCGCGCAGGGCAATTCGCAAGGGATCACCTTCGTGGCCAGCTCCGGCGACTCGGCCGGCTTGTTGTGCCCGAACGTCGCCTATTCAAACGGCGGCTCGAACGGCGTCTTCGTTCTGGGCGTCAGCTCCCCGGCCGACGATCCGAACGTCACCGCGGTGGGCGGCGGCAATCTGGTCACCACCTATACCTCGGGTAGCCTCAACTCGGCCTATGTCCGTGAAAGCGCCAACGCCGATCCCGAAATCCCCTACGACGTCTACGGCACGGGTTATACCGTGTCCGGCGGATTCTGGGGCGCCGGCGGCGGCATCGGCACGATCTTCGCCCAACCGGCCTACCAGTCCTTGACCAACACCGGCTCGACGACCTTCCGTACTGTGCCGGATGTCGGGATGCAGGTGGGCGGTTGCCCTGGCGGGATCTCCAAGTCGTGCGGCCCCGACGACAGCTACGTCCTCGTGACCTATAACTCGGCTGTGACGGGCTATTTCATCGGACTGATCGGCACATCCGTGTCTTCACCCGAGTTCGTCGGCTCTCTGGCGCTGTTTTCCCAGAGCATTGGCGGACGCCTGGGCAACGTGAACTATTACCTGTACTCGATGGGCTCCAGCCAGACCGCCGTGGGCGGCAACCTGGCGCCTCCTCAGTTCCGGTTCTTCCGCCGGAGCATTCCTGGCTTCGATGGCCACTATAACGGCGGCACCCCGAGCCACAATTACAACTACATCTATGGTCTCGGCAGCCCCGACGTTCGCAAAGTCTTCGAAATGACTGACTATCCGACTGCCGGCATTCCTCAGACGCCTATCAATCCCTGAGGTTTGACTCGAACCGGCCGCCTGAAAGCGGCTCGGGAGCGTATCTAGTGAGAGGGAAGGCGGGACAATGTCCCGCCTTCTTTCGTTTGGGGGCGGCCGTCAGCGTAGGGCGGCGCGTTGCGCGCCATCTTGCGATGGGAGTAGACAGCCCCGATGGCGGATCGGGCGCTCTTATTGGGTGAGGCGGCCCATGGATGACGGTCGCGAGCCCGTGGGCGCGATCGCTTTTCCAGCGGACCTGACTCTGGAACGGCTGGTGCTGGAGCGTGAGCTGGCCCCGGCCGAGACCCTGGCCCGCGCCGCTCTGGTTCAGACAGAGACGGGCGAGCCCTTCGACAGGGTGCTGACTCGCTTGGGCCTCCTCAGCGAAGACGCCTTGGCGCGGGCGATCGCTGAGGCGACCGGTTTCCGGATCGCCACGGCGGACGACTTTCCGGCCGAGCCGGTGGCGCCCGATCGACTGTCCTCCCGGTTCCTGCGCGCGGCGCGCGCCGCGCCGTTGCGAGAGAGCGCCGCGGCCGTCGAGGTCGCCTTCGTCGATCCTCTGCGCGAATCGGATCGCCAGGCTTTGGCCTTCGCTCTCAGCCGGCCGATCGTGCCGCTCGTCGCCCGATCCGGCGACATGGAGGCGGCGCTGGACCGGCTCTATCAGACGGAAGATCAGGGGCCGCGCCCGTCAGACGAGGCGGACGAGTTCGACGTCGAACGCCTCAAGGACCTGTCAAGCGACGCGCCCGTGGTGCGGGCGGTCAACGCCCTGATCGCACGCGCCGTCGAAGCCCACGCCTCCGATATCCACGTCGAGCCGACGGAGGACGCGCTGAAGGTCCGCCTCCGCATCGACGGCGCCCTGCGCGGCGAGGAGGCGATGCCGGCCGCCTACAGGTCGTCGTTCGTCTCGCGCATCAAGGTCATGGCCGGCCTGAACATCGCCGAGCGGCGCATGCCGCAGGACGGGCGCCTGCGGCTGGCGGTGCGCGGCCACGACATCGACCTGCGGGTCGCCACCTCGCCGACCATCCATGGCGAGAGCGTCGTATTGCGCATTCTCGACCGCTCGAATCTGGCGCTTGATTTCGAGTCGCTGGGCTTCACCAGCGAGACCTTGCCGCCGTTCCTGCGCCTGCTGCGCCAGCCGCACGGCATCGTACTGGTCACTGGCCCGACCGGCAGCGGCAAGACGACGACGCTCTATGCCGCGCTGACGGTGATGAACACCGCCGACCGCAAGATTCTGACCATCGAAGATCCGATCGAGTACCGTCTGGCCGGAATCAACCAGACCCAGGTCAATCCTCAGATCGGTCTGTCCTTCGCCGCCGCCCTGCGCTCGTTCCTGCGCCAGGATCCCGATGTGATGATGGTCGGCGAGGTTCGCGATCTGGAGACCGCGCAGGTGGCCGTTCAGGCCGCGCTGACCGGCCATACTATCCTGTCGACCTTGCACACCAACAGCGCCGCCTCGGCGGTGACCCGGCTCCTGGACATGGGCGTGGAGCCGTTCCTGATCACCTCCACCGTCAACGGCATTCTGGCGCAGCGGCTGGTGCGTCGCCTGTGCGATCATTGCCGGGAGGCCTATGAGCCGACGCCGGAGGCCCTGCGCGCGTTGGGGCTGGAAGGCGCCGGCGTCGAGCGCTTCTGGCGGCCGGTGGGCTGCGCCGCCTGCGATCACACTGGCTATCAGGGGCGGATAGCCCTGCTGGAGCTTCTGGTGCTGGACGAGGCGACCGAACGTCTGGTCCTGAACCGGGCCGAGACCCGCGAGATCGAGGCGGCGGCCCAGGTGCGCTCCGTGCTCGACGACGGCGTCGCCAAGGCCCGCGCCGGGCTCACCAGCCTCGAAGAGGTTCTGCGCGTGACGGGGGACGTCTAGGGCCATGGCGCTGTACCGCTATCGGGCGGCCACCAGCGCGGGCGAGCTCAAGCGCGGTGTCCTCGATGGGCTTTCGCGCGAGGACGCCGTCCAGCGTCTACGCCGCCAGGGCCTCAAGCCGATTGAAGCCGTAGAGGTCGCGGGCGGTGGCCGAACGCCGGCCAACGCCAAACCCGGCGCGCGCGCCCGCGCCGCGATGATCAATGCGATGGGCGAATTGGGCGTCCTGCTCGAAGCCGGCCTCACGCTGGAGCGCGCCCTTTCGGTCTGCGTGGACAATATCGAAAATCCGGTGGTCAAGGCCGCGTTCGCCACGCTTCACGCTCGCATGAGAGAGGGCGCGCCGCTGTCGAAGGCCGTGAGCGAGAACCCCGCCCTGTTTCCGCCGATGGCGTCGGCCATGTGCGAAGCCGGCGAGGCCGATGGCCGGCTGGGACCCGCGCTCAGCCGGTTGGCGGAGAGCCTCGACCGCGCCGAAGCCCTGCGCCAGACCGTGATCTCGTCCCTGGCCTATCCCACCCTGCTGATTGTGGTGGCGACGGGCGTCATCCTGGTCATCCTCCTGGTGGTGGTGCCGCAGTTCGAGGGCTTGTTTTCCGGCGGCGAGGCCAAGCTGCCCTTCATCACCCGGTCGGTGATGGCGGTCAGCGAAGGCGTGCGCGCCTGGGGCTGGGCGGTGGCGCTGGCGATCGTGGCTCTGGTGCTGGTCGGCCGCTGGCGGCTTCGTCGCCCGGACGCCCGCCAGGCCTTCGATCGGGCGGTGCTGTCCTGGCCTCTGATCGGACGGTTGGTCCGGGAGGCCCAGACCGCGGCCTTCGCGCGCACCCTGGGCGGCCTGGTCGACGGAGGCGTGGCCCTGCCCCAGGCGCTGGCCATCGCCCAGCGTTCGGTCACCAACAGTTGGATGGCGAAGGCGATCGCCGAGGTGACCGCCGGGCTGAAGCGGGGCGGCGGCTTGTCGGGACCGCTGGCGGCCGCGGGCGTGTTTCCGCCTATGGCCACCAGCTTCCTGCGCACCGGGGAAGAGACCGCCCAGCTCGGCAAGATGCTCATCCGCCTGGCCGACGTGCTCGACCGCTCGGTGCGCTCGACGATCGAGCGATTGATCGCCATACTGACACCCGCGGTCACCGTGTTCATGGGCGCGGTGGTCGCCACGGTCATCGCTTCCCTGATGTCGGCAATCCTAGGCTTCAACGACTTGGCGCTCGCACCATGACCAAGACACGTCGCCGCCCAGACGATGGCGGTTTCACCCTGCTCGAACTGCTGGTGGTCCTGGCCATCATCGGCCTGCTGGCCGCGATCATCGCGCCACAGGTGCTCAAATACCTGGGGAGCGCGCGCACCCAGACCGCTAAGGTGCAGATTCAGAATGTGGTCTCGGCGCTCGAACTCTATCGGCTCGATGTCGGCCAGTATCCGACCCAGGAGCAGGGCCTGAACGCCGTGATCGCCGCGCCGCCGAATACGCCGGGGTGGGCCGGCCCTTACCTCACCCGACCGTCCGCGCTCACCGATCCCTGGGGACAGCCCTACCTGTACCGCAATCCTGGCCAGCACGGTGAGATCGACGTCTATTCCCTGGGTTCGGATAAGGCGCCTGGAGGAACGGGCGAGGCCGCAGATGTCGGCAACTGGTAGCGATCGCGGATTCACACTTATCGAGGCCCTGGCGGCGGTGACGATCACCGCCCTTCTGGCGTTGATCGCCTTTCCCAAGCTGCAACAGACACTTTCGGGCTTCGCCGAGCGTGAGACCGTGGCCGCGGCGGCGGCCCGGTTGCGCGAGACGCGCGCGGACGCCATGCGGCTGGGCGCGCCGAGACTGTTCGAAGTCGGCCGGGACGGTCGCGGTTTCGGCGCCACCGGCTGGAGCTATATGGCCGCTCCCCAGGGCGTGAGCCTCGGGGCTTCCAACGCCATCACATTCTATGCCGATGGCTCGTCCGGCGGCGGTGCCGTCTTCGTCTCCGATGGCCGACGCCGGACGCGCCTGGACGTCGCGGCCGCCACCGGCGCAATCAGCGAGCGTTCGAGTTGAGGAGCGCGGACGGCGGCGCGGTGTTTGTCGAATCGATGATCGCCGCGGCGATCGTGGCCATGGTGCTCGGGACAACCTTCGAAGTCATCGCCGACGGGGCTCGGCGCGAGAGGGCCGCCGCCATGCACCGCCTCGCTCTCCTGGTCGCCCAGTCCGAACTTGACGATGTCGGGGCCGACATCCGGCTGGAAACCGGAGAGACGTCGGGTGTGGCGGGACCGTTCGCCTGGCGCGTGGAGGTAACGCCCTACACGGCCGAGGGAGAGCCCAATACGGCGGGGTCTCTGCTGAAGGCGGACGTCACCGTGCGTCGCCGCGAGGGCGGGCCCAGTCTCGCCTCGCTGTCGACGCTGAGGCTTGGCGGCTGACGTGCGGAGCCGGTCCGAGCACGGCTTCGCCCTCATCGAAGCCCTGGCCAGCTTGGTGGTCGTGGCGATGATCAGCCTGATGATCTTTGAGGGCCTGGGCGCGGGCGGGCGGGTGTGGCGGGGCGTCGACACTCACGAAACGGCAACCGATGCGGTGGGCGCGGCCCAGTCGCTGGTGCGCGAGCGGCTCGGCCATCTCTACCCGGCCACGGCGAACGACGCGGATGTGCCCTATGTGGATTTCCAGGGCGCGCCCGACAGCGTGGCCTTTTTGTCGGCGCCGCCGATGGCCGGCCAGCCGTCCGGCCTGCGACGCTACCGGCTGGCGCTGGAGGGAAGCGATCTTGTCCTCGCCTCGGTCAGCGACCCTGTCCCGCCGTCTGAGCGGACGCCGATCGGCGAGGTGTTGCTGCGGGGTGTGAGCCACCTCGACATCGCCTATTTCGGCGCCGACACCGCCGATCCCACTCCGTCGTGGCGTGGTGTCTGGAAGCAGGAAGCCAGGCCGCCGAAGGCCGTACGTATCCGATTGGCGTTCGATCCGGGCGACCCGCGTTGGTGGCCGGACATGATCGTCCGCGTGAACCCGACCGTGGGCTCTGATTGCGCGCCCAGTTCAACCGGCCAGAGCAACTGCGGCGCATGACGCTTCAGCAAACCCTCAACTCCGAGATGGACCTGGCCTCCCTGGCCGCCTTGGCGCGTCGGGGATTTGCCTGGTGGGGTGAGGAGTTGGCGGGGATGATCCCGGCGCGGTGCCGGGCGCTACTATTCGCGCGTTCGACACTGTTCGCCGAACAGACCGCCGAGGGGCGCTGGCGGGTCTGGCGCAACGGTCGTTCGACCGGCGCAGGCCTGACACGGTCGGAAGCCAGACGCAGTGTCGGCATCCTGATGCCGACTGACGCGGTTCTGGTGCGGGAACTGGAGCTTCCGCGCATGCCGCGCGCCGACGTGCGTCGGATGATCGCCCTCGATATCGATCGGCTCTCACCGCTCAATCCCGATCTTGTCTACTTCGACGTCGATGTAATCGACACGAGTGGTCCTGGGTCTCGGCAAAAGGTGCTTCTCGGGCTCGCCCCGCGGGCGGCGGCGACCGAAGCGGTGGAGGCCGCGCGGGCGGCCGGTCTCTATCCCGGGCGCCTGAGCGTCAGTCTGGATGACCGCGACCGAGCGCCCAGGTTTGACTTCCTACCCCAGGTTCTCGCGGCCAAGGGCGAGCGTCCCGCCGGGTCGCGCCGCGCCTGGCTGTGGGGCGCGGTGATGCTGCTGATGGCGTTCAATCTCGCCGCCTTGGTGGGCCGCGATGTCGCCTCGGTCGCCGACTTAAATCGCATGGTCGAGGCCCAGCGTCCGGCGGCGAGCGCCGCAATGCGGGTGCGCGCGGCAGTCGACGCCGAAGAGGCGCGTCGGCGCGATCTGTTGGCGCGGCGCGCCGCCGCCGACCCCCTGGCGATGCTGAACGCGGTCACTGAGGCCGTGCCGACGGGGGCCTGGGTGCAGCATCTGGAGTGGAATGGCCGCAACCTCCGCCTGGTGGGGTTCAAGACCGGCGGTCTCGATATCGGCGCGGCCGTGCGCGGCTCTGGCGCCTTCATCAACCCACGGGCGGCCGCCGCGGGCACCGCGACGGGCAATGTCGCTGGTCAGCCGTTCGATGTGACCGCCGACGCCAGGCCTCACCCATGAGGCCGCTCAGCGCGCGCGAGCAGAAACTCCTGGCGCTCGCCCTTCTGGTGGGCGCGGTCGCCCTCGTATGGCTGGCGATCGTTCAGCCGGTGGTGGGCGGCTTTTCCGCGCGCGCCGCCGAGCGCGAGCGCCTGACCCAGACCTGGCGCCGGAACGATCGATTGATCGCCGCCATGCCGGCATGGCGCGCTGCGTCCGAGCAACAAAGGCTCACGGCCAGTCGATTCTCCATCGACGCCCCCAGCGAGCGCCTGGCGGCCGAGGCGCTCAAGGCGCGCATTCAACAATTGGCCGCCGACGAGGGGTTCAATGTCACCGGCGTCGAGGACGTCTCCGACCAAGCCAAGCCGGGCGAGGTGAGAGTGCGCGCGGATGGGGAACTTACCCTGACACAATTGTGCGATAGTTTACGACGACTTGAGACTGAGGGGGCCTTTGTCATTGTCGATTTCATCGCCATCTCGGCTGACCGCGCCGCCGCCAGCGGGAGAGAAGCGCCGCTCGATGTTCGCCTCGAACTCTCGGCGGCCTATCGCCCGCCCCGCGCCAGGGGACTTTGAGATTTTCCCGGTGACAGCCGCTTTGGTGCTCCTTCTGGCGCTTGGACTGCAGTTCATGCTGCTTTCCGCCTCCAGTCCGCTGACGCCGTCGGTGGTGGCGCCGCGGCGCCCTCGACTTGTGGTGGTCCCGTCTCTGCCAGACTACCCGTCCATCCTCGCAAGTCCGGTGTTCGCGCCCGATCGCAAACCGGGGGCGGCCGAGCTCGCGGAGGCTGGCGGCGGCGCGCTGTCCAGCTATGCAGCGCTCGGGACCGCGGCCGGCGGCGGCGCCGCAAGCGGCGTGGTCGCGGGTCCTGGCGGCAGGCCCAAAACGATCCGCGTCGGCGACGATCTCGAAGGCTGGAGGCTGGAATCGGTGAGCCGAACCAGCCTCACCTTCGTGCGTAACGGCGCCCACCACCAGCTGGTGGTGGGCGCCCCCGCCGAAGTTGTCATACAGGCGGACAAGGCGCAGCCGGCCGCCTCGCCCGGCCCGGTGGCCCAATGATCCGCGCTCGACCCGCTTTCGCCGCCGCCATCGTCACGGCCGCCTGGGTGATGACCTCGGCCGCGGCCGCCCAGACCGACACGTCGCCTTCGCCGGCCGATAGCCGCGAAGTGAGCTCCACCATCCTGCCGGGCTCGGGCGTCACGCCGCCCCCGCCGCCGCCCAGGCAATCGCTGCGCGGCGGGCCGGTGAATCTGAACTTCCCGGCCGTGGAGGTGCGCTCGGTGGCCCAGGCCATTCTCGGCGACACCCTGCACCTCCCGTTTGCAGTCGACTCATCGGTGCAGGGAACCATCACCGTTGAGACGCCGCGGCCGATTCAGCGCGACGACGTCCTGGCCTTCTTCGAGCAGGCGCTCGCCAACTCCAACCTCGCCCTCGTCCAGCGCGCCGGGGTCTATACGGTCGTTCCCGGCGGCGTCGCCCGCGGCGAGGCGCCGGTGGTGGGCGCCACCGACACGGGTTTTGGAAACGAGACCGTCGAGTTGAAGTTCGTCAACGCCGATCAGCTCCGGCAACTTCTCGATCCCCTGGTGCCCAATGCGGTCGCGCTCGCCGACCCGAGCCGCAATGTGCTGGTGATCTCGGGCAATGAAATCCAACGCCGGGCGCTGCGTGAACTCATCGCCCAGTTCGACGTGGATTGGCTGCGTGGCATGTCGTTCGCCATGTACGTGCCGCAACGCACCGACGCCCGGCTGATCGCGCCGGAGCTGGACAAGCTGCTGAACGGCCCTGGCGCGGCCTCGGCCGGCCTGGTGCGGCTGATCGTCATGGACCGGTTGAACGGCATCCTCGCCATCTCCTCGCAAGCACAATACCTGGAGGACGCGCGGCGGTTCATCGAGGTGCTCGACCGGGAAGGGGAGAGCTCGGAGCGGCGTATGTTCGTCTACCATGTGCAGAACGGCCGCGCCGCCGATCTGACCAAGGTCCTGGACGGCGCCTTCGGGATCGCTTCCTCCAAGGAGTCCACGACCAACATCGAGCCGGCCCAGATCAATGACGTCAGCGGGCCGCCGCCGCCAACCGTTCAATCTCCGGCCAACGGCTTCAACCAAGGGCTTTCAGCGCGCCAGCCTGGCGCGGCCGCGGACACCGGTCGAGGGGCTGGCAATCAGCAACAGCCGGCAACCGGCCCCGATGCGATCACCATCACCGCCGATGAGGTCAACAACGCCATCGTCGTCTACGCCACGCCACGAAACTACGCCGTGATCGAGGACGCCCTGCGCAAGCTGGATGTGCCGCCACTGCAGGTGATGATCGACGCGTCGGTCAGCGAAGTCACGCTCAACCATGCCCTGCAATATGGTCTGCAATGGTCGTTCACGAGCGGCAACAGCAGCGGCGCGCTCACTCAGCCCAACAATGTCACGGGCGTCGCGAACAGCACTCCGCAACAGAATTTCCCTGGGTTTTCCTACCTCTATTCCGGCATGAACTTCCAGGCGACGTTCAACGCGCTGGCGCAGTTGACCGATGTCCACGTTCTTTCGGCGCCCAAGCTGATGGTCTTGAACAATCATACCGCGACCATCGATGTCGGCGACGAGGTGCCGATCTCCACCGGTTCGGCCGTGAGCACGGAGACGGCCGGCGCCCCGATCGTCAACTCCATCGACTACCGCGAAGTCGGCGTCATCCTGAAGATCACGCCGCGGGTGAACAGCGGCGGCCTGGTGCTTCTCGACATCGCTCAGGAGGTCAGCGGCGTTCTCCCGCAAACCGAGACCGCGGCCAATTCCGGCTCGGGCATCGTTTCGCCCACCTTCGAAGAGCGCAAGATCGCCACCTCGATCGCGGTGCAAGACGGTCAGACGGTCGCACTCGGCGGGTTGATCAAGAACGAGGTCGACAAGGGTCGCTCGACCATTCCCCTGCTCGGCTCGATCCCGATCCTGGGCCACCTGTTCGGCGACACGACCGGGACCCTCGTACGCACCGAGCTCATCGTCCTCTTGACGCCGCATGTTGTGCGCACGCCCGTCGACGCACAGGCCATCACCGAGGAGCTGAAGTCGAAGATCGAAATGGCCGCGCCTCCCCCGCCGCCGCCACCGCCTCAGCCGCCGAAATCTAAGAAGAAGTCCGTTGCCGGATGAGGTCCGACAGGATCGCGGCTACGCCCTGATCGTCGCCCTGATGGCCGTCATGGCCTTCGCCTACGTCGCCTTCCAAGTGCTCGCCGCCAATGAGGGTGCTCTTGCCGGGACATCGGCGAACGCCGAGCGCGCCCGCCTGACGGCGGCCGCGGACGCGGCGGTCACGATCGCCATTCATGGTCTGGGTGAAACCGACTCGTCAGCACGCTGGACCGCCGATGGGGAGCCACGTCATGTCGACTTCGACGGCGTCGACCTGATCGTCAGCGTTGACGACGAACAGCGGAAAGCCCCTCTGGCGGGCCTCGACGACAATCAGGCCAGGGCCCTGTTCTCCGGCGCCGGCGCGGCGGGCGCGCAATTGGACGCCCTTATCGCGGAGTTCAGCGACTGGCGCGAGCAGGCGCGCGCCAGTGAGGAGGCGGGCGCATCCTCGACCACGGAGATCCACCGTTTTCGCGCCTTGGGCGAGCTGATGATGCTCAAGGACATGAGCCCCGATCTCTATCAGAGCATTCTTCCCGCCGTGACGGTCTACTACGAGCCGGGCCAGACCTTCGACGCCGAGCACGCGAGCCCCCTGGCGCTGGCCACCATGCAGGCGATGTCGGGCGCGTCCCCGTCCCTCTTGACCGCCGGGCCGTTGGCGTCTGAACATCCCAGCCTGGACACGGCGCGCGCTGACAATATCACTGGCCACACGCTGACGGTTCATGTGACGGCGCGCGATCAGAACGGGGCCACGGCGCAACGCTTGGCGGTGGTCGGACTGTCCGGCTCCAAGACAGAACCGGTCTGGGTGCGCTACGTCGAATAGGGATCGTACAGCCACACCAGAAATATCGACAGGCTGAGCGGCGCGCCGAAGGCGATGGGCTCGCGCAGGGCCTCGCGCCCGCGGGTCACCAGCCTGACGCCGGCGACAGCGAAGGCCGCGGCGCAGGCGACGAGCACGACCGTGGGCAGCATACGCCAGCCAAGCCATGCTCCGGCCGCGGCAAGCAGCTTCGCGTCGCCGGCCCCAATACCTTCGGCGCCTCGCCAACGCCGCCACGCCAGGGCCAATAGCCTCAGGCTGGCATAGCCGGCCACCGCCCCGACCAGACGCTCGCTTACGGGTGCGCCGGGCAGGGCGAGGCCCGTCGCAAGACCGATGCAGATGAGAGGGAGTGTCAGGGCGTCGGGCAGGCGGAACACCGCCAGGTCGATCGCCGCCAGGCAGATGAGGAACCAGACCAACACCAGGCCGGCCAGCAGGGTCCAGCCTGTCGGAAGCGCCAGCGCCGACCAGACAAAGGCCGCCGCGGCGCCCGCGGTCATGGCCGCCAGCGCAGGCCGCCCGGTCTCGGGGGCGAAGTGGCGCAAAACCCGCCACGCCAGCGATCCGCCGCCGGCCCCTAGAATGCCAACGGCCGCCGTCAGAACAACGGCGCTATGATCTCGCCACACCAGCCTCGTCCCGCGCTACGGCGCCCTGTCGCATGCACGACGTCGCCGTAGCAAGAGGGGCCCACGCGCGCGCGCCCATCGCTCAGGTAAGCTCTATTCGGGTCAGGCCCCTGGCGGCGGGGCGGTCGGCGTAACCGGGGCGTCCGCGGCGGGGGGCGTCGTGGTGTCAGACGGCGCGGCGCCGGTCGCCGGTTTATTCAGATAGGAGTTGTAACCGCCGATCGGCGGCGGCCCGGGTGGGGTCGCGGCCTCGCTCGGCGCGGCCGCGGGTTCGGGGGCCGGCGGGCTGGGAGTAGTCGAGGCTGGAGCCGGGGCGTCCGTCGCCGAGGGATTGTTGTACTTCAGCGCCTTGCCCAGCAAGGACGAGCTGGCGGCCAGTTCCTTGGCGTTGCTGGCGCAGCGATCCGGGAGGGCCCAGGTCAGCCAGGCGCGGGCGAGCTCCCGGTGCGTCTTCAGCTCGGCCGGCCGCCAGATGGCCCGGCCTTGGTCGATAGCGGCGACGCCCTGCGGCGCGATCGCGGTCGGGCTGGCTTCCTCGGCCGCCTGCACCGCGCCGCCGATCTTCTTGAGCTCGATACGGGCCGCGGCCATGTCGCTGGCGTAGGGCTCCCTCTCGTTCGGCACCGAGGAGCCGAACATCTTGTCGATGGCGCGCAGATCCGGCTTCACCCGGTCGTAGACGTCGAGATATTCGCTGAGCGCGCCATAGCACCAGGCGGCCAGCGGATAGGACTGCGTCGGAGCGCCGGGCGGCAAGGGCTCGCCCTCCGGCGCGGGGGCGGGGTCGCTGGCCATCAGAGAAAGAGCGAAAAGCAGGGCCGGGGCGGGCATAAGTTTAGGTCTCCTGTGGTGTCCCGGAAGGGTGTGTCGCGGAAGGGTCGGGCGCGCCGAAGCCCCCGCCCCCCGGGGTCTCGATCTCGATGGCGTCGCCGGCCCGGACTTCGAGGCTGAAGCAGGCCGGGAGCACCTTTACCGCGCCATCGGCGGCGATCAACCTCTGGGCGCCAGGCAGGCCCGATCCGCCGCCGGCCAGACCCTGCGGCGCATGCTCGCGGCGGGTGGATAGAAGCGCAGCCTCCATCGGCGCCAGGAAGCGCAGGCGCCGGCGCACGCCGTCGCCGCCACGCCGTCGGCCGTCGCCGCCCGAGCCTTTGCGCAGCTCAAAGGTCTCCAGGCGGACAGGAAAGCGTCGCTCGAGGATCTCCGGGTCGGTCAAGCGCGAATTAGTCATGTGGGTGTGGACGCCGCTCGCGCCATCGGCGCGCGCCGTGGCGCCCGCCCCGCCGCAGATGGTCTCATAGTACTGCCGCTCGGCGCCGCCGAAGGTGAAGTTGTTCATCGTCCCCTGGGCGTTGGCCATGGCCCCGAGCGCGGCGTAGAGCGCATCGACCACATGTTGGCTCGTCTCGACATTGCCGGCCACAACGGCCGCCGGGGCGATTGGTTTCAACATCGAGCCTTCGCGGACGAGAATCCTCAGCGGCTCCAGGCAGCCAGCGTTTAGCGGAATGTCGTCATCGACCAGGGTGCGGAAGACGTAGAGCGCCGCCGCGTCGACGATCGAGGAGGGCGCGTTGTAGTTGGACGGCAGCTGGTCGGCCGAACCGGTGAAGTCGAGGGTGGCTTCGCGGGCCTGGGCGTCCACCGCGATGCGCACGCGGATCAGGCCGCCGCCATCCATGGGAACCGTCGCTTCGCCGTCGGACAGGCTGGCGATGGCGCGGCGCACGCAGGCGGCGGCGTTCGCCTGCACATGGCCCATGTAGCGGGCCACCTGGTCGCGGCCGAAGGTCTCGATCATGCCAGCGATGGCCGCCGCGCCGGCCTGGCAGGCGGCGATCTGGGCCTTGAGGTCGCCGATGTTGCGCTCCGGTGCGCGGCTGGGCCAGGGCCCGGCGACCAGGGCCGCGTACGCCTCCGCCTCCAGGAAACGGCCGCCGCGCATGATCGGCAGGGCGTCCAGCAGCACGCCTTCCTCATCGATCGAGCGCGAGAACGGCGGCATGGAGCCCGGCTGGACGCCGCCCACGTCGGCGTGGTGCCCGCGCGCGGCCGTGAAGAAGGCGGGCGCAGGCTCGTCGCCCACGAACACCGGCATGACGACGGTGATGTCCGGCAGGTGGGTGCCGCCGGCGTAGGGATTGTTGAGGGCGAAGGCCTCGCCGCGCTCGAAGGCGCCACGCCGCTCCGCCACCGCGCGCACGCTGGCCCCCATGGAGCCCAGGTGCACGGGCATATGCGGGGCATTGGCCACCAGACCGCCGGCGGCGTCGAACAGGGCGCAGGAGAAATCCAACCGCTCCTTGATGTTCACCGACCGGGCGGTGCGTTCCAGGGCCGCGCCCATGGCCTCGGCGACACCCATGAAGCGGCGGTTGAACAGCTCCAGCGTCACCGGATCGGCCTTGTCGGCCGCGGCGTGGGCGCGCGCCGGAGGCGCCACCCTGACCAGGCGGATGAGACCGTCGGCTTCGGGCTGCGCGCGCCAGCCGCGTTCCAGCCAGATCTGGGTGTCGCCACGCACGATCAGCCGAGGCCCGTCGACCGGGCCGGTCAGGTCCTCGGCCAGGATGATGTGGGTCTCCTCCTCACCCGTCCTGCCCAGCGGTCGGTCCGCTCTCCCCACTGAGGGGAGGGTGGACTCCGCTTCCAAAGCTTCGACCTCGACGCTGGCGATCAGCACCGTGCGGCCGCGCTCGACGAAGCCGAACAGACGTTGATGGGCGGCCTCGAAGGCGGTGAGAACCTCGGGGAGCGGCCCGGCGGGGACCGGCAGGCTGGCGTCGCTGTCCTGGTAGCGGATGCGCAGACGCGTCTGGGTTCGGTCGGCGACGGCGCCCTGGCGTTCGAGCTCGCTGCGCGCGCGCTCGGCGAGCCGCTGGGCCAACGCGGTGGCCACAGCCAGCCCGTCCGCATCCAGCGCCCGCTCCAGGCCCGCCTGCAAGACGACACGCATGCGCGCCTGGCCGATGCCCCAGGCCGAGAGCAGGCTGGCGAAGCGCGGGCACAGGATCTCGACCATGCCCAAGGCCTCGGCCGTGGCGCAGGCCACCTGGCCGGCCGCGCCGCCGAAGGCGACCAGGGCGTGATCGCGGGGATCGAAGCCGCGCTCGGTGGAGATGCGCCGGATGGCCCCGGCGGTCTGTTCCACGGCGACAGCGATGAAGCCCTTGGCGGCCGCGCGTGCGTCCTCGAGGCCCATGGCCCCGGCCAACTCGCCCAGGCGGTCGAAGGCGGCTTCGATGTCCAGCGGTGCGTCGCCGGCCGGTCCGAACACCGTCGGGAACAGGCCGGGCTCGATCCGGCCCAGCACCAGGTTGGCGTCGGTGACCGTCGCTGGTCCCCCACGTCCGTAGGCGGCCGGTCCGGGGAGGGCGCCGGCGCTTTTCGGGCCGACGCGCGCGCGCAGGCCATCGAAGGTCAGGACGGAGCCGCCGCCCGCGGCCACCGTCTCCACGTCCAGCATCGGCGCGCGCAGCTTGACGCCGGCGACGCGGGTGAGGTCGCGCCGCTCCAGTTCGCCGGCGAAGCGACAGACGTCGGTCGAGGTGCCGCCCATGTCGAAGCCGAGCACGGCCCGGGCTCCCGCCGCCTCGGCCACGCGGGCCGCGCCGACCACGCCGCCGGCCGGCCCCGAGACGACGGCGTCGCGACCGCGGAAGGCGTCCACGCGCGCCAGGCCACCTCCGGAGGTCATGAACCGGAGCTCGGCGCCGGCGAGCGCATCGGAGAGACCCCCGGCGTAGGCGCGCAGGGGTGGGGTCAGATAGGCGTCGATGACGGCGGTCTGGGCCCGCTCGACGAACTTGGGCAGAGGCGAGGCCTCGGCGCTCGTCGTCACATAGGCGAAGCCAGCGGCGCGGGCGATCTGGGCGGCGCGCATCTCGTGGCTCGGATTGAGGTCGCTGTGCAGAAAGGCGATGGCCACGCTTTCGAAACCGTCGTCCACCGCGCGGGCCAGGGCTTCGGCCAGGGCCGCCTCGTCCAGGGGGGTGATGACGCCCCCGTCCGCGGCCAGCCGTTCCTCGGCCTCGACGACGCCGGCGTAGAGCGGCTCCGGCTTCACGATGTCGAGGGCGAAAAGGCGCGGCCGGGTCTGGTCACTGATCGCGAGCGCGTCGGCGAAGCCCCGGGTGGTCAGCAGGAGCGTCTTGGCCCCGGCCCGTTCGAGCAGGGCGTTGGTGGCCACGGTGGTCCCCACGCGGATCTCCGCGACCCGGGCGGCGGGAAAGGGTTGGCCGGGGTCGACCTCCAGCAGGCGGCGCATGGCCTCCACCGCCGCGTCGGCGTAGGCCGGTGACTGCGAGGGCAGCTTCAGAGTGACAAGCGCGCCGCCTGGCGCGCGGCCGATCACGTCGGTGAAGGTGCCACCCCGGTCGATCCAGAAGCTCCAGCGCTCCTGGCCTCGTTCAATCTCGTTCATGCCGGTCCCGCCGCGAACACCGCTCGCAGAAACGGTTGACGGCCGCCGATTGCAAGCCGAAGAACGTCGGTCCTTGTCGTTTGAAGGGTCTCAACATGGCCGCTGCGAGGCAGGTCGGAGGTTCCTGGGCTCCGCGCCCGTCGTTCGGCCGTGGCCTGGGCTGGCTGGCCGCCGCCGTGGCCTGGGTGGTCGCCGGCGTCGCCGGCCTGGCGTTGGCGGCGGTCCTGACGACGCTCCTGGTCATCGCCGGCGTCGTCGGCGCGGCGGTGGTCGCGGTCACGGGCGCCGTGCCCAGGGCGAGGAGCCGACGCGCGGCGAACGATCCCAACCTCATCGAGGCCCATCACGTCGGCGGACACTCGTGGGTCGCCTACGGCTGGGACGGCCAACCCTAGCTTACGTCGGGGCGCCGTTGCGGGACGCGCCCGGTCCTCTACCATCGGCGCTTCAATGAGCAGGAGGATGCGATGGTTGGCATAGTGGCGACGATTCGGGTTCAGGACGGCAAGGGCCCCGATTTTGAGGCGGTGTTCCTGAGGCTGGTCGCCAAGGTGCGGGAAAACGAGCCCGGCGCCCTGCTCTATCAACTGACCCGCAGCCGCACCGAGGCCAATACCTACAAGGTGCTGGAGCTCTACAAGGACGAGGCCGCCCTCGCCCACCACGGCGGCACGGACTATTTCCGCGAGATCGGTCGCGAGATGGGCCCGTTCATGGCCGGCCGCCCGGACATCGAGCGGCTGGATGTTGTCGGATAGGCCCGGTCTAAGACCTCAGTTGCAAGCCACCTTGGCCGCAACGTAGCGCTGCTGGGTGGCGTCCCAGCGCCAGCCGTCGCAGTCGTACCCCGGCGGCGGCCCTGCGGGCGCGGCGGCGGCCGGCGGCGGCGCAGAACCGTAGGCCGGCGCACAGGCGTAGTAGGGACCGTAATAGCAGTCGTCGTACCAATAGGGCGCAAGACTGTAGCCGGCGATGAAACCGAGGCCGCCCCAGTAGAACGGATAGCCCCATCCCCAGCCGCCGCCCCAATAGCCGCGACCGCCCCAACCGCCACGGAACCCGCCGCCGCGGAATCCGCCGCCGTGGAAGGCCCCAGCTCCGCGGAAGCCTCCGCCATGAAAGCCTCCGGCGGCAAGAGCGGCGACCGGGGCTGACGCGAGCGCTACGCTCGCCAGCAGGCCGACGGCCAGTCCAAATTTGGTCTTCATAGGCGTCACCCCTGATCCCTGAGGACAGACGTCCTCAATGTCGGTCGTCAGTCTGCGCCCCGCAAGCTGAACGCAGGCTGAATCGTATCCTGCGCCGCCGCGGTTCCCGCCGGATTGCCGGGCCGCAACACGGGACGGTCAGGCGTTGAAATTAAGCTTCAGCCCAGGCCTCGGCCAGCGGCATTTGTAGAGCTTGCCCGTCGACGAGCAGGTCACCCAGGCGTCGCGCATGTCAGCGCCGCCGAAGCAGATGTTGGTCACCACCAGATCGGGAAACGGGAAGTGCTCGGTCGCGCCGTCGGCGTCGAAGGCGGTGATCCCGCCGTTGATGATGGTGGCCACGCACACCTTGCCGCCCGCCTCTACCGCCAGGCTGTCGAGCAGCTGGAAGCCTGGCAGGTTGCACACCACCCGGCCGGGCGCGAAGCCGGCGGGCGGGGCGAGCTCGCCGGGCGCCGCGATGTCGAAGGCCCACAGCCGCCCAAGCTGGGTGTCGGCGACATAGGCCGTCGTCTCGTCCGGCGACAGGCCGACGCCATTGGGCGAAATAAGATGGTCGCGGCCGCGGACGATCTTCGAGCCGTCGGTAAGCGCGTAGTAGAGGCCGCCGAAGTCGCGGCCGGTGGGCGTGCCGCGGCCGTGGTCGGTGAACCAGATGCCGCCCTGACGGTCGAAGACCAGGTCGTTGGGGCCGAACAGCGGCCGGCCGTCGCAGGTCTCATAAATCGTCTCGACCTTGCCGGAGGCGATGTCCACGCGCTGGATCGAGCCGCCCTTGTGGCCAGGGGGCGTTGGGCCGGGGATGGTCAGTCCGTTCTGCTTCAACCACTGGAACGAGCCGCCGTTGTTGGTGACCCAGATGGCCCCGTCGGGACCGATGGCGGCCCCGTTCGGCCCACCGCCGCATTCGGCGACCGTGGATTTGCGGCCGTCCGGCGTCACGCGGGTCAGCACGCCGCGCTCGATCTCGGTCAGGATGACCGAGCCGTCGGCCATGGCGATCGGCCCCTCGGGAAAGCCGAGGTCCTCGGCGACAAGTTCGATGTCCACGCGCGTCTCCTCCGCTCCGGGTTTGGAGACGACTATACCGACCGCTCGAGAACCCGAAAGACGAATGGGAATTCGTCGACCTCAGATGCCGGATGGGCCTCGCGCCGAACCTCCCGCCAGCGGGTCTCGTCGAACGGCGGAAACCACACGTCGCCCGCCGGCTCAGCCTCGACCTCGGTGAGGTAGATCCGCCCCGCGCGCGGTAGGGCCAGCTCGAATAGGGCCGCCCCGCCGATGACGCACACCTCCTCCGCGCCTTCCTCCTCGGCCTGCTCGCGGCCGATCTGCACCGCCTCGGAGAAATCCTCGCACACCAGCGCGCCCGCCGGGCCGAAGGTCCCATCGCGCGACAGAACGATGTTGATCCGGCCAGGCAGGGGGCGCCTCGGCAAGCTGTCCCAAGTCCTGCGGCCCATGATCACCGGCTTGCCGAGGGTGAGGGCGCGGAAGAGCGCCAGGTCGGACTTCAGCCGCCAGGGCAGGGCGCCCGCAGAGCCGATGACGCCATTCCTGGCGCGCGCCACGGGCCCGAGGGTCAGGCGAACCATCAGACCGCGATCGGCGCCCTGATGAGCGGATGGGCGCGGTAATCTTCCAGGGTCACGTCGCCGGCCTCGAGGTCGAACAGCCGCGCGTCCGGCGCCAGCCGCAACGTGGGCATGGGGTGGGGCTCCCGCGTCAGCTGCAGCCGAGCCTGGTCCAGGTGGTTCAGATAGAGGTGCGCGTCGCCCAGGGTGATGACCAGGTCGCCCGGCGTCAGACCCGCCTCCTTGGCGATCAGGTGGGTCAGCAGGGCGTAGCTGGCGATGTTGAACGGCACGCCCAGGAAGACGTCGGCCGAGCGCTGGTAGAGCTGGCACGACAGGCGCCCGCTGGCGACATGGAACTGGAAGAGGCAGTGGCACGGCGGCAGGGCCATGGCCTCCACGTCGGCCGGGTTCCAGGCCGAGACGATGTGCCGCCGGCTTTCCGGATTGTCCTTCAGGCTCTTCACCACGGCGGCGATCTGGTCGATCACCCGGCCGTCCGGCGCGGCCCACGAGCGCCACTGCTTGCCGTAGACCGGACCAAGCTCTCCGGCCTCATCGGCCCATTCGTCCCAGATTGTGCAACCGCGTTCCTGCAGCCAACGCACATTGGTCTCGCCGCGCAGGAACCAGGCGAGTTCGACGACAACGGATTTGAAGTGGACCTTCTTGGTGGTCAGGAGCGGGAACCCCTGGGCGAGGTCGAAGCGCATCTGGCGGCCGAACAGCCCCAGCGTGCCCACGCCCGTGCGGTCGCCGCGCCGCTCGCCCGCCGCCAGAATCTCGGCCAACAGGTCGAGATAGGCCCGCTCGGGGTGTTCGGCCTCTATGGAGATTGGTTGGGCGCTCATTTCCGTCCGATCCTAGACCGAATCGCTGGCCGCAGGCAGCGCTAAGACGGCCGATCCACAGGCTGTCCACGACTATCGTCAGCCTTGACGATTGCGCGAAAAAACCTATCGAGAGCGGCCTTCCTCGAACGGTTCATGCCAAGACCGGCCTGTTCCGCGCCCTCCGGAGAAATATTCATGCGCGTCTACTACGATCGCGACGCCGATCTCGCCCGCCTGCTGGACAAGAAAATCGCCATCGTTGGCTACGGCTCCCAGGGCCACGCCCACGCGCTCAACCTGCGCGACTCGGGCGTGAAGAACGTGGCCGTGGCGCTGCGGCCCGACTCCGCCTCGGCGGCCAAGGCCCGGGCCGAGAAGCTTGAGGTCAAGACCGTCGCCGACGCGGGCGCCTGGGCGGACCTGATCATGGTGCTGGCGCCCGATGAACTGCAGCGCGGCATTTATCGCGATGAGATCGCCCCCCACATCCGCGACGGCGCCGCCCTGCTGTTCGCCCATGGGCTCAACGTCCACTTCGGCCTGATCGAAGCCAAGTCCACGATCGACGTGCTGATGGTCGCCCCCAAGGGGCCCGGCCACACGGTGCGCGGCGAATATCTCAAGGGCGGCGGGGTGCCGTGCCTGATCGCCGTCGCCCAGGACGCCACCGGCAATGCGCTGGACCTGGGTCTCGCCTATGCCTCGGCCATCGGCGGCGGACGCTCCGGCGTCATCGAGACCACCTTCCGCGAGGAGTGCGAGACCGACCTCTTCGGCGAACAGGCCGTGCTTTGCGGCGGCCTAGTGCATCTGATCCGCGCCGGTTTCGAAACCCTGGTGGAGGCCGGCTACGCCCCGGAGATGGCCTATTTCGAGTGCCTGCACGAGGTGAAGCTGATCGTCGACCTGATCTATGAGGGCGGCATCGCCAACATGAACTATTCGATCAGCAACACCGCCGAATTCGGCGAATATGTCAGCGGCCCGCGCGTGGTGACGGCCGAGACCAAGGCCGAGATGAAGCGCATCCTCGACGACATCCAGTCCGGCCGCTTCGTGCGCGACTTCATGTCTGAGAACCAGACTGGCCTCGCCTCCTTCAAGGCCTCACGCCGGCGCGGCGCCGAGCACCAGATCGAAGAGGTTGGCGCCCGCCTGCGCGACATGATGCCCTGGATCGCCAAGAACAAACTGGTCGACCAGGCCCGGAACTAGCGGCGTCGCTGGGCGGACACCCCCCGTCGACGGTGACCTTGGCCGGACGAAGGGCGCGGGTCGATCGCCGGGCGACTAGGTCGGAATCGGCGATCGGGAGGCGATGACGGAAAACCTGCCGCGACTCCTGCCGGTCGTCGCCCCGCGCCGCCAATACCCGACTTCGGTGAATTTGAAGCCGTGGTGCTCAAGGATCGGCATGATGGCCGCGGGTCCGCCGGGCAGCCAAGCAAGCCCGTCCACCCCAGACATGACCTGAGTCATCGATTCTCGGTAGGGCTCGAGGCAGGCTTCAGGAATGGAGTCCGAGCTGTCCGTGTCCACGAGTATCGTCTCCGCCGTCATGTCGCAGACCCGCGCGAGCACGCCAATGGGGTTGGGAAGGTGATAAAATATTCCCTTGAAAATCGATATCTCAAACCTATCCGTCGAGTTGAAGAGATAGTCTTGAATATCCTGCTGGATAAATTCTACACTCTTGGCCGTCGAATATTTGATTGATTTGACAAATTCCGCCTGTTCCACCCAAAGTTTTCTAACTTCGACACCAAGTGTACGGACCGCGCCTAATTCATGGGCGAGAAAGCAGTATCTTCCAGAATTGCATGCGAGGTCGAGGAGTGATTTTCCAGAGAGATCGTTCTTGTAAAGTTTCTCAAAGAATTTCTGCACGTCGTGCGTGCCAACCAAAATGACATTTTCATGATCTTTGGAGTCGTACTCAGACCTATTGAAGCTTCCGGTCCTCATGCCCGGAAGGATCTCGTGGTCGAAATGCCACGGGCTTAGTTCTCTGAGCCGCGCGCCAATCGCCTCGCGCTCATCCGCCGTCGAATCCAAATCACACCTCCTCGGGACGCCATCTCTGCAGGGCGCGCCTGGAATATCCATCGAATCTTCGGACGCTGCCAGCGTCAGGGTGGGTAGGGAGCGCAAACCGGCTCGACATGACAGGCGGGCGTGGCAATCTGCCCTGGTGAGCGAGTTCATGCGGTTTCCGAGCGCCGTGCGGCGCGACCCAAGGGTCGACGCCTGGTTCGCCGCGCCCGACCAAGAGCTGCGACGCCTGGCCCAGCCGTGGTTCGAGCGCATGCGCGAATGCGGCGTGGATGTTCAGGAGCTTCTGAACGACGGTCATCCCACGGCCTGCGTGGGTGACGCCGCCTTTGGCTACGTCGACGCCTTCAGCGCGCATGCGAACATCGGCTTCTTCCACGGGGCGACGCTGGACGACCCGGCCGGCCTTCTGCAAGGCGCCGGCAAACGCATGCGGCACGTGAAGCTGCGCTGGGGGGCGACCGTCGACACCGTCGCGCTCAATGAGCTCATAACGGCGGCCTATCGAGACATCCGGCTGCGCCTTTCCGCGGACTGAAGCCGGCGGTTCGGTCGACGTGGCGCCATTCCGGGGCGTGGACGCCCTGTCGGGGAGGAGAGCGGACAACAGTGGTCAGACCGCCTCGAGGTCCGCAAAAAAGTTTGGTCCAGCGATCCGTTTTCAGGGGCCGGTTCGTCTTGTGAGCGCCGGGGACGATCCGTTCGCCGGCCTAACCCCTTCTCGGAGCGCTCAGCATGAACAACACCAAGACACCGGTCACGATCGTCAACGTTCTCTCGGTGGAGCCGCGGAAGCAGCAAGAGCTCGTCGACTCACTTCGCGAAAATATCGAGACGGTCATCGTCACGCTGAAGGGCTGGATCGCAACCAACCTGATCGCGAGCGCCGACGGCAAGCAGGTCGTCATCCATTCCCAGTGGGAGGCGCCGGCTGATGTCGAGGCCATGCGCGCCGATCCGCGCATGCTCGCCTACTTCCCCAGGGTCGCCCAGCTCGCCGCGCTCAACTCGATCGTCGGCACGACGGTGGTGTCGCATCGACACTAACCAGGCACACGGGGAGAAGAGTGACGACGACGCCTCGAAACGCGAGCATCGTGATCGCCGGCGAGGGCTTGGGCCCAGGGCGTGCGAGAGTGGAAGTCTTCTTCAAGCGCGGCGCACGGGTAAGTTTGAATCTATGATCAGCAACGACGAATTCGAGCGCCTTCTAGCCGGCATGCGGCCGAAGCTTCACCGCTATTGCGCCCGCATGACCGGCTCCACCTTCGATGGAGAAGACGTGGTCCAGGAGGTTCTCATCAGAGCAGTGGGCGCGCGGTCAGGTGGCGCACAGATAGATAACGTCGAGGGCTGGCTGTTTCGTGTCGCGCACAACGCCAGTCTCGACCTTTTGCGCTCAAGGGCGCGCGCCAATCTGGTTCAGCTCACAGAAGATACGCAAACGGCGTCCGAGGAGTCTCAGCCCGAGGCGGCCGCGATCAGTTTCCGCACCTTTCTCGAACTGCCGGTTCTTCAACGGTGCGCCGTGGTGCTCAAGGATGTGCTCGGCCATACGATCGAGGAGATCGCCCAGATCGCTGACTGCAGCGCGCCAGCCGCCAAGTCCGCGTTGCAACGCGGCAGAAGCCGGCTCAGGGCGTTGGTCAACCGTGGCGCGAACGAGGTTGGCCGGCCGCGCCTCACGGACGAGGAGCGTCAGCGGCTGCTAGCCTTCGTCGGCTTCTTCCGAGCCGGTGATTTCGACGCCATTCGTCGGATGCTTGCCGACGACGTCCGCGTCGATCTCGTGAATCGTCTCCAGCTGGAGGGCCGTAGCAAGGTTAGTCCGTACTTCACGCGCTACGCCGATGCAAAGCACTGGCGCTATGCCTTTGGATCGGTCGACGGGCAGGCGGCGATGCTGGTCTTCGATAGTAACGGTGTGTCGGATCGGCCATCGCATTTCGTCGTAATAGATTGGACGGCGGGGGCGATCAGCGGGATTCACGACTTTTTCTTCGCCTCCTATGTGATGGAGGGGGCCGACTGGATTCGCCTGGATTGACCCGTCCGCATGGTTGCCCGGGGGCCATCTCCCTGGCGTCCCCACAGCTATTTGACGGACCGGAGGCGCCGGGGCAGGGAGGGAACGCCGCGACGCGCGTCGGCGGGAGAGGGGCGAGACGCCATGTGCCGCTGGCTGGGCTATATCGGGACGCCGCTCCTGCTCGACGAGTTGCTCTACAAGCCGTCGCATTCCCTGATCGACCAGAGCCTGCACGCCCAGCTCGGCGCGAGCACCACCAATGGCGACGGGGTCGGCGTCGGCTGGTACGGCGAAGGGGCGGCGCCCGGTCTCTACCGGAGCATCGAACCGGGGTGGAGCGACCGCAACCTGCGCGAACTCGCCGGCCAGATCCGCGCCGGGGTGTTCTTCGCCCATGTCCGCGCCTCCACCGGGTCAGCGGTGCAGCAGACCAATTGCCATCCGTTCCGCCACGGTCCGTGGCTGTGGATGCACAACGGCTCGATCGCGCAATTCCATGACCTCAAGCGAGACCTCATGCTGGCCGTCGATCCCGCGCTTTACGCCGACATCGCGGGTTCGACCGATTCGGAGGTGCTGTTCTTCCTCGCCCTGACGTTCGGCCTCGATCGCGATCCTCCGGCCGCGGTGGAGCGCGCGGTCGGCCTTGTCGAAGAGGTCGGACGCCGCGCTGGCGTCGAACATCCCATCCGCATGACCGTGGCGGCCAGTCACGGCCGCAGGATCTGGGTCTTCCGCTATTCCAGCGACGGGCGCTCGGCGTCGCTGTTCCACTCCGCCAACGTCGAGACGCTACGTCATCAGTATCCGGACAACCCCATCCTGCACGAGCTCAGCGACGAGTCGCGGCTGGTGGTCTCCGAACCCTTCGGTGACATGGCCGGCGCCTGGGTCGAGGCGCCGGAATCCTCCTACGCCGTGGTCGGCCTGGGCGAGGACCACATCCGCCATTTCACCCCCAGGACGGGCTGAGGGGTTCTGCCGTACGATACCGCCGCGCTTCCAGCAGGGGTATGGCGCTTGCGGGTGTCTCTCTCTAATCTTCCGCTCATGAAAATGTTCATCCTCTCCCCGCTCGTCGCCCTGGCCGTCATCGGCAGTGGCGGCATCGCGCTTGCTCAGACAAGCTCGCCTTCCAGCCCCCCGCCCGTTTCTCAGCAGGCTGGCGACCGCAACCTGCAGTCAGCGGCCGAAACGCCGTTGCGCAACGCCAACCTGGTGAAGCAGGAGATACCACCCGTGCTCACCGCCGCGATGGCGGACCCGTACGCCCACCCCCGGCTCGTCTCCTGCAAGGTGATCTCCGGAGACGTCGCCGCCCTCACCACGGCGTTGGGCCCAGATTTCGATGCCGGAACCACCGGCGATCGAAAGGATCTCGCGCCTTCCGCCGTCAGGGTGGCGGCCAATACCCTCATTCCCTTCCAGGGCCTGCTTCGCTTCGCGTCGGGTGCGGAGGCCCACGACCGGCAGGTCGTCAGGGCGCTCATCGCCGGCAACGCCCGCCGCTCCTACCTGAAGGGCCTGGGCGAAGCGCGGGGATGCGCGGCGCCGGCGGCGCCAAAGCGCGCAGGCCGCCCGGCGCGCGCGCACTCGAGGTAACTAGCTCGACGGCTTGCGTTCGCGCCCGGTGAAGGGAGCACAGGCTTCTACGACCGCCAAGGATCGGAGGCCAGCAGCGAAGCCTCTCACAACCACTCCAACCCCTCCTCTCCGCGCAGGATCGCCTCGGCTTCAGCGGTGTGTTTAGCCCCGTCGCGTGGGTGGAGGACGAGGGGCGGTAGGAGCCTCAACGGCGCGCGGCCGGCGCGGATCGCGCGCACCAACACCCGACCGGCCGGGGCGTCAGCGAAGGGGTGGACCCCGCGCACCTGGAACGAGCCGGCGCGGCGGCCGAGCGCGGTCAGCAGATCGGCCAGGCGGTCGGCGCGATGAATGAGCGTCACCGTACCGCCCTCGCGCACAGCCAGGGTCAGGAAATCCGTCCAGGCGGCAAGACCGCCGTCGGCGATCCAGGCTCCGCGCTTGGCCGGGGCCGGACCACGCAGCGCGCCGGCGTCGTCGAAGAACGGCGGATTGGCCAGGGCGGCGTCGAACCCGCCGGCGAGGCCGGACGCCGTGAAACCCGCCTCGACGTCTCCCGCCACGGCGGCGACACGGTCCTGCAGGGCGCCCCGCGCAATGTTGCCGATGGCCAGCTCCAACGCCGCCGAGTCGCGCTCGACGCCCTGGAACCGGGCGCCCGGCCTGCGCACGGCGGCCATGAGCAGGACCGCGCCCGCCCCGCAGCCCGCCTCCAGCACGCGCTCGCCGCCCTGGGCGTCGCAGGCGGCCGCCAGCAGGGCGGCGTCCATGCCGGCGCGGTATCCGTCTCTCGGCTGGCGCAGGCGCACGCGACCGCCCATCAAGGCGTCATCGCTGGGCCCGGCGTCGGTCTCGGCCATGTTCTCCTTGCCCCTGGCTTGACCACGTCCTATCGCCCCAGCATTGTCGCACCGCAACGGCGGTGGGGCGCGTTTCGAGCCCAGGGCCTCAAGGAGCTCCATCAGTTGGACGCAGCCAGAGCCGTCATCGACCGTCCGACAGGGGACCTCGACGCCCTGATCGCGCGGGCCGCGCCGGACATGGCGCGCGTGGACGCCCTGATCGTCGCGCGCATGCAGAGCCCGGTGAGCGTGATCCCGGCCCTGGCCGACCATCTGATCAACGCGGGCGGCAAGCGCCTGCGCCCGCTGCTCACCGTCGCCGCCTCGCGCGTGGCCGGCGGGCGGGGCGAGGCGGCCCTCAAGCTGGCCGCCGCCGTCGAATTCATCCACACGGCGACCCTGCTGCACGACGATGTGGTCGACGCGTCGCAACTGCGTCGCGGCCAGACCGCCGCCCACCTCATCTGGGGCGCGCCGCCGGCGGTCCTGGTGGGCGACTTCCTGTTCGCCCGCGCCTTCGAGCTGATGGTCGAGACCGGCGTGATGCACGCGCTCGAAATCCTCGCCCGCGCCTCCCGCGTCATCGCCGAGGGCGAGGTGCTGCAGCTGACCCGCGCCCACGATCTCGACCTCGACCAGGCCACCTATCTGGAGATCATCACCGCCAAGACCGCGGCCCTGTTCGCCGCCGCCGCCGAAGCCGGCGCGGTCTCGGCCGGCGTCTCGGGGGCCAAGGCGCAGGCTCTGCACGACTATGGCCTCAACCTGGGTCTGGCCTTCCAACTTGCCGACGACGCCCTCGACTACGGCGGGGCTACCGAGACCCTGGGCAAGAATGCCGGCGACGACTTCCGCGAAGGCAAGGCGACCCTGCCGCTGATCCTGGCCATGGCCCGGCTGCCGCAGCGCGAGCGAGCGTTCTTCGAGCGCGCGGTCGGCCGGCGGGAGCAGACCGAGGACGACTTCCGCCGGGCGCGCGATCTAATTGTCGGTGCGGGCGGCCTGGACGCCACCCTGGCGCTCGCCAGCGACTACGCCGGTCGGGCCAAACGGGCGCTGGCCGGCTTCCCCGACAGCGATTGGCGCGACGGCCTCGAAGCCCTGGCCGACTTTGCCGTGAGCCGGCGGGCCTGATCACCCCGGTCCGATCATCTTGTCGGGGCGCACCCATTCGTCGAACTGGGCGTCGGTGACGTAGCCGCCCTTTACCGCCTCTTCGCGCAGGGTGGTGCCGTTCTTGTGGGCCGTCTTGGCGATCTTGGCGGCGGCGTCATAGCCGATGTGGGGCGCCAGGGCGGTGACCAGCATCAGGGAGCGGCCGAGCGCGGCTGCGATGTTATCGAGGCGCGGCTCGATGCCGACCACGCAATGCTCGGTGAAGCTTTCGGCGCCGTCGGCGAGCAGGCGGACGCTCTGCAGGAAATTATAGGCCATCACCGGGTTGAAGACATTGAGCTCGAACTGGCCGGAGGCGCCGGCGAAGGTGATCGAGGTCTGGTTGCCCATCACCTGCACGCAGAGCATCGTCAGGGCCTCGCACTGGGTCGGATTGACCTTGCCGGGCATGATCGACGAGCCCGGCTCGTTCTCCGGCAGGGACAGTTCGCCCAGGCCCGAGCGCGGCCCGCTGCCCAGATAGCGGATGTCGTTGGCGATCTTGAACAGGCTGGCGGCGACCGTGTTCATCGCTCCATGGCTGAAGACCATGGCGTCGTGGGCGGCGAGGGCCTCGAACTTGTTGGGCGCGGTGGTGAAGGGAAGGCCGGTGATCTGGGCGATCTTGTCGGCCACCATCTCGGCGAAGCCGACTGGTGCGTTGAGGCCGGTGCCGACGGCCGTGCCGCCCTGGGCCAGCTGCATCAGCATCGGCAGGGTCATCTCCAGGCGCAGGACGCCATTCTCCACCTGGCGGGTGTAGCCGCTGAACTCCTGACCAAGGGTCAGCGGGGTCGCGTCCTGGGTGTGGGTGCGGCCGATCTTGATGATCTTCGCCCAGGCTTCGGACTTGTCATTGAGGGCGTTGCGCAGGGTCTGGAGGGCCGGGATCAGACGGTGGACCACGTCCTCGGCGGCGGCGACGTGCATGGCCGTGGGGTAGGTGTCGTTGGACGATTGGCTCATGTTAACGTGGTCGTTGGGATGGACCGGCGTCTTGGAGCCCATCGTTCCGCCCAGCATCTCGATGGCGCGGTTTGAGATCACCTCATTGGCGTTCATGTTGGACTGGGTGCCGGAGCCGGTCTGCCACACGGCCAGGGGGAAGTGGGCGTCGAGCTTGCCCTCCATGACCTCGGTCGCCGCGGCCACGATCGCCGCCCCCAGGGCGGGATCGAGCCGGCCCAGCGCCATGTTGGTCTCGGCGGCGGCGCGCTTGATGACGCCCAGCGCGCGGACGATGGGGGCGGGCTGCTTTTCCCAGCCGATCTTGAAGTTCTGCAGGCTGCGCTGGGTCTGGGCGCCCCAGTAGCGGTCGGCCGGAACCTCGATCGGCCCGAAGGTGTCGGTCTCGGTTCGCGTGGCGGTCATGGCGGGCTCCGGCTTGGCGTCGGGCGCGGGTTTAGCCCAGGGCGGCGGGTTCGCGCTACCCGGCGGCGGCGAAGCGCGGCGAATGAAATTGCGCGCCGACGGAGGTCTGCGGCTCCGACGGTGGGCTCATGCCCTCTTCGCGCTCGCGGCGGGCGACGCAGGCCCGCGTGCGGGTCGCCAGAACCACGAAATCCGCCGATGCGGGCAGGGACTCCAGGACGCAGCCGTCGAAGAACGGATAGCGGTCGCTCTCGCCGCAACCGAACGAGGAGCGGTCCCGCCGGGCCGCGGTCAGGACCAGGCGGTTCGGCCCGCGCAGCGCCGGGACGAATACGCCCGAGAAACAGGCCGAGATCACCGCCACGGTCGGCCGGGAACCGCAGGCGCCGCCGATCAGGCGCGCCAAGGTGTGCGGCGCGACCAGCCGGTCGCCCAGCACCGCGCCGTCGGGCGAGCCGTGCGAGGTGAGGTAGACAAGACAGCCGTCCGGGGCCTGGGCGGCCAGGCGGCGCAGGCCGGCGCCAATGGCGGAGAGGGTCGCAGCGGCCGGCCGTGTGTCCGGATGCTGGTCCGGCTCCACCGAATATTGAGAGATGTTGGCGGGCGAGAACCCTCGGGCGATCAGGGCGCGCGCCACATCGCGCCGGGCGTTGTCGAAGGTCTCGGTGGGAGCATCGACGTGAGCGGCGAGATCGTCCCCGGATATGATCACGGCCGCCCAGCCCGCGAAGCCGCCTTGCGCCAGGGCCGGCGATGCGAAAAGAATCACCGCCGCGAGCCATGCCAGCGCCGCCGCCGCGCGCTTCATGCGGGGCGCCCGAGGCCGGCCATCATCGCTATTTCTTGCGGAACTGATCGAGCGAGACGACCTTGGGTCCTTCGTCCGCCCTATCCTCGGTCTTCCTGTCGACGACCGGCGTGGGCCTCGCGTAGGGGGCGGCGGGCGAGAATTGCAGCAGATACTGCACGCTCGGATCATAGAACCGGGTCAGCGCCGCATAGGGCACCGACAGGCTCTTGGGTTGGCCGCCGAACTGCAATGTCACCGAGAAGGTGTCCCCCCCGGGCGACAGGTCCCAGAACTGATTCTGCAGGACGATGGTCATCTCTTCCGGATAGCGGGCCAGCAGATCCTCCGGCGTCGAGACGCCGGGGAAGTCGGTGCGGAAGCTGATGTAGAAATGATGGTCGCCGGGCAGCCCGCGCGGCGTCGCCGCCTTCTCGAGCGCGCCGCGAACGACCGCGCGCAGCGCCTCCTGCTGCAGGCCGCTGTAGCCGATCAGGTCCTTGGGCTTGTCGTCCTTGGCCATGATCTAAGCGTAGCGCCCGGCCACGCCAAAACAAGGGCGGCGCAACGAAAAACGCCGCCGAAACGAGCCCGGCGGCGCTTCCTTAAATTCAGTGGTGAAATGGCTCAGGCGATAGCGGCCTTGCGGCGGCCAAATCGCATCGCCGCGCCGAGGCCGGCGATGCCGGTCAGCATCAGCGCCCAGGTCGCAGGTTCCGGTACGCCGCCCACGCCGCCGAGCGCCGCGCCGAGGCCGTCGTTGGTGCTCGTGAAGACGATTTCCGAGATCCCCGCCGACGAGAAATCGAACGTCGGGATCGGGCCGGAGCCCACACCTTCGTTGTTGCTGCTGTAGGTGACCGAGCCCAGCTCGACATCGCTCGAATTATAGGCGGTCAAGGTCGCGGTATAGGCCCCGAAGTAGTTGTCCTGCAGCGCGATGCCGGTGATGCTGGAGATTGGGGTCGCGAAATTGATATCGATCGCGCCGGGCGTTGAGTTGTCAAAGAGCAAGGGCGTGCCGGATACAAACTGGCCGTTCCAGTCGCCGGCGGGGCTTTCGTCATAGATGGTGTAGCCGTTTCCTGGCCCCGTGACCGTGAAATCGACGCCTCCCGTGGTGACCCCGCTCGCGCCATCCGCGACGGAAGTCCCTTCGGAACCAAACTGGCCAAAATTGATCGTGTCGGCAAACGCCGGAGCCGCCGCGATCGCCAAGCCGGCCGCGAAAAGAATCGTCGAAGTTTTCATTGTTCGTGGCTCCCGCCTCAAGCATTGCCGATCCGCCGAAAAGGCGGCACGCGATACAGACGCCACTGATTGTGGGGATAGATCGTCCCGCGCGGTCCGGTCAAGGGCTTTAGCCGCGATTTCGCCTCTTTTGCGTCACGATGTCGCGGCGTCTGACGCCGGCGCCCCAGGAGCGCCAAAACAAGGGCGGCGCTTCCTTAAATTCAGTGATGAAATGGCTCAGGCGATAGCGGCCTTGCGGCGGCCAAATCGCATCGCCGCGCCGAGGCCGGCGATGCCGATCAGCATCAGCGCCCAGGTCGCAGGTTCGGGAATCGAGGCCACGCCATTCAGACCGCCGATGGCCGCGATATAGCCGTCGGTGAGGGTGAAGCTGGAAATGTCCGCGGTCGATTCGGCAAATCCGTAGAATTGATCAGGCGTCTCTAGGTTCACCTCATTGGCGGAGAGGGTGAGCGAGTCGAGCAACGTGTCGGAGGAGTCGTAGACGGCGATGGTCACCGGCGCCTGGTTCACCGTCCAATTCAGGACCGCGCCGATCGACTGAACCGGCGTGGCGAAGCTGAACGTCATGCTGTCCACCACTTGGTAGGCGTCGGACGAGTCGTTCAATCCCACCACGGTTTCGGTCGTGGAGCCGTTGCCGCTGAAACCATAGCCCTGGTTCCAGCCGTAAACCGATCCGCCTTGGTTACTGGCGTTGGTGGACGTCCAGGTGATGTTGGACGTCAGTGTCTCTGGACCGGCGGTAAAGGCGTTCACGACCGGGAATGCAATGAAAGCCGCTTCGGGTGAGGTGATCACCGCGGCCGAGGCTGCGCCGGCGAGCGCCGCCGACAACACCATGCCTGTCAAAATCGCTGTCGTTTTCATGGCCAGTGACCCGTACCCCAGTGATTGCCGAATCGCGGGAATACCGCGCGCAGTACAGACGCCACTATTGTGCAGGCTAGAGTATCCCACGAGGCTCGGTCAAGCATTTTGGTCCCGATTTCGCCTTATTTGCCTCGCGATGCGCGGCGTCTGACGTTGACGCCCACAGGGAGCGCCGTCTGAGATACGGGAAAGGTGGGGAGCTTCTGTTGGCAGGCGCTCCCCGGGCCCCGCCTGACGCTGCTAAGACATCAGGACTTCAGAGGTCGAGTACGACCGCACCGCATTACGCGGCGAGGGCATGCTCTTGAGCGAAGTTATCGTTCGCAGTTAGTTAAAGGCCCGAAACGGTGAGCCACGCCGAGAGAAAGCAACGCCTTTAGACGTCTGTCGATGCTGATCGGCCCCGCGCGGTTCTCGCCGATAACGCGAGAGCCGGAAAGGTTGGTGGAGCCGCCGGGAATCGCACCCGGGTCCAGTCCGCTTATTACGCGCGCGTTTATCTCCATAGTCCGGACAAGTCCGAACCCAGCCAAGATAGGCGGCCCGAGCCGCCGTGGGAAGGGCCGGCCGTCGCGACGGCGCGCGCGACTCTTGGACGCGGGGCCGGTTCATTCCAGGTTCATGGCATGGTTGTTGAACTGGACGCGTTGCAGAGGGACCATTCGCGGAGAGACGTTCATGAAGAGTTTGAAGCATACCATCATCGCCGCGACGGCCGCCCTGGCGGCCGCCGGAGCCGCATCAGCCGGGGTGACGCCCGCATTTGCGGCCGCCGACCCATCGGCGGGGCTGATCACGGCGGTCTACAACCCCGCGGCTCCGGTCACGCTGGAGAAGACGGCGTGGTTCTACGGCGGCTACAACTATTGCTGGTACGGGGGCGGGTGGCGCGGACCCGGCTACTACTGGTGCGGTTACGCTTGGCGTCGCGGCTATGGCTGGGGCGGGCCGATCGGCTGGCGCGGCTGGGGCGGCGGTGGCTGGCGCGGTGGCGGCTGGCGTGGCGGCGGTGGTTGGCGCGGCGGACATGGTGGTGGCTGGCATGGCGGCGGCCATCACGGCGGCTGGCATCATTAGACGCGCCGATCTTTGAGACAGGGCGTCGGAGCCTCTCCGACGCCCTTTTTCGTGTCCGCGGCGGCGGTTGGTCGCAACCGAGATTGGAACAAAGGCGCCTCGGCGCCTATTGTGGTTAAGGCTACTGGAAGCCAGGAAAGGGACATACGCCCATGACGCGTCTTAAGCGTTCCATCTGCACGAGCTTGGCCGTCATCGGCCTCGCGGCCGCGGCCTCCGTGGCGTCCGCGGCGCCGATCGACGAAGGCGCGCCCGGCGCGCGGTTGTTCTATGGCATTTACAGCCCCAGCGAGCCGGTCGCGCTCGAAAAGGCGCAGTGGTTCTTCGGCGGCCAAAACTATTGCTGGTACGTGGACGGCTGGCGCGGGCCCGGCTTCTACTGGTGCGGCTACGCCTGGCGGCGCGGCTTCGGCTGGGGCGGCGGCTACGGCTGGCGCGGCTGGGGCGGCGGCTATGCTAACGGCTATCGCGGCGGCTACCGCGGCGGTGGCGGTTACCGTGGTGGCTATCGTGGCGGTGGCGGCTATCGCGGCGGTGGCTTCCGTGGCGCCGTGGCCGGAGGCGGCTATCGTGGTGGTGGCGGCGGCTTCCATGGCGGCGCAGCGCGCGGCGGTGGCGGTGGGCGCGGCGGCGGAGCCGCTCGTGGTGGCGGCGGTGGCGGACATCACCCCCACTAAGCGCATCGCTACACTGGGATGAGATCGGGCGCCGGGGCCTCTCCGGCGCCCTTTTTCGTGGACGCGGGACCAAGGACGGCTCGCGAAGCGTGAACGGCGGGCGGAATCTCGCCAATCGACGGATCGGCTTCGCCAGCGGCCTGAGGGCTCGCAGGGCGCGTGTCCTAACTTCCAGGGGCGTTCACGCCTCTGGAGTTTCACACGCCATGAAGAACCTTTTCTACGCCGCCCGGCCGATCCTGACCGACACGCTGTCGACGATTCTGTTCGCCGTGCTGTTCGGCTTCACCAACAATATCTATCTCTCCACCGGCGCGGCCGTGGCTTTGGGCGTTGGGCAGGTGGCCTTCGAGAAGCTGCGCGGCAAGCCGATCCCCGGCATGCAGTGGGCGAGCCTGGGCTTGGTCACTGTACTTGGTGGGGCGACCCTCTTCACCGGCGATCCGCGCTTCGTGATGATCAAGCCGACCGTCGTCTACTTCACCATCGGCGCCGCCATGCTCCAGCGCGGCTGGATGGATCGCTACATCCCGCCCGTCGCCAAGGCCTATCTGCCGCAGGGCCTGGTCTTCGGCGCCGGCTATGTCTGGTCGGGCCTGATGTTCCTGACTGGCGTGCTCAATCTCGTCTTCGCCTTTGCCATGGGCCACAAGGCGTGGCTGGAGTTCGTGGCCGTCTTCCCCCTGGCCTCCAAGCTCGGCCTGTTCGCCATCCAGTACGCCGCCTTCCGCTTCATCGCCCTGCGCAATCATCGCGCCCAGGAAGGGCTGGCCCAAGAAGTGGCGACCCAGGCGCAACCGGCCTGACCCCGCGTCACCAGTGACCCCTCCTCGTTCGCGGGCGTATGCTCTGCGGACGAGGAGGAAGCGTCATGGACGCAGCGACAATCGGCTTTGACGCGGCGGCGCATGTCGAGCGCATTCGCCGCGATGGCTTCTCCATCATTGAAGGCGTCATGGACGGGGAGGGGCTCGCGGCCTTCCGCGCCGGCGTGGCGCCCCATCTCGGTCGCTGGACCGGCCGCAACCCGTTCGAAGGCCTCAAGACCGAGCGCGTCTACACCCTGGTGGCGCGCGGCCGGGTGTTCGAGGATCTGGCCGCCGACCCTCGCATCCTGGCGGTGGCGGGCGCCTTCCTGCGGCCTGGCTTTCTGCTGAGCGCCAGCCACGCCATCCAGATTCATCCGGGCGAGGCGGCGCAGGCGCTGCATTTCGACGACGCCTTCTACCCCTTCGAGCGCCCGCGCCCGCCGCTGGGCGTCAGCGTGATCGGCGCCATCGACGCCTTCACCGAAAAGAACGGGGCGACGCTCGCTATCCCCGGCAGCCATCTGTGGTCGGCGGCCGAGATCGCCCAGGCCCGCGAGGCGATCGCCCGCGGCGGTGGCCCGAAGCTGGTCCCCTTCGAGATGCCGGCCGGCGCGGCGGCGGTGTTCGCCGGCACGCTCGTCCACGGCGCGGGGGCCAATCGCAGCGGCCGGCCCAGGCTTGGCTGGACGAATCAGTATTGCGAGCCCTGGGCGCGGACGCAGGAGAACTGGTTCCTGGGTATTCCGCGCGAGCGGGCGGCCGCCATGTCGCCGACACTGCAGGCGCTGCTCGGCTACAGCCTGATGCCGCCGTTCATGGGAGAGGTCAGCGGTACGCACCCGCAAAAGGCCTTGGCGCCGGGCTGGAGTCCGCCGGTGGTGCGGCAGGAAAGATAGGCGAAACTATCCGCTTGACCTCGCCCCTGGGGCGGCCCTCACAAGCCGCAGGGTCGAAACGGAGAGTGCTTCGTCCATGCCGGACCCCGAGCGCCACTACAGCCCCACCGAGGTCTCCCGCCTTCTGGGCGTGAGTCCCAAGGCTCTGCGGCTCTATGAGGCGCGGGGGCTGGTCAAGGCCGCCCGGGCGTCGAACGGCTGGCGTGTCTATGGCCGGGCGGAGATCGCGCGGCTGACCCAGGTCTTGGCCCTCAAGGCCCTGCGCCTGCCGCTGACGCGCATCGCCGAGCTAATGACGGGCGTGAGCCTGGACCAGACCCTGGCGGCGCACGAACTGGTGCTGAAGCGGGAGGCGGCTCAGGCCGCCCGCGCCCTCGGCTTGGTGCGGGCCGCGCGCGGCAAGCTGGCGGCCGGCGAAGCGCTCTCCATCGACGATCTCGCAACCCTCGCCAAGGAGACCGTCATGACCCGCAAAGCCACTACTGACGAAATGCGCGACCTGATGAAGCCGTTCGTCGCCAAGCACTTCACTGACGACGATATCGAAAAGGCGAAACAGGCCGCACCACCGTACGACAAAGACCAAGTCGCCCGGGATTGGAACGAGATCTTCGCCGAGGCGCAAGAGCTGATGGACGCCGGCGATACGACCTCGCCGCGCGCCCTCGCGCTGGCCGCGAGGTGGAAGGCGGCTAGGGGCGCCTTTTCCCCAAATCCGGAGATGCAGGCCAAGGCGGCGGCCGTTTGGAGGGATGCGCTGGCCGATCCGGAGACGGCGCCGAAGTTGCCGGTCGGCCCCGCCGTCTTCGCCTTCGTCCGCAAGATCTGGGAAACGGGGGGCGGAGCCTAAAGCTTCAACTCGCCGCGTTCGATGGACAGGACGCCGGTGCGGGAGACTTCCACCAGGCCGATGGGGCGCATGAGGTCGACGAACTTGTCGATCTTGGACGGCGCGCCGCTGACCTCGAAGATGAAGCTCTCGGAATTGGTGTCGATCACCCGGGCGCGGAAGATGTCGGCCAGGGCGCGGGCCTCGGTGCGGTCGTCGCCCGTCCCGCGCACCTTGACCAGGGCCAGTTCGCGTTCGAGGCCGTTGGGATCGCGGGTGACGTTCTGGACGTGGCGTGTGGAGACCATCTTCTCGAGCTGGGCCTCGATCTGGGCCAGCACATGCGGCGTGCCGCGGGTGACGATGGTGATGCGGCTCGTGCGAGCTTTGCGGTCGGTCTCGGCGACGGTCAGGCTCTCGATGTTGTAGCCGCGGGCGGCGAAGAGGCCGACAACCCGGTGCAGCACGCCCGGCTCATTGTCGACCAGCACGGCGAAGGTGGCGAGATCCTCCGCCTCCTCCGCGTGGCCCATGTCATAGGCGCTGGCCGGCGCCTCATCGCGCTGATCGCTCACACCAGTCTCCGTCCGGCCTCGCCGATAACCGCGCCCAGATCGGACGCGTCCTCGCCGAGCAACATGTCGTTGTGCGCCCGGCCCGAGGGGATCATCGGGAAGCAGTTTTCCGTCCGCTCGACGCGGCAGTCGAGGACCACCGGCAGGGGCGTGTCGATCATCTCCTCGATCAGGCCGTCGAGCTCGTCGGGGTGGCTGGCGCGCAGGCCCATGGCCCCATAGGCCTCGGCCAGCTTCACGAAGTCGGGCAGGCTGGCCGAATAGGAGTGGCTATAGCGCTCGCCGTGCAGCAGCTGCTGCCACTGGCGGACCATGCCCATCCATTCATTGTTGAGGATGAACACCTTGATCGGCAGGTCGTGCTGGATGGCGGTCGACAGCTCCTGGATGGTCATCTGCACGCTGGCGTCGCCGGCGATGTCGATGACTAGGCTCTTAGGGTGGGCCGCCTGCACACCCACCGCCGCCGGCAGGCCGTAGCCCATGGTGCCGAGGCCGCCGGAGGTCATCCAGCGGTGCGGCTCGTTGAAGTGGAAGTGCTGAGCCGCCCACATCTGGTGCTGGCCGACCTCGGTGGTGATGTAGACGTCGCGACCGCGGGTCAGGGCGAACAGGCGCTCGATGGCGTACTGCGGCTTGATGATGTCCGTGGACCGACGATAGGCGAGACACTTGCGCGCCCGCCAGGTCTCGATCCGCTCCCACCAGGGTTGCAGCCGTTCGGCGCGCAGCCGCTCGGGCTTCAGCGCCTGGACCAGCGCGGCCATGGCGTGGCCGGCGTCGGCCAGGATCGGCACGTCGGCCCGCACCACCTTGCCGATCGAGGAGGGATCGATGTCGATGTGGATCTTCTTCGAACCCGGCGAAAAGGCGTCCAGCCGTCCGGTCACCCGGTCATCGAAACGCGCGCCGATAGCCACCATCACATCGCAGTCGTGCAGGGCGTTATTGGCCTCGAAGGTCCCATGCATGCCGACCATGCCCAGCCAGGCGGGGTCGTCGGCCGGGAAGGCGCCCAGGCCCATCAGCGTCGAGGTCACCGGCGCGCCGGTGAGCTTGGCCAGTTCGCGCAGGGTCGCGCTGGCCCCGCGGCCGGCGTTGATCACACCGCCGCCGGTGTAGAAGATCGGCCGCTTGGCGGCGGCGATAAGCGCCGCGGCCTCGGCGATTGCGCGCGGATCGGGTGCCGTCTTCGGCCGATAGTCATGCAAGGGCGGCGCTTCGTCCGGCCCTTGGTAGGGCGCGCTGGCGAACTGCACGTCCTTGGGCACGTCGATGACCACCGGTCCCGGCCGGCCGGTGGCGGCGATGCGGAAGGCCTCGTGCATAACCCTCGGCAGGTCGGCGACGTCCTTCACCAGATAGTTGTGCTTGGTGCACGAGCGGGTGATCCCCACCGTGTCGCATTCCTGGAAGGCGTCGGTGCCGATCAGGTGGGTGGGCACCTGGCCGGTGATCACCACCAGCGGGATTGAGTCCATCAGGGCGTCGACAATGCCGGTGACGGCGTTGGTGGCGCCGGGCCCGGAGGTCACCAGCACCACTCCGACCTTGCCGGTCGAACGGGCGTAGCCCTCGGCCGCGTGGGTGGCGCCTTGTTCGTGGCGAACCAGGATGTGGCGCAGGCGCGGCTCGTGGAACAGCGCATCGTAGATCGGCAGGACGGCCCCGCCAGGGTAGCCGAACAGATCGGTCACGCCCTGGTCGACCAGCGCGCGCACGACGATCTGGGCCCCGGTGAGGATCTCGGTGGCGGCCTGGTCGGCGGGGGGGGTGGGATGGACGGTCATCTGCGGGGTTCCGGGATGGGGAGCATAGGGGCAAAGAAAAAGGCCCGCGAGGGGCCCTGACATGCGCGACCGACCGCGAGGCGGAGAGCGTTCAGCCCTTCGCCGCGATCGGCCGCCTAATAAGTACGATGGCGATGGCGCGCATCGGTTTGCTCCTGAAATTCCGCTGCGGGTGATGCCATTGCGCGCGACGGTGGTCAAGGCGGGGGTTCGCGCAATATTTTGCCAAACCCTGTGAGTCCGTGATTTCTTGCGACGCCGGACTTAGGATGCGGGCGAGGACAAGAGCGGTCGGGGACCATGGGCAAGGTTTACGAGGCGCTGGATGACAGGCTGACGGATTTCATCCATCGCCAACGGCTTTTCTTCGTCGCCACCGCGCCGCTGGCGGCCGACGGACACGTCAACCTGTCGCCAAAGGGGTACGATTGCCTGGCGGTCCTCGACGACCGGACCGTGGCCTATGTCGACCTCGGCGGCTCCGGCGTCGAAACCCAGGCGCATGTGCAGGAGAACGGCCGCATCACCCTGATGTTCTGCGCCTTCGAGGGACCGGCCAATATCGTCAGGCTTTACGGCCGGGGCGAAGTCTTCGCCTTCGACCATCCGCGCTTTGCGGAGCTGATGGGCCGCTTCCCGAGCTATCAGCGCGCCCGCGCGGTCATCCTCGTCCGCGTTGACCGGGTGGCCGACAGTTGTGGCTGGGGCGTGCCGTTCTTCGACTACCGCGGCGAGCGCGACCAGCTGCGGCGCTGGGTGGAGGCCAAGCCGTTCGATGAGTGGGCGGCCAGACGCTTTGAGGCCAATGCGGAGTCGATCGACGGCCTGCCGGGACTGATTCCGCACGGCTCCTAAAGGCCGAGCGCCTCCGCGAGCCCCGCGCCGCTCGCGGGGACCCGCGGCCAATCCGCCGCCTGGGTGTTGAACCACGCGGTCTGCCGCTTGGCGTAGCGCCGGGTCTCGGCCTTGGCCGCCGTCAGGGCCTCGGCGGAGGTGAGACGGCCGGCGAGCTGAGCGGCGAAACTCGCCACGCCCAGCGCCTTCATCGCTGGCAGCTTCGAGTCGAGGCCGCGCGCCATCAATACCTCGACCTCGGCCAGCGCTCCGCCGGTGACCATGGCGTCCAGCCGGGCCTCGACGCGGGCGTAGAGTTCGGTCCGGGGGACGGTGAGCACGCCCCCCCGCCAGGCGTCGCGGGGGAGGGGTGGGATGGTGTCGGCCTGCCAGTCGCTGAGGGTTCGGCCGCTGGCCTCGAACACTTCCAAGGCGCGGGTCAGGCGCTGCCGGTCGGCCAGCGCGATCCGGGCTTCGGCGGCCGGATCGACCTTGGCCAGACGATCACGGAAGACCGCTTCGCCCAGGGCGTCATAGTCGGCCAGAATCCTGGCGCGGAGCTCGGTCGGAACCGGCGGGATGGCCGCCAGGCCCTGAGTCAGGGCGCGGAAATAGAGCCCGGTGCCGCCAACCACGATCGCCGGGCGGCCGCGCGCGGCGATCGCCTCCAGGACCGGAAGGGCGGCGGCCAGCCAGCGCCCCACCGACCAGGCCTCGGCCGCGTCGGCGACGCCGAACAGATGATGCGGCGCAACGGCTTCGTCTTCCGGCGTCGGCCGCGCGGTCAGCACCCGCAGGTCGGCGTAGAGCTGCATGGAATCTGCGCCGACGATCTCGCCGTCCGTGGCCCGCGCCAGCTCCAGCGCCAAGGCCGATTTGCCGCTGGCGGTCGGTCCAGCGATCAACCAGATCGGCGCCAAGCCCTAACGTCCGCCCGCGGGCTCAAACGGCGTCGCGGGCTTGGGGCAGGTCTTGACCGGCGTCGCCTCCGTGCCGAGCAGGGTGGTCGTCCAGCATTCGTCGAACACCGAACAGTAGCAGCCGCGGAAGCTCAGATGGGGCATGGCGTCGTGGTAGCGGGAGACGAGCTGTGGGTCGGCCTCGCGTCGGTTCAGGGTGACGATGGTGGCTACTTCGCCCGGCCGCAGCACGCGCTCGACCGCAAAATCGTGGCTGAGCCCCTTGATGGGCTTCGCGGCGTCCTCGGCCGACAGGCCGCAACAGCGCCGCAACAGGTCTCGCATGTTCGAGACCGGCGCGCCGTCATAGAGCACCTCGTACGACTTCACCTTGGCCGGGCCGACGCCGGCGTTCATATAGCCGAAGGTCATGTCGCCGTCGGGGTCGACCGGGTCGCTCAGCGTCTGGTGCAGAAAAGGCCAGGAGTTGGCCGCCACCAGGTCGCGTTCGGTCTTGCCATGCTCGACGGCGACGTAGAGCGAGACGCCGGAGATGAAGACCGCCGAAATCGCCAGCACCATATCGAGGGGCGCATGGCCGGTCTTGCGCGGATGGGCGTGGGGGCCGTCGGGGCCCATATGCACAGGCGGCTCGCTCATCGTCCCTCCCATCGCAGGCGGCATCCGAATAGCACACCCACGCGCGCGCCTTACAAGCTGAGGTTGATCGACAGACGCCGGCGGGGGCTGTAGGACGCGGCCATGCGGACGGGCAATCGGTGGGGTGGATTTGGGCGGGGGGCGTTCGCGCTCCTGGCCTGCCTCGCCGTCGCCCTGATCGTCGCCATCCCGCCGGGCTTCATGGTCGGCGGCGGCGGCGAGGGTCCGGCGCGAATCGTCATTTGCACAGGCCATGGCGCCGTCGAGGCGGCCGTCGACCTCGCCGGCAAGGGCGCGCCCGCGCACCGCGGCAAGGCCGAGGGGCCGTGCGTCTTCGCCGGTCACGCCGCGCCGCTGACACCCACGCCCACGGCACCGGCGATGGCCCTCGCCTGGCCGTTGACCGCCGCACCGCAAGCAACCCCAGCTTCCCAGGTCGCCGTCGGACGGGGCCCCGCCGCCCCGCCGCCGGCGCGTGGACCGCCCAGCTTCCTGAGCTGACTCTTCGCCGGCGCGGACTCCCGTTCGCGCCCGATCCGTCACGGCGGCCCTGCGCCGCCTCGGGAGCTATTTCATGAACATCATTTTCAGATGGCGCGCTGCCGCCATCGCCGCCTTCGTCGCCCTGGCGCCCTCGATGGCGCTCGCCTGCGCCTGCGGCTGCGGCGTCTTCGACGTCGGCGGCGGGCAATTCATGCCGCAGACCATGGGCTTGGGCTTCACCGCCTGGCTCCGCTACGACTACATGGACCAGAACCAGAACTGGGAAGGCGACCACAGCGCCCCGGCGGCAGACAACGACGACAAGCTGATCCGCACCCATTTCTTCACCATCGGCGGGCAGTACACGATCAACGGCAAGTGGTCGGTCATGGCCGAACTGCCGTTCTTCGACCGCACCTTCCGGACGACGGACGATGACGGCTCGGTTTTCGGACGGGCCGGCGGGATCTACCAAGTGCACCTCAACGCGCCGGGCGACCTGCAGGTGGCGGGCATGTACACAGGCTTCTCCTCAGACCGCTCTACCGGCCTCGGCCTCGGCCTGAAGCTACCCACTGGCGTCTGGCACAGCCCAGTCGGGCCGTTCGGCGGCGACGAGTTCGACCGCGATTCCCTTCCGGGCACTGGCACGACGGACGCCATGATCGAGGGCTATCATCTCGGCTCGTTCGACAAAGCCAAGCGCTTCAACTGGTTCATGCAGGCCAAGTACGATATTCCGTTCTCGGCCAGAGCCGGTTACCGGCCCGGCAATGAGCTCGACGCCGCGGCGGGCGTCACCTACGACCTTGGTAAGCATGGTGTTTTCGACGCAGTGGCGCCGATGCTCCAGCTCGTGAACAGCTATCGCATCCATGACACCGGCCCGCAGGCCGACGAGCTGAACTCAGGCTATGAACGGCTGCTCATTTCGCCAGGGTTCGAGGTGCGAGTGAAGCGCGTTCGCCTCTATGCGGATGTCGAGCTTCCTATCTACCAGCACACCAACGCCGCCCCGAGCGTGGCCATTGAAGGGGCCAGCGGCCAACTGGTCGCTCCGGCCCTGGTCAAGGTATCGCTAGCCTACGACTTCTGAGGCGGCGCCTCCTCGATCGGCGGATTGCGCAGATTGCGCGCAATCAGCGGGCGAGATTGGCGAGCGCGCCGGACTCGTCTAGGCATGAAGCCGATGAGGGTGGGGATCGCAGCAGTCGTAGTGGCGTTGGCCGCGTTGGCGGGTGGCCCGGCGCGAGCCGATCCCGCGGCCGACCTTCACGCGATCCTGGCTGACTACGACGCCTTCTGGAACCGCAACGATCCCATCGGCGCCGGTCAGCGCGGCGATGTGGCCGCCCAAGCCCTGTGGCCGGACGATTCCCCCGCCGAGGAGGCCCGCCGCCACGCCCAAGACCTTGCCTTCAAGCAGCGCCTCGACGCCGTGCCTGCCGCGGGCCTTGCCGGTGAGGACGCGCTGAACCGCCAGCTTCTCAAGGCTCAGCTGGCCATCGACATCGAGGGTGATCGCTTCGATGAGGAGCGCCTCCCCTTCACCAATGACGAGGGCTTCTTTGTCGCGCCGGCCGAAGTGGCCTCGGACACGGTCCTGCACGACGAGGCCGAGGCCCGGGCCTGGCTGGCGCGCATCGGCTCGCTCGACCGCTACTATGCGACCGAGACCGACAACATGCGCCGGGGCCTTTCCACCGGCTTCGTCAGCCCACGGATCACCGCGACCACCGCCGCCAGGGCGACGCGCGCCCAGGCCGATCTGCCGGCCGACGAGAGCCCGTTGCTTGCCCCGTTCGACCGCCTGCCGCCGGCCATGGCCGCGCGCCGGGACGCCCTGCGCGCCGAGGCCCTGGAACTGATCCGCGGCCGCGTGAAGGCCGCCGAGGTGAAGCTCGCCGACTTCTTCCAGACCGAATACCTGCCCAAGTCGCGCGACACCCTGGGGGCCTACGCCCTGCCGGACGGGCGCGCCTACTACGCCTATCGCGTGAAGCGCGAGACCACGACCGACATGACGCCGGACGAGATCTTCGCCCTCGGCCAGTCGGAAATCGCGCGCATCCGCAAGGCTATGGATGTGGAGATCGCCGCCAGCGGCTTCCACGGAACCTTCGCCCAGTTCCAGGACAAGCTGCGCACGGACCCGCAGTTCTATGTCACCACGCGCGAGGCGCTGATGGAGAAGGCCAGCCGGCTGGCCAAGCGCGTCGACGGCCAGCTGCCCGCGTTTTTCGGCAAGCTCCCCCGACTCTCCTACGGCGTGGTCGAGGTGCCGCGCGCGATCGAGGACGGCTACACCTCGGGCCGATACAACCCCGGCAGTCCCGAACAGGGCGTCGCCGGCAAGCTGATGATCAACACCTCGCACCTCGACCAGCGGCCGCTTTACGAGCTGCCGGCGCTGGTCAGCCACGAGGGCGCGCCGGGCCACCACATCCAGATCGCCCTGGCCCAAGAGCAGACGGGCGTGCCGGTGTTCCGCAAGGACAGCGACATCACCGCCTTCGTCGAGGGCTGGGCGCTCTATTCCGAGCAGCTCACCCGCGAGATGGGGCTCTATCAGACGCCCTATGAGCGTTTCGGGCTGCTCTCCATGGAGATGTGGCGCGCCTGCCGCCTGGTCATGGACGTCGGCATCCACTGGAAGGGCTGGACGCGCGACCAAGCCCTGGCCTGCCTGAAGGACAACAGCGCCCTGGCCGACAAGAACATCCAGAATGAGACCGACCGCTACATCGGCTGGCCCGGCCAGGCCCTGGGCTACAAGATCGGCCAGCTCGAAATCGAGCGGCTACGTGACAAGGCGCGGGCGCAGCTGGGGCCGAAGTTCGACTACCGCCGCTTCCACGACGTCGTGCTCGACGAGGGGGTCATGCCGCTGTCCGTGCTCACCGCCCGCGTCGACGCCTGGTTGGCGACCCAGGGGCGGTAGCCGATGAAACGGGGAGGTGGAATGGCCCTGAGATTGGCCTTGGCGGCGCTGGCGTTGTCGGCGGCAGCCAGTATGGCTCAGGCTAGCTGCACGCTTAGCAAGTACGCCGAATTTCCGGTGACCATGACCGGGCTTTCGCCGCTTCTCGACGCCAGCGTCAATGGCGCGCCTGCCCGATTCATGCTCGACAGCGGCGCGGCTCTCAGCGAGATCACCCCGGCAAAGGCGACAGAGTTCAAGCTCAGCACCACGCGGCTGCCACCCAGCGCCGCCATGCAGGGCGTCGGCGGGCTGGAGTTCATCTCGATCGCGCACGTGAAATCGTTCGTCGCGGCCGGAGCGAATTTCTCAGGCATCCTGTTTCTGGTCGGCGGCAATGAGTTCTGGTCCGGCGCGGCGGGGCTACTTGGCCAGAATTTCCTCCATCTTGGCGACCAGGAATACGACCTGGGCCACGGCGTCGCGCGCCTGTGGAAGGGGCAGGGCTGCGCGGGCAGCCCGCTCGCCTATTGGGCGCCGCAGGGGCCCTATTCCGTCGTCGCCGAGGCGCCTCTCGATCGCAACAACACCCAGGCGCGGGCGGAGGCTTACGTCAACGGCGTCAAGATCCGTGTCATGCTGGATACCGGTTCGTCGACCTCGGTCCTGTCGCTCGCGGCCGCCAAGCGCGCGGGCATCGACGTCTCCAGCCCGGGCGTCACGGCCGCGAGCCCAATGACCGGCCTTGGCCGACATGTGGTGTCGTCGTGGATCGCGCCCGTGGACAGCTTCAAGTTCGGTGATGAGCAAATCCTGCACACTCACCTGCGCATCGGCGAGTTTTCGGGCCTGGATACGGACATGCTGCTCGGCGCCGATTTCCTGCTCTCGCACCGGGTGCTGGTAGCCGACAGCCAGGGCAAGATCTACTTCACCTACAACGGCGGCCCGGTGTTCAACCTGACCACGACTCCTGGCGCGAACGCGTCACCCGATCTGCCGATCGCGGACGAAGCCCCGCCCACGGACGCGGCCGGCTTCGGGCGTCGCGCCGCCGCCCGCGCCGCTCGCCGGGAGCTCGAGCTGGCGATCGCGGATTTCAGCCGCGCCATCGAACTCGAGCCCAAGAATCCGGAATGGCTCATCCAGCGCGGCATGGTTCGTCTGCGCGCCCATCAACCGCTTCTGGCCGTGCCTGACTTCGACGCCGCGCTCGCGCTGCGTCCCGACGACACCGACGCCCTGATAGCGAGGGCCCAGGGTCGCCTGATGACGCATGACGCCGCCGGTGCGCTTGCCGATCTCGGCGCCGCCGACAGGGCCCTGCCCAAAGAGGCTGAGGATCGCATCGAGCTAGCTCCGCTGTACGAGCTGGCGGGCTCGCCGCTGGCCGCGATCGTGCAATACGATCTTTGGATCAAGGCCCATTCGGACGACGCGCAGCTCGCCGAGGCGCTCAATGGTCGTTGCTGGGAGCGCGCACTCCTTGGCGCCGATCTCGACAAGGCGCTGGCGGATTGCGACGCCGCGCTGCGCCGCGCGCCGGACTCGTGGGCCACGCTTGACAGTCGCGGTCTCGTTCGATTGCGCCAGGGCGACTACGATCAGGCGATCGCCGATTACGACAGGGTCCTCGCAACTCAGCCCAAGAGCGCCTGGTCCATGTTTGGACGGGGTCTCGCCGAGCTGAAGAAGGGCATGGCAGATCAGGGGAAAGCGGATATCGCCCAGGCCGAGGCCGCCAATCCGCATATCGCTGAAGAGGCGGGAAAGTACGGGCTGAAGCCCTGATCGGATGTGGCGCCGGTGGCGCCGCGCCGAACGGGATCAATCCCCCGCTTGGCTAAGCCGTCTACCGCTTTGGCCTGGCGCCCTGAGTTGACCGGCCGACCGCCGACCGCGTAACCGGGCGCGGTGACAACCGGCGAGGTCGATGGATGAAGGTGCTGGTCACCGGCGGGGCGGGCTACATCGGCAGCCACGCCTGCAAGGCCCTCGCCAGGGCCGGCCATGAGCCCATCGTCTTCGACAACCTCTCCGGCGGCCACCGCTGGGCGGTGCGCTACGGACCTCTGGAAGAGGGCGACGTCGGCGACCTCACCCGCCTCACCGAGGTGATGGAGGCTCGCCGGCCGGACGCAGTGATGCATTTCGCGGCGCTGATCAGCGTCGGCGAGTCGGTGGAGGAGCCCGAGCTCTACTACCGGGTGAATGTCGGCGGGGCGGTGAACGTGCTCGCCGCCATGCGCGCGGCGGGCGTGAAGCGCTTCGTCTTCTCCAGCACCGGCACGGTCCACGGGCCGCCGCCTGCCCTGCCGATCACCGAAGACATGCCGCTGGCCCCGATCAGCCCCTATGGCCGCTCTAAGGCCATGGTCGAGCAGATCCTGGCCGACGCCGCGGCGGCCTCGGACCTTTCCTGCGTCGCCCTGCGCTATTTCAACGCCTGCGGCGCCGATCCGGACGGCGAGCTCGGCGAGGCGCACCATCCCGAGACCCATCTCATTCCGCTGCTACTGGCGGCCATCCGCGACGGCGCGCCGCTGACCCTCAATGGCGAGGATCATCCGACCCCGGACGGCACCTGCGTGCGCGACTACATCCATGTCAGCGACCTGGCCCGCGCCCACGTCCTGGCGCTGGAGGCGCTGAAGCCCGGCCTCCGCGCCTTCAACCTCGGCACGGGCGAGGGCTACAGCGTGCGCCAGATCATCGACGCCGCGCGCCAGGTCACCGGCCGGCCCGTGGAGGTGCGCGTCGGGCCGCGTCGTCCGGGCGATGCGCCGGCGATCTGGGCCGACACCGCCCGCGCCGCCGCCGAACTCGGATTTACGGCCGAAAGCTCGTCTCTCGACTCCATCATCGAGACAGCCTGGAACTGGACCGTGCGCCCACCCGCTTACGCCGCATCATGACCATCCCCGCCCAGATCGTCGCCGAGCGCGACCGCCTCAAATCCTGGCTGCTCGACCAGGCCCTGCCGATCTGGTGGGCGCCGGGCGCCGATCTCGAACACGGTGGTTTCCACGACCGCTTGGATGCGTCCGGCCGATCACTCCCAGGCCCCAAGCGCGCCCGCGTCGCCGCCCGCCAGGCCTATTCCTACGCCGTGGGCGGGGCGTTCGGCTGGGACGGACCCTGGCGAGAGGCCGTCGACCAAGGCCTCACCTTTCTGGAACAGGCGCACCGGCGGCCCGACGGCCTCTACCGCGGCCGGGTGGACCCGGCCGCGCCCAGCGACGCGGTCGACCTCTACGACCAGGCCTTCGTGCTGCTGGCGCACTCCATCGCCGCGGGGCGTGGCGACACCGACGCTCCGGGGCGCGCGCAGGCCCTGCTGGCGCGCCTGCCGCGCGAGCCGGCCGGAGGTTTCGCGGGGCTGGACGGCGCCGGGCTCGACGCCAATCCCAACATGCATCTCTTCGAAGCCTTCCTGGCCTGGGTTGCGCGCGGCGCAGGCGAACTTTGGAGAGACGCCGCCGCCGGTCAGGCGCGGCTGGTCATGACCCGCCTCATCGACCCGGAGACGGGGGCGCAGAGCGAACTCTTCGGCCCCTGCTGGACCGCCCCGCCCAAGCCCGAGCGTGGCGTCTGGCCGGGGCACGAGTTCGAGTGGGCGTGGCTGTTGATGCGCTGGAACCTCGTGTCGGGGGACGCGGCCGCGCTCGCCGCCGCCCTGCGTCTGGTCGAGCTGGCCGAGCGCGCCGGCGTCGATCCGGACCGCAACGTCGCGGTCAATTGTCTGGACGGCGATCTGGTTCTCACCGATCCGGGGACGCGTCTGTGGCCTCAGACCGAGCGCCTGCGCGTGGCGGCCCTGGCGGGTGCGCTCACCGGCGACGCGTCATTCTGGGACATGGCGGCCAAGGCGGCGGCCGGGCTGTGGCTATTTCTCGACGTCCCGACGCCGGGCTTGTGGCGCGACAGCCTGGAGAGCGACGACCTGACCGCGCCGGCGAGTTCGCTCTACCACATCGTCGGCGCCATCCTGCAGCTCGACCGGGTGGCCGAGGGGCGGCTCTAGGCCAGGCGGAGATTTCCGCGTCGCGCCCGCAGGGCGCCGCCCAGTCCGGCGAAGCCCAGGATCATCAGCGCCCAGGCCGCCGGTTCCGGAACGGAGATCGAAACCCCGGTGAGTTCGTTGCCGTAGGAGGGGGTCCCACCGACGTTGATCGACTGGAAGGTCAGCGTCTCCGTGGAGCCGGTGGCGACGATGGCCACCCTGTTCGGCGTCCAGACGGCGTTGACTCCATCGCTGGTGTCAGTGGCCACCTGAGTCCCGCCGAAGCTGACATCCAGCTGTTGCGCGCCGCCGCCGTTTCGGCCGCCGTAGTCCCACGAGAGAAAATAGGTATCGCCCGCGGTGAGGCCGGTGACCGTCTGCGACACGGTGTCGAACGTGTTGGAGTTTACTTCCAGATTCTGGCAGCCGGCGGTTTCGCACGACAGGCCGTAGACCGTGCTGGCGCCCACCTCGAGCGTGTCGCTGGTATCGAACCAACCCGGAATCGTTGCGAACTGTCCGTAGCCGCCGCCGACATTGGGGTTGTTGAAATCGCCGTTGACGATGACGGCGGCGTGCGCCGCCCCGGCCAGGGCAGTGGCCCCGATCACGGTCGCGAACAGCCTAGCTGACAGTTGCATAGAACCCCCTTGCAAGCGCGGCTTTAGAGACCACGAAAGCCCCGCAGCGGCAACAGGAACACGCCCGCCTGCGATAATTGGGCGCAGGGATCCGCACTCTCCCTTGATGAAGTCACTGTTTTCGCCCCGACTGGGTGGCTGTCGCCCCCGACATGTGGAAATTTC
>Ga0302314_10000198_pt1 | contig 106058 bp, 95 predicted proteins | sample III_Palsa_N2_3_FD_200533 | JGI IMG/M metagenome (GOLD analysis project Ga0302314, IMG submission 200533) | Peat permafrost microbial communities from Stordalen Mire near Abisko, Sweden - III_Palsa_N2_3 | ecosystem: Environmental > Terrestrial > Soil > Palsa > Peat permafrost | place: Sweden... | reverse complement strand
GTCGCGTGCCGCGGAGAGCTCGCTCACTCATGAATCGTGCCTCCCGGGCTTATGGCCCACAGGACTGGATGTCGCTGTCTTCGTCGGTCTGTGCAACGTGCGGCAGCCGTCGAAGATTCCCGATGCCTGTTCCCATCGAGAAGTGCGTCTTCCGTCGTGCCGTCCCTGTTTGTACCCACAGATGCCCGATTTGTCACATCTGGTGGCCAATGTCACCCTAGGTGGCACATTCTCTGCAGGGTGTGACGGCCGGGACGACGGTCAGAGGCGTTCCGGCATGGGGTTGCCGACGGCCGCGATCGCCTTCCGCACCGGCACCCGCAGCAGCAGCGCGAAACCGATGGCGAAGAACACCAGCAGCGAGATGATCGCCGAGCGGTAGTCGCCGGTGAGCTGGTAGGTCAGGCCGAACACCAGCGGGCCCATCCAGCTGGTGCCGCGGTCGCTGATCTTGTAGAGGCTGAAGTACTCCGCCTCGTGTCCGGCCGGGATCAGGTGCGAGAACAGCGAGCGGGACAGCGCCTGGCTGCCGCCCAGGACCAGCCCGATCAGGCAGGCCAGGGTGAAGAACCAGATCGGCTGGTTCGCGGGCATCAGATAGCCCAGCGTCAGTGTGAACACCCAGCCGACCAGCGAGCCCAGGATGGTCCGCTTGGCGCCGTAGCGCCGGGCCAGGCGTCCCAGCCCCAGCGCCCCGGCGATCGCCACCACCTGCACCAGCAGGATCGCCTCCACCAGGGTGCTCTGCCCCATGTGCAGCTCGTCGCTGCCGTAGAGGGAGGCCTGGGAGACGACGGTCTGGATGCCGTCGTTGTAGCAGAGGAAGGCCACCAGGAAGAGCAGCGTCAGCGGGAACCGGCGCAGCCCGCGCAGGGTGGTGGCGAGCTCCTGCAGGGCGCTGCCGGGCCGCTCCCCGCTCCCGGGGGCCGCGATCCTGGCCCCGGCGAGGTTGGGCCGCGAGGGCAGCCGCAGCATCGGCATGATGGTGAACAGCGCCCACCAGGCGCCCGCCGAGGCCAGGCACAGCCGCACCGCCGTGCCCGACGACAGGCCCAGCGAGGCGTGCCCCTCGAACAGGGCGAGGTTGACGATCAGCAGCAGCCCGCCGCCCGCGTAGCCGAAGGCCCAGCTCTTGGAGGAGACGGCGTCCCGGTCGTCGGGGGTGGAGAGCCCCGGCAGGAAGGAGTTGGCCAGGGCGGCGGAGACGGCGTAGCTGATGTTGGCGACGATCAGCAGGCCGCCTCCGAGCAGGTAGCGGTCGCCCCGGAGGAAGAACATGCCGAGGGTGGCGACCGCGCCGAGGTAGGCGAAGCCGCCCAGCAGCCGCTTGTGCCATCCGGTGCGGTCGGCGACCGCACCGGTGAGCAGCATCACCCCGACGGACAGCAGCACCGAGGCCGAGACCGTGTAGGGGAAGAACGACCCCGCGCGGATGGGTACGCCGAACGGGTGAACGTCGCCGTGCGCATCGGCGGCGTTGGTCGCGAGCGTGGTCAGGTACGGGCCGAGGAAGACCGTGAGCACCGTCGCGGAGAAGGCCGAGTTGGCCCAGTCATTGAGGTACCAGCCGAACTGCTGGCGGCGCAGGGTCTGCGGGTCCACGTCGGAGGCGGTGCGCGCACCGGTGGACTGGGTCTGGCTGCTGTTCATCGCGAGCAGTATGCCTTCCGGACACCCTACTGGTGAGTACTCTTCCGGGGTGACCAGAAACACATCCGTGGCAGAGCTGCTGCTCAGCAGGCCTCCGATGGACCGCGAACTGCCGGACTTCGACCCCGCGGGGGCGCCGGACGACCCCGGCGGGCTGTTCGCCGAATGGCTGGCGGCCGCCCGCGACGCTGGCGTCCTCGACCCCCAGGTCGTCACCCTCTCCACGGTCGATCCGCAGGGGGCGCCGGACGCGCGGGTGCTGGTGCTGCGGGACGTCAGGGGAGGCGGCGCGGAGTGGGTGTTCGCGGCCGACGCGGACAGCCCCAAGGGCCGGCAGCTCGCCGGGAGCCCGTCCGCCGCGCTGACGGCGTACTGGCCGGCCCAGGGGCGGCAGATCCGGGTGCGGGGCCCGGTGGAGCCGTCGGCGCCCGAGGTCTCGGCGGCGGAGTTCCTCACCCGCTCCCCGGCCTCCAGGGCCGCGGTGCTGGTCGGCCACCAGAGCGAGGCGCTGGACTCGCCCGAGGCCTACGACCGGGCGCTGCGGGAGGTCGCGGAACGGCTGGCCGCCGCCCCCGGCACGGTGGCCCCCGGCCACACCGTCTACCTGCTGCGGGCCCACGAGGTGGAGTTCTGGCAGGGCCACCCCGGCCGACGGCACGTCCGGCTGCGCTACGGCCGGGCGGGCGGCGGGTGGAGCCGGACGCTGCTCTGGCCGTGACGCGCGGGGAACCCGTCCCGATGTCCGGGACAGGTTCCCCCTGGAGACCGCGCCTCGCGCTCAGACCGCGCCGAGGTCGCGTTCGACGGCGGCGAGCTCCTCCGCGGAGCCCTGGATCTTGGGCCCGGTGAACCACGTGCGGGCGGAGACCAGCCAGTAGATCCCGGCGAAGCCGATGACGGCGACCACGGCCACGGGGGCGTAGTTGAAGCTCGACGCTGTGACCGGGCTGACCTGCGGCAGCATGAACAGCACGGTGATGACGACCACCCAGGTCACCGAGATGATCCCGATCGGCTTGCTCCAGCGGCCCAGGTTCCACGGCCCCGGCTCGAACCGGTCGCCCTGGCGGAGCCTCAGGAAGGTCGGGATGACGTAGGCGATGTAGAGGCCGATGACCGCGATCGAGGTGACCGCCGCATAGGCGGTGACGTTCCACAGATACGGCAGCCCGAGCAGGAAGGCCCCGGCGGCGGCGAGCCACACCGCGTTGGTGGGCGTCCTGGTGCGCGGGTTGATCCGGTGCCAGAGGGTGGAGCCGGGGAGCGCGCCGTCCCGTGAGAAGGCGTAGATCATGCGGGAGTTGGCGGTGACCGAGCTCATCCCGCAGAACAGCTGGGCGCCGATGACCACGACCAGCAGCAGCTTGCCGCCGGTGGCGCCGACCGCGTCGATGAAGATCTGCGCGGGCGGTACGCCGCTGGCGCTGTTCAGCTCGCCGCTGTAGTTCTGGATGGCGAAGGTGATGCCGATCAGCAGCACCCAGCCGGCTATCAGCGACACCACGATCGACATCACGATGCCGCGCGGTCCCGAGCGGGCCGCGTCGTGGGTCTCCTCGGTCATGTGCGCCGAGGCGTCGTAGCCGGTGAAGGTGTACTGCGCCAGCAGCAGCCCGAGGCAGGCCACATACAGGGTGCTGTGCCAGCCGGTGGTGTTGGCGAAGTGGGTGAAGACGAAGGACGCGGACTGGTGGTGCTCGGGGCCGATGGTGAGCGCGCCGACGATCAGCAGCACGCCGACGATGTGCCACCAGACGCTGACGTTGTTGAGCACGGCGACCAGCCGCACGCCGAAGGTGTTCAGCGCGCCGTGCACCAGCAGGATCACGCCGAACAGGATGACCGTGTGGCCGGGCGTGCTGCTCCACCAGCCCTGGATGTCCAGCAGGGCGTTGAGGAACTGGGCCGCGCCGAAGTCGACGCCGGCGGTGATGGCGATCTGGCCGAGGGCGTTGAACCAGCCGGTCATCCAGGCGGCGAAGGGGCCGTTGCTGGGGGCCAGCTTGGCGGCCCAGTAGTAGAGTCCGCCGGCCGTGGGGAAGCTGGAACAGACCTCGGCCATCGACAGGCCGACGAAGAGGGTCATCAGACCGACGAAGGGCCAGCCCCAGACGATCAGGACGGGCCCGCCGGTGTTCATGCCGTATCCGTACAGGGTGAGGCAGCCGGAGAGTATCGAGATGATGGTGAAGGAGACGGCGAAGTTGGAGAACCCCGACATGGTGCGGGAGAGCTCCTGGGCATAGCCGAGTTCGTGGAGCCGCTGTTCGTCGTCGGTGCGTTGTGGGGGCACAGACTGGGTGGCAGGAGTGGAATCCGAGGACACATGCACCTCCGCTGGGTGCGGCTGCTCAATGGTATGAGAGCAGTCCATTGGCGCACCATTGAGCCCGGAACCAGCGGAGCCGTCAAGGGGGTATGAAGATGTCGCCCTGCGGAAGGTGAATTGACGATGCGTCAGGGGTGTCTCGGGAGCCTCAGAGGAAGCGCAGGGCGGATTCGGTGGGCTTCTCGATCTCGCCGGTGCGCTCCTCGGGGGTCTCCGGGGGTGCCGCCGGGGCGTCGGGCCCGGCCTTGGCGAGCGACAGCGGGTCCGCGGGGGCCTCGACCCGGGTGTCGGTGTGCGGGAGGAGGGCGATCACCGCTTCGCGCTGCTCGGCGGGGGTGTCCTCGTCCAGCGGGTCCGGGGCCGAGGGGACCTGGATCCGCACCGGCGGGTGGTTGCCCAGGCGGGCGTAGCCGCGGCCGGGGGGAGTGTGGCTGGACGGGGTGATGTCCAGCGGGGCGCCGAGGGCCTCCGGGGCCAGGTCGGGGTCGAGCGGGCCGAGCACCACCCGTGCCCTGGTGGCCGAGCGGATGGAGGGGCGGAGCCGGTCCAGAGCCTCCAGGTGTTCGGCGACGACCACCGTGACATGCGCCGTGCGGCCGTGCCGCAGGGGGGTCTCCAGCAGGTCCTGCGGGTCGGTCCTGCCCTCCGCCTGGGCGAGTTCGCTCAGCTCGACGGGGTGGTCGATCAGCAGCCACAGCGGCCGGACGGCGTCCGGCGGGGGTGCGATGCCGGTGCGCTTCGCCAGGTTGTGGGCGTCCATGCGACGCTGGGTCTCGTTCGCCGCCCACTCCAGCGCGGCCAGTGCGCCGTGCAGGCTGGTCTCCACGGTGTGCACCCCGGGACGGCCGACGAGGCAGGCGTGCTCGCCGGTGCCCGCGCCGTCCAGGACCACGATGTCGGCGTAGGGCAGGACCTGCAGCGCCAGCGAGCGCAGCAGGCTGGAGGTGCCGTGGCCGTGGGTGCCCAGGGCGAGCAGATGCGGCTCGGAGGAGCGCGGTCCGATGCGCCACAGCACCGGCGGCTGGTGGGTGGTGCCGGAGCCCTGGCGCACCGGGATCATCCGGTTGGTGCTGGTCGTGTCGGTGAAGCCGAGGACCAGCTCGCCCTGTGCGGTGACGAAGCGCTGGGCGGAGATGTCGGTCGGCAGCGGGGGCATCGCCAGCACCTGGAGGTGGTTGATCTCCTCGTCCCAGGTGAAGCGGTACTCGCGGCTGCGGCCCGCCTTGCTGTGGATGACGTGCTCGACCTTCGCGCGGGCGTGCGGCTCGGTGTCGGTGAAGTAGGCGGGGTAGCGCAGGTCGAGCGAGACGAGCCGCCCCTCGGAGTCGAACTCCCAGCTGCCGAAGGCATCCTTGAAGTCGCCGCCGTGGCTGTAGAGCGGGCTGGGGTCGGAGTCGTGCACCAGGTACGGGGTCAGCGCGGTGTAGATCGCGCCCAGCTTGAGATGGCTGGTGTCCGGGGCGGGTGCGGGTGCGGGGGTCCTGTCCCGGCCCGCCCAGGCGGCGCTGCCCATCAGCGCGGCCAGTGCCAGCACAGGACCGTAGGGCAGCAGGGCGATCGCGGCGATGACGGCCACTCCCAGCAGGATCGCCGGACCGCGCCGGTCCTTGGGTGTGTCGGCCCACTTCTTCGCGGTCCAGCGACCGTGTGAGCGCAGGCCGCGCCCGATCATGATCAGCGGGCCGAACATGTCGGTGGCGTGGTCGCCTGCGGTGCGGGCGAAATCGCGCCCCCGGGCGAGATGTTCGGTGAAGGTCATCGGTTCTCCGGCGGCGGTGCTGGGACGGCAGTGCGGGCAGGGGGCGGTGCGGTGCTGCGGTGTGCGTGGTGCGGGGGTGGGACTAGAACTTGATGCCGCCGAGGAGACTGGCCAGGCTCTGGCCGCCGGCCTTGATGCTGGGGGCGATGGCGGTGCCGGCCAGGTAGAAGCCGAACAGGGCGCAGACCAGTGCGTGCGAGACCTTCAGCCCGTCCTTGCGGAAGAACAGGAAGACGATGACGCCGAGCAGGACGACTCCGGACACGGAGAGGATCACGGGAACTCCTCGAAGCAGTCGGGACGGACCGGCCCTGGGGGACTGGTCGGGCCGTTCCAGGCACTCTCACTGAGAGTACCTTCAGTGTGACAAAAAGTAATATTAGGGCATAGCGCGCATATGGGTGGTTCTCGATGAGTTCCCAGCGGCCGCCCAGGGGTCTGGCCACCGCTTACGTGGGTGATCGTGTACCGCTCGCCGCCGTCCCGCCGCCACGACGCGCGGCGCATTCGCCCGTACGAGTGCCGACACGCCGGGGTGCCGGACGCGGCAGGGATGCGTTCCCGGCAGAATGGCGTGGTTCGCACGACCGTGCGGGCAGGACGGCGAGGGATGAGGAACAGCTCGATGAGCGAGGCAGTGCAGCCGGACGCGGTGGACCCCGAGGTGCTGGAGCTCGCCGGACGGGTCTTCGACGCGGCCCGCAACGGGGACGCACCGGCCCTGGCGGGCTTCGTGGACGCCGGAGTCCCGGCCGACCTGTGCAACGACAAGGGTGACACTCTGGTTATGCTCGCCGCCTACCACGGCCACGCCGACGCTGTCCGGGTGCTGCTGGAGCGCGGTGCGGACGCCAACCGCGCCAATGACCGCGGGCAGACCCCGCTGGCCGGCGCCGTGTTCAAGGGCGAGGCGTCCGTGGTCGACGCGCTGGTCGACGGCGGCGCCGACCCCCGCGCCGGACAGCCCTCGGCCGTGGCGACCGCGGAGATGTTCGGCCGCACCGCGCTGGTCGAGCGGTTCAAGGCACTCTGATCTCCATGGACATACGAATCGTGGGTTACGCCCACCCCGATGCGCAGCGCCTCGTCGCCGAGGTCCAGCAGGAGTACGTCGTCCGCTACGGCGGCATCGACGAGACGGTCGTCGACCCGGTCGAGTTCGACCCGCCGAACGGGCTGTTCGCCGTCGCCTACGACGAGCACGGCAGTGCCGTGGGGACCGGCGCCTGGCGCGCCCGCGAGGCCACCGAGGCCGGCCTCGCCGACGGCGACGCCGAGCTGAAGCGGATGTACACGGTGCCGTCCGCGCGCGGCCGGGGCCTGGCCCGCCGGATGCTGCGCTTCCTGGAGGCCGAGGCGCAGCGCGCCGGGCGCCTGCGGATGATCCTGGAGACGGGCACCGAGCAGCCCGAGGCACTGGCGCTGTACGCGTCCGAGGGATACCTGCCGACCCGGAAGTTCGGTTTCTACCGGGACCACGAGCAGAGCATCTGCCTGGCGAAGCCGCTGCCGGTGGCCGTGGCCCGGATGGGCTAGCAGCGACGGTCGCGGCGGCGGCCCGCGTCGGAGACTGGGCGGATACAGCGCCGTCCCCGGTTCTCCAGTGAGAGGTCACCGCCATGTCCTGTCTGCACCGCAAGGATCTCGGTCTGCTCGCCCTGCGCATCGGTACCGGAGGGGTCCTGATGGCGCACGGTGCGCAGAAGCTCTTCGGCTGGTTCGGCGGACACGGGCTCGACGGCACGGCCAAGGGGATGGAGGCCATGGGTTTCGTCCCCGGCCGGCAGAGCGCGCTCGCGGCCGGGCTCGGCGAGGCGGGCGGCGGCGCGCTACTGGTCCTCGGCCTGGCCACGCCCGCCGCCGGGGCGGCGGCAGCGGGCACCATGGTGGGGGCCGTCGCCGTCCACCAGCCCAACGGCTTCTTCGGTCAGAAGGGCGGCTACGAGTACCCGGCCTTCCTGGGGCTCTCCGCCGCGGCCCTCGGCGTCGCGGGGGCCGGCCGGTACTCGCTGGACCACCTCACCCGGCACCGCCTGGACCGCGGCCTCTATGTCGCGCTCGCCTTCGCCGCGAGTGCGGCCGCGGCGATCTCGGTGGTCGGCCGCAGGGTCGTCCCGGCGCCGCCGGTCGCGACTCCCGCCGCCCCCGCCGCCCGGGCCGCGTCCCCCTCCGCCCCGACTCCTGACGATGTCCCGACTGCCGTGCAGGAACGGGTCGTTGACGATGGGTCAGATGCTTAGCCGCGCCCCAGGACCAGTCCGGCCAGGCCCGCCAGCTCGGCCAGCAACTGCCCGCCCTCGCCCGCGCGGTGGACGCGGATGTGGCCGAACACCGAGCGTCCGGTGATCTGGATGACCGGCCCCTCGCCCCCGCCGGTGGCCCCCCGGCCGCCGGGCAGCGAGCGCTTGCCGAAGAGGGCCGAACCGGTGTCGTAGACCTGGGCGTCGGCCGGGACGATGATCACCACCTTGCCGCAGAAGGAGTCGGCCTCCAGCACCACCTCCTTGCGGGTGAAGACGGCGTGGCGCAGGTCGATCACCAGTGCTCCGAAGCGGGCGCGGGCGACGCTGTGCGGCGGCACCGGCCACGCGCCCCCTCGGCGCAGCTTGCTGAAGAGCGCGGTCATCGGCTCGCTGGAGGGTGCGGTCACCGGCAGGGTCTCGGCCTGGGAGACCGGCAGGTCCAGGGTCAGCGGGATGAGGTCCGCCAGTGTGCGGGCCGAGTACGCGGCCTCGAGCCGCTGTCCGTGCTCGTCGGAGTCGATGTAGCCGTTGGCGAGCGCCTCGGACAGCACGGCCGCCACCCGGTCGCGGTCGGTGTCACCGGCGCGGAGGGCGGGCGCGCCCGGCGTGGTTGCTGGTGTGACGGCGGGCACGAAGGACACAGTGGACTCCCGGATGGTCGACGCGGGTGGGTGCAGGTGGGTGCGGGAAGCTCGCACTCCCAGGCTGTTATCGCGATATATCTCGATGGTAGCCGACGGGTCAAGCCCTGTCCGCAGCGCGGTTGCAGGCCGTCCGGAGCGGGTGGATTCTGAGCGCGGAAGCCCTGGTTGAGAAGAAAGAGGTGGCACACGACATGCCCGCTCGCAGTTCCTATCCCGACGGAGCGCCCTGCTGGGTCGACCTGACCGCGCCCGACCTGGAGGCCTCCCGCGAGTTCTACGGCGCGGTGATCGGCTGGACGTTCCAGGACAGTGGCGCCGAGTACGGCCACTACACGATGTGCCTGTGGCAGGACAAGCCCGTGGCGGCGCTGATGCCGCCGCCCGCCGGGGCCGAGGACATGCCGGCCATGTGGAACGTGTACCTGGCCACCGGCGACGCCGACGGGACGGTCAAGAAGATCGCGGAGGCCGGCGGCAAGGTCGTCATGGGGCCGCACGACGTCCCCGGCGCGGGCCGCATGGCCTTCGCGTTCGACCCCACCGGCGCGTCCTTCGGTCTGTGGCAGCCCGACGGACACACCGGCGCCCAGCTCCAGAGCGAGCCGGGGGCGATGTGCTGGCAGGAGCTCAACACCACGGACGGCGGCAGCGCGGACCGCTTCTACGGGTCGCTGTTCGACTACACCCAGGAGCAGATCGGCGACGGCACCAACTTCGACTACACGACGTGGAAGGTCCCCGGCTGGGACGATCCGGTCTGCGGTCGCCACCAGGCGCCGCAGGAGGTGCTGCGCGGCGGACCCCCCTACTGGGGCACCTACTTCGCCGTGGCCGATGTGGACGCGGCGGCGGGCAAGGTGGCCGCCCACGGCGGTACCGTGCTTCGGGAGCCCATGGACTCCCCGTTCGGCCGGATGTGCCCGGTGCTGGATCCGTCGGGCGCGCCGTTCACGCTCTGCAAGCTCCCCGGATAACCCTCTCAGTCAAGGAGAACACCGGAACCATGGCCACCACTCGTGTCGCGCGCACCGCTTGGGAAGGCAGTCTGACGGAGGGCTCGGGTGTCGTCACCCTGGTCTCCTCCGGGATCGGCGAGTACCCGGTCACCTGGGCCTCCCGCGCGGAGCAGGCCAACGGCAGGACCAGCCCCGAGGAGCTCATCGCGGCGGCGCACTCCAGCTGCTTCTCGATGGCCCTCTCCCACGCCCTCACCGGCGCCGGCACCCCGCCCACCCGGCTCCAGACCCAGGCCGAGGTCTCCTTCCAGCCCGGCACCGGCATCACCGGCATCCACCTCACCGTCCACGGCGAGGTCCCCGGCCTCGACGAGGCCGGCTTCGTCAAGGCCGCCGAGGACGCCAAGGCCAACTGCCCCGTCAGCCAGGCACTCGCCGGCACCACCATCACCCTGACGGCCACCTCGGCCTGACCCGGGACCAGGGGACCCGTCCGGCTCTGCCGGACGGGTCCCCTGGTGCTTCTGTGCCGCTCTGAATTTTCCGTGCGTGACTGCTGGGACTGCTGTTACGGTTGGCCGCCATCTCCACGCCCAACTCAAGAAACGGTACGCCTCGTGCGGCGAATACCCACTCTCCTTGCGATGACCGGCGCCTTGGTGCCGATGGTCGTCGCGGCCTCCACTCTGCCCGCCGCGGCGGCGGGCAACTCGCTCACCGTGACCACGATCAGCCGCCACGGCGTCAGGATCTCGGAATCGGTGACCCTGGAGAACCTGTCCTCGTTCCAGGAGTACCAGGCCACCAGCGGAAAGGCCCTCTACCTGCCCCGCGGTCAGTACGCGGTCATCACGGACGTCGAGGACTCGACCACCGACACCATCGGGTCGCGGGTCGTGAACGTCTCCGGCACGACCAATGTCACCATCGACGCCCGCCAGGGCCGACCCGTCAATGTCTCCCTGAACGTCGCGGCGCCCGGCACGTTCCAGCGCTACGTGGACGCCAGGGTCTGCGCCGGCAACGGGCCCGCCCAGGTCGAGGCCTCCAACAACGCGGGCTCCCTGTTCGTCATCCCGGACTCCTCCAAGGTGTTCGACTTCGCCTACCTCGCCGCGTGGCAGGGCAAGTCCAACTACGCCGTCAGCGGGGCGGACACGGACGGCGTGCCCGCCGCGCCGGGCGGCTCCTACCGCACCGCCTCCCTCGCCCGGCTGAACATCCAGGTCCGGTCCGGCACCGACACGGTGGAGCCCACGACCAACGTCCCGGTCACGGTCCAGCCGGATCCGGCCACTGACGGCTGCCAGACGGACCTGTGGGGACCCGTCGGCAACTACTCGCTGCCTGCTGCGACCTCCGTCTCGGTCTCTCCCGGTGACTGGACGGCGCGGACGGACCCCTCGGGCGACGGCCTCGGCGAGATGACCTCGCCGGTGGGCATGCTCGCCGGGCACACCTATTGGCAGACGTTCAACCAGGCCGTCTGGGGCCCCGTCGTGAGCGTGCCGGAGGTCTGGGAGCACCAGATCTCCCTCGACGCCGGATCTCTGATCGCCGACCCGACCCCGGGTGTGCTCTCGTTCTGGTCGACGCTCGGGACCTACGAGCTGAGCCAGGGCAGCAAGGTCCTGCACAAGCAGACCCTGACCGAGTACGGAGTGGGGCCCTCCTCCTTCAGCACCCGGGTGTCCGCCGCGGGCTGGTACAACCTCACCGTCAGCGCTCACCGCTACCTGCCCGGGACCCCCATCCCGGCGAGCATCCTCAGCAACGATGTGGCGTTGAGCTTCCACTTCTACGTCAACCCGGCCGTGCAGGAGATCGCCCCGGTCTACCTCACCCGCTTCTTCCCCGGCGGCCTCAACGCGGCGAACCAGGCACCGCCGAACACGACCACCGGGGTCACCCTCATGCTGGACCGTGAGGACAACGACCCCAGCGACATCGCGATGCCGACCGACAGCGCCTCGTCGGTCAAGGTATGGGCCTCCGTCAACGGCGGTGCCACGTGGCGGGCCGTCACCGTCAAGAAGGTCGACGGCCACTGGGTCGCCGAGGTCCCGGACCCCGCCAGCGGCGTGGTCAGCCTCCGCTCCGAGGTGACGGACACCCACGGCAACAGCGCGGTCGAGACCGTCTACCGCGCCTACGCCATCGGCTAACAGCCAGCAGATCACTGGATCTTGGCAGGAGAGGGGCGTTACCGGGGTCCCCCGGGGACGCCCCTCTCGGGATGTGCCGGTCAGACAGTGCCGAGGTCGACCGTGACGGGGAAGGGAACGGCGGCCCTCGATCCGCCAGTAGAACGGGATCCCGGCCTTGGCGTACTGGTCCACCTTCACGATCCGGTCCGTGGTCTCCGAGCCCGGCGACACGACCTCCACCACCAGGAGCACATGCTCGGGGCGGGTGGGCATGAGGTCGATGGTCTCGGCCCGGTACACGACGACGTCCGGACGCCGGTTGGTGAGCGGCACGTCCTGCAGGCGGACGTCGAAGTCCGTGTCGGCGTTCCAGTCCGGGCCCGCGGCGGTGTCCAGGGCATTGGCCAGGATCCGGGCCAGCCGGTTGCGTCGCTTGGACGCGCTCGGGCTCACGACGACGATCCCGTCCACGATCTCGATGCCGGCGCACTGCTCCTCGGACCAGGAGTCGTACTGCTCCGCGCTGATCTGCGCGTGCATCCAAGCAGGTGCGACCATCTCGGCGGTCATGAAGTACCCCCTTCCAGGATGCTCGACACTTCTGGTGCTGCTCAGCGTACTGGCCCGTGCCGCACATGCGCTGGGACCGGAGGGCTGCCTCCCCGGGCGCGGCCAGTCCGCGTCGAGAAACCTGTTGGCGGTCCGATGCCGGGGGGGTGGCAGGGTTCCTGACATGGCAGTCTTTCTCGTGACCGGCATCCAGGCGGCGGGCAAGTCCACGGTGGCGCAGGCGCTCAGTGAGCGGTTCGAACGGTCCGTGCATGTGCGTGGCGACCTGTTCCGGCGGATGGTGGTCAACGGCAGGGTGGAGATGGGTCCCGCTGATCCGCCGGCCGAGGCGGTCCGGCAACTTCGACTGCGTCACACACTCGCGGCACAGGTCGCCGACGGATACGCCGACGCCGGTTTCACCGTGGTGTTGCAGGACATCGTGCTCGGCCCTCATCTGACAGACCTGGTAGCGGCGCTCCGCACTCGGCCGTGCTACGTCGTGGTTCTCTCGCCGCGAGCAGACGTGGTGCAAAAGCGCGACGAAGCTCGGAGGGCGACACGGGGGAAGGTCGCCTACAAGCCGGGCGACGAAGGCGTGGCAGGCCTTGACGCGTACCTCCGCCGGGAGACACCGCACATCGGACTCTGGCTGGACACCTCGGAGCAGACGGTGGACGAGACCGTCGAGCAGATCCTCACGCGAGCCCGCACCGAGGCAGCAGTCTGACCATCCCGGCTTATTGGCTTGGGCTCGGACAGTACGAAGCCCCCGGCGGGCACCGGGGGCTTGCGGTGGTCTACGGCCACTCGAACGTGACCGTCACCGGGGCGTGGTCGGACCAGCGTTCGGGGTGGGTGGCTGCGCGCTCGACCACGGCCGATGCGGCCTTCTCGGCGATGCCCGGGGTGGTCATGACGTAGTCGATGCGCCACCCGGAGTCGTTGTCGAAGGCGCGGCCCCGGTAGGACCACCAGGAGTAGGGGCCCTCGACGTCGGGGTGGAGGCTGCGGACGACGTCGACGTAGCCGGCCTCGTCGAGGACCTGGGTGAGCCAGGTGCGTTCCTCGGGCAGGAAGCCGGAGTTCTTCTGGTTGGCCTTCCAGTTCTTGAGGTCGACCTCCCTGTGGGCGATGTTCCAGTCGCCGCAGACCACGACCTCGCGGCCGTCGGCGGCGGCGCGCTCGCGCAGGGCCTTGAGGTAGGTCAGGAACTCGGCCTGGAAGCGCTCCTTCTCGTCCTGGCGCGGGGTGCCGACCTCGCCCGAGGGGAGGTAGAGGCTGGCGACGGTCACTCCGGGCAGGTCGATCTCGGCGTAGCGGCCGGTGGTGTCGAACTCCGCGGAGCCGAAGCCGATGCGCTGTGCCTGGGGCTCGGCGCGCGACAGCAGCGCCACCCCGGCGCGGCCCTTGGCAACGGAGGGCGCCCACAGCGGGTGCCAGCCCTCGGGCTCCCGGACATGGCTCGCCAGCTGCGGCGGCTCGGCCCGGACCTCCTGCAGGCAGACCACGTCGGCCCGGGTGGCGGCGAGCCATTCGACGTAGCCCTTGCCGGTGGCGGCGCGCAGGCCGTTCACATTCGCGGTGCTGACGATAAGTTCTCTGGCGCTGGTCATGCGGATATTCTCGCCGACTGTGCGGTCGGTGCTGTGCTGCGTGGCGGGTGTCGCCCGGTCAGACGTCGCCGCGCGAAGGTCGGGGGGTGAACGCGAGGACGACATCGCAGTCCATGGCGGCGGCCAGACGCTGCAGCACCGGGACGGTGGGGGAGAGCTTGCCGGACTCGATCCGGGAGACGACGGCCTGGGTGGTGTCGGCGCGGGCTGCCAACTGGGACTGGGTGAGCCCGCTCTGGAGACGGCGGCTGCGGACCAGCTCTGCCGTGCTCAACGGTCGGTCGCCTTGGAGGGGTAGACAACCAGCTTGGAGGTGTCCACGGTCCAACTGCCGACGGGGATGACGTCGCCGAAGCTGTAGGGAAGGGACTGACGGTAGGTTTTGCCGTCGCTGTCCCAGTAGTAGAGGCAGGTGCCGTCGCGAGGGTCGACAATGAGGTAGCGCGGAACGCCCATGAGCGGGTAGTCGCGCACCTTGTCGATGTAGTCGTTCTCGGGGTTGGAGGGGGATACGACCTCCACCGCCAGATGGACGGCGGTGGCATCGACGGCCCCGGTGGTGATCGCGGCGTCCTCGTCGACGACGGCGGTGTCAGGTCGGCGCAGCTTTGCCGCAAGAGGGTGCTCGATGTCGAACCCGCCTGCGAAGAGCCCATCGGGGAGCTGCTGGGTCAGCTGGTTGGTGATCCGCATGGCGTTGAGGTCGTGCGCGCCGGACGGGCTCATCATCATGACGATCTTGCCTTCGCTGATCTCGATATGAGGTCCGAAGGGGGCTGGCGGTTCGAAGTGATCGGCGAACTCGCGCAGATGCCGGTAGATCGTCTCCTTGCTCACTCTTCCACCATACATGCCTGATCGGATATACGGGCGGTGTCGATCCCGGCGAGGACTACCAGAGCCTGTCGATGGTGCCGGGGTGGAGTTCGATGCGGGTGCGGTGGAACTCGGTGGCGTGCTGCTGCGCCGTGGGGGAGAAGAAGGCGGCCATGGTGACCTTGTCGAACAGCAGGCTGGGGAAGGGATCCTCAGGGGTGCCGCCGACCAGGTAGGTGCCGGGCAGGAGCTTCCAGCCCGCGCTCTCGTAGAAGCCCTGCAACGGGGTGTCGCAGGTGAAGACGTCCAGGTCGGAGCCGAGTTGGGCGATGGTCGCACGGGCGGACGCGACCAGCAGTCGGCCGTGGCCCCGGCCGCGCTGCCGGGAGTCGGTGACGACGCGGCTCAGGCCGGAGGCGGTGTAGCGGCGGTCCCGGTGGGTGATCTCCTTGGTGAGGATGTCGAGCGAGGCCAGGAGCGTCGCGCCGTCGTCGGCGACCAGCAGCACGGAGAGCGGGCGCAGCAGCGGGTCGTGGTCGGGGGTTCCGTCGGGCGGGTCGCCGGGGTCGCTCGGCCAGGCGTGCGCCTGCAGGGCGAGGGCCTGGGTGCGGAGGTGCGGGGGCACCTCCTGTTCGGGGAAGCTGAGGATTCGCAAGGTGCGGGGCCGGGGCTTCAGCGGGCGGCGACGAACAGGCTCTGGGCGGCCTGGCCGATGACGGACTTCTCGTCCATCAGGCGGGTGCTGGTGAGGCCGATGCCGGCCTGGTCGACGGAGGTGCGGGAGTCCAGGCCGATCCACTCGCCGACCGGATGACGGTGCAGATGGACCGTCAGGTCGGCGTTGACGTAGACGTGGCGGCGGATGTCGAGCACGCCGGAGATGCCGTTGCCGGAGTCGGCGGCGACCAGGACCCGGCACAGTCCCGAGGTCTCCTCGCCCGCGACCAGGGGTCGGCGGATCCTGATCCAGCAGGCGGCCGGGCCGGGTTCGGTGAAGGAGCCGTTGGCGAAGCGGACGTCCACGGCGGTGTGGTAGCCCTCGTCCCAGCGGAAGGGGAAGGGCTTGGGCGCGCTGTCCTCGGGCCCGGCCACGGTCAGCGGCTCGGCCACCTCGGGTGCGGCCTGCTCCTCGGTGCGGATGCACAGGGCCGTCGCCCGCATCGCGACGCGTCCGTCGGGCCCGGTCAGTGCCGCCTCGACCCGCTCCACGCTGCGCCCCGACTCGGCCGCGCGGGTGCTGACGGCGAGCTCGGCGATCGGGACGGGGCGCAGGATCTCGAAGGTCATCCGGGCGACCCGGAAGCCGGGTCGGGCGTCGGGCCGCTGCTCCACGGCGCGGCCGAGCAGCGCGGCCGGTGGGCCCGCGTGTTGGGCGTCCTCGTGCCAGGGGCCGCGGGTGAGGCCGGTGGCGGCGAAGCGGTCCTCGCCCAGGGGGAGGTAGAACGCGTCGGCTGTGGTCACTACCGAAGGGTAGCTTGCGGGTCGGCGGGGGCCCCGCCTGCCGCACTTTCCCGACGACCGGGAATCGGCCATGCTGTCGGAAGTCGTGCGAGGGATGGGGTGAGTGGTGGTGCTGACACGTACTCGACTGTTTGGCGGCAGCGTCCGGGTGACGTTCCGTCTGGAGGCGGACGAGCCGCCGGGAACCGTGAGCGTGGTCGGGGACTTCAACGGCTGGCAGCCGGGCGCGGCGGAGCTCGTCCGTCGGCGGAACGGCAAGCGGACGGTGACGCTGACGTTCCCGCCGGGGGAGCACCGGTTCCGGTACCTCGCCACCGGCGGGGTCTGGTTCGACGACGAGCACGCGGACCGGATAGACCCGCAGGGGAGCCTGCTGCGGGTCAGCCGCTGATCTCGCCGCCGGTGGCGGGCGCACGGCCGTGGCGCATGGCGATGGCCACGACCAGGCCGACCACCCCGGCGCCGACGGCGATCAGCAGGCCGTCGCGGTAGCCGTTGTCGGCGTAGAGGCTGGGCACGAGGTAGCCCCCGGCGGGCGCCCCGGGCGAGGTCACCGACAGCGGGAGGCCGGGGATGGTGACCTTGAACCTCAGCGGGTTCGCGTTCAGGCAGGCGGTGAGCAGCGCGGTGCCGACCGAGGTCGCGAGGCTGTTGACGACGCCCAGCATTCCGGCGCTGATGCCCTGTTGGCGGGCCGGTACCGCCTCGATGATCAGGTTGGGCGCGGCGGCGTAGAAGGCGCCGAAGCCGAAGCCGAAGATGATCGCGAAGACCGCGTACTGCCAGGCCGAGTGCGAGTAGAAGGCATACATCACGGTGGAGAGGGTGAACGTCGCCATGGCGCCGATGAGCGGCAGCCGCGGCCCGACCTTGCGGGACCACTCGCCCGCGCCCGCGCCCGCCAGCATTCCGGTCCCGCCGGAGAACACCGCGGAGTGGTAGCCGTAGCCGAGCAGCGATGCGGTGAGGCCGTAGGCGAGGGGGGCGTTGAAGCCGATGTGGAGGATGGGGATCATGGCGGAGGTGAGCCTGCCGCTCGATCCGGCCACGACCTGCTTCAGCACGGTGGCCGTGAGCGCGGCATGCGTGGGTGTCTGCAGCATGTAGGGGATGGAGTAGCCCTGGATTCCGATCACCATGCTGCCCATGGTCGCGGCGAGCAGCACCACCATGACCTTGGGCGAGAAGAGCAGCTCCAGGTCCATGATCGGCTGAGCGGTGCGGCGTTCGACCATGACGAAGGCGACCAGCAGCAGGAGGCCGCCGACCATCCAGCCCCAGGCGGTGGGCCGTCCCCAGCCCCAGGTCGACCCGTTGGAGAGGTAGAGCAGGACGAAGCCGACGCCGGTGGCCAGCAGCAGCGCGCCGGTGACGTCGAGTTTCTGGTCGCTGCGCAGCGGCGATTCGGGGACGAGGAAGTAGAGCAGCGGGAGCATCACCAGGACGAAGATCAGCAGGAACCAGAACAGCGAGCGCCAGGAGTAGTGGTCCAGCAGCCATCCGCCCAGCAGCGGCGCGAACAGGGCGGACATGCCGAGCCCGGTGGCGATCACGCCGATGGACGCGGGGATGTAGCGGCGCGGCAGGATGTCGCGGAACAGTCCGTAGGCCACGGTCGGCGCGGTGATGGCGACGGCCTCGAGGGCCCGGCCGACCAGGAAGAGCGCCCAGGAGTCGGTGAGGGCGCAGATCAGGGTGCCGACGGTGAACGAGCCGCCGGCTATCAGCATCATCAGCCGCTTGCCCCACAGGTCGGACATCTTGCCGAAGAGGGGGGTGGTCGCGGCGCCGACCAGGCCGAAGATGATGACCATCCAGCTGATGTTCGCGCCGACCCCCGGGAAGGACGGTGAGATGTCGCGTGCCGCCGAGGCGACCATCGTGTACTGCAGGGCGGCGATCTCGGCGAAGAGGACGACGATGGCGATGACGGCAAATATCCGGAGTCTGGACGCACCCTCGAGTCTGGCGTCGGCGGGGCCGGCGGCAGGTGGATCGGCGGGCGGCGAGTCGGGCGTCGATGCGGAGGACACGGTGCGGCTCCTCGAACTTGGGACGCGGACGACCCAGGTCAGTCGTCCGCAGGGAGTTATCTAACAGTCCGTCAGATGGGAAGGGAAGCGACATGACACGAGTCGTCGGCTGTCCAACCCGAGGTGTCATCTGGTTGAATGTCCCCATGGACCTTCATGCCGCCGACGAAGCCCCGAACGGGGGAGCGAGGCGCCTCGACCTCGAACCGTTCTGGCCGTCCCGGCAGGCGTTCCACTTCGACGAGACCTGTCGCCGCTCGACCGGCGTGCGGGGTCTCTCGGTCATGGGCGACCACTGATCCCTTCGCACGCAGACGACCTCCCGCGTCCTCTCTCCGTGCGAAAGCGAGTCCTCCTGTCATGTCGAACGCCCTCAGCTCCACGCTCGCCCTGGTCGACCCCACCCACCCCGCCGTGCCCTACCTGCGCGCAGTGCCGTACCCGGCTGCGCCGGCCTCCCCGACCTCGGCCGGGATCTACCGGCTGCCGGATGTCTCGCCCGACCCCTCGATGGTCGGTTACCTGGTGCTGGTGCCGGTGGGCACCCAGCTGGACGTCACGGCGGTGCCCGCCGCCGAGCCCGAACCGGAGCCCCAGGCCGCGCCCTGGTCGGAGCCGGTTCCGTGGTCCGAGCCCGCGCCTGCGGCAGCGGCCGCCCCGCGCAGCGGCGGGATCGCGCTGGACCCCGAGCGGCGGGTCGCCCGGGTGGACGGCGAACTGCTGGAGCTCACCTATCTGGAGTTCGAGCTGCTGGCCCATCTGACGGCGCATCCGCACCGGGTGCACACCCGCGACCACCTGGTCTCGGCGGTGTGGGGCTACGGCCACGTCGGTGACGGACGCACGGTGGACGTCCATGTCGCGCGGCTGCGGCGGAAGTTGGGCGCGCGTTACCGCGAGTCGATCGTGACCATCCGGCGGGTCGGCTACAAGTACGTGCCCTCGACCGGACGGTAGGGACGGTAGGGGGACTGCGATTTCGGACTTGTCCCCTGCGGGGCAGGACAAGTCCGAAATCCTCAGCTCTCGCTGACCCGGCCGGAGTCGACGGTGATCCGGCGCGTGGTCTGCACGGCCTCCAGCATCCTGCGGTCGTGGGTGACCAGCAGCAGGGTGCCGTCGTAGGAGGCGAGCGCGGACTCCAACTGCTCGATGGCGACCAGGTCCAGATGGTTCGTCGGCTCGTCCAGGACCAGCAGGTTCACCCCGCGCCCCTGGAGCAGCGCCAGCGCGGCGCGGGTGCGCTCGCCGGGGGAGAGGGTCGCGGCCGGGCGCAGCACATGCGCCGCGCGCAGCCCGAACTTGGCCAGCAGCGTGCGGACTTCGGCGGGCGGAAGGTCGGGGACCGCTTCCCCGAAGGCCTCCAGCAGCGGCTGGTCACCGAGGAACAATCCACGCGCCTGGTCGACCTCGCCGACCACCACGCCCGGGCCGAGCGAGGCCTGCCCCGAGTCCAGCGGCAGCCGTCCGAGCAGTGCGGCCAGCAGCGTCGACTTGCCCGAGCCGTTGGCGCCGGTGATCGCGACCCGGTCCGCCCAGTCGATCTGCAGGTCCACCGGGCCGAAGGAGAAGTCGCCGCGCTCGACCCGGGCGCCGCGCAGCGTGGCGACGACCGCTCCGGAGCGGGGGGCGGAGGCGATCTCCATCCGCAGCTCCCACTCCTTGCGGGGCTCGTCCACCACGTCCAGGCGCTCGATCAGCCGCTGGGTCTGCCGGGCCTTCGCGGCCTGCTTCTCGGTGGACTCGGAGCGGAACGCCTTGCCGATCTTGTCGTTGTCCGGGGACTTGCGGCGGGCGTTCTTGACGCCCTTCTCCATCCAGGCGCGCTGGGTGCGGGCGCGGGCCTCCAGCGAGGACACCGTGTCGGCGTACTCGTCGTACTCGGCACGGGCGTGGCGGCGCGCGGTCTCGCGCTCCTCCAGGTAGGCCGCGTAGCCGCCGCCGTAGTGCTTGACCTGCTGCTGGGCCAGGTCGAGCTCCACGACCCGGGTGACCGTGCGGGTCAGGAACTCGCGGTCGTGGCTGATCAGCACCGTTCCGGCGCGCAGGCTGGAGACGAAGGACTCCAGCCGGGCCAGGCCGTCGAGGTCCAGGTCGTTGGTGGGCTCGTCCAGCAGGAAGATGTCGTAGCGGCTGAGCAGCAGCGACGCCAGACCGGCACGGGCGGCCTGGCCGCCGGAGAGCGCGGTCATGGGCAGGTCCAGGCCGACGGTCAGGCCCAGGTCGGCGGCGACCTCCTCGGCGCGCTCGTCCAGGTCGGCGCCGCCGAGGTCCAGCCAGCGGTCCAGGGCGGTGGAGTAGAGGTCGTCCGCGCCGGGGGTGCCGTCGACCAGGCCCTGGGTGGCGGCGTCCAGCTCGGCCTGGGCGGCGGTGACGCCGGTGCGCCGGCCGAGGAACTCGCGCACGGACTCGCCGGGGCGGCGCTCGGGCTCCTGCGGGAGGTGGCCGATGGTGGCGGTGGGCGGGCTGAGGCGCAGCGAGCCGGACTCGGGGGTGTCCAGGCCGGCCAGCAGGCGCAGCAGGGTGGACTTGCCCGCGCCGTTGACGCCGACCAGGCCGACCACGTCGCCGGGGGCGACGACGAGGTCGAGGTCGGAGAAGAGGGCACGGTCACCGTGCCCGGCGGTGAGGTCTTTGGCGACGAGGGTGGCAGTCATCAGGGTGCCGATCATATCTGTGGCCGGAGGTGCCCTGGCCGGAGGTGGGGCATGATCGGGCGCAGGCGACGCGTGAGACGGGAGCGGCACATGAGCACGGACCTGCGCGGGGAGGAAGCGGTGCGCTTCACCTCGGAGCTGATCAGGATCGACACCAGCAACCGGGGCGGGGGCGACTGCAAGGAGCGCCCGGCGGCCGAGTACGCGGCCGAGCGGCTCGCGGAGGCCGGTCTGTCGCCGGTGGTGCTGGAGTCCGAACCCGGGCGCGCCAATGTCGTGGTGCGGATCGGCGGCAGTGAGCCCGACCTGCCCGCGTTGCTGGTCCACGGCCATCTGGACGTGGTCCCCGCGCAGCCGGAGGACTGGAGCGTTCCGCCGTTCAGCGGCGAGATCATCGACGGGGTGGTGTGGGGGCGCGGCGCCGTCGACATGAAGGGCATGGACGCGATGATGCTCGCGGTCGTGCGCGCGTGGGCGCGCGAGGGGCGCGGCCCGCGCCGGGACGTGGTGCTGTGCTTCACCGCCGACGAGGAGGACACCGCCGCGGCCGGTTCCGACTGGCTGGTCAGGAAGCACGCCGACCTGTTCGAGGGCTGCACGGAGGCCGTCGGCGAGTCCGGCGCCTACACCGTCCACACGGCGGCGGGGCAGCGGCTCTACCCGGTCGGGGCGGGGGAGCGCGGGACGGGGTGGGTGAAGCTGACCGCGCGGGGCACCGCAGGCCACGGCTCCAAGCCGAACCCGGCCAACGCGGTCACCCGGCTGTCGGCGGCGATGACCAGGATCGGCGAGCACCGGTGGCCGGTGCGGATCACCCCCACCGTCCGGGCGGCGCTGCTGGCGCTCGGCGCGGCGACCGGCGTGCCGCTGAGCGGGGCCGAGGTGGACGACCCAGGGTTCGACGCCGACGGATTCCTGGCGCGGCTCGACCCGGCGGCGGCGAAGCTGGTCGTGGCGACGGTCCGCAACAGCGCCAATCCGACGGTGCTGCGGGCGGGCTACAAGACCAATGTGATCCCCGGCCTGGCCGAGGGCGAGGTCGACGGGCGGACCATGCCGGGGCTCACCGCCGAGTTCGAGGCCGCGCTGGACGCGCTGACCGGCCCCGACGTCGACTGGTCCTACCTCCACCGGGAGACGGCGCTGACCGCGCCGGTGGACTCGCCCACCTTCGCCGCGATGCGGGAGGCGCTGCTGGCGCACGACCCGGGGGCGACGGTGGTTCCCTTCTGCATGTCGGGCGGCACGGACGCCAAGCAGTTCTCCCGCCTCGGCATCACCGGCTACGGCTTCTCCCCGCTGCGGCTGCCGCCCGGCTACGACTTCCAGGGGCTGTTCCACGGCGTGGACGAGCGGGTCCCGGTCGACGCGCTGACCTTCGGCGCGGCCGTGCTGGACGACTTCCTGAGCGCGGTGGGGTGATCACAGGGAACGGTCCCCGGCAGGGAAGCGTTGGTTCGGATGCGATGACGTTCTTCGAGAGGGTGCGGATGATGCGGCGGGCACGAGCGGGGGCCATCGCGGTCGCCCTGGGCGCGGTCACGACCGGAACGGCGGCGGCCTGGGCCGCGCGCGAGGTGCCGGCGGCGATGGGCGGCGACCCGACGCGGGGCGAGCGCGGCGAGCGGATGCGGACCTCTCCCCGCTACCGGGACGGGGTGTTCCACAACCCGCCCACCACGCCGCGCCCGCAGACCGACGGGGCCGAGGACGATGCCCCCAGCGGGCTCAGGGGCCGGACGGTCCTGCGCGAGCTGCTCTTCGGCAAGCAGCTGCGGCACCCCTCGCGGCCGATCCCGGTGGTGCGGGGCGGGCTCACCGGCCCGGCCGACGAGGCGGTCGCGGTCACCTGGTTCGGGCACTCGACGGCGCTGCTGGAGCTGGAGGGCCGACGGGTGCTGCTCGACCCGGTGTGGAGCGAGCGCTGCTCGCCCTCGCAGTCGGTCGGCCCGCGCCGGATGCACCGGCCGCCGCTGGAGCTCGACGAGCTGCCCGCGGTCGACGCGGTGGTGATCTCCCACGACCACTACGACCACCTGGACATGCACAGCATCCAGGCGCTGGCGGGCCTGCAGCCGGGCACGCGGTTCGTGGTGCCGCTGGGCGTGGGCGCGCACCTGGAGCGCTGGGGCGTGGACCGGACGCGGATCGACGAGCTCGACTGGGAGGAGGAGGTGGAGATCGCCGGGCTGCGGCTGGTCAGCACCTCGGCGCACCACTTCTCCGGGCGCGGCTTCGCCAACAACGGCACACTGTGGAGCTCCTGGGCGATCATCGGCAGCACGCACCGGGTGTTCTACAGCGGTGACTCCGGCTACTTCGACGGCTTCGCCGAGACCGGCGCCGCGCACGGCCCGTTCGACCTGTCGCTGGTGCAGATCGGCGCCTACAGCGAGCACTGGCAGGACATCCACATGACGCCGGAGGAAGGCGTCAGCACGCACCTGGACGTGCGTGCCGGACTGATGGTGCCGGTGCACTGGGGCACCTTCGTCCTGGGGCTGCACGACTGGTCCGAGCCGGTGGAGCGGCTGTGCGCGGAGGCGGACCTGCGCGCCGTGCAGATCGCGGTGCCGCGACCGGGGGAGCGGGTCGAGGTGGCCCGTCCGCCGAAGCTCGACCACTGGTGGCGCGCGGTGGTGTGAGCGGGCGGGCGGAACGTTTCGCCGCACGCTCTCGCTGCAGCGGGGCTCAGCCTCCCGGCCCGGCGGGCATTCCGTCGGTCCGGTGGGCCGGGGAGAGCGGCAGCCAGGCCCAGACGATCTTGCCGCCACCCGCGGTCCGCTCGACGTCGCAGACCCCGCCGGCCTCCAGGGTGATCGCCTTGACCAGCAGCAGCCCGCGGCCGCCGGTGCGGGCGAAGTCGTTCTGCAGCGCCTTGGGGCGGTAGGGGTGGCTGTCCTCCACGGACAGCCGCACCCAGCCGGCGCCGATGACCACCTCGACCACGGTCTGCGGCGAGAGCACAGCCGCGTGGCGCACGGCGTTGGTCACCAGCTCGGAGACGATCAGCAGCATCCCCTGCAGCAGCTCGGCGTGTTCGGGTCCGTCGAGCCCCTGGGCGGTCAGCAGGTCCCGCACGGCGTGCCGCGCCTGCGGCACGGACAGGTCCACGGCGGGTGCGGCGAAGCGCCAGACCCCTTCGACCCCGGACGGCGGCGGGCCCGCCGGGGCTGGAGCGGGGTCCTGGCCTTGTGGGGCTTCTCCACGGACGTGCATGTCTGTGCCGCCATCCTCTGCGCGTACGAGCCCCGGAAACCCCTGGATGCAGCCTCGGTCGGCTCACCGCCATTAAGACCCCGGAGCAGGGAACCGCACGGGGGCGGTTGTGGAAGTGTCCGTTTCTTGACCCCGGTTGGTTGGCTTCGTCCGAAGCGTGGCTTCTTCCGAGAGCTCTCGACGTTCTCCTCGCAGTCGATTGCTCGTGGGGCCTGCGGCGCGGCCCGCGACACGGGCGCGCAGGCGGCGGTCAGGAGCACTCCGTTTCCTTGGTATTCTTTTCCTTGTCAGCGAGGCGGCAACGCAGCGCGGACACGCCCGATGCGCGGGTGGCGGAATGGCAGACGCGCTAGCTTGAGGTGCTAGTGCCCTTCGGGGCGTGGGGGTTCAAGTCCCCCCTCGCGCACAGTAGGAACACCGATGAAACCGGTTGTTCCGCACCGGAATCCGGTGCGGGGCAGCCGGTTTCTTGGTTGTTGCCCTCCGGTTCGCGGTGCCGGCGGCATCCGAGCGCTCTGTGGCTAGCATGACAACCGGCGCAGGACACATCACTCCGAGAGGTGTGCCATGACGGTGAACCGCCCATCGCCTCCCGACCGTGACCCGCGGGCCCCCGCACCGCGCCGGTTGCTGCGGCTGCGCCCCGGAGTCCGGATCGCTGTGGACGGTGGCGATGTGGAGCTCGACCACCCCTGGGGGCGGCACCGGGTGCGTGGCCTCGGCGCCGGGGCCGCAGCACTGCTCGCGCTGCTCGCAGCGGGGGACGTCGATGCCGGGACCCTGGGCCTGGGCCCTGGCCCGGGCTCGGGTCCGGATGCGGTCCGGCTGATGGGGCTGCTCGAACGGTTTCCCTGGCTGGTGACCGCGGTGCTCGCCGACCCCGAGGGCCGGGCGCTGGTCGACGCGGTGCCGATCGCCCGCTCTGCCGGGCTCCCCGCGGACGGATGGGCCGAAGCCCCGGCCGGTGCGGTGGTGGCACTGTCGAGGTTCGCCTATCTGCGTCGGCTTCCGGAGCCGGGCTCCGATGCCTGCGTCCTGGAATCACCCCTCTCCGCCCATCGGCTGACTGTTCATCAGGCGGCGGTGGGCGCCTTTGTCGCCGCGCTGGCCACCCCGCGGTCGCCGGCGGAGGCGGCCGCCTCCGCCGGGCTGCCGGTCGCGACCGGGCAGGCCCTGGCCGGGCTGCTGGCCGCGACCGGGTTCCTGGAGGCCGGTGCCGGGGTCGATGCCGGTGCCGGGGCTGGTGCGGGGTGGTGGGACTTCCATGACCTGGTGTTCCACTCGCGCAGCCGGGCCGGGCGCCACGACTACGCCGGCGGGGAGACCTACGCCCGCCAGGGGCAGGCCCCGCCGCCCGCGATTCCCGGGCGGGGCCCCCGGGAGGGCGGGCCCGGCATCGATCTTCCGGTGCCGGACTGGGGGCAGGTCGTCGCCCGGGATCTCACGCTGACCGAGATCCTGGAGGGCCGGGAGTCGGTCCGGTCCTACGGGCAGGCGCCGGTGACGGTGCATCAGATCGGCGAGCTGCTCTACCGTGCAGCGCGGGTGCGCCGCGTCGTTCCCCTGGTCGACTCCGGGTCGCCGACGGCCTACGAGGCCGTGGACCGGCCGTATCCGGCCGGGGGCGCCGCCGGTGAGCTGGAGGTGTATCTCGCGGTGGCGAACTGCGACGGCCTGGAGCCCGGTGTGTACCGGTACGACGCGGCTGCGCACCGCCTGCGTCCGCGCCCGTGGAGCGATGCGGGCGGGGGCGGCAGGGGCGATGAAGCGGCCTTCCGGGAGCTGCTGGCGTCGGCCTGGCGCGGGGCCGGCCGCATGGTCGAGCCGCAGGTGCTGATCATCGTCACCTCGCGGTTCGGGAGGCTCTCGTGGAAGTACAGCCAGATCGCCTATGCGTTGACGCTCAAGCACGTCGGGGCGCTCTACCAGACGCTGTACCTGGTCGCGACGGCCATGGGCATCGGCCCGTGCGGGCTGGGATCGGGGGATGTCGACCTGGCGGCGCGGGCGCTGGGCCTGGACTGGACCGAGGAGTCCTCGGTCGGTGAGTTCCTGATCGGCAGCAGGCCGCCGGGGGAGACCGCTGTGGGCAGCGGCTTCACGGACCTGGTGGCGGAGTCGCGAGGGGGCTGCCCGCTCGGCGAATCCCCTTGATGCTCTTGTACATTGGACCACTTGTGCGAGGCAGGTCCCGGTGCAATGCTCTGCGCTGTGATCAGTGCTGACGCACATGGTTCCACCGATTCGGGGTGGGCCGCATTCGTCACCGGGGCGATCGCATCGGCGCCCCTCCTCGCCTGTGTGCCGAGTGGGGCGCTTCCGGGTACCAGCGGATTCCGTACGGTGGTGGCCCCGTTCGTCGCACTCGCCGCAGCGCGGCTCCCGGCCGTCGAACCCGCGGCCCTCGGACGGGAGTTCGCCGACAGTCTGTCCGAAACGCTGGTCCGGCAGGCCGCGCGCACCCTGGTGCTCGAACTCAATGTCGCCAGGGTGACCGGTCGCCTGTCGGGCGGCACTCCCTCGGAGCGGTTCCGTGACTTCGTCTCGCTGACGGCGTGCCGGGAAGGACTGTCGGCGCTGCTCGACGAGTACCCCGTGCTCGCCCGGCTGATGGCGCAGACCTGCCTGGACGCCGTCGACGCCAGGGCGGAGCTGCTCACCCGCTTCGCCGACGACCGGGCGGAGATCGTCGCCACCCTGTTCTCCGGCGCCGACCCCGGGGCCCTGGTCGCCCTCCGCAGCGGTGCCGGCGACCGGCACCGGCACGGGCGCAGCGTCGCGGTGCTGGGCTTCGCGGGCGGCGCCCGGGTGGTGTACAAGCCGAGGCCGCTGGGCGTGCACCGGCACCTGACCGACGTGGTCGACTGGTTCAACGCGCAGCCGGGCACGCCGGGCCTGCGCGCCCCGGCCCTGCTGGAGCGGCCCGGCTACGGCTGGATGGAGTTCATCGACGCGCGACCCTGCACAGACGCCGGGCAAGTGGAGCGGTTCTACCGTCGGCAGGGGGCCTGGCTCTCGCTGCTGCACGCACTGGACGGAACCGATCTGCACTTCGAGAACCTGATCGCCTGCGCCGACGAGCCCGTACCGGTCGATGTCGAGACCCTCTTCCACCCCTCCGCGCCCGGTGAGCCCGGTGCTGCCGTCTCCACCGATCCGGCGATGCGCGCACTGGAGTCGTCGGTGTACCGGATCGGCCTGCTGCCGCGTCTGCTGCTCGGCGACGAGGGGGCGCTCGACGCCTCCGGCCTCGGCGGCGACAAGGGAGCGCGGGTGCCGATCACGGGCGTGCAGTGGGCGGACGCCGGTACCGACGGGATGCGGCTGGTCCGCCGAGGCGGGGCGATCAACGGCGGAGGCAACCGGCCGATGATCGACGGAACCGACGTCGATCCCACCGATCACACCGAGGCCCTGGTCGAGGGCTTCCGCGCGGGCTTTCGCGCGATCGCCGCCGGGCAGGGCGAACTGGTCGGCCCGCAGGGCCTCCTGCGCCGTTTCGCCGACGACGAGGTGCGCGTGGTGGTCCGGGCCACCCAGACGTACACGACGCTGCTGGACGAGTCGACCCACCCCGACCTGCTGCGGGACCCGGTGGACCGGGAGGGCGTCCTGCGGCGGCTGGAGACGGACGCGCTGGGAAGGCCGCGCTCGAAGCGGCTGGTCGACGCGGAGGTGCTGGAACTGCGGGACGGCGACGTCCCCCTGTTCACCGGTCGGCCGGGCTCGACCGACCTGTGGTCGGGGAGGGGCCGTCGGATTCCGGAGGCCCTTGAACGGCCGGGCCTGGACCGGGTGGTGGACAAGGTCGGCGCGATGGGGCGGGGCGACCCCGGCGAACAGGAGTGGATCATCCGGGCGGCCATGGCGGGCAGGTCCACCGCTCCGGTCCACCGGACCCCGGTCCCGCTGGACCGCGGCGGGCGCACCGGGTCTGCCGGGCCCGCCGCCGCGGATCCCGCGCGGCTGCTCTCGGCGGCCCGTGCCATCGGCGACGGTCTGGTGGACCGCGCCCACCTGAGCCCGGGCGGCCGGGCGAACTGGCTCGGCCTCGAACTCCTCGCGGACCGGTACTGGCGGCTGGGCCCGGCCGGGGCCGACCTGGGCTGCGGCTACCTCGGACCGGCCCTCTTCCTCGCCCAGCTCGCCGCGCTCACCGGACGCGCCCGCTACGCCGAGACGGCCCTTCTCGCGCTGCGGTCGGTACCGCGCCTGCTGGACCGCCTCTCCGCGCGGCCGGACGACCTGGGAGTGGTCGGAGCGGGCGCGTTCGCCGGGCTGGGCGGCATCGCCTACGCCCTCGTCCAGATGGCGGTCCTCCTGGACGACCCCGAGATCCGCGGCTGGGTCGAGCCCGCGATCGAACTCACCGGCGCCGCCGCCGAGGCGTCGTCGGACGACATGCCGTCAGGATTGGTCGAGGGGGCGGCCGGCGGCCTCGCAGCGCTGCTGGCCGTGCACCGGACCACCGGCAGTTCCGCGGCCTGGCGCGGCGTCCGCCGCTGCGCGGAACTGCTCGCGGAGCGCCCGCTGCCGGCCTTGCCCGGCTTCGCCGCGGGTGCGGCCGGGCACGGCTGGGCGCTGCTGAGGTTCGCGGCGGCCGGCGGCCCGGCCCGCCATGAGCGCGAAGGGCTGGACGCGTTGCGCTCGGCGGTCCGGTCGGCGCCGACGGGACGCGACCTGACGTGGTGCCAGGGTCTGCCGGGCATCGCCCTGGCGATCGCCGACAGCCCCGTCGCCATGGCCGACGCGGAGTTGGCGGAGTTCGTCGTCGACGCGGTGCTGACGGTCGCTTCGATCGGTCCGCTGTCCGACCACAGCCTGTGCCACGGCGAGACGGGCGTCCTCGAACTGCTCGCGTGCCGAGCCGACGACCCCGTCGCACAGGCGGCGCTGGACAGCAGGGCGGGCGCCCTGGCCGCCGCCCTCGACCGGTCGGGCCCGTACTGCGGCACCCCTGGCGGCCTGGGCGTTCCCGGCCTGCTGTCCGGCCTGTCCGGCATCGGCCAGGGACTCCTCCGGCTCGGCTTCGCCGAGCGCACTGCTTCGACGCTGCTGCTGCAGCCGCCGGCCCCTCCCCGCCCGTCACCGCCGAGACGGCGCGATCCCCATCGAGAGGAACGACCTTCATGACGACGATGACCACCACCGAAGAGCTGGTCCGCGACTGGAAGCAGCCCAATGCCCGGCAGGGCGAGTCCGTGGACCACCCGAGCGGCGTGATCGCGCTGGGTTCCACCGGCAAGCTCGGCCGCCGCAGCAATGTGCTGACGGACGACTGGGACCCGGACTGGATGACCTGGCACACGGTGACCACCCCGCTGGCGCCCGAGCAGTTCTGCTAGGACCGGTGTCCGGCAGGTGATCCCGGGCTCCTCCGGCCTCCGACCGGGGGAGCCCCCCACCGTGCCAGACCAGGGCATCCGCTGTTCACAGCGATCCAGTAGCCTCCACTGCCATGGGTACTACGTGGTCAGCCACCGTCGGCAGAGAACCCGAACTCACGCTGCTCGGCGAACTGCTGACAGGACTTCAACAGCACTCCGGACGCGGGGTGTTCCTGATCGGCGAAGCCGGGATCGGAAAGTCCCGGCTGGCCGACGAGTGCGCGGCACAGGCCGGAGCCCTGGGACTGCCGGTGCTCCGCGGCCGGGGCAGCCCGACCAGGGTGGGCACACCGTTCCGCCCCCTGGCCGAGGCGCTGTCGTCCCGCTTCCGCATCAGCGGGCCGCCGCAGGACCCCGAGCTCGAACCGTACCGGCCCGCCCTGGCCAGGCTGGTCCCCGAATGGCGCGACGCGACGTCGCCCGGCTACGCCGAGAGCATGCTCGACCTGGCCGAGGCGCTGCTGCGGGTGCTGGCCGTCCTCGGCCAGGACAGCGGCTGCGTGCTGGTGCTGGAGGACCTGCACGACGCGGACGCCGAGACCATCGCTGTGGTGGAGTACCTGGTCGACAACCTGGCCGGACTGCCGGTGCTGCTGGTGGCCACACTCCGGCCGGAGTCCGGCCCGGCGCTCGACGTGGTCCGGGCCGTCGACCGGCGCCGGGCCGCGGAGGTCGCCGAGCTGCGTCCGCTCGACCCGGAGGCGGTCCGGACGGTCGCCGCCAACCACCTCAAGGTGCACCCCGACCGGGTCCCGGTCGCGGTGCTCGAACGGCTGGGCGACGGCTGCGAAGGAAACCCCTACCTGATCGAGGAACTGCTGGCGGAGATGGTCGGCACCGGGGTGCTGCGCCGCGACGAGGACGGCTGGCATGTGTTCGGCAACCTCTCCGCGACCGTCCCGGCGAGCCTGCTCCGGAGCTACGGGCAGCGGATCGACGGCCTGGACCCCGAGGTGCGGGAGGTGCTGCTGCTCGCGGCCTCCCTGGGGGCCAGGTTCTCCACCACCGTCCTGCAGCTCGTCACCGGGGCCGACGACCGGACCCTGTTCGCCCAGCTGAGGTCCGCGGCCGAGGCCGGTCTGATCGTCCCCGACGCGGCTGCTCCGGACCGCTACGCCTTCCGTCACGCGCTCACCGCCGAGGCGATGCTGGCCAGCATCCCGCCGCCGGAACGCTCCCGGGTCGCCCGGCAGGCCGCCACCGCGCTGGAGTGGGCCGACCCGGAGCTGTCCGACGACCGGTGCCAACTGGTCGCGGGGCTCCGGGCCGCAGCCGGGGACCCCGGCGAGGCGGCGCTGCTCTACGCCGAGGCCGGACGCCGGGCGCGGGCCCAGGGCACCCCGGGAACGGCCGTGGTGCTGCTCGAACGCGCCCATGAACTGGCGGCCCGGGAGAACCGGACCGCCATCGCGGAGTCGCTGGTGGACGCCCTCGCCGAGGCGGGGCAGCTGGACCGGGCCCTGGTCATCGCCGACTCCCTGCCGAAGGCCGGGCTCGCGGCGCTCGGCGTCGACCGCAGCGTCGCGCTGCACACCCGGCTGGCCTGGATGGCGGTCATGACCGAGCGCGGCCAGGAGACCGCCGACCAGGTGGCGAGGGCCCGCGCGCTGCTCGGCGGCGGCGGATCGCCGGAGCAGTCGGCGGCGCTGGACGTGGTCCAGGGGTATCTGGCGCTGCTCCCCGGACAGGGTGAACCCGCGGTCGACGCCGAGCAGTCGGCCCGTGCGGCGGCCGAGGTCGCCGAACGGGCGATGCTGCCGGTGCTGGCCTGCCAGGCCTGGCAGCTGCTCGCCGTGCTGGTGCGCGAACACGGCTTCGACGCCGCGGACGCCTGCCTGGAACGGATGCTCTCCGTCGCCGAGCGGAACTCGCTGCCCCTGTGGCGGGTCGAGGCACTGATGCGGCTGGGCGCGAACGAGTACATGCGGACCGGGGACGGCCGCAGGCTCGAGCAGGCGAGGGACGCGGCACGCGAACTGGGCGCGATCGTGCTCACCCAGAGCAGCGAGGCCGCGCTGGCGATGAACGCGGTGCTCCGGGGCGACCCGGGGACGGCGGAGGAGATCGTCGCCCGCTCCCTCGACGCCACCGCCCGTATGCGCAATCTCGGAGCCCACCACTACCTGCTGCTGCTCACCGCGACCATCGCCGCGCACAGGGGCCGGCGCCGGGCGATGGAGCAGGGCCTGCTGGCGTTCCAGCGGGCCGCAGGCCCCGATCCGATGCTGACGCCGGTGATGTACGGCATGTGCCGGGCCTTCTGCGCCCTGATGGAGGAGGACCGGGCGGCGGCGGTCGCCGAACTGGCCGCGGGAGAGGCCTGGGAGGCGCAGCACCCCAGCGTCTTCTACCTGGCCGGACGCCATGGGCTGAGCCCGCTGCTGGCGGTGCTCGCGGGGACGCTGCAGCGGTCCGGGTACGCCGTCGTGGCGGCGGCCCCGGCCGGCGGGCTGGCCTGGAACCGGCAGTTCCTGCAGTTCGCCGATGCGGTGCTGCTGGGCCGCGAGGGCCGGGCCGAGGAGGCCGCACGGACCGTCGAGCAGCTGCGGCAGACCGCCGGGCTCTTCCCGACCGGCCACCACCTGGGCCTGCGCCTGGTCGCGGAGGCGGCGCTGGCCGACGGCTGGGGCGAACCGGTGGCCTGGCTCCGGGCAGCCGAGGAGTACTTCCACGACCTCGACGTCCCCGCGGTGGCGGGCGCCTGCCGGGCCCTGATGCGGCAGGCCGGCGTCAGCGTCGCGCAGCGCCGCAGCAGGCGGGAGCTGATACCCGCGGAGCTGCGTGCGCAGGGTCTCACCCCGCGCGAGTACGAGGTCCTGGAGCTGCTCGTCGAACGTCCCAGCAACCAGGACATCGCCCGGCAGCTGTCCATCTCTCCGCGGACGGTCGAGAAGCACATCGCGGGCCTGCTGCAGAAGACCGGAAGGCCCGACCGCGCGGCGCTCTGCCGCTTGGCGCAGGCGGGCGCCGCCCGTTGAGGCAGCGGGGTCCGCGGCGGGGCCGGGGGGCGACGTCGGCATGGGTGGCCGGCTCCCAGATTCACATGCGGCGCGGCCGCTGAATCTGGGGGCCGAGCACCCATGTGATCGGGGCGCTCGGCTGGGAGCGTCGGTGGCAGCACCGACGGCCCAGCCCCTGCTCGCCGAAAGCGATGGAACACATGACCCCGGTCCCGTGCCCCATGACCGCCGTGATCGTGGACGGCTACTCCACGGGCAACTTCCTGCCCTCGGCCTTCGCCGCGCTCGGCGTGGACGTGGTGCACGTCAGGAGCACGCGTGAGCTGATGCCCTCGCTGCTGCAGCCGGAGCCCACCGCCTACCGGAAGAGCTTCGTGGTGGCCGAGGCGTCGGACGTGCCGTGGGTGGCGGCCGAACTCGCGGCGCTGGGGCCGGTGGCGGTGCTGGCCGGCCAGGAGCCCGGGGTGCCGTTGGCGGACACGCTCAGCGAGTTGCTCGGCCTCGCCACCAACGGCTCCGCCCTCTCCTCGGCCCGCCGCGACAAGTACCGCATGATCGAGACGCTGCGGGCCGCGGGCCTGCGCTGCGCCCGGCAGCGCAAGGGCGCGGACCCTCAGGCACTGGCCGCCTGGGCGGCCGGGGAGGGCGGCCTGCCCGCCGTCGTCAAGCCGCTCAGCTCGGCCGCCGGCGACCAGGTCCACATCTGCCGCACGGCCGACGAGGTCGCCGCCGCGGCCGGGCTGGTGCTGTCCGCGACCGACATCTTCGGCTCGCGCAACACCGAGGCGCTGGCCCAGTCCTTCCTCCCCGGGACCGAGTACGTCGTGGACACGGTCGGTGTCGCCGGTGAGCACTACGTCTGCGGGGTCTGGGAGTACGAGAAGACCACGACCGACTCCGGCCGGAGGATCTACGACCGGGACGTGCTGCTCGACCCGTCGGCCGCCCCGGTCCCGGAGCTGATCGCCTATGTGCGCGAGGTCCTCGGGGCGCTCGGGATCCTGCACGGGCCCGCCCATGCCGAGGTCGTCATGACGCCCGGCGGGCCGGCGCTGGTCGAGATCGGCGCCCGGCTCAACGGCAGTATGAACCCCGGCTTCCACGACGAATGCCTGGGCGGCAACCAGGCCGACCTGACGGCGCTGGCCTACGCCCGGCCCGATCTGTTCCTGGAGCGCCACGCCGGCCGCGTCTACACCAAGCGCCGCGAGGCCGTCGTCCACAACACCAGGACCGCCCGCGACGGGGTGGTGGCGGCCGTCCACCGGCCGACGGTGGAGCTGATCGCGGCGCTGCCGACGGTCTACCTGGTGAGCGTCAGGCTCGCACCGGGCAAGCGGCTGCGTCCCACCGCGGACCTGCTGTCCAGCCCGCTGCGGATCTTCATGTCCGGTCAGGACCGGGAGTCGCTGCGGGCGGACCACCTCGCGGTCCAGGACCTCAAGGACGCGGTCTACACGCTGGAAGGGGAGCCCGTGGGGACGAAGGACACCGGACGCACCGAACGACGGCCGCTGGTGCTGCTGTTGGGCGCCGACCAGCACATCCTGGAGGCCTGCGGGCGCGACGGCGTCGACGCCGTGGTCGCGTGGGGGGCGACCGCCTACGACTTCGGCCTGGTCCCGATCCCCGAGGGGGTGACCGCGGTCCGGGTCGACGACCAGGCCAGCCCGGAGGCCGTGCTGATGGCCCTGCACCGGGCCGGGCTCGGGGACAGGGTGTTCGACACCGTCTACACCTCGGACGAGTGGGCCCTGGTGACGGCCGGTGTGCTGGCGCAGTACCTGGGGTGCCGGGGCATCGACCCCGCCACCGCGGTCCACTTCCGCGACAAGTCGCTGCAGAAGCGCAGGGTCGCCGAGGCGGGGCTGCGGACGGCGCGGGTCACCGTGGTCGAGGACGTCCACGACGTGTCGGCGATCACCGGACTGGAGTACCGGCGGGCGGTGCTCAAGCCCGTCGCGGGAGCGGCCACCACCCGTACCACGGTCGTCGAGAACCTCGCCGACCTGCAGCAGCGCAGCAAGCAGTACCGCGAGGACAGGACCGCCCAGCGCACCTTCGTGCTGGAGGAGTTCGTCGACGGCGACGAGTGGATCGCCGACGGCGTCGTCTTCGGGGGCGAACTGGTCTTCTGCGCGCTCGGGACCTATGGCAGCCCCTGCCTGACCGTGGTCGACCAGGGTCTGCCGCTGTCGATGCGCCGCTTCGACCCGACGTCCGAGGCCTGGGCCTACGAGCTCTGCGAGCCCTTCGTGCGACAGGCGATCGCGGCCCTGGGGCTGCGCAGCGGCGCCTTCCACATGGAGTTCTTCCGGGGCCGGGACGATGTGCTGACCTTCGGCGAGTGCGCCGCGCGGCGCGGTGGGGGTCTGATCCACGAGGAGGTCGAGACGAAGTTCAATGTCCACCTCGGTGCGGCGACGCTGCGGTGCGCGCTCGGCCGGCACCCCGAACCGGCGGTCGAGTCCCGTCCGGAGACCGTCGGCACCACGTTTCTGATGGGCAGTCCGGGAACCCTCGTCTCCTGTCCGTCGCAGGACGAGCTGATGGAGCAGCCCGGCGTGGTGCTCGCCCGGATCGAGTTCCCGGTGGGCGGTCAGTTCGCCGAGGGCCCGGCGAGCACGGACCGCCGGATCGGCCAGGTGCTGGTGACCGCCGACTCCGAGGAGGGACTGCAGCGCCGGTTCGCCGAACTGCGGGAGTGGTTCGCCGAGCGCACGGTGATCACTCCGCCCGGAGGGAACCAGAGGGAACTGCGTACCTGGCACCGCGACACCTGGCCCGACCTGGACTTCCGGGACATCCTCTGGGGCTGACCGCGAGCGCCCCACCATCGACCCGCAGCATCGACGCTGAAAGGCAGGACCACATGGCGAGCGCAGCGCATCCGCAGCACTTCGGGGACGATCTGCTGGAGATCGTCCCCGGCCTGGTCTTCGACCAGGAGGAGATCCTCAGGGCCTACCGGCAGGTCGTGGACCGGGTACCGGTCACCGACCCGGCGCGCCCGGAGGACCGGCTGAACGGCCTGGGCCTGACCCACCGCGCCGGTGCGGCCGACCCGTGGCACGACGCGGGCACCGGGCAGTTCGACCGGCGGACGGGAGCGAGGAACTTCGAGGAGAAGGAGTTCTGCTGCTTCAACGGGGAGCTGAAGGACACCTACTTCCACCACATCTACCGGAGCCTGCCGTTCAGGGTCGGCCGGATGCGGCTGGTGGCACTGCACCCGGGCGAGATCAACCACGTGCACGCCGAGACCTCCCGGGTGGCGCATCTCGCGATCACCACCAACGAGGACTGCCGGCTGCTGTTCCGCACCGGTGACACCTACTACGTGCCGCTCGACGGCCGGGTCCACCTGCTCGACACCACGCGGCACCACTCGGCCTACAACGCCGGTGCCACCATCCGGATCCACCTCACCATGGCCAGGGCGGAGGACCCCGCGGTCACGACTGCGCGGCCGTGAACGTGGTCTGGCACTCAGTTCCCTCACTGGGTGCACTCGATGCCGGTTCCGGTCCCGTAAGGGTACTGAGTGCCTTGATTGATGGCACTGAGTGTCGTATGGTCTCAGCCTGAACCGGCGCTGAAACCTGGGAGTGAATGATGAACCGCATGTCAGTCCTGGAGCGGGTGGAACTGCGCTACCGCCGGTGCCGCTGGTGCCGGTCGGCGACCGGGCACGACCGGTTCCTCTGTCCCACGTGCGGGGCGGCGGAGTTGGCGGAGGAGGTCAGCGCGGGCCTCGGAGTGGTGAGCAGCCTGGGGGCGACCCGGGGGTCCTACCAGCTGGTGCACCGCGAGCCGCACGCCTGTGTGATCACCCTCGACGAGGGGTTCACCATCACCGCGGCCCTGTCGGAGGACCGCCCCAGGATCGTGCCGCTCGGCGCACGGGTCGGGCTCCATGCCGCGGGCCCGGAGCCTCGAAGCTTCGAGTTCCGCCTCGCCTGACGGCGGCGGCCACCGCCGCCGACCCGGCGTCACCGCCAGGTGCGGGCCAGCCGGGTGGCTGTGCGTGCGGCGCGGTCGAAGGGCTCGATGCTGCCGGCCGCCCGGCACAGCACCTGGGCGCCTTCGAGCAGGGTGACCAGGGTGGCGGCCAGGTCGGTGGCCTCGTCCGGGGGCAGGCCCGACGCGGTCAGCCGCTCGGCGAGCTGGTCGACCCAGGCGGCGAAGGCGGCCGCGGCGACCTCGCGCAGGGTGTCGTCCGCGCCCACGGTGACGGCCGCGACCGCGCAGCCGCTGCCGCAGGCCGACGCCAGCGCCACGGGCCGCACGGCCGCGAGGAAGGCCTCGACCACCGCCGACGGGCTGTCGCCCCGCAGTTCGGCGAGGTGGGCGCGGACGTCATGGCCGTTGCGGGTGGCGGCCTCGGCGACGAGCTGGGCCTTGCCGCTGGGGAAGTGGTGGTAGATCGCACCGCGTGCGGCGCCGCTGCTGCGCAGGACCTCGGTGAACGACATCCCCGCGACGCCCTGCTGCCGCAGCGCCTCCACCGTCGCCTCGATCATCCGGGTGCGTGTGTCCTTCGGCATCGGGCCCTCCCGTCTTGACTAGTACGAGCATCCTAATGCAGGCTGTGTCCAGGACTAGTACGGACGTACTAGCTAGTCGATTTCCCGGAGGGACTCCCATGCCCATCACCGTCACCGCCCCGCGAGGCCTGCTCACCGCCGCAGGTGAGCGCGAGATCCTGCCGCGGCTGACCGAGGCGCTGCTCGAAGCCGGCGGGCTCACCGGCAACGGCTTCTTCACCTCGATCGTCGGCGGCACCGTGCACGTCTTGGCCCCGGAGGACATCTACGCCGGAGGGGTGAACCGCCCCGTGGTCATGGTCGAACTGAAGCTGCCGGACATCGGCCTGGGCACGGTCGAGGCCCGCGCGGCGTTCATCGCGGCCGCCACCGACGTCGTCGACGCGCTGACGGTCGCCGGACACGACCGGGGCGACACCTGGGTCAACATCCTGAACGCCCCCGACGGCGCCTGGGGCATCGGCGGCAACGCCTACACCGGCGAGGCACTGATCGCCGCCGCGACGGCGGGCTCAGGGCGGGGGCGCTAGGGGCGGGGTCAGGGTCTGCTCGGTCCAGATGGTCTTGCCGGTGGGGGTGTGACGGGTGCCCCAGCTGGTGGTGAGCTGGGCGACGAGCAGCAGGCCCCGGCCGCCCTCGTCGAGGATGCGGGCGCGGCGCAGATGGGGGGAGGTGGAGTTGCCGTCCGAGACCTCGCAGATCAGCGAGCGGTTGTGGATCAGACGGAGCTGGATGGGCTCGGCGCCGTAGCGGATGGCGTTGGTGACCAGTTCGCTGACGACGAGTTCGGTGACGAAGCCGGCCTCGGTCAGGCCCCAGGCGTCGAGCTGGGCGGTGGCCAGTCTGCGGGCCTCGGCGACACCGGCGAAGTCGGGGGCCAGGTCCCAGACCTGGACGTGGTCGGAGCCCAGGGCCCTGGTGCGGGCCAGCACCAGGGCGACGTCGTCGGCGGGGTGCTCCGGGAGCAGCGCCGCGAGCACCCGGTCGCAGCCGGCCTCCAGCGAGGGCGAGGGCCGGGGGTCGGAGAGCACCTCGCACAGCCGGGCGATGCCGAGGTCGGGGTCGTGGTCGGTGGCCTCGACCAGTCCGTCCGAGAACAGGGCGATGAGGGTGCCCTCGGGCAGTTCCAGCTCGGTCGTCTCGAAGGGCAGTCCGCCCACGCCGAGCACCGGTCCGGCGGCGACGTCCACGACGCTGGTGGTGCCGTCCGGCAGGACCAGCACCGGTGGCGGGTGCCCGGCGCTGGCGACCGTCAGGGTCCGGGTGACCGGGTCGTAGACGGCGTAGAGGCAGGTCGCGCCGGTCTCGCCACCGCGGGACTTGGCGTGGTCGGCGCTCTCGTCGTCGCTGCCGAGCCGCAGCACCAGGTCGTCCAGGTGGGCCAGCAGCTCGTCCGGCGGGAGGTCGACGTCGGCGAGCGTCTGCACCGCCGTGCGCAGCCTCCCCATCGTCGCGGACGCGTGGATGCCGTGGCCGACCACGTCACCGACGACCAGGGCGACCCTGGCGCCCGAGAGCGGGATGATGTCGAACCAGTCCCCGCCGATGCCGGCCAGGGAGTCGGTCGGCAGGTAGCGGCAGGCGACCTCCACCGCGGACTGCTGGGAGGGCCCGAGCGGCAGCAGGCTCTCCTGGAGGGTGAGCGCGGTGATGCGCTCGCGGGTGTAGCGGCGGGCGTTGTCGACGCAGACGGCGGCGCGGCTGGCGAGTTCCTTCGCCAGGGTGAAGTCGTCGCTGTTGAAGGGGTCGGGCCTGGTGCGCAGCAGTACCGCGACGCCGAGCGTGGTGCCGCGGGCGATCAGCGGCACGGCCATCAGCGAGGTGACGGTGAAATTGCGGACCTTCTGCGCCCGGGTCGGCGCGTCGGCCATCCACCGGTCGAAGTCCGCGTCGCCGCTGCCGCTGAGCACGGCCTGCCCCGACTGCAGGGCCTGCGCGGGCGGCGAGTAGGGCGGGTAGGCGTCGGTGGCGCCGAGGCCAACGGCGGACTCGGGGGCGTCCGGCGCGGTCGACAGTTGGGCCATCCGGCGCAGCACGACCGTGGCGTCGGGCGGCCCGGTCGCGGGCTCCTCGCCGCGCAGGACCGCGTCGAGCAGGTCGACGGCGGCGAAGTCGGCGAAGCGCGGGACGACCAGCTCGGCGAGCTCCTGCGCGGTACGGCCGAGGTCCAGGGTCGTCCCTATGGAGACGGCGGCCTCGTCGAGCACGGCCAGCCGCTGGCGCGCCCAGTGCTGCTCGCTGCTGTCGAACGCGGCCACCCCGACCGCGCAGACCTCGCCCGCCGGGTTGCGGATCGGCCACATCTCCATGTTCCAGGCGTGTTCGCGGATGCCGGAGGGCGCGCGGGTGTAGCTCTCGTAGTGGGCGGGCCTGCCGGTGGCGGCCACGTCGCGCAGCGCCCGCAGGGTGCCCAGCCGGTGGATCTCCTCCCGGCCGTCGTCGTGGGGGAAGGACCGGCCGCGCAGGGCGTCCTCGCTGATCCCCAGTGCCGCACAGGCAGCCTCGTTGAGCCGCAGGTACCGCTGCTCGACGTCGAAGACCGACAGCGACACCGACGCCTGGCGGAATGCCCGCTCCAGCAGCGCGCGGTCGTCGTCGCCCCCGCTCTCAGGCTCCATGGGATCAGCGTGACCCCGCGCCTGCACGGCGACAACTCGGCGGGTCCGCGGTCCGTGCGCACCGCGGTGAGGGGTGCGACTCGGGCGCCCCTCACCGCGGCATCGGGGTGATCAGGCCATGGTCTTCATCATGGCCCGGCACGCCTGCGCGCACTCGGTACAGCTGTCGGCGCAGCGCATCATCATCGCGTCATCGGGCATGCGCATGCAGGCGTCGGCGCACATGTCGCACATCCGGGCGACCATGGCGCACATCTCCGAGCTCATCGGGGACATCCGCATCATCATCTCCGCGCACATCCGGCTCATCTCCGCGCAGTCCGTCAGGGTGCGGATCATCTGCGGGTCGGCGTGCTGCCCGCCCTGCTGCAGGCAGTGGTTCAGCGCCTCCTCGCAGCGGGTGTAGCAGGACAGGCAGGCGTCGATGCACGTCTGCATCTCCTTGCTGAGCTCCATGGACTTCATGGACTTCACGGCTTCTCCTCGCACTGACGACCGGGCCGCGGGGTGCGGCCCGCACTGGGTCGATTCCTATGCGAGGAGCGGTCGCGCCGCCACGTGGCGATTCCGAACAGGTGGCCACGGAGGGCGACCGGCGGGATCGTCGTTCATGGCGGGTCCCTTCGTGAGAGTATTCACTCATTATGCTGACTGCTGACGCTGACCGAAGGGCTGACCGATGACAACGCCGAGCGGGTCGGGCCGGACGAACCAGAGGCTGCGCACGCGCAGCGCGATCCTCCAGGCCGCGGCCGAGTTGAGCCGCACCGGCCGCGAGGTGAGCATGCCCGAGATCGCCAAGGCGGCCCTGGTGTCGGAGGCCACCGCCTACCGCTACTTCCCCGACCTGGTCACCCTGCTGATGGAGGCCATCGCCGGGCAGCTCCCCACCCCGGACCAGGCGCTCGCCTCGGTCGCGCACTCCGAGGACCCGGTGGAGCGGGTCGCCGCCGCGACCGAGTTCCTGCTGCGCCATGTGCAGGACCGGCAGGGCGTGGTCCGGGCCATGATCGCGGGGACGATCCTCCGGCCCGCGCAGGGCGCCAGGCCGGGGCTGCGCTTCGGCCTGATCGACCATGCGCTCGCCCCGCTGGACGACACCCTCGGCGCCGCCGATCCCGCCGCCCTGGCCCAGCTCAAGCGGGACCTCGCGGTCGTCGTCAGCGCCGAAGCGCTGTTCAATCTGACCGACCTGTACGGGCTGGGCCCCGACGACGCCGTCGCCAGCCTGGTGCACACCGCGACGACCCTCACCTCGGCCGCGCTGAAGGCCTGCTGAAGGCCCGAAGCAGCCGCCGGACGAGTGGCGGCCGTCCGGTATGCGGTGATTTGATCGGGCCGTGAGCTCTCCGTCCGACGCCGACGCCCCCGTGCCCCGCGGGATGGACGAGGCCGTGCTCGAAGCGGTGTTCTCGCAGTTCCCGTCCGGGCTCCACATCCTCGACACCCAGCTGCGCCTGCTGCGCTTCAACTCCTCCGCCAAGAACCGGGAGCGGTTCCCGCTGGAGGGCAGGATCGGCCACTCGATGAAGGAGATCCTGCGCGACTTCGACATCGACGAGCACACCATCGAGACCGCGTACCGGCTGGCGCGGAGTGTGCTGGAGACCGGGGAGCCGGTGCACGACTTCGAGGGGCGGGCGCGCACCTTCAGCGACCCCCGCTTCGAGGCGGTGTTCTCGGTCTCCTGGTTCCGACTGCAGGACCCGGACGGCGGACGGGTCCTGGGCGTGGCCGCAGTGCTCACCGACATCACCGAGCAGCTCCGGGCCCAGCAGCGGCTGCGCCTGCTCGACCGGGCGGGCACCCGCATCGGCGCCACGCTGGACATCGTGCGCACCGCTCAGGAGCTCGCCGACGCGGCGGTGCCCGAGCTCGCCGACGTCGTGACCGTGGACCTGCTCGACCCGGTGCTGAGCGGGGAGGCCCCCGCACGCGGCGAGTCCCTCGAGCGGCTCCCGCTGCGCCGGGTGGGCTACCGGTCGGGTCTCGACCAGCCGGACCGGGGCCTGGCCGGGGTGGGGCAGATCAGCGGCGCCTCGCTGGGGGCGCAGCTCCGCCACAGCCTCGCGGATCTGCGACCGCAGCTGGTCCGGGCCCTGGACCGGGACCCCGAATGGCTCGCGGCCGACCCGGACCAGGTGCGGCGGCTCCTGGCCGTCGGCGTGCACTCGCTGATGGCGGTGCCGCTGACCGCGCGGGGAGTGGTGCTCGGTCTGGTCTGCCTGTACCGGTGCCGGGATCCGCTCGCCTACGAGGAGGGCGACCTGGTGCTCGCCGCCCAGTTGGCGGCCCGGGCCGCGCTGTGCCTGGACAATGCCCGGCTCTACGCCAGGGAACTGTCGGCCGCCAGGATCCTGCGGCTGAGCCTGCGCCCGGCCGAGGTCCCCGAGCACGCGGCACTGGAGACCGCGCAGAGCTACGTGCCCTCGGGCTCGGGCGGCGACTGGTTCGACGTCATCCAGCTCTCGGGCGCGCGGGTCGCACTGGTGGTGGGTTCCACCTCGGGCCGCAGCATCCAGGCCGCGGCGGCGATGGGGGAGCTGCGCGCGGCCATCCGGGCCCTGTCCGGCCTGGACCTGCTGCCGGACGAGCTGCTGTCCCGCCTGCACGACCTGGTCGCACGGCTCGGCGGCGAGCGGCGGAGCGCCGCCCGGGCGGGTCCCGAGGTGGAGCCCTGGCGCGCCACCTGCCTCTACACGGTCTACGACCCGGTCTCCCGGAGGTACTCGATGGCCAGGGCCGGCGACCAGCCGGCGCCCGCCGTGGTCGGACCCGACGGCAGCGCCGAACTGGTGCACCTGCCCGAGGGCCGGGCACTGGGGGAGGGGGTCGCCGACTACACGACGGTCGTGCGGACCCTGCCCGAGGGGAGCGTCATCACGCTCTACAACGCGGCCCTCATCGAGAACTCCTCGACCGAGGAGCGCCGACGCAGGCTCGACCGGCTGCGCGAGGTGCTGGCCCCGGAGGGCAGGTCGCTCCAGGAGGCGTGCGACATCATCCTGGAGGCCCGCTCCCGCGGCCGGTCCGCCCACGACGCCGTGCTGCTGCTGGCGCGCACCAGGGTGCTGGACGCCGACCATCTCGCGTCATGGGTTCTGCCGAACGACCCTGCGGCCGTGTCCCGGGCCCGTAGGCTGGTCGCGGAGCAGCTGGACCGGTGGGGCCTGGAGGAGTTGGGCTTCTCCACCGAACTGGTGGTGAGCGAACTGGTCACCAATGCGGTGCGCTACTCGAACGGGCCGGTGGCTCTGCGCCTGATCCGGGACCGGGCGCTGATCTGCGAGGTCGCGGACGAGGCCGCCACCTCCCCGCAGCTGCGCCGGGCCGACGACGCCGACGAGGGCGGCCGGGGGTTGTTCATCGTCTCGCAGGTCACCCAGCGCTGGGGCTACCGCCCGTCGCGCCGGGGGAAGGCCATCTGGACCGAGCAGGCGCTGCCGGAGTAACTCCAGCGAATGTCATGGCTCAGCCAAGATTTCTCCTGGATTCCCTTGACGGGACATTTCGCTGCGTACTTGGATGTAACTCAGGGTCACTCGTGTGCGGAGTGTTCACTTCTGGAACTTCTGCGACCCTCCATGTGCTCCCGGACGACCGAAAGGTCCATTGTGCCCCGCAGTGCCACCGTGCAGGCGCCGGTCCCGGCCGGCAACGGGGGGCGATGATGGCGTTACCCGATGGCCCGCGCGACGACGCGCGGCTGGTGTACCACCCCGCCGGCCACGACAGCGCCCTGCGCGCCGCGTTGGAGGACCTCCGCGCCGGGCGCTGGATGGCGATGCGGGACCTCCTGGCCGCCACCGGCGCCGACTGGGGGCTGCGCACCGCGCGCAGCCAGGTCCTGGCCACCGCCGCCGCCCGCTCCGACGTGCTGCGGGTGTGGCGCGCCGAGGAGCCCGACAGCGCCGACGTCGTGGTGATGCTGGCCAGGGTCGCCGTGGAACGGGCCCTGCAGGCGCACCGGCAGGGACGCCGCGAGGTGTACGCGCTGGTGCGCGGTGCCCGCGAGGCCTGCTGGCTGGCGGGGGAGCGGACCCCTGCCGACCCGGTGCCGTGGGTGTGCCTGCTGGCGCTCGCCCAGGCCGACGAGCTCCAGGACCTGCCGGAGCACCGCCTGGCCGCACCCGAGCAGATGCTGCCGCCCGGACCGTGGGGCCTGCTGGAGGAGGCCCAGCGGCGCGACCCGTTCAACCGGGAGGCCTTCCACCGGATGCTCAAGTTCTGGATGACGCGCACCGCGGGCTCCATCGGCGACGCGATCGACTTCGTGCAGGCGGCGGTCGCCTGGGCGCCGAAGGGATCCGCGCTGATGGTGCTGCCGCTCTACGCCCATGTGGAGCTGTACCGCCAGCAGCGCGACCGCGAGCAGCTGGGCCCGCTGCTGCGCCGCCAGTGGACCCGCGACCACATCGCCGTGGACGTCGACCGGGCTCTGCGGACCTGGTTCGACGGCCCGGCCGTCGCGGCACGCGCCCCGCTCGACCTCAACCACCTCGCCCACGGCCTGTGGGCCGGCGGGAGCCTCGAGGACGCAGGCAGGGTGTTCGACGCCATCGGCCCCTACGCCACCACCGCTCCCTGGGCCCACGTCGCGGACGAACCCGCCGCCGGGGAGCGGGAGTTCCTCTGGGCGCGCGGCCAGTGCCGCAACCCGGCCACCCGCTCCGCGCCGACGCACCCACCCGGCTGACCCCCGGCCGGCCCGGCCCTGCCCTCCCCGCCCCGGCCGACGCCGGGCAGCCCCGCGCGCCATCCGTCATCCACCCCCTATGGAGGCACCCCGATGTCCCAGGCGACCAGAACCCATGTCCCGCCGGCCGACGACAGCACACTGCTGCGCCAACTGGGCTACCGTCCCCAACTGGTACGCCGGATGAGCTCCTTCGGGAACTTTGCGATCTCCTTCAGTGTCATCTCGGTGCTGTCGGGATGCATGACGCTGTACGGGTTCGGGCTGGCCACCGGCGGCCCGGCCGTGATGATGTGGGGGTGGCTGGCCGTCGGCCTGATGGTGCTGTTCGTCGGCATGTCACTGGCCGAGGTCACCTCCGCGTACCCCACCTCGGGTGCCCTGTTCTACATGGCCGACAAGCTCGGCGGACCGCGCTGGGGCTGGTACACGGGCTGGCTCAACCTGCTCGGCCTGCTCGGGGCGATCGCCGGGGTCGACTACGGCGCCGCCCAGTTCACCGGCGCGCTGCTGCACATGCAGTGGAACTTCACCCCGACCCCCGGTTCCACGCTCTGGATCTACGTGGGCATCCTCGCGCTGCACGGACTGCTGAACATGTTCGGGGTGCGCATGGTCTCCCTGCTCAACTCGATATCCGTGTGGTGGCACCTGGCGGGTGTCGCGGTGATCGTGCTCGTACTGGTCGTCGCGCCCTCCCACCACCAGTCGCTGGGCTTCGTCTTCGGCCACTACGTCAACACCACCGGCTGGTCCAGCCCGCTCTATGTGTGCGCCATCGGCCTGCTGCTGGCCCAGTACACCTTCAGCGGCTACGACGCCTCCGCGCACCTCTCGGAGGAGACCACCCAGGCCTCGGTCTCCGCCGCCCGCGGCATCATCCGCTCGATCTGGGTCTCCTGGGTCGCCGGGTTCGTGCTGCTCTTCGGTCTGACCTATGCGATCCAGAACTACACGGGGACCGTGACCAGTGCGACCGGGGTGCCCCCGGCCCAGATCTTCCTGGATGCGCTGGGCGCCACCGGGGCGAAGCTGCTGCTGCTCATCGTCATCCTGGCGCAGCTGTTCTGCGGCAACGCCGCCACCGCCGCCGCGAGCCGCATGGTGTTCGCGTTCTCCCGTGACGGCGCGATGCCCGGATCGGCGCTGTGGGTCCGGGTCTCGACCCGCAACGGCACCCCGACCAGGGCGGTCGGCCTCGCGGTCGTCGCGGCCCTGGTCCTGGCCCTGCCCTCGCTCTACTCCCCGGCCGCCTACGGCGCGGTGACCGCGATCAACGTCATCGGCATCACCCCCGCCTACGCCATCCCGATCTTCCTGCGCCTGCGCGCCGGGCGGAACTTCACTCCCGGCCCGTGGAGCCTCGGCCGCTGGAGCACCCCGGTCGGGGTCGTCGCGGTGGCGTGGGTGGCCGTGGTCACCGTGCTCTTCTGCCTGCCGCAGACCCAGCCGGTCAATGCGACCTCGTTCAACTACGCCCCCGTCGCCCTGGCCGTGGTGCTCGCCCTGGCCACCGGGTGGTGGTGGCGGGCCCGCCGCTCCTACGCCACACCGGTCCACGCCAGTCCCGAGATGGCCGAGCTCGAGAGCGACGTGGTCTAGTGGCCGCCGCGATGTCCTCCCTCTCCCCGCTCTCCACCGTCGCCGCCCACCTCTCGCCGGGGCGGCTGCGCGCCCAGGTCGCCTCCGGGCAGATCGACACCGTGCTGCTGGCCGTCGCGGACGGGCAGGGACGGCTGAAGGGCAAGGAGTACGACGCAAGTATCTTCCTTGAGCGCATAGCTGACGGTTCGTCGTCCGAGATGTGCGCCTATGTCTTCGCCACCGACGTGGAGATGCGCCCGGTCGACGGCTATGCGCTGACCTCCTGGGACGCCGGCTACGGAGACGTGCGGCTGGTCCCGGACATGGACACCGCGCGGCTGCTGCCGTGGCTGCCGCACACCGCCGTGGTCCTGGCCGACGTGCTGGGGCGCGACGGGCGGCAACTCGCGGTCTCCCCGAGGACGATGCTGCGCCGTCAGCTCGACGCCCTCGCCGAACGCGGCCTGGAGGCCCGGGTCGGGGTGGAGACCGAGTTCGTGCTCTACCACGGCGACCTCGCCCGGGCCGCCGAACGCGGATTCCACGGGATGACCCCGGTGACCTGGGACAACCGCGACTACTCGCTGGACCATCCACGTGCCCTGACCCGGTTCTCGCGTCGGCTGCGCTCCGCCCTGGCCGGCGCCGGCCTGCCGGTGGAGGCGCTCAAGACCGAGGGCGCCCCCGGCCAGGTCGAGGTGACCTTCCCCTACGGCGACGCGACCGCCGCCTGCGACGGGCACCTGCTGTTCAAGCACGCCGTGCGCACGGTCGCCGAGCGCTGCCGGCTCGCGCCCACCTTCATGGCCGCGCCCGCCGACGCCGTGGGCAGCGGCTGCCACCTGCACCTGTCGCTGTGGCAGGAGGGCCGCCCGGTCATGGCCGAGGCCGACGGCGGGGGCCACGGCGCCGAGGAGCTGTCCGTGGTCGGCCGCTCCGCGGTCGCCGGACTGCTGGAGGCGCTGCCGCAGCTCGTCCCGCTGTTCGCGCCCAACGTCAACTCCTACAAGCGGTACCAGGAGCACTCGTTCGCCCCCACCGGCTTCACCTGGGGCCAGGACAACCGCAGTTGTGCGGTCCGGGTGGTCGGGCACGGCGGAGGGCTGCACCTGGAGATCCGGCTGCCGGGCGCGGACGCCAACCCCTACCTCGCCCTGAGCGCCGTCCTCGCGGCCGTCCGCCACGGCGTCGACCGGGAGCTGCGGCCCCCCGGGCCCTGTGCCGGCGACGCCTACCGGGACAGCGGGGCGCCGCCGGTGCCCCGCTCGCTGCACGAGGCGCTCCCGGGCTTCGAGCACAGCCGGCTCGCCGGGGAGCTCCTGGGCGCCGACGTGGTCGCGCACTACGCCAGGGCGGCCCGGATCGAACTGGACGTCCACCGCACCCAGGTCACCGACGTCGAACGCCGCCGGGGATTCGCCCAGGCCTAGCCCGGGCCCAGAACCGCACGCCCACCCGCGCCCGCCACCCGCCTGCTCCGCGAGGACCGATGCCGCCCACCACGCCCGTACCCGCCCCACCGGCCGTCAGCGGCCCGCTGCCGCTGCGCACCCTGCTGCGCATCGTCGCGACCGTGTCCACGCTCGCCTGCGCGGCCCTGGCCGCGGTCTGCGCGACCGTGATGCTGCAGCAGGGGGACGCCCTCCGCACCGGCCGGGAGCACGCGGTCGGCGCAGCCGGGCTGCTGCACCGGGACGCCTTCGCCCTGATCGGCCTGGGCGCCGTGGTGGCCGGGGCGGTGCTGGCGGTCGGCCTGACCGCGTGCCGCGCCATCGTCCGCAGGGCCGAGGAGTCGCAGGACACCGCGCTGGCCGTCGCCCAGCACCAGATCCCGGAACTCGTACGGCGGTTGCAGCAGGGCGAGCCGGCCGGTCCCGGCTCCCTGCCGCAACTGCACGGGCACCGCGACGAGTTCGGGGTCATCAACGACGCGCTCGCGCGCCTGGCACAACTGGCGAGCGACTCCGCGCAGACCGTCTACCTGGAACGCGACGGCTTCACCCGGTTCTCCACCGCCACCGCCGCGCGCGCCCTGGCCGAGGCCGGCACCGTGCTCTCGGGAATGGACGAACTGCAGCGCCGCCCGGGGCTCGACACGGCCAGCAGGCAGGAGCTCGCCAAGCTCGACCAGATCACCGTGCGCCTGCGCAGACAGCTGGAGAACCTGCTGCTGCTGACCGGCGGCACCATCCCCGACCCGCACACCGAACCGGTGCCGGTCGGCAACATCCTCCTGGACGCCGTCGGCGAGGTCTCCCAGCGCGAGCGCGTCCAGGTCGACTTCGGGGCGCAGGGCCTGGTCAACCCGGAGGCGGCCGGGGCGCTCACCCATCTGCTCGCCGAGCTGATCGAGAACGCCCTCGCCTTCTCGCCCCCGCAGCTCCCCGTCGTCGTGCGCTCCTCCGCGACCGCGGGCGGGATCGCGTTCGAGATCGAGGACCGGGGCCACGGACTGGCCGTCCCCACCCTGGAGCGGCTCAACCGGCGGCTGCAGGTGGCCCCGCTCTTCGCGGAGCTCGCCGAGTTCCAGCAGCTGGGCCTGTTCGTCGTGGGGCGCCTTGCCGCGCAGCTCGGCCTCTCCGCACGGCTGCGCCGCTCGGCCTTCAACGGCGTGTCCGCGGTGGTCCACGTCCCCGCGCAGCTGCTGTCCGCGGACCCGGGCCAGGACCGCGGCGCCCCCGCGCCGCCTCCCCCGGCCGCGGCCGGGCTGTCCCCGGCACCGGCGCTGTCCGTCGTACTCACCCAGGCCGCACCCGCGCCGACTCCGCCGGCCACAGGCACGGGGCGGACCGAGGACGGGCTGCCGCAGCGGGTCCCCGGCAGCCACATCGCCGAGCCGCTGCTGCAGCGCGCACCCCGACACCCCGGTCAGTCGACAGGCTACGGCCACGACGAGCGGAGTCCGGAAGAGCTGGCCGACCTGTTCGCCCACTACCCCACCACCGCTGACGAGCAAGAGGACCTCCCCCGATGAACGACCTGGCGACACTTCCCAACGTCATCCACAACGACGATCCCTCCGGCGCCGGCACCTACGACATGCTGCGCAACGCGCTGGCCACGGTGCCGGGCATCCGCGGCCTGGTGCTGCTGGCCAACGACGGCATCCCCCGGGCCGCCTACGGCGTCGCACTCGACGACGCCCAGCGCATCACCGCCGCCTGCTCCGGCATGGCCAGTCTCGCCGACCACCTCTCCAACGGCGTCGACGGCGGTCCCGTCCTGCACACCGTGGTCAGCATGAAGCAGCGCAGCATCGTCGTCACCGCCTGCGGACGCAACAGCACCCTGTGCGTGGCGCTGGACGTCTCCACGCCCATCGGCCTGGCCATGATGGAGATCACCCGCAAGGCGCGTGCCTACGCCGAGCAGATGGGCACCCGGTCCCGGCCGGATCTCCCGGTCCGCTGATGGCCGACCACCCCACGCGCCGCACCCGCCTGTTCGCCCTCACCCCGGCCGGCGGCGCCACCCAGTCTCCGTTCGTGATGCACTCCTTCGTCACCGCCGCGGTCCCCGCGGACCAGGTCGGCGGTCTGCCGCAGGAGTGGCGGACGGCCGTGGCCCTGTGCCAGGACCCCCGGGCCGTGGCCGAGGTGGCCGCACGCCTCGGCCTGCCGCTGACCACCGTGATCGGGGTGCTCACCGAACTGGCCGCCCGCGGCCTGGTCCACCACCAACCACCCATGACCGAGAACCAGGCAACCGATGTCACTCTCCTCCGCCGCATCAGAAGCGGCCTCCAGGCTCTCTGACACCCCGCCCCCGACAGCCAAGGTCCTGATCGCCGGGGGCTACGGCGTCGGGAAGACCACCCTGGTCGGCGCGGTCAGCGAGATCACGCCGCTGCGCACCGAGGAACGCCTGACCGAGGCGGGCATCGGCGTCGACGCCATCACCGTCGCCGGGAAGACCACCACCACCGTCGCCATGGACTTCGGCCGGATCACCCTGCCCGACGTCGCCACGCTGCTGCTCTTCGGCACCCCGGGCCAGGAGCGCTTCTGGTTCATGTGGGACGACCTGCTGCGCGGCACCATCGGCGCCGTGGTGCTGGTCGACCAGCGCAACCTGGTGAGCAGCTTCCCCGCGATCGACTTCTTCGAGGAGCGCGGAACCCCCTTCGTCGTCGCCGTCAACTGCTTCGACGGCGCCCAGCCCTTCGACCAGGAGCAGATCCGCAGGGCCCTGGTGCTCAAGGACCCGGACACCGCGGTGCTGATGGTCGACGCCCGCAGGCGGGACTCGGCCCGCACCGTCCTGATCGCACTGCTGGACCAGCTGATCACCCGCAGCCAGCGCAATGACCGCCCCGCCCCCGAGCCGATGGCCTCGGCCCGGCACCCGCGCCCCTAGGGTGGTGGAATGGAGCCGATCGAACCAATGCGCCCCGTGGAGGCTTGCAACTGATGGACCACCAACTGACGCTGATGGCGGTACACGCCCATCCCGACGACGAGGTGATCTCCACCGGAGGGGTGCTGGCGCGGGCGGCGGCCGAGGGCATTCGCACCGTCCTGGTCACCTGTACCAACGGTGAGCAGGGGGACGGCCCCGGTGGGGTCAAGCCCGGTGAGCCCGGTCATGACCCGGCGCGGGTCCGCGAGCTGCGGCTGGAGGAGCTGCGGCAGTCGGCGGCGCTCCTGGGCATCTCCGATGTGGAGCTGCTCGGCTACCCCGACTCCGGCATGGTCGGCTGGTCGGCCAACGAGCACCCGGAGGCCTTTGTCAACGCCCCCGTGGAGCTGGCCGCCGGGCGGCTCGCCGAGCTGATGGAGCACTACCGGCCCGATGTCGTCGTCACCTACGACGAGAACGGCGCCTACGGCCACCCCGACCACATCCAGGCGCATCTGATCACCGTGGCGGCGATCGGGAAGAGCGGCATTCCGGCGAAGTTCTACCACACGGCCATTCCCCGGACCCGGATCGCCGAGCTCTTCGACTACATGCGCTCGACCGGCGCCGAGGTCGGGGACCTCGAACTGCCCGAGGACTTCGGCACGCCGGACGAGCTGATCACGACCGTGGTGGACGTCTCCGCCCATGTCGAGCGCAAGCGCAAGGCGCTGGAGGCCCATGCCAGCCAGGGCGAGAACATCTTCCTGCTGCGGCTGCCCGAGGAGGGCCAGCAGCGGGTGTTCGGCCAGGAGTCCTTCGTCCGGAAGTTCAGCACCGTCCCGATCGAGGGGGACGAGGACGACCTGTTCGCCGGCCTGCGCTGAGGCTCAGGCGAGGAGTTTGTCCTTGGCCTTCTGGAACTCCTCGTCGGTGAGCGCCCCGCTCGCCCTCAGGTCGGCGAGCCTGGCGAGCTCGTCGACCCGGCTGGGGCCCGCGCCGGTGGCCGAGGCCCCGCCGGGTGCGGCGGCGGCGTCCCTGACGTACTTCTTGAACGCCTCGTCCGCCTTCTGGGCCTGCTCCAGGTCGCGCTGCCCCATGGAGTGGCCGCGGATGATGACGTACATCAGCACGCCGAGGAACGGCAGCACGATGACCAGGACCATCCAGCCCGCCTTGGCCCAGCCGCTCAGGTCGTGGCTGCGGAAGAGGTCACTGATGATCTTGAAGAGCAGGAAGAACCAGAGGATCCACAGGAAGAACTCGAGCATGGTCCAGAACAGGTCCAGCAGCGGATAGTTCGACATGTTTCAGACATACCATCTGATGTCGGGCAGCGCATGTGCGGCGGGGAGCGGATGGCACCGAGTTCCCTCGACGGCGGGCTCCCGGTGCCTCAGGGTGCTACCGTCCCGGGCATGACCAAGGACCTCGGGCCCGCCGGCCGCGCCGATGCCAAGCCGCCGATGCGCGACGCCCTCGTCGCCGCGGCCTTCCGGCTCTTCGCCGAGCGGGGGTTCGAGCAGACCACGATCGACGACATCGTGGGCCTGGCCGGAGTGGGCCGGCGGTCGTTCTTCCGGTACTTCCCCTCCAAGGAGTCCGTGGTCTTCCCCGACCACGACGGCTGCCTGGAGGAGATGAACGCCTACCTCGCCGACGCCTCCGGCGACACCGAGGACCCGGTCGACCGGGTCTGCGACGCCGCCCGGCTGGTGCTGCGGATGTATGCGGCCGACCCCGCCTTCTCGGTCCGCCGCTACGGGCTCACCAGGGAGGTCCCGGCGCTGCGGGCACACGAGCTGTCGGTGGTCTGGCGCTACGAACGGGCACTCGCGGCCTATCTGCGCACCCGCTTCGCCGCCCGGCCGGACGGCAGGCTGCGCGCCGACGTCGTGGCCGCGGCCGTCGTCGCGGCGCACAACAACGCGCTGCGCACCTGGCTGCGCGCGGGCGCGGAGTCCGACCCGGAGGGCGCGGTGGACGAGGCCCTGCAGTATGTCGCCCGCGCCTGGAGCGGCCGGGCGCAGCCGCCGTCGGCCGAGGGCGACGAGGGCGAGGAGGTCGTGGTGATGGTCGCCCGGCGCGGCACCCCGATGTGGCGGGTGGTCCGCGATGTCCAGGCGGCCGTGGAGGGCGGGTAGGGCGCGTAGGGCGTACAGGACGAGGGTACTGAGTGCCGTGACGGCACGAGGCCTCGTCAAGGGGGACCGCTTGCCCTAGCGTTCCCCACGGTCATGGTCCCGGTTGTCTGCGGTCGGTAGGGGGAGTGGTGGCGTTGACCTCTGGTCGGCCCCGGTTGAGTCCTGTGGTCTGGAGCCCGCCCGCGCGCAGTGCTCGGGCCCGTGCCTGGCGCGGGCAGCGCGGTCTGCCGGAACCGGCGCTGATCCCGCTGCCGGGGGTGGGCCCCGAGGACGTGGTCGTGGATGACCGGGGACGCCTGCTGTGCGGGGTGGCCGACGGTCGGATCCTGCGGGTCCGGCCCGACGGGCAGGAGTGCACCGTCGTCGGTGACATCGCACCGGGTCGTCCCGCAGGCCTGGAGGTGCTGCCGGACGGGCGGCTGCTGGTCTGCGACGCCCGCCTCGGCAGGCTGCTGCGCCTGAACCCGGACGACCCCGCTGCGCCGGCCGAGGTGCTGACCGACTCGGCGGGCGGGGAACCGCTGCGGTTCTGCAGCAATGTCGTGGCCGCCGCCGACGGCACCGTCTACTTCACCGAGTCCAGCCGCCGCTACACCATCGACCACTGGCGGGCCGACCTGATGGAGCACTCCGGGACCGGCCGGCTGCTGCGCCTGGACCCCGGGGACGGCGGCGCGGACGCCGAAGTCCTGCTGGAGGGCCTGCAGTTCGCCAACGGCCTGGCGCTCGGCCCGCAGGAGGCCTTTCTGGCCGTCGCCGAGACCGGCGCCTACCGGGTCACCCGCTACTGGCTGACGGGTGACCGCCGGGGCACCCACGACACCCTGGTGGACCTGCCGGGCTTCCCCGACAACATGTCCGCCGCCCCCGGCGGGGATCTGCTGTGGATCGCCATGGTGGCCCCGCGCGACCCCCTGCTGGACCTGCTCCACCGCACCCCGCCGGTGCTGCGCCGGGCGCTGTGGCGCCTGCCGGAGAGCGTGCTGCCGGGACCGGCGCCCATCGCCTGGGTGATCGCCGTGGACGCCCGGGGCGCGATCGTGCACGACCTCGCCCGCCCCGGCGACCGGTTCCGCGCGGTCACCGGCGTCTGCGCGGCCGGAGACCGCCTCTACCTCGGCTCGCTCACCGAATCCACCCTGGCCGTCGCCGACCTCCGCTGAGGGCAGTCAGGCCCTCAGGGCAGATACCTCTCGACGCCTGCGGCGCCCTCTTCCTCAAGGACCTGGCGGGCCCACTCCAACAGCTTCGGTGTGGGGTCCTGGCCGGTGAGTCGGACCAGGTCTTCCGGGTCGATCGGATGTTCCGAGCCGGTGTGCAGTTGGCTGTCCGGCGTGGTGAGTCGGGCGGGCTCTGTCATGGCTGCCTCCTTGCGGCTGCGTCCATCTGCTCTGGGGCGGGTCCGGCCGGATGGCGGGCAGGGCCTGCCTCGGGCATCAGGGGGGACAGGGGCCGATTACGGGCTATGCCCGGGTACTCGAAGTAGTCCAACAGTACGTGCTGTTCTTCGGCCATGCCCATCAGGCGACGGGACCGCCCCGGCGGGGGTCACAGCCACCCCCGCCGGGCCGCCTGGATGCCCGCCTGGAAGCGGGTCTGCGCGTCCAGCACGGTCAGGATGTGGCCCACCCGCCGGGTCACGGTGCGCTGGGTGATCCCCAGCGCGCGGATGATCGTCGCGTCCTTCATCCCGCTCGCGAGCATGGCCAGCAGCTCGCGGTCGCGCTGGTCGAGCACGTCGCGTGTCGCCTCGGTCGTCGCCAGTGGGGTCGCCCGCTCCCACAGCAGGTCGAAACAGGTCACCAGGGCGGTCAGCAGCGGCGAGGCGCGGACGAAGATGGCGGCCGTGGGCGGGTTGGGTCCCGGCGTCATCGGGATCATCGCGCTCTCCCGGTCCGCGATGAGCATCTTCAGCCGGACCGAGGGCAGGGTGCGCGCCTCCTCGCCCGCGGCGATGCAGGTCATGGTGAAGTCCATCCGCTGCTTGCCGTCCAGCCCGGACGCGTCGTAGATCACCCGGCAGGTGACGCCCCGGCGCAGCAGCTGGAACTCGATCGGGTTGGCGACCGGGCTGTCGAAGTAGGGCGGGCAGTCGACGACGCGCATCTCCCGCTGCGCGCCGAGCTGCATCTGCTCCACCCGGTGGCGCATCTCCTCCTGGCCTTCGACGAGTTCGACCAGGTCGCGTCCGGAGCCGGTGGCCGCGCCCGGCAGGGATGCGGCCAAGTCGCAGACATGCGCCCGTAGCTGCTCCAACTGCCGCTGCCTGCGCTCGGCGAGTGCGTCGACCACGACATGCGGCGGGGCCGCGGTGTAGCGGGCGGGCGAGCCCGTGAGCCGGGTGATCAGCCCGGAGTCCACCAGCCGCCGCAGCCCGGGGCGGATCCGGGCCGGGGTCATGTCGACCGCGGCGGCGAGCGCGGCCGTGGTGCAGCGGGGGGTGGACAGCACGTGCAGATACAGGGCGCTCTCGGTGGCACCGAGACCGACGGGCTCCAGCAGGGCGTCCGGCATGCCGACAGCTTAGTGAATGGACCAGACCAGTGAAGTAGTGGTGCGGGATGGCGAGTTGTAGCCAATGTCCACCTTTCGGCATTGTGGCAGGTCACCGCGGCCCCCTACGTTCCTGACCACTGTCCGTCAATCGCCCGGCACGCAGAACACAGAGCCGAGTTGAGGAGTTCTATCGTGCGTTCAGCCAAGAGAGCCCTGCCCGTCGTCGCACTGACGCTGGGTGCCCTGGGAGCCGCGCTCGGCACCGCGCAGGCCGCACCCGTCCACCAGCAGGTGCTCAGCCATCCGCGCATCGACGCGGTCACGCTGCCGGCCCAGGCCGTCTCGCACTTCTCCCATCTGCTGAACGCGCGGCGGCAGGCCCTCGCGGCCACGCAGACGAGCAGCAACTGGTCGGGCTACGCCGCGAACGGCGGCACCTACACCACGGTGACCTCCAGTTGGACCGAACCCGCGGTCTCCTGCACGGCGGACGGCATCGTCGCGTTCTGGATCGGGCTCGACGGGTGGGGCAGCACCAGCGTCGAGCAGGACGGCACGGGCGTCGACTGCTCCAGCGGTTCCCCGCAGGCCTTCGCCTGGTGGGAGACGTACCCGGCGAACTCGATCCAGCAGTACGACGAACCGGTGCAGACGGGAGACCGGCTGACCTCCACCGTGACCTCGGAGAGCAACGGCAAGTACGACCTGGTGCTGACCGACAGCACGCAGGGCTGGACCGAGAACAACGTCGTGGCCAAGCCCTCCGGCGCCGAGAACGCCAGCGCCGAGGTCATCGCCGAGGCCGTCAGCTCCAACAGCGGCGTCACCCCGCTTCCTGACTTCGGCTCCGTGCAGTTCACCGGATCCACCATCGACAACGGCTCGCTGCAGGCGTCCGGCGCCCAGCCCATCGACATGATCAACAGCAGTAACACCGTCATAGCCGCGACCAGCACGGCCGACAGCTCCGGGGACTTCGCCGTCGACTACGGCAGCGGGACCACCACCACCGGCAACACGGTCACCGTCAACGCACCGGCCGACCAGTCGTCGGCCGTCGGCGCCGCCGCCGACCTCCAGGTCTCCGGGACCGACTCCGGGGGTGCGACGCTCGCCTACAGCGCCACGGGCCTGCCGCCCGGCGCCGGCATCAACAAGTCGGGCCTGATCACCGGGACGCTCACCACGGCGGGAACCTACGACGTCACGGTGACCGCGACGGACTCCACCGGCGCGACCGGCAGTGCCTCGTTCACCTGGACCGTGGGCGGCAGCACGCCACCTCCCCCCGGCTGCAACGGACTTGCGGCGTGGAGTGCCGGTGCCTCCTATGTGCCGGGCGACAAGGTCTCCTACGCGGGCGACGCGTGGACCTCGACCTGGTACTCCACCGGCGCCACCCCCGGTGCGCCCGGCTCCTGGGCCGTCTGGCAGAACGACGGCGCATGCTGACCGCCTGAGCAGCTCACACACGATGCCGGTCCGGGACCCTCCGGACCGGCATCCGCATGCCCGGGGATCAGAGCAGGGAGTCGAGGTGGTCGGTGCCGCTGTCGGCGACGACCTGGGCGATGGTCTGAGCCGAGCGGACGGGAGCCAGGCGCACCCCGCCGCCGGGGGCGGTGCGGTAGCCGTGGACGGCCGGTCGCGGCAGCGAGTTGTAGGCGAAGTGGGCCGAGAAGGAGTAGGCGCCGGTGTCGCACAGCGCCACCAGATCGCCCGGCTCCAGCACGGGCAGGCTCCGGCCCACGGCGGTCAGGTCCCCGGAGAAGCAGCACGGGCCCGCGATGTCGTGCACGGCGGTGGGCCCGCTCTTCGGACGGCCCTGGGCGTCGAATGCCAGCACCCGCAGCGGCCACGCCTCGGGCATGGCCATCGCCCGCGCGGCGACCTGGGCGCCCGCGTGGGTGATGGCGATACGCCGTCCACCGGCGCTCTTGGTGTACTCCACGACCGAGGCGATGGTGCCGTTCTTGGCGAACAGCGCCCGCCCGAACTCGGTGACCAGGGTGTACCGGCCGTCGAACAACCCCGGTACGGAGGACCGCAGTTCGGCCGCGTAGTCGGCGAAGCCCGGATCGTCCTCGTCGTCGGTGAAACCCACCGGCAGGCCGCCGCCGATGTCCAGCCCGGTCACCTGACGACGGCCCAGAACGGCGTTGATGTGCTCGGCCAGCTCGTGGGCCGCGGCGATACCGGCGGCCAGCAGTGAGGGCGGACAGCCCAGCGAGCCGATGTGGGCGTGCAGCCGGGTCAGCCACGGCAGCCGTGCGAACGCCTCGGTCACGGCCTCGACGGCGCCGCGGTCGCGCAGGGTGACGCCGAACTTGGAGGTCTCGGTGGCGGTGCTGGTGGCCGCCACCCTTCCCGCGCCGACCTGCGGGTTCACCCTCAGCCCGATGGGCCCGACCGGTTCGCGCCGACCCAGCAGGGCATCGATCCGCTCCAGCTCCTGAAAGCTGTCCGCGTTGACGGCGACCCCGGACTCCAGGGCGTGGGCGAGCTCGTCGACGGTCTTGGCGGGGCTGTCGAACACCAACTGCCCCGGGTCGAATCCGGCGGCCAGGGCCAGGGCGAGTTCTCCGGCGGAGGCCACCTCGCAACCCAGGCCCTCCCGGGCCAGCAGCCGCAGCACCGGAGCCAGGGCACATGCCTTGACGGCAAAGGTGTGCTGCACCGGTGCACCGGCGAAGGCGGCCTTCAGATCCGCGACGGAGTCGAGGATGCCGTCCACGTCCAGCAGCCCGACCACGGGCGCGGCGGGGCCCAGCAGGCCCTCCCGGACGGCCTGTTCAAGAGCCTGTTGCCGGGCCGTGGCCCGGCGCAGGGCGCGAGCGGACGTCATGCGGACCGCACCTCCGTCGTCATGGGGCGTCAGAGGCCGTCCGCCCGGGGGTCGAACCACCAGCGTCGACCGCGACCCACCCGAATGTCCACGCCCCCTACTGCAAATGGGCACCCTCCGGTACACATGTGCTGCCCGGCGTTCTCCGGCTGACAAGTCGTGGGTGCCGTGCTCGAAAAGTCCCCTCGGTGTTCGACGTCGTTCGCCATTGCCGGGACGATTACGAAGCCGTCCCGGAAATCGGGACAGGTTCGGAATCTCGGGTGCGGCGCACAACCGGAGGGCGCACGGGAGATGGAAATGCGCGTATGTGTGGAATGCACATCAGAAGCGACGTCTATGCTCTCCAAGCGAACGCCCGGAGTTCTGCTGGGCGTTGCGTCCCGTCCATGCCAGGAAAGGCAGACACATCATGACCACCGAGGAACTGAGCAAGAACGTCGTCGCGGCGGCGGTGACAGCGGACCTGGAGACCAGGCTCGCCTCCGTCAAGGTGCGAATCGCGGAAATCGAAGGGCAGTTGCCCGGTCTGCGGGACACCGAGAAGTGGTTGGAAGGCCTTCTCTCGGCGACCGGTACCCCGGCTGCCCCGGAAAAGGTGAAGGTGCCGCGGCCGCGCGCGGCGGCCGCTGCCGCTGCCGCTGTGGATGCCGCCGCTGCCGCGGTGGTTGACGCGGCCCGGCCCGCGACCGGTCGCAAGGCCAAGGCCCAGGCCAAGCCCAAGCCCAAGGCGGCGGCGGGCAAGCGGACGGCCGGTCGGCCGGCGCGGAAGAAGGCGGCCCCGGCGGCGAAGGCCCCGGCCCCGTCGATCGAGGCCCCGTCGTCCGAATCCCCGTCGACCGAGGCTGTCTCCCGGCCGTCGTCGACCCAGCGGGCGCTGGCGTTCCTGCAGGACGCGGCAAGTCCGCTGAAGGCGGTCGAGATCGCGCAGCACCTGTTCGGCGCCGAGGCCACCCAGGGCAATGTCAACCTGGTGCGCAGCGCGGTCGAGACGCTGGTGCGCCGTGGAGCGGTGAGCAAGTCCAAGCAGGGCACCACCGTCTTCTACCAGGCCGAGAACGGCGGGAAGGCCACTCGGTCCGAGGAGGCAGCCGAGCAGGTCGCGGCGGCGTCGGAGACCGGGCAGGCTGCCGACCCGGCCTGATCCCAGCAGGGTTGGGAGACGTCGCGGAGCGGGGTGCCGGTCGGGTAGCTTGGCCATCCATGGATGATCGTCATGCGCTGCCCGCCGGCCCGCTCACGGTGGCGGCAGGTCAGGCGGCCTGCACCGCGCTGGATGTCCCCGCGAACACCGCAGCCGCCGCCGACCTGGTCCGCCGATCCGCGGAGCAGGGCGCCGACCTGCTCGTGCTTCCGGAACTCTTCCTCACCGGCTATGAGTTGCGGGACATCGCGGCCGACCCGCGGAAGCTCACGGTGGCCCCGGGGGACCCCCGGCTGGAGCCGCTGGCTTCCGCCTGCGCCGAAACGGGCACCGCGGTGGTCGTCGGCGTGCCCACCCAGGACGCCGAGTCCGGTCTGCTGCTCATCTCCGCACTGGTGCTGGGCCGGGACGGTCTCTTGGCAGCCCGCTACGACAAGCAGCACACCACGCCGAACGAGCGCGCGGCCGGCTTCAGCCCCGGTACCGCCGGGTGCACGCTGACGTTGGACGGTTGGCGTCTGGGGCTCGGCATCTGCTGGGACTCCGGCTTTCCCGAGCACGCCCGCGCCGCCGCCCTCGACGGCTGCCATGCCTACCTGGTCGGCGCGATGTTCGGCACCGGCTCCGGCGCGCACCAACGCGCGACGGTCTTCCCCGCACGGGCCATGGACAACACCGGCTATGCGGTGCTCGCCAACCACTGCGGTCCGAGCGGCCCGTACCAGGGCTGCGGCCACAGCGCGGTGTGGAACCCGGACGGCACCCTGCTCGCCGACGCGGGCACCGCCGGCCCCGGTCTCGCGGTCGCCCGACTCGATCCGCGGACCCTGGCCGTGGCGCGTGCCGAGGAACCGGTCCTGGTCGACGCCTCGCTCACCGCCCCGGCGACTCCCCGCCGCTCGGTCTCTCTCCGCTGACGCGGACGGGGTTCACGTCGTCAACTCCGGGCTTGGACATGCCAAAAAGTGTGTGTACTCTTCAACTGAAGGCTCGCCGCGACCCCCGCGCGGCGGGCCGTCACCTTGTCGTCGTCGGCATCCGTCGGTCCCAGGACCACTGGATGCCGAAACGGCAGCGACGGTCAGTGGTCGTCCCAGTGCCCGTCGTGCTGGGCGTGGCGGTGGCCGTCGTGGACGTAGTCGACGTGTTCGCCGTGCGGCACGGCGACATGGCCGCAGTCCGGTCCGTGCTGGTGGGTGTGGCTCTCGTGGACCGCGTGGGCCGCGGGCTCGCACTCGTCGGCGTGGCCCTCGTGCAAGCGGTGCAGATGGCCGTCGTGGACGTAGTCGACATGGTCGGCGTGCGGGACCGCGACATGGCCGCAGCCGGGGCCGTGCTCGTGGGTGTGGTCGCGGTGCAGCGGGTGGGCGGGTGCGGACATGCTGATGCGTCTCCTTGATCCACGGTCCCCCCGGGGCGCCCCCAGTCTGCCTCCCGGGCGGCGGCCGCTCCAGTTCCCCGGGGGTGCGGGCGGGTGAATGCACGCGTTCGGCCGCACAGTTCACTCGGAAGTGCCGAGCGGGAGCTCCAGTTCCAGCCAGACCACCTTGCCGTGGCGCGTGGTGCGGCTGCCCCAGCGGTGCGCCAACTCATTGACCAGGTACATCCCCCGGCCCCCCTCGTCCTCCTCGGAGACCCGGCGCAGCCTCGGCGCGTGGCTGTCGGCGTCGGCCACCTCCAGGGTGAGCACCCGGTCGCGGAAGATCCTCAGCTGGGTGGGGGTCCCCGCGTGCAGCAGGGCGTTGCTGACCAGTTCGCTGACGAGCAGTTCAGCGAACTCGGACAGCGAGGGCAGGCCCCAGCCGGCGAGCGTGCTGCGGGTGAAGCGGCGGGCCCGGGACACCGTGGCCATGTCCTCGGACAGCGGCAGGGTGGCGATCCAGTCGTCCCGGGCCGGCAGCACCCTGGCCATGATCACGGCGATGTCGTCCTCGCTGTCCCCGGCGGAGAGCGCGGCCAGCACGGCGTCGCAGCTCTCCTCCAGGGACTGGCCGTGTCGCGCCACGACCTGCGACAGCAGGCTCATCCCGTCGTCCAGGTCGCGTCCGCGCCGTTCGACCAGGCCGTCCGTGTAGAGCACCAGCACACCGTCCTCAGGGAGGGTGAACTCCACGCTCTCGAACGGCACACCGCCGACGCCCAGCGGGGCGCCGGGCGGCAGGGTGAGGGTGCGGGTCCGGCTGCCCGGCTCCGACAGCAGCGGGGGCAGATGGCCGGCGCAGGCGATGGTGCAGCTGCGGTCGGCCGGGTCGAACACCGCGCAGACGCAGGTGGCGAACTGCCCGTCGCCGATCGCCGCCGCCGTCTCGTCCAACCGCCGGAGCACCCGGTCCGGTGCCAGGTCCAGGGTGATCAGGGTGCGGGCCGCGGTGCGGAGCTGGCCCATGGTGGCGGCCGCGCGGATGCCGTGGCCCATCACGTCGCCGACGACCAGGGCGACCCGTCCGCAGGACAGCGGCACGACGTCGAACCAGTCGCCGCCGACCTCGCTGACCACGCTGCTCGGCAGGTAGCGGTAGGCGATCTCCAGGCCCGGGGTGCGGTGCACCTCCTGCGGCAGCAGGCTGCGCTGCAGGGTCAGCGCGGTCTCGCGCTCCCGGCGGTACAGCCGCGCGTTGTCGATGCAGACCGCCGCGCGCGCGGCCAGCTCCTCGGCGAGCGCCACATCGGCCGTGGTGAAGGGATCCGGGTTGTGGTGCATACGGATGAACTCGGCACCGCCCAGGACCACGCCGCGGGCCAGCAGCGGCACCATCAGGTAGGAGTGCATCCCGGCGTCCAGGCTCGGCTGCACCCGGTCGGGGTGGGCGACGATCCGGTGCAGCGCGGCCTCGTCCACCTCCGGGACCAGGATCGAGCGGCCGGTGCGCATGCTCTCGGCGTAGAGCTTGGCCGATCTGGAGGTCTCGCCCACATGGTCGGCCGCCCCGACCAGTCCGGCCTCGGTGGCCTCGCCGATGGCGACGGCGCGCATCAGCACCGTGCCGTCGGCGGGCATCGGCGGCTGGTCCCCCTCCTGCTCCCCGCCCTGCACCACCGCGTCCAGCAGGTCGACCGTGACGAAGTCGGCGAAGCGCGGGATCACCAGGGACACCAGCTCCTCGGCGGTGCGCTGCATGTCGAGGGTCGTGCCGATCCGGCTGCTCGCGTCGTTCAGCAGCGCCAGCCGCGCCTGGGCGGCATGGGCCTCGTCCAGCGCCTGCTGGCGGGCCTTGGCCGCGTCCCGTTCGCGGGTGTAGAGCAGGGCGTTGTCGATCGCCACCGCCGCGCGGGCCGCCAGCTCCCCGGCCAGGGCCAGGTCCTCCTGGTCGTAGGGCCGGTCGTTCAGGGTCCGGTAGAACGAGGCCACGCCGACCGCCGCGCCGCGGGCGATCAGCGGAACCACCATGAAGCTGCGGACCCCCTGCTCCCGCACCGTCACGGTCCTGACCGGGTCGTCGGCGAACCAGCCGAGCCCCTGCGCGTCCATCTGCGGGACCAGCACCGGCCGACGGTGCGTCAGGCACCAGGCGTAGGGGGTGGACGGATGAAACCGGTGCACGTCGCCGACCGGGGCCACCGGCGACATCCGCGAGTCGTCGACGGTGTGGAAGGCCAGTCGGCGCAGCAGCGCCGACCGGTCGGCCGGTCCCGGTGCCTCCTCGGGGCCGTGCTCGCCGCTCACCAGCGTGTCCAGCACCTCGACCACGACCGCGTCGGCGAGCCCCGGGGCGGCGACCTCGGCGAGCTCCTGAGCGGTGTGCGCCAGGTCCAGCGTGGTGCCGATCCGGGTGGAGGCCTCGTTCACCAGCGCCAGCCGCTCCCTGGCCGCGTTGGCCTCGCGCAGGGCCTGCTGCCGGGCGACCACCGTCCCGTGCTCGCGCAGGTACAGCCGGGCGTTGTCGATGGCCACCGCCGCGCGGGAGGACAGTTCGTCACCCAGGGTGATGTCCTCCTGCTCGAAGGCCTCCCGGTCGCCGCGGCGGGAGTACACCACCATCCCCAGCACCGTCCCCCGGGCGACCAGCGGAGTGACCCGCACCGCGCGGGAGTGGCTGCCCTGGTAGGCACGGACGCGATCGGCGGCCATCCCCGCGCTGAGCGGCTCCAGGTCCTGCGAGGGCACCACGACGGTGCGCCCGGTCGCCATCGCCTCGGCGTAGGGGGAGCCCGGCGGCACGTCGTAGACCGCGCCGACGGGCAGGTCCTGCACCGGGTAGCCGGGGTCGGCGCAGGCGAGCGCGAGCCGCCGCACCTGCTCGGCGCCCGGAACCGGGTCCTGCCCCTGCCCGGTGACGAGCCGCTCCAGGACGAACACCCCGCTCAGGTCGGCGACCCGGGGCACCATGGTCTCGGCCAGCTCACGAGCGGTCCTGCCCAGGTCGAGTGTGGTGCCGATCCGGGAGGTGGCGTCCACCAGGATCTCCAGCCGGTCCCTGGCCCTGATCGCCCGCGACTCGGCCTGGAACCGCTCGGTGACCTCGATGATGGTGGAGCTCACGCCGAGGATCTGCCCGCCCGGCTCCTCCAGCCGGAAGTACGAGGCCGACCAGGCGCGGTCCTGGCCGGGGGAGGCCGGGGTGAGGCCGTGCGACCTGGCGTCGACCACCGGCTCGCCGGTCTCCAGCACCCGCCGCATCACCGACTCGATCTCCTCGCCGTTGATCCCGGGCAGCACCTCGGTGACCCGACGGCCCAGGTGCTCCTCCGCCGGCACACCGTTGATCATGGCGAGGGCGTCGTTGAGCCGTACAAAGCGAAGCTCCCGGTCGTAGACGGCCATCCCGACCGGCGACTGGGTGAAGAAGTTGTCCAGGACCGCCAGGTCGGACTGGATCCGGCGGATCGCCCTGACGTCCGAGGCCACGGCGAGCACCAGACGGCGGCCCGACCCGCCGAGGACCGGGTGGGTGCGGAACTCCAGATTCACCGAGTGGCCGTCGCGGTGCCGCACCGGGAACACGCCGGACCAGGACTGACCGGCGAGGATGTCGGCGAACAGGGCCATCACCTCGGGCCGCTGCTCCGGCCCCACCAGCAGCTGCGCGGCGAAGGAGCCCACGGCCTCGTCGGCGGTGTAGCCGAGCAGCACCTCGGCGTCGGCGCTCCAGTGCAGGATGCGGCCGTCTTCCTCGATCAGCGCCGTGGCGATGGGGATGAACATCAGGCTGCGCGACAGCGTCTCTCGGCCGGCCGCGGTACGCCCGGCACCCGCACCAGTCCTGGATTCGTCGATGTGCATGGTCAGGAAACCGCCCGGAGGTCATCTTCCCGTCCTGTCATTTTCCCACGTCTGCCGCAGCCCGCCCCCGGAGATGGTGCGGGTGGGGAAAGGGTTGGCCCCGGCCGGGGCTCCGCTGGCATGCTGGCGGCGTGGAGAGACCGGAGATCTGGATCGGCTTTGACCCCGCGCTGCACGTGTTCGTGGCCGGGCAGCGGCAGCAGGGGCGCTCGTCGGTGCGCACCGACGGCGCCTCGACGCTCGGGCATGTGGTGGAGTCGCTGGGGGTGCCGCTGACCGAGGTCGGCTCGCTGCTGGTGGACGGGCGCGAGGTGCCCGCCGGGCACATCCCCGGGGCGGGGGAGGAGGTCTCGGTCCTGGCCGTCGTCCGGCCGCAGGCGCTCCCGGGCCCCGCGCGCTTCCTGCTCGACGTCCACCTGGGCACCCTCGCGCGGCGGCTGCGGCTGCTCGGGGTCGACGCGGCCTATGAGACCCCCGACATCGGCGACGCGGCGCTCGCCGCCCGCTCGGCCGCCGAGCAGCGGGTCATGCTCTCGCGTGACCGGGGACTGCTGCGCCGACGGGAGATCTGGGCCGGCGCCTATATATACAGCCACCGCCCCGAGGAGCAGCTCCGCGATGTCCTGGGCCGGTTCGCGCCCCCGCTGGCCCCCTGGACCAGGTGCAGTGCCTGCAACGGACAGCTGGTCGAGGCCGACAAGGCGTCCGTGAACGAGCAGCTGGAGCACGGCACGCAGCGCGCCTACGAGGCGTTCGCGCGCTGCGCCGACTGCGGCCAGGTCTACTGGCGCGGTGCGCACCACGCCCGCCTGGAGGCGATCGTCGACGAGGCGCTGCGCGAGTTCGGCGCGTCCCCTGCCGAGTCGCCCGCACCGTGACGAGAGCCCCGGTCGCCCATCCCGGCGGCCGGGGCTCTCCCGCTGCGGCCGTTAGTCGAGCGGGCCGCCGGCGACATAGATGACCTGGCCGGAGACGAAGCCCGCGCCCTCGCTGACGAGGAAGGAGATGGTGTGGGCGATGTCGTCCGGGACGCCGACCCGGGCGACCGGGATCTGGGTGGCGGCGAAGGCCTTGAACTCCTCGAAGTCCATGCCGACGCGGTCCGCGGTGGCGTGGGTCATGTCGGTGGCGATGAAGCCGGGCGCGACGGCGTTGGCGGTGATGCCGAACTTGCCGAGCTCCTTGGCCAGGGTCTTGGTGAAGCCCTGCAGGCCGGCCTTGGCCGTGGAGTAGTTGGCCTGGCCGCGGTTGCCGAGGGCGGAGGAGGACGAGAGGCTGACGATGCGGCCGTAGCCCGCGTCCACCATGTGCTTCTGCACGGCCTTGGACATCAGGAAGGCGCCCTTGAGGTGCACGTTCATGACGGTGTCCCAGTCCAGCTCCGACATCTTGAACAGCAGGTTGTCTCGCAGCACGCCCGCGTTGTTCACCAGGACGGTGGGCGCGCCCAGCTCCGCGGCGACGCGGTCGACCGCGGCGGTGACCTGCTCGGCCTTGCTGACGTCCGCGCCGACGGCGAGGGCGCGGCCGCCCGCGGCGACGATCTTCTCGACGGTGTCCTTGCCCGCGGACTCCTCCAGGTCCACCACGGCCACGGCGAAGCCGTCGGCGGCGAGGCGGATCGCGGTGGCGGCGCCGATGCCGCGGGCCGCTCCGGTGACGATGGCTACGCGGGGGGTCTGCTCGGTCATGGTTGCTGTCGTTCCTTCATTGAGGGGTGAGGGTAATTGATGGTGGGTCAGGAAGCTGGAGTGGTGCCGGTGGCGAGCTCGCTCAGGTAGGGCTTGAGCTCGCGGCGGGCCAGCGAGCGCCGGTGGACCTCGTCCGGGCCGTCGGCGAAACGCAGCGTGCGGGCACCGGCCCAGAGCTGGGCGAGCGGGAAGTCCTGGGAGATGCCGCCCGCGCCGTGGGCCTGGATCGCCTTGTCCAGGATCCACTCCACGGTCGCCGGGGTGGCGATCTTGATGGCCTGGATCTCGGTGTGCGCGCCCTTGTTGCCGACGGTGTCCATCAGCCAGGCGGTCTTCAGCACCAGCAGCCGCAGCTGCTCGATCCGCACCCGGGACTCGGCGATCCACTCCTGGACGACGCCCTGGTCGGCCAGCGGCCTGCCGAAGGCGGTGCGTGACACCGCGCGCCTGCACATCAGCTCAAGTCCGCGCTCCGCCATGCCGATCAGCCGCATGCAGTGGTGGATGCGGCCGGGACCCAGGCGGGCCTGGGCGATGGCGAAGCCCTCCCCCTCGCCCGCGATCAGGTTCTCGGCCGGGACCCGGACGTTGTCGAAGACGATCTCGGCGTGGCCGCCGTGCGCGCCGTCGGTGTAACCGAAGACGTGCATGCCCCGGCGGATGTCCACCCCGGGCGTGTCGCGGGGCACCAGGATCATGCTCTGCTGGCGGTGCTTGGCGGCGGTGGGGTCGGTGCGGCCCATGACGATCAGGATCTCGCAGGCCGGGTCCATCGCCCCGGAGGACCACCACTTGCGTCCGTTGACCACATAGGAGTCGCCGTCGCGCTCGATGCGGGTGGCGATGTTGGCGGCGTCGGAGGAGGCGACCTCGGGCTCGGTCATGCAGAAGGCGGAGCGGATCTCGCCCTCCAACAGCGGTGCCAGCCAGCGCTTCTGCTGTTCGGGGGTGCCGAACTCGGCGAGCAGCTCCATGTTCCCGGTGTCCGGGGCGGCGCAGTTCAGGGCTTCGGGGGCGAGGGTCGGGCTGTGTCCGGTGATCTCGGCGAGCGGGGCGTACTGGAGGTTGGTCAGGCCCGCCCCGTGGTCGGGGTTGGGCAGGCTCTGCTGGTCTACAAAGAACAGGTTCCAGAGTCCGCGCCGCCGGGCCTCGGCCTTGAGCTCGGCCATGACCGGCGGGCGGGACCATTCGCTCTCGGCGGCCGCGAGTTGCTGCGCGTGGACGGCCTCGGCGGGGTAGACCTTCTCGTCCATGAAGGCACGCAGCCGGTCCTGGAGTTCGCGGGTGCGCTCGTCGTACAGGAAGTCCATCAGTCCTTGCCTTCCAGCTTGAGCAGGGTCTCCAACGAGGCGGCGACCAGTGGTGGCACCAGCGCGCCGAGGTGGGAGAAGCCCTCGCCGACGGTCTTGCCCTGGATGTAGCGGAAGTGGATCCCCTCGGCGATGACCGCGAGCTTGTAGCCGGCGAAGGCCGTGTACCAGGGCAGGGGGGTGAGGTCGAGTCCGGTGCGGGCGGCGTAGCGGTCGGTCAGCTCGTCCATGCCGGGGAAGCCGGCGGCCGGGTTGACGGCCTGGACGACGGGGTTCCCCGGCATGTCGCCGGAGATCTCCCAGTAGACCTTCATCAGGCCGAGGTCGGCGAGCGGGTCGCCGAGCGTGGCCATCTCCCAGTCGAGCACGGCGGCGATGCTGTCGTCCGCCGCGACGATGACATTGTCCAGTCGGTAGTCGCCGTGGACGATCGTGGTGCGCTGGGTGAGCGGCAGGTGCGTGCTCAGCCGCTGCTGCAGTTCGGCCATGCCCTCGATCTCCCGGCTGCGGGAGGACTCGAACTGCTTGAACCAGCGGGCGACCTGGCGCTGGAGGTAGCCCTCGGGCCGGCCGAAGTCCTCCAGCCCGACCGAGGCGGGGTCGATCTCGTGCAGCGCGGCCAGGACGTCGATCAGCCGGTGGGAGAGGGCGTGGGCCCGCTCGGGGCCGAGCCCGGCGGAGTCCTCGGCGCTGCGGTAGATCTCGCCGCGCACCTCGTCCATGACGTAGAAGGGTGCGCCCAGCACCTCGGGGTCGGTGCAGAGCAGGTGCACCCCGGGGACCGGGACACCGGTGCCGGCCAGCGCCGCGATCACCCGGTGCTCGCGCGACATGTCGTGGGCGGTGGCCAGGACATGGCCCAGCGGCGGGCGGCGCAGCACCCAGCGGTGCTCGGCGTCGTGCAGGGTGTAGGTCAGGTTGGACTTTCCGCCGGAGATCACTTCGGCGGCCAACGGTCCGTTCACCAGGCCGGGACGGGTGCGGTCGAGGTACTCCCGCAGCCGGTCCAGGTCGAGGCCCGGCGGATGGGGTGCATCCGAACGCAGGGACCCGGCTTGCTGGGACATGCAGACCTCCAGACTCCGATTGGGGCAGACTCGCGAGGGGTCGCACGACACGGTCGCGGCCTCGCAGCCGTCGCGGCCACCATACCGACCAGTAGGTATGTCGGCTAGGGTGGACCTGAGAAGATGACCCGAGGCGAGAGCTGAGGGAGGGAACCAGGTGGCAGCGACAGTACGCAGGGCGGTCGGCAGCAGCCGGCGCAGCCGCGCCGCGGCGGAGGCCCCGGCCGAGGGGTCGGCCGCCCCGGCGGTTCCGGTCGAGGCCGACGAGCCGGTGCAGGAGCGGCTGCTCACCGCCGCGAGTCGGCTCTTCGCCGAACGCGGGTTCGCCCTCACCTCGGTGCAGGACATCGTCGAGCGCGCCGGCGTCACCAAGGGCGCGATGTACCACTACTACACGTCCAAGGACGATCTGCTGCAGCAGATCTACACCCGGCTGCTGGCTGTGCAGAGCGAGCGGCTCGTGGGCATCGCCGAGTCCGACCGACCGGTGCGCGAGCGCCTCCAGGCGGCAGCCGTCGACGTCGTGGTCACCACGCTTGAACACCTGGACGACGCGACGGTGTCCTGGCGCTCCATGCACATGCTGCCGCCCGAGCGGCTGGCGGAGGTGCGCGCGGACCGCAGGCGATTCCACGAGCGCTTCCGCGCGCTGATCGAACAGGGCCAGCGCGAGGGCGTGCTGCGCGCCGATGTCTCCCCGGATCTGGCGGCCCATCAGTTCTTCGGTGGCGTTCACCATCTCGGCACCTGGTACCACGCGGATGGCGAACTCACGCCCGAATCCATCGGGGAGACCTTTGCTGAGCTGCTGCTTCGCGGACTCGCGCCTTCCTGACAGGGCCCCCGAACACCGCTGGGACGTTCTCTGGGAAATGCCTGGGAACTTGCTGAAAACTGCTGACGATCCGCCAGGGCAATTACCAGGATCACGATTAGGCTGCAGGTCGCAGCGGCGTGTCGAGTTGCCCTCCGGTCTTTGTATAGTGTGCGCCAGCGGCCGTCGGCTGCTCGGCGACAACTCCCCGAACACACGGCCTCCACAGGGTTTGCTGGACGCGGGCACGCCGCTGCCTCTGCCGTCCATCCCTCCCATAAGGGCAGCGCGAGGGCGAAGACAGGATGGTTCCATGATGCTGGGGGAGATCGACATGACGGGTGCGCCACTCCGCCTCTCCCAGTCACCGGGGCAGTTGATCCGGATTGCGCAGCAGGTGCACACGCGCCTGTGGGCCGAGCACGTCGGGGGCGAGCTCACGGCTCCGCAGTACGCTGCTCTGGTCGCGCTCGCCGTCGAACCGGGCGCTGACCAGCGCCGGGTGGGCGCGCCCGCGTCCCTGGACAAGGCCACGATGGCGGAGATGGTCGGCCGGCTGGTGCGGCGCGGCCTGGTGCTGCGTCGGCGCGACCCCGCCGACGGGCGCCGCAAGCTGCTCACACTCTCGCCGCTGGGCAACCAGCTGCTGCAGAGCGTGTCCCCGAACGTGGCCACGGTGCAGCAACGGCTGCTCGAACCACTCGACGAGGCGCAGCGCTGCGGCCTGATGGCCTCGTTGGCGCGGCTGGCCCGGATGGAGCCGCTGGCGCTGGAGACCATGCAGGAGGCGCGGCCGATCCTGGACGCACCGCGCGTGGTCGGTTATCTGATCCGGGTGGCCCAGCAGGTGCACACCCGGCTGTGGACCGAGCTGGTCCCCGGGGACCTCACCGCCCCGCAGTTCGCCGTGCTGGACGCCCTGGCCGAGGAGCCGGGCATCGACCAGCGCACGGTGGGGGAGCGGGCGTCCCTGGACAAGGCCACGATGGCCGAGCTGATCAGTCGGCTGGTGCGGCGCGGCCTGGTGCTGCGCCGGCGCGACCCCGCCGACGGGCGCCGCAACCTGCTGGCGCTCTCCCCCGGCGGTGTGGACCTGCTGGCGCAGGTGCGGAGCGGTGTGGAGGAGGTGCAGCGCCAGCTCCTCGACCCGCTGGACGAGGCCGAGCGCGACCAGGTCGTGGCCCTGCTCAGTGTGACCGCCCGGCTGGCCGAGGTCTGAGCGCGCGGCCGACTCCCTCCCGTGCACAGAATGGTGCATGGCGAAGAACAAGGACGCGCAGGCCTCGCGCACAATCGGCGGGGTGACGGTGACCGCAAGGATGGTCGTGTTCGCGGTCGCCGCGATCCTGGCCGTCTGGTTCATCCTGATGAACACCACGTCGGTGAAGATCCACCTGTGGGGCATCTCCACGGTCAGCTCGCCCATGTGGATCTTCCTGGCCTTTATGCTCCTCGTCGGCATGGCGCTCGGCTGGTTCGGTCGCCGTTACCGGGACGGCCGTAAGTAGGAGCACGGAGCAGTAGTAGAGGAAGACAGAGAGAAGGAGGCCCGGCCCCCTGTCCGCTCCGGCGGATGCGGTGGGCCGGGCCTTTTCGATGCAGTGGCGTCCCGCAGGACGCTGTCCCCGATCGTGGCCGTCACCACCGGCGCGCTGTGCCCGGGGTGCGCTGCGTGGACGGCCGGAGTGACCCCCGCCACACGGCACCGGCCGTCCACGAGGCTTGGTAGTTGATCCATTCCTTATGTCCCGTCGGCCCCGGTGCCACCCGGCGGGTGCCCCGGTCCTTCTTGGGGAGGGCTTGGCTCCCGGCCGTGTTTACACCCAGCTCACAGGGGACTGTCGGACGATCCGCCGGAATCCGGCCGTGGGGGTTTGCCCCGGCGAGGGGTGGGTAACCGGGGCCGCCCGGGAGGGCGGCGAACGGTGTTCCGCTACGGAGTCGGGTAGTAGAAGGGCCCTTTGAACCCTGCTGGGGCACCGGCTAAGAATTGCGGAGTCGTTCCAGCCTGGCACCAGCCCGAACCGGGGTGCCCAGGCGGCTGTTCCGGTTTCGTGCGGCACCTGTCCCGCTGCACGGACACCGACCGGTACAGCTGCCGAGCCAACCGATTGAGGTCTTCTCCCATGCCCCTCCATGCCCGTGTGCGCAAAACCACCCGACTTCAGAAGGGCTCCGCTGCCGCCGTGGCGGCCGCCGCCGGCCTCGCGCTCGTCGGGGGCTTCGCTCTGAACTCCTCGGGTTCTGCGAGCGCGGCCACTCAGGCGCAGCCCGCCGCGCTGGTCGCCCTGCAGCAGGCCTCCGTCGACGCCTCGGCGTCCGCCGCCGCCCAGGCCGCTGCCACCAAGGCTGCCGAGCAGAAGGCGATCGCGGTCAAGGCTGCCGCCGTCAAGGCCGCCGCCGAGAAGAAGGCCGCCGCCACCGAGGCTGCCGCCAAGGCCGCCGCGGCGAAGAAGGCGGCTGCCGCCAAGGCCGCTGCCGCCGCCGCTCAGGCCGCTGCCGCGAAGGCCGCCGCCGCCCAGCAGGCCCAGCAGGCCCAGCAGGCCGCACAGGCTGCCCAGGCCCAGCAGGCCGCGCAGCAGCAGGCCGCTGCCTCCGCTGCCGCCGCCGCTGCCGCAGCCCCCTCGGGCACCCCGCAGCAGATCGCCGCCGAGATCGTCCCGGCCGACCAGCTGGCCTCCTTCGACCAGATCATCTCCCACGAGAGCGGCTGGAACGTCAACGCGACCAACCCCTCCTCCGGTGCCTACGGCCTGCCCCAGGCCCTGCCCGGCAACAAGATGGCCTCCGAGGGCTCCGACTGGCAGACCGACGCGGCCACCCAGCTCAAGTGGGCGCTGAACTACATGGACACCACCTACGGCAGCCCGAACCAGGCCTGGGCGTTCTGGCAGGCCAACGGCTGGTACTAGAGCTCGCACACGGAGCCCGTGTCCCCCCTCTGGACAGATGGCGGAGTGCGCTGCCACGATCTTGACCACCTGTGAGACCAGTCGTCAGCAGGTGTCCGAGAGGTTCAGAGGGGGGCGTCCCGATGGCGGCGACCGACAAGGCTGCTCGAAACTGGCACCGCTTCTACGCCGCCGGGGTGCCGCACAAGCTGAGCATCCCCAACATCCCGGTGACGGGGCTGCTCGACGAGGCGGCCCAGCGCCACGGCCGCCGCACCGCCCTGGTCTTCTTCGGCCGCCGCACCAGCTACCGCGCCCTGCAGACGGCCGTGGACCGCTTCGCCGGGGGGCTCGGCGCCCTGGGCGTGCACCGGGGAGACCGGGTCGCCCTGGTCCTGCCCAACTGCCCCCAGTACGTCGTCGCCTTCTACGCGGTGCTGCGGCTGGGCGCGATCGTGGTGCCGACCAACCCCCTCTACACCGAGACCGAGCTGGCCCACCAGCTCAAGGACTCCGGCGCGGTCCTGGCCGTGGTCCACGACGGTGCCTTCCCCGCCCTGGACGCCGTCCGCTCGCAGACCGAGCTGCGCGACATCGTCACCACCTCCCTCGGCGACGCGCTCCCGCTGCGCTCGCGGCTGCTGCTGCGGCTCCCCACCGCGCGGGCCCGCGCGCTGCGCGCCAGGCTGTCGCCGGGGATACCCGAGGGCGCGCAGTCGGTGCCCTTCGCGAAGGTGGCGCGCGGGTCGAGAGCCGCCGCCCGGGGCGCGGGACCGGTCAGCCCCCGCACCGCCGTCGCGGTGCTGCAGTACACCGGCGGGACGACCGGCACCCCGAAGGGCGCGATGCTGACGCACCGCAACCTGGTCGCCAACGCCCACCAGGTGCGCGCCTGGTACCCGCAGCTGCGGCAGGGCAGGGAGACGCTGCTCGGGACGCTGCCGATGTTCCATGTGTACGGGATGACCATGTGCCTCACGGTGGCTTCGCTGTCGGGCGCGCGGACCGTGCTGCTGCCGACCTTCGAGATGGATCTCGTGGTCAAGGCGCTGCGCCGGTGGCACCCCACGCTGTTCCCGGGCGTCCCGCCGATGTACCAGGCGCTGATGGCGCAGGGGAAGGCCCGGCTGCGCGGGCTGCGCTCGGTGCGCTACTGCATCTCGGGCGCGATGCGGCTGGAGCCCGAGACCGTCGACGCCTTCCAGGAGCTGACCGGGGCGCATCTGGTCGAGGGCTACGGGCTGTCCGAGGCCTCGCCGGTGGTGCTGGCCAACCCGCTGAACGCCAATGCCCGCCCCGGCACGGTCGGCATCCCGCTGCCCGGCACCGAGGTGCGGGTGGTGGACGAGGAGGACCCCTCGCGGGAGCAGCCGCCCGGCGAGGCGGGGGAGCTGGTCGTGCGCGGCCCCCAGGTCTTCGCCGGGTACTGGCACGAGCGCGACGACAGCGCCCGGATGCTGCACGACGGCTGGCTGTTCACCGGCGACATCGCGGTGATGAGCCCGGACGGGTTCGTCACCGTGATCGACCGCAAGCGGGACGTGATCATCGCCAGTGGCTTCTCGGTGTTCCCCAGCGAGATCGAGGACGTGCTGCTGGCGCACCCCTCGGTCGCGGACGCGGCGGTGGTGGGCGTGCCCGACTCCTACCGGGGCGAGACGGTGAAGGCCTGCGTGATCGTCCGCGAGGGCTGCAGGCTCACCGAGCGCGCGTTGATCACCTACTGCGCCGAGCGGCTGACCGGGTACAAGGTGCCCAAGATCGTCGAGTTCCGGGTGGACCCGCTGCCCCGCAACATGCTCGGCAAGGTGCTGCGCCGGGTGCTGCGGGACGAGCACCGGGACTGACCGGTGTCACTCGGCGGGGGTGCGGGCCGCTTCGCGTAGCTTGATGGCCTCGTCCATGGTGGGGGACTCGTCCCACACGGCCTGGAAGGCCAGCCGCAGGGCCGCGGCCAGTGAGGGGTGGCGGATGGCGAGCGCGGTGTTGGCGCCGGCCCGCGCCACCGGGTCGGGCATGTCGAACAGGACGGTTGCTTCGTCCGCGATGATCAGCTTCAGTGGCAGCGTCTCGGCCACCCGCACCTCCTCGCCGACCTCGACGAAGCGCCGGACGCTCGCCAGGAACTCGGGGTCCTCCAGCATGTCCACCGTGTAGAGCGAGCGCACCGTCCCGCCGGCCGCGTGCAGTCTGGCCGAGGCCTCCATACCCGCGACATTGTCGGCGATGTCGGTCACGTAGGGCGGCCGGGAGAAGCTCAGCAGCTCGCGTTCGGCCTCGGCCTGGATCCTGACGAAGCGCTCACTGGTGTCCGCCGAGTCGCGCAGCACCTCGACGTAGTCCAGCGGGTCGGTGTGGGTGCGTCCGCTGTCCCAGGTCGGCAGCAGCTCCTCGGCGAGTTCGCCGGACAGCCGCTCCAGCCGGTCGAGTGAGCGACGCTGCTGCTCCATCAGCCGGTGCACCGCGGTCTCCGGGGCGACGGCCGAGTAGCCGGCCACCTTTCCCGGGTGCAGCATCGCGAGTTGACGCCTGGTCAGCCCTTCCAGGACGTCGTAGACCCGTTGCCGGGGGACCTGCGCTTCCCGGGCGACCTCCGCCGCCGTGAACACGTCACGCCGGATGAGTGCGAGATACACCCGCGCCTCGTAGTTGGTGAGGCCGAGTTCTTCCAAGTCCGCAGCGCGCCTGTCGTCCGTATGCATGAAGGAACCGTAGTGGCCGGGGTCCCCGCTTTGGCAATAGCTGTCCACAAGCTGGCCGGTAAGGGAATTCAGTGAGGCCGGAGGACTTCTCCGAGGTCGCAGCGGTTTGCACCACTCCCAGGGGTGTCACATGTGAATCTTTGGCATGTCCCTGATATCAAATCGTGATGCAAAAGACGCGCCCACCCCCGCGGTACGGGGGTGGGCGCGTCGGATGTTCGGGTCCTGTGTGTGCCGGTCAGCGGTGCTACGAACTGGCGCGGGCCATCCGGTCGAGGGCGTGGAGCAGCGCGGGGAGCTCCGGGCCGCGCCCGATCGGCAGCACCTCGCGCGGCATCTCGTCCAGCAGCAGCAGGGCTATGTCGTCGGTGCGGGCGGCCAGGCTCCAGCCGGGGCCGTCGGCCCGGACCAGGCGTGCGCCGTCGGCGGCCGGGGTGGAGCGCACGCGCCCGGCCGGCGGGGGCGTGCGGGTGTACTCGCGCGCCTCCGCGAGCACCCTGCTCACGCTCTCCGGCGGGGTGCCGCCGTTCTCCACGGGGTTGAAGGTCACCGATCCGGCGACCTGCTCCCGCCACTGGGTCCACTGCTTGGCGATCTCGTCCGCGCCGAGCCGGCGCTGGGCGGGGCCCCACTCGTCCGGGCGCGGCGGGCTCAGCAGGGCGTGGCCGCCCTCGGTGCCGGCCGGGTCGTGCGGCTCGGGGAGTCCGGGGGTGCTCACGGCGATGGGCAGCGGCCAGCCGGGGAAGGAGTCCACCACGGTCCGGTCCGGCGGGGTGAGGTCGTAGGGCATGCCGCAGTCCCAGGCGGCGATGGCGCAGCCGACCAGCGCGGCGTCGTCCGAGACGACGGTCCACCTCGCGCCCGCGGCGTCCTGGCCGAAGAGCAGCCCGTACCCGTCCGACCAGGGCTCCAGCTCCAGGGTGGCGCAGGCGGCGGGGTAGTCGTCCCCGAGAACGCTGGGAAACTGCCCCGGTGTCAGCAGCAGCGCGCTGAGTACGTAGAACGCGCCGTCCTCGACGTTGTTGCCACTCATCGGAAACCACCCACCCCTCTGTGAGCCGGTTCTCCGGGGTGCGCAGGGTGCTGGGCCCCCGGAGGTCGGCTCATCGTAGTGAGGGTGCGGCTGGATGTGCTAGAGGTGGACGAACGATCGCTCTCAGCCTGCGGTGATGGCCCTCAGGCTCTCCCTGAGGGAGCCCATGGTGGCCAGCACCGCCGTCGGCTCGTACCCGCAGTGCGCCATGCAGTTGTCGCAGCGGGGGTCCTTGCCGCGCCCGTAGGTGTCCCAGTCGGTGGTCTCCAGCAGCTCCTTGTAGGTCTCGGTGTAGCCGTCGGCCATCAGGTAGCAGGGCCGCTGCCAGCCCTTGAGCGAGTACGAGGGGATCGCCCACGGGGTGCACTCGAAATCGGTCTTGCCCTCCAGGAAGTCCAGGTAGAGCGCGGAGTGGTTCAGTCGCCAGCCCTTGCGGCGGCCGTCCGCGAAGGCCTTCTTGAACAGCTGCCGGGTCTGCTCCACGCCCAGGAAGCGGTCCTGGTCGGGGGCCTTCTCGTAGGCGTAGCCGGGCGAGATCTGCATCCGGTCGACCTTGAGGTCGTCGTTGAGGTACTGGAGCACCTCGATGACGTCCTGCGGGCTGTCGTTGTTGAAGAAGGTCGAGTTGGTGAAGACGGCGAAGCCGGCCGCCTTGGCCTGCTTGATCGCCTCGACCGCCTGGTCGAACACGCCGACCTTGCTGACCGACTCGTCGTGCCGCTCGCGCAGCCCGTCGATGTGGACCATCCAGGCGAAGTTTCGGTGCGGCTTGAACTTGTGGAGGTGCTTGGGCAGGAGCACGGCATTGGTGCAGAGCACGACGAACTTGCCCTTGGCCAGGAGCGCGCGGGTCATCTCGTCGATCTGCGGGTGCATCAACGGCTCGCCGCCTGCCAGCGACACCATCGGTGCCCCGGCCTCCTCCACGGCGTCGACGACCTGCTGGACCGGCATGCGCCGTTTCAGCATGCTCGCCGGCTCCTGGATCTTGCCGCAGCCGGCGCAGGCCAGATTGCAGGCGAAGAGGGGTTCGACCTCGACGATCAGCGGGAACTTGTCCCGACGCAGGAGCTTCTGCTTGAGGAGGTACGTGCCCATCTTGACGGTGAGATTAAGTGGGAGTCCCATGATCCATGTCTCCGTTCCCCCGGGTCCCGGGATCGAGGCCCTACCACTAACATACAGACTGTATGGAACAGGATGAAGGTATGTCAGTGCCCCGGATACGGCGGAGTCGGCGTGCGGAGCATGTCGCCGACACTCGTCGCGCGCTGGTGCGCGCCGCCCGGGAGCTCTTCGCCGAGCGTGGCTACGCCGCGACCGGGACCGAGGACATCGTCGCCGCCGCGGCGGTCACCCGCGGTGCGCTCTACCACCACTTCAAGGACAAGGCCGACCTGTTCCGGGCGGTGATGGCGGAGTGCGCCAGCGAGATGGCGGTGCGCCTGGTCGCCCAGGAGACCGCCCGCGCCGAGCGCGAGCAGGGGGATGCCTGGCAGCTGCTGCGCACCGGGTTCCAGTCCTTTCTCGACGCCTGCAACGACCGGGACTTCCAGCGGATCGTGCTGGTCGAGGGCCCGGCCGTGCTGGGGCACAGCGCCTGGGACGCGCTGGTGGAGGAGCACGGCTATGTGCTGCTCGCCGAGGCCCTCACCGAGGCCATCGCCGAGGGCAATGTCGAACCCCTGCCGCTGGCCCCGCTGACCAGGATGCTGGCGGCGCTGATCTCCGAGGCGAGCCTCTACATCGCCCGCGCCGAGGATCATGCCAAGGCCCGCGAGGAGGCCGGTCTGGTGCTGGAGCGACTGCTCGCCGGACTCGGAAGCCGCCCGGGCGTGTCGTTGGGCCGTGCGGGGGACGCCGGCTGACGGTCCGCCAGGTTTGCGGTCCGCTCGACCCTTCCCGTGCCGGGCCGCGTGCCCTACTCTCCTGATTGTGCCACTGATTACTGGCACAATGGATGATGTCGCACCCGCAGGAGGCGCCCGATGGGAAGCAGCGCAACGCCCGAACCCGAAGCCGTGCAGCATGTGCGGGTCGCGGTCGTCGGCTCCGGTTTCGGCGGGCTGGGCGCGGCCGTGCGGCTGCGCAAGGAGGGCATCCACGACTTCGTGGTGCTGGAGCGCGCGGGCTCCGTCGGCGGCACCTGGCGGGACAACAGCTACCCGGGCTGCGCCTGCGACGTGCCCTCCCACCTGTACTCCTTCTCCTTCGCGCCCAACCCGGAATGGCCGCGCACCTTCTCCGGGCAGCCGGAGATCCGCGCCTACCTGGAGCGCCTCGCCGACCGCTTCGAGCTACGGCCCCACCTGCGCTTCCACCACGAACTCCGCAGCGCCCGCTGGGACGCCGACGCGGCCCGCTGGGAGCTGGACACCACGCAGGGCCGCTGGACCGCCGACGTGGTCGTGGCCGCCTGCGGGCCGCTCTCCGACCCGTCCGTGCCCGATGTGCCGGGCCTCGACGGGTTCCCCGGCAAGGTCTTCCACTCGGCCCGCTGGGACCACGACTACGACCTGGCCGGCAAGCGGGTCGCGGTCATCGGCACCGGCGCCTCCGCCATCCAGATCGTCCCGATGATCCAGCCGAAGGTGGACCGGCTGGTGCTGTTCCAGCGCACCCCGCCGTGGGTGATGCCGCGCATGGACCGCGACATCACCGCCGCCGAGCGCGCGCTCTACCGCCGGGTCCCCGCCGCGCAGCGCGCCCTGCGCGCCGCGCTGTGGGGCATCCGGGAGTACCAGGTCGGCGCCTTCGTGAAGCGCCCCGCGCTGCTCAGGGCCGCCGAGCTGCTGGCCAGGAAGAACCTGGAGAAGAGCATCAAGGACCCGGCGCTGCGTGCCGCGCTCACGCCGGACTACCGCTTCGGCTGCAAGCGGGTGCTGCTCTCCAACACCTACTACCCGGCGCTGGCGCAGCCCAACGCGGACGTCGTCGCCTCCGGGCTCAAGGAGGTGCGCGGCAGCACCCTGGTCGCCGCCGACGGCACCGAGCACGAGGTCGACGCGATCGTCTTCAGCACCGGCTTCCACGTCACCGACATGCCGGTCGGCTCGCGGATCACCGGCGCCGCGGGCCGCACCCTCGCCGAGGAGTGGCAGGACGGCATGGCGGCGCTGCGCGGCACCACCGTCAGCGGTTTCCCCAACCTGCTGTTCGCCATCGGGCCCAACACCGGGCTCGGCAACAGCTCGATGGTGCTGATGATCGAGTCGCAGCTCAACTACCTCGCCGACTACCTGCACCGGCTGGACACGCTCGGCCTGCGCGCACTGGACGCCACCGCGAGCGCCCAGCGCCGCTGGAACGACGAGGTGCAGCGGAGGATGACCCGCACGGTGTGGAACACCGGAGGCTGCCGCAGCTGGTACCTGGACGCCAACGGGCGCAACACCGTGCTGTGGCCCGGTACCACCGCCCACTTCCGCCGGGAGACCCGCGCCGTCGACCTGTCCGAGTACGACCTGATCCGCACCTCGGAGCCCGCCCCGGCCGCCGAGCCCGCCCGCGCCTGAAAGGACTCACTCACATGAGCAGGAACCCCCTCACCGGTCAGGTGGCGGTCGTCACCGGCGCGGCGCGCGGCGTCGGCGCGGAGCTCGCCCGCACCCTGGCCGCGCGCGGGGCCAGGGTCGCCCTGGTCGGCCTGGAACCGAAGGAACTGGAGGCCAGTGCCGCCGCCTGCGGCGAGCAGGCCGGCTGGTGGGAGGCGGACGTCACCGACCTGGCAGCGATGCAGCGGGTCGCCGCCGAGGTCACCGAGCGCTTCGGCCGGGTCGACATCGTGGTGGCCAACGCCGGGATCGCCATCGGCGGCAGCTTCCTCGACTCCGATCCCGCCGCCTTCAGCCGCGTCATCGAGGTCAACCTGCTGGGCAGCACCACCACGGCCCGCGCCTTTCTGCCCGCGCTGATCTCCTCGCGCGGCTACCTGCTGCAGATCGCCTCCCTGGCCGCGATGACCCCCGCGCCGCTGATGACCGCCTACTGCGCGAGCAAGTCCGGCGTCGAGGCGTTCGCGCACGCGCTGCGCGGCGAGGTGGCCAACCAGGGCGTGCGGGTCGGCGTCGGCTACCTCAGCTGGACCGACACCGACATGGTGCGCGGCGCGGACGAGGACGAGCTGATGCGCGAGATGCGCGCCCACCTCCCCTGGCCCACCAACCGCACCTACCCGCTGTCCCCGGCCGTCGCCCGGATCGCCGACGGGATCGCCCGCCGCTCGGTCCACGTCTACGCCCAGGGCTGGCTGCGCGGCTACCAGCTGGTCCGGGGCCAGATCCCGATGGTCCTCGGCCGCATCGCCCCGATGCAGCTGCGAGGCCTGGAACCCCGCCTGCGCGAGACCGCCGCGGCCCGCCGCGGACTGGTGGGCCGCGGCGGGGCGGCAGACGAGGCCGCCCGCTCCTCCCGGCAGGTGAGCAGCTGACTCCTCAGTCGGAGAGGTCGAGCGCCAGACGAAGGGCCTGGCCGACACGTTCCATCTGCTCGGCGGGGACGATCCCGAGAAGTTTGCCGCCGGCGATGCGCTCCATCCGGTAGCTGAGTACGTCCACCGCGATGACCGTCCCGTCGATCGGCTGGGAGATCGGGACGGTCAGCAGCGTGTCCGGAGCGGTTCCTGAGGTGTCCACCAGGACGCACACCGCACCGTGCCGGTAGAGAGCGAGCGCCCCGTCCGACTCGATCACCAGGAGTGCACGGGGGCGGCCCGACGGCGAGGTGACCTCCCAGAGCTGCCCGCGCCTGAGCGGGGCCGTCACCGCTCGTCCTCCTCGGCCATGTCGAACACGTCGTCCAGGGCGTCCCCGGTGGACTGCCTCCAGGCCGCGAGCTGCTCGGCCGCGTCACGAACCGCCTGGGCTCTTATGGCCCGCGCTGTGTAGGCAGACAGATTCCCCGCCGAGGCCTCCCGAGCGGCCTGCAGGAGCTCAGCGGGCAGGCTCACCGTCACCTTCTCGTATGTGCTCATACCGACGATCGTACTCTCGGTATGACCGAAGCTGGTATCCCTCCGGTGCTCCGGCAGCTGAAACGCCGTGGAGCCGACGACCCTGGAATGGGACGCTGGGCGCCATGAGCCTGCGGCGGCGGAGCTCGCCGGGGCGTCGGTGGGGCAGCGCAGCTGGGTCCTCCTCGAGCGCGGGATCTGATCCCGATGTTCAGTCGCTCAGGGCTTCCTGGAGGGCTTCCAGGGCCTCTACCAGGAAGCCCGTGTCGCGCAGCAGCAGCCGGGTGGCCTCGGCGGAGGGGTCGTCGGAGGTCTCGGCGGGTTCCGGCAGGTGGGCGACCCACTCCTCGTAGGAGGCGCGGACCGCGCCGAGGTCGGGGGGCTCCTCGGCGCGGACGGCCCCGGCCGCGCGGGCGGTCTCGGTGCGCAGGACCTCGGCGAAGCGGGCCGCGCCCGGTGAGGGGGCCGCGTCGGGGGCTGGGAGGTGCGCCTCCATCAGCAGCGTGGTGCGGCCCATGGCCGCCAGCGCGGACCGTGCGCCGGAGAGCTGGGAGGGGCGCAGCCCCCGGTGCCGCACCGGCTCGGCAGCCGCCTGCTCGCTGGCCGTCAACAGCTCGGTGCGGGCCCGGCGCGCGGCCAGGAGTGCCACGCGGACCTCGCGGTTGCGGTGGGCCGAGGGGTCGCCGAAGGCCGAGACCGCCGCGGCCGCGTAGGCGCCGCCGGCCTCGATGTAGCCGGCGAGGCGGTCCGGCAGCCGCACGGTCTGCCAGGTCGGGAAGAGGGCGTAGGCGGCGAGCGCGAGCGCGCCGCCGAGGAGGGTCTCGCCGATCCGCTCCCGGGCCGTGGCGGTGAGCGGTGCACCGTCCATGGCCAGCAGGAACACCACGTATCCGGCCACGAAGGCCGACATCGCGGCATAGCCGGTGCGGATCGTCAGGTAGGCGAGGCCGATGCAGACCACCGCGAGTCCGGCGGAGATCCACTGGTCGGGCGCGGCCAGAAGGATCACCGCGCTGGCGACCCCGACGCCCAGCACGGTGCCCAGGATCCGGGCCACGCCGCGGGCGTAGGTCTGGGAGAAGTCGGGCCGCATCACCATCACCGCGGTCAGCGGCGCCCAGTAGCCGTGGCTGAACGGAAGCAGCAGGCCGATGGTCTCACCGAGGGCCGCGACCGCGCTGAGCCGGACGGCGTGGCGAAGCACCGGCGAGGACCAGTCCCAGTGCTGCCGCACGGTGGTCGCCGCGATCGGTCCCAGGGCGATGACCGTGGGCCGGTGCAGGTGCGCCGGTTCGCCGGAGGAGGGGACGGCGACCTCCTCGGCCGCGGTCTCCAGGGTGTCGACGGTGTCGGAGAGCAGTCCGATGAGGCGCAGGGCCGCGCGGCGTCCCGGGCCGCTGAGGGCGGGACCGCTCTCCGGCACGGCGAAGCAGCGGTAGGTACGCTCGGGCACGTCGACCGGCGCTCCGGTGCGGATGGAGCGGGCGATCGCGTCCAGCAGGTCGGCCGAGGCCGCCAGCAGCTCCCTGGCCCGCTCCCGCTCCGGGCCGGTCCCGGCGGCGCCGACCCGGGGGTCGGCCAGGGCGGCGAGGACCGGGCGGACCCGCTCCAGCGGTTCGCGCATGCCGCCGAGCTCGGGCGGGCGGCGGCGCGCCTGGTGGGGTGTGAGGGCGGCGGCGCTGCGGGCCGCCATCAGCGGATCGGGGTCCAGGCCGGCGAAGGGGTCCACCCGCAGCCGCCGGGCGTAGTCGGCCAGGGAGGCGTAGGCGTCGGCGAGGGCGTCGCGCTGCGCGCCCCAGCGCCTGACCGGCCAGAGCACCATCAGCAGTGCCTGGACGACGCCGCCGAGTGCGATCAGCGCGGCGTGGTGGACCGCGCCCCAGACGCTCGCGGGCAGGGTGACCACGACCAGCATCACCGCCACCGTGGTGCCGGCCACCACTCCGCTGACCTGGCTCAGCCCCCAGGCGAGCCCGGCGCCGAACGCCCACACCGCCAGCACCAGCACGAACAGCGGCGGCCAGGGCGAGGCGAGGTAGCCCAGGAAGGTGCTGATGGACAGGGCCGCGGCCGCGCCGAGCGCGAGCACCGGCCGGGGCCGGTAGCTGCGCTGCAGCGAGGCCGTGCCCGCGATGAACGCGCCCATGGCGGCCGAGGTCGCCAGCTCCGGGGTGCTGACCAGCAGGGTGCCGAACACGACCACCGCGACGGCCAGTCCGGCGCGCAGCGCGGGCAGCGGATCGCTGACGGTCCGTTCCAGCCGGATGCCGGAGCGGGCGGTGTGCTTGAGGGCCGTGAGCCAGGGCATGGGGTCGAGGTTAGGCGGTCAGCCGTGGGTGCGGAGGACACGGCGCTCCCAGTGGCGCCGGAACAGGACGGTGTCTCCCTCCTGGGCGATGACCTGGTTGTCCGTCAGGAAATGGGTGGCGTCGGCGGTGATCTCGGAGTGGGTGGTGATCCGCACGTCCCAGTCGAGATCGGCGCGGCGCAGCCCGACCATCCAGGTGGAGCGGGTGCGGGCGCTGAGCGGGTCGTCGCTGCGGACGGTGTAGGTCTCCAGGGCGTCCTCGCTGAACTCCAGGCCGTCGGGGTAGGTGCGGGAGCCGCCGTAGCGGGGGTCGACGTCCAGGGTCCACTCGCGCAGTGCCACGTCGTGGCGGACGACGCGCTCGGGGCCGAGGGTCTCGGGGTCGGCGAAGACCACGCCGAGCGGCGGGGACTGCTCGGGCGGCTCGAAGGCGATCGGCGGTCGGCCCGCGTCCGCGTGCGGGTCGCGCACGGGCAGCAGCAGGGCGCTTCCGGCCGGGTCGACGGTGAAGCCGGACTCCGAGCCCGGTTGCGGCCAGACCCAGGGCCAGTACGCGGAGGAGACCGCGAGCCGAAGCCGGTGTCCGGGCGGGAAGGCGTGGGCGATGCCGACCAGGGCGAACTCGACGTCCTCGGTGGCGCCGGGGGGCCAGGGGACGGTGCGGTCCCGGCCCTGGCGGCTCATCAGGTTGAGGACGCCCCGGGTGACCAGGGTCGACGATCCGTCGGGGGCCACGTCGCAGAGCCTGGCGACCACCTGGCCGCGGGCGGTGGGGCAGGTGAGGCGCAGCTGTACCCGGGGGTTGCCGAGGATCTCGATCCGCCGGCCCAGCGGCGCGGAGTCGAAGCAGACCGAGCGGCCGTCCTCCTCGCGCTGGTCGGGGGGCAGGTCGGTGGCGTTGCCGAAGGGGAAGAAGCGGCCGGCGTCGACCCCGGTGTGCTGCGGGGAGACGACCTGGACCGGCCCGGAGACGGGGGCGCGCAGGGTTCCGTCGAAGCGGTAGGTGGCCGTGCCGACCGCGGGGGAGGGCCAGGTGTCGTCGCCGACCCAGCGCCCGGGGCGCTCGGCGTAGTGGGTGGCGGGGGGCACGGACTCGTTCATCCAGGTGCGGAGTCTCGGTTCGTCGAGGATTCCGGTGTCCTTGTCCTTGAGCCAGTGGTCCCACCAGCGCAGGGTCTCCTGCAGGAAGCCGATGGCGGGTCCCGGCGGCAGGCCGCGGTCGGGGTACTGGTGGGACCAGGGGCCGATCAGTCCGCGCATGGGCGCGTCCAGGTGTTCGGCGAGCCTGAGCACGGTGTCGCGGTAGGGGTCGGCCCAGCCGCCGACCGCGAGCACCGCCGCCTTGATCGCGGAGTAGTCCTCGCAGACGCTGCCGTGCCGCCAGTAGTCGTCGCGGGCCTGGTGGTCGAGCCAGGTGTGGATCAGCGGGTCCAGGTGCTCCAGCCGGTCGAGCCACAGCCTGCGCCAGTCCTCGCCGACGAACGCCGGGTCGGGCGGGCGGGAGGCGAAGGCCAGCATGGTCGCCGACCAGGCGTGCATGTCGACGGCCAGCACCGAGCCGCCGAGGTAGTGCACATCGTTGTCGTAGCGGTCGTCGGTGGAGCAGACGGTGACGATCGCCTTGAGCGGTTCGGGTGCCAGGGCGGCGATCTGCAGGCTGTTGAAGCCGCCCCAGGAGATGCCGAACATGCCGACCCTGCCGCTGCACCACGGCTGTCCGGCGAGCCATTCGATCACGGCCACGCCGTCGGCGAGCTCGGTCGCGTCGTACTCGTCGCCGGGCAGGCCCTGCGAGTTGCCGTGGCCGCGGATGTCGACGCGGACCGAGGCGTAGCCGTGGCCGGCGTACCAGGGGTGCCGCTGGGCGTCGCGCGGGGCGGTCCAGTCGCTGAGCCGGTAGGGCAGGTACTCCAGCAGCGCGGGCACGGGTTCGTCGGTGACGGGCCGCCAGATCCGCGCATACAGCGCGGTGCCGTCGGCCAGCGGAATGGTGACGTCCTCGCGGGTCGTGCGGTGGGGGAAGTCCTCGCGGTAGTGCATGGCGGCGCGGCCTCTCGGAGGGAGTCTGGGGAGGTCAGTGGACGGGGGCCATGGTGCGGCGCAGCCACGGCCCGGCGGCGATCACCGCGAGGCCGACCAGGACGACGAACGCGCCGTTCAGGCCGAAGTAGAGCGGGTCGGACAGCTCCCCGTAGAGCTTCACCACCTGTGCCTGGATCCCGTTGGCGAGGGCGAGGGAGAGGAACCACAGGGCCATGGCCTGGCTGGCGAAGGCGACCGGGGCAATCTTGGTGGTCACGGACATGCCGGTGGTCTCCAGCAGGATGTCGCCGAGGCCGAGGACGATGTAGCTGATGATCAGCCACCATCCGGACATGACCCAGTCCCCGGTGCGGTTCGTCGTCGCCGGAACCATGATCAGGAAGGACAGGCCGCCGAGGATCACCCCGTAGGCGATCTTGTTGGAGGCGTGCGGCTGCCGGTGTCCGAGCCGCACCCAGGTGGCGGCCACGGCCGGGGCCAGCGCCACCTCGGCCACGCCCAGCACCGACCCGTACCAGGAGGAGGGGAAGTGCCAGCCGAAGAACGCCGTGTTCGCGTGGTTCAGGGCCAACAGGTTCATCGTCGAGTACGACTGGAACAGCACCAGGTTGAAGGCGACGGAGGCGCCGAAGAGCACCAGGTACGGACGCAGCCGGCCGCGTTCGTCGGTGGTGACCTGGGGGCTGCGGAAGAGGAAGGCGAAGTAGGCGACGGGCGCCAGCACCGAGACCGCGGAGACGATGTCGACGGTGAGCGCCATGGTCAGCACCCCGGCCAGGGCGAGGACGCCGAAGAGCACCACCACGGCGGCTGCCCCGGCCGCGATCAGGCGCAGCGAGCGGCGCATGGCCTCGGCCGACGGCGCCGCCTCGGCCCCGTCCTGACGGCCGGCCAGGTGGCGGCGGCCCAGCACGTACTGGACGATGCCGAAGGTCATGCCGATGGCGGCGGCGGAGAAGCCCCAGTGGTAGCCGATCTTCTGGCCGAGCCAGCCGGCCACCAGCGGCCCCAGGAAAGCCCCGATGTTGATGCCCATGTAGTAGAGCGCGAATCCGGCGTCCCGGCGCTCGTCCTCGGTGGCGTAGAGCTTGCCGACCAGGGTGGAGACATTGGGCTTGAGCAGGCCGGTGCCGATGATGATCAGCCCGAGGCCGACCCAGGTCATGGAGGTGGTCGGGACGGCCATGGCGTAGTGGCCGAAGGCGATGCAGACGCCGCCGTAGAGCACCGACCGGTACGCCCCGAGGATGCGGTCGGCGAGCCAGCCGCCGCCCACGGACACCAGGTAGATCATGGTGCTGTAGGCGGCGTAGACGGAGGAGGCGGTCCCGTCGGACATCCCCATGCCGCCGTCGGCCACGGACTCGGTGAAGTAGAGCGTGAGGATGGCGGTCATGCCGAGGTAGGAGAAGCGCTCCCACATCTCGGTGCCGAAGAGGGTGAGCAGTCCGCGCGGGTGTCCGAAGAAGGAGTGGTCCCCGGCCGGGTCCTCGGCTGTTCGAGTGGCCTCGCTCGCGCTCAAGGGGGCAGCCTCCGTTCGCGGAGGCCGCAGGCCCCGGGCGACCGGGGCCTGCCTACCGCCACATATCCGACATATGACTCATGTGGATATTAGGCAGGGTTCAGCGCGGGCGCTCGTTCCAGGAGGCGAGGGCGGGGATCCCGTGCTCGGAGCTGAGGCGGCTCATGGTGCTCGTCGCCAGCATGAACATCGCCCCGGCGGCCGGCGCCAGGCCCAGGTAGCGGGCGGTGAGGACGCGCAGCACATGCGCGTGGGCGATCAGGACCACGTCGCGCCCGGTGGCGTCCAGGGTCTCGCGCACCTCGGCCAGCACGCGGTCGGCGCGGGCGCCGACCTGCTCGGGGGTCTCGCCCGGATGTCCTTCGGGCCCGGGGGCGACGCCGTCGCTCCACAGGTTCCAGTCGGGGCGGGTGCGGTGGATGTCGGCGGTGGTGATCCCCTCGTAGCCGCCGTAGTCCCACTCGTGCAGATCGGGTTCGATCCGGACCTGCTCCAGGCCGACCAGCTTGGCGGTGTCGCGGGCCCGCGCCATCGGGCTGCACAGGGTCAGGGCTATGTCGCGCTCGGCCAGCAGTGGTGCCAGCGCCAGCGCCTGCTGCTCCCCCGCGGCGGTCAGCGGCAGGTCGGTCCAGCTGGTGTGACGCCCGTCGCGGCTCCACTCGGTCTGGCCGTGGCGGACCAGTATGACGTCGCCCATCGGTGGTGATCTCCCCTGTAGTTCTGACGGCGGACGGGCCCATCCTCACATGCGCGGTGGATGCCCTGCTGTGCGGGCGTTGACAGGCCCGGGCAGGGGAGGCAGACTCGGCGATGAAAATGAAGAAAAGTTCACTGGGCGAACAGAGGCTCTGCGCATGGACAAAGTAGTGGTGACGGCCGCACAGGCCGTCGCGGACATCGGGGAGGGGGCCTCCCTCGCGGTCGGCGGGTTCGGGCTCAGCGGCGTCCCCGACGTACTGATCCAGGCGCTGCTGGAGGCCGGCCCTGGTGGGCTCCGGGTGGTCTCCAACAACTGCGGAGTGGACGGCGGCGGCCTCGGCCTGCTGCTCGCCGCGGGCCGCATCGCCCGGGTGACCGGCAGCTATGTCGGTGAGAACCGGGAGTTCGCCCGGCAGTACCTCTCCGGGGAGCTGGAGCTGGAGCTCACCCCGCAGGGCACCCTCGCCGAGCGCCTGCGCGCGGGCGGGGCCGGCATCCCCGCGTTCTTCACCCCGGCCGGGGTCGGCACCCAGGTCGCCGAGGGCGGGCTGCCCTGGCGCCACGCGCCCGACGGCAGCGTCGCCCTGGCCTCGCCGCCCAAGGAGGTGCGCAGCTACGACGGGCGCGACTACGTCCTGGAGCGCGCGATCACCACCGACTTCGCGCTGGTCCGCGCGGCCGTCGGCGACCGGCACGGCAACCTGGTCTTCCACCGCTCGGCCCGCAACTTCAACCCGCTCTCGGCCATGGCCGGGCGGATCACCGTCGCCGAGGTCGAGCGGCTGGTCGAACCCGGGGAGCTCGACCCGGACGCGGTGCACCTACCGGGTGTGTTCGTCCAGCGCGTCGTGGAACTGACGCCGGAGCAGGCCGCCGACAAGCACATCGAGAAGCGCACGGTCCGGACCGGACGCACGGACCGTCAGGAGGCGGTGAACTGATGGCCTGGAACCGGGAGCAGATGGCGGCCCGCGCCGCCCTGGAGCTGAGCGACGGCTCCTATGTGAACCTCGGCATAGGACTGCCGACCCTCGTGCCGGGCTTCCTGCCCGAGGGCGTGGACGTGGTGCTGCAGTCCGAGAACGGGCTGCTCGGGGTCGGACCCTACCCGTACGAGCACGAGGTGGACCCGGACCTGGTCAACGCCGGAAAGGAGACGGTGACGGTGCTGCCTGGCGCGTCGTTCTTCGACTCGGCGCTGTCCTTCGGCATGATCAGGGGCGGTCACATCGACGCCGCGGTGCTGGGCGCGATGCAGGTCTCCGCCACCGGTGACCTCGCCAACTGGATGATTCCGGGAAAGCTGGTCAAGGGAATGGGCGGCGCGATGGACCTGGTCCACGGTGCGCGGCGGGTCATCGTGCTGATGGAGCACAACGCCAGGGACGGCAGCCCGAAGATCCTGCGCGCGTGCACGCTGCCGCTCACCGGCCGGGCCTGCGTCCACCGGATCATCACCGACCTCGGCGTCCTGGACGTGACCGGGGACGGCCTGGTGCTGGTCGAGACGGCGCCGGGCGTGGACGCGGAGACGGTGCTCGCCCGGACCGACGCCCCCGTGCGCGTGGGGGCGGGCGCATGAGCGCGCAGCCGACCCAGGCCGACATCGACCGGGAGATCGAGCGGTACCGGGCGGAGGCCGTGCCGGGGCAGGAGCAGCCGCCGCGCGACTACCCGCCCTACCGCAGCAGCCTGCTGCGCCATCCGAAGCAGCCGTCGGTGGTCCTGACCGACCCGGAGGCGGTCGAGCTCTCGGGCCCGGTCTTCGGGGTCACCGACGTCACCGAACTGGACTCCGACCTGACACGGCAGCACCGGGGCGAACCGCTGGGCGAGCGGATCACCGTCAGCGGCCGGATCCTGGACCGGTCCGGACGCCCGGTGCGCGGCCAGCTGGTGGAGATCTGGCAGGCCAACGCCTCCGGCCGCTACGCCCATCTGCGCGACCAGCACCCGGCCCCGCTCGACCCCAACTTCACCGGCTCGGGACGCTGCCTGACTGATGATCAGGGCGGCTACCGGTTCACCACGATCAAGCCGGGCCCCTACCCCTGGCGCAACCACCACAACGCCTGGCGCCCGGCGCACATCCACTTCTCGCTGTTCGGCACGGCCTTCACCCAGCGGCTGATCACGCAGATGTACTTCCCCGGCGATCCGCTGTTCCGGCACGACCCCATACTGCAGTCCGTCACCGACGAGCAGGCCCGCGCCCGGCTCGTCGCCGACTACGACCACGGGCTCGCCGAGCCCGAGTTCTCGCTCGGCTACCACTGGGACATCGTGCTGGACGGACCCACCGCGACCTGGACCGAGGACGGCGACCAGTGACCCCACCCCCGCTGCCGCCCACCCCGGCGCAGACCATCGGCCCCTTCTACGGCTATGCGCTGCCCTTCCCCGGCGGAGGCGACCCGGCCCCGGCCGGGCACCCGGACGCCGTCACCGTCCACGGCCGCGTGTACGACGGGGAGGGGCAGCCGATCCCGGACGCGATGCTGGAGTACTGGCAGGCCGCCCCCGACGGCTCCCGCGCGGGAGCACCCGGATCGATGCGCCGCGACCCCACCACCGGCGCCGTCCTCGGCCGCCACGGCGTCGACTTCACCGGCTTCGGCCGGGTCGCCACCGACGCGGACGGGCACTGGGCCCTGCGCACCCTGCCGCCTCCGGCCGACGCCCCCTACCTGGCGGTGTGCCTGTTCGCGCGCGGCCTGCTGCGCGCGCTGTTCACCCGGATCTACCTGACCGACCCCGGTGCGGGAGGGGACGCCCTGCTCGACGGCCTGCCGCCGGCCCGCCGCGCCACGCTGCTGGCCGTCGCCGAGCGGGAGCGGGTCCACGGCTTCGACATCCGGTTGCAGGGCCGGGAGGAGACGGTGTTCCTTGAATTCCGCTGACGACGTCGGGCTGCTCTCCCCGGTGCGGGTCGGCAGCCCGGCCGAGGCGGCGACCGGCGACCTCGCCTTTCTGCAGGCGATGCTGGACGCCGAGGCCGCACTCGCCAGGGCCAAGGCCGCAGTCGGGCTCGTGTCGGCCGAGGCCGCCGCTGCGGTGACGGCCGCGGCCCGCGCCGACCGCTTCGACGTGCGGGACCTCGCCCTGCGTGCCCGCGCGGGCGGCAACCCGGTCATCCCGCTGGTCGCGGACCTCGCCGCCGCGGTGGACGCCGCCGCCAGGCCCGCCGTCCACCGGGGCGCCACCAGCCAGGACATCCTCGACACCGCGTCGATGCTGGTCGCCCGGCGGGCCCTGCGGCACATCCTGGACGACCTGGACCGCACCGCCGAGACGCTGGGAGGCCTCGCCGCCGAGCACCGCGACACGCCCATGGCGGGACGCACCCTCACCCAGCACGCCGTCCCCACCACCTTCGGCCTGAAGGCGGCCGGTTGGCGCAGCCTGGTCCTGGACGCACGCGACCGCCTCGCCGGTGTGGGCGGCGCGCTGCCCGCGCAACTCGGCGGAGCGGCAGGGACCCTGGCGGCATTCCACGCTCTCTACCTCGCTGTGGATGCACCGGACCGGGATCCGGGTACGGAGCTGCTCAGCGCCTTCGCGGCCCAGACCGGCCTCGCGGAACCCGCCCTGCCGTGGCATGTGCTGCGCACCCCGGTCGTGGAGCTGGGCTCCGCCCTGGCGCTGGCGGCAGGGGCGCTGGGCAAGATCGCCGCCGATGTGCTGCTGCTGGCGCGCAGCGAGATCGGCGAGCTGGCCGAGGGCACCGGCGGTGGATCGTCCGCCATGCCGCACAAGGCCAACCCGGTCCGGGCCACGCTCATCGCCGCCACCGCGCGCCAACTCCCGGCACTGGCCTGTGTGCTGTTCGGCTCGATGGCCGCCGAGGACGAACGTCCCGCAGGGGCCTGGCACGCCGAGTGGCAGACCCTGCGCGAGGCCCTGCGCCTGGTCGGCGGATCGGCCCGGGAGGCCGCCGAACTCGTCGGCGGACTGCGGGTGTTCCCGGACCGGATGCGGGCCGACCTGGATCTGACGGGCGGTCTGATCGTGTCCGAACGGCTCTCCATCGCCCTGGGGACGCGGGAGCCGGTCGAGCGGGCCGCGAGGCTCGCCGTGGAGCAGGGCGTCCCGCTGCGCGAGACCCTGGCCGGGCACCACGTGGACGAACTGCTCGACCCCGCCGCCTACCTGGGCTCCGCCCAGGCCCTCACCGACCGGGCACTACGGCGCACAGCCGCCGCGCCGGCACCACAGGAGGCCATGCCATGACCCTGCACCACCAGGTCGACGGACCCGACTCCGGCCCGCCGCTGATCCTCGGGCCCTCGCTCGGCACCTCGCTCGCGCTGTGGGACGCGCAGGCGCCCGCCCTCGCCCGCACCCACCGGGTGATCCGCTGGGACCTGCCGGGCCACGGCGGGACCCCGACCGCGGCCCTCCCACCGGGACACCCGGCGACCGTCGCCGACCTGGCCCGCCTGGTGCTCTCGCTCGCGGACGAGTTGGGCGCGCAGCGGTTCTCCTACGCCGGGGTGTCGCTCGGCGGGGCCGTCGGCGCCTGGCTGGCCGTGCACCACCCCGAGCGGGTCGCCTCGCTGGCCCTGGTCTGCTCCTCGGCCCGTTTCGGCGAGCCCGGGGCCTGGCGGGACCGTGCGGCGCTGGTCAGGGCCGAGGGCACCGGGGTCCTGGCGAAGGCCCAGCCGGGCCGCTGGTTCGTGGACACGGAGCTCCCCGTGGTCGCCCGCATGGTCGAGGACCTGCGGGCGGCGGACGACGCGGGCTACGCCGCCTGCTGCGACGCCCTCGCCGAGTTCGACCTGAGGGCCGAACTGTCCAGGATCACCGCGCCCACCCTGGTCGTCGCCGGGCGCGAGGACCCGGCCACCCCGGTCGCCCACGCCCGCGAACTCGCTGACGGGATCCCCGGCGCGAGCCTGCTGGAACTCGCGGCCGCCGCCCATCTCGCCCCTGCCGAGCAGCCGCAGGCCGTCCTCGCCGCGCTGCAGCAGCACCTCCGGGCGAACGACGGGATGGCCGTGCGCCGCGAGGTCCTCGGCGACGCCCATGTTGACCGGGCCGTGGCCGGCACCACCGAATTCACCGCCGACTTCCAGGATTTCATCACCCGCTACGCCTGGGGCGGGATCTGGACCAGACCCGGCCTGGACCGCCGCACCCGCAGCTGCATCACGCTCACCGCCCTGGTCGCCCACGGCCACCACGACGAACTCGCCCTGCATGTGCGGGCCGCCCTCACCAACGGCCTGAGCCGCGACGAGATCAAGGAGGTGCTGCTGCAGACCGCCGTCTACTGCGGCGTCCCGGCCGCCAACTCCGCCTTCGCCGTGGCCCAGCGGGTCCTCGCCGAACTCGACAACACCTGAGGGAACGTCACCATGCATACCACCGTGGGCATAGTCGGCACGGGCCCGGCCGGGCTGCTGCTGTCGCACCTGCTGCACCGCCAGGGCATCGACAACATCGTGCTGGAATCCCGCAGCCGTGACCACGTCGAGCACCGGCAGCGCGCCGGGATACTCGAGCAGGGCACCGTGGACATCCTCCGGGCCAGCGGGGCGTCCGAGCGGATGGACCGTCAGGGTCTGCCGCACCGGGGCATCGAACTGCGCTTCGACCGCACCTCCGCCCGCATCGACTTCCCCTCGCTGACCGGTGGACGGGAGGTGATGGTGTATGCGCAGACCGAAGTGGTCAAGGACCTGATAGCGATACGCGAGTCAGCCGGTGGCACCGTCCTGTTCGAGGCCGAGGTCACCGCGCTGACCGGCACCGACACCGCCGAACCCCGGATCCACCACCGCCACCGGGGCGTCGACCAGGTGCTGGACTGCGACCTCGTGGTGGCCTGCGACGGCTTCCACGGCATCGGCCGCCGCTCCATGCCGCCCGGACTCCTCCGCACCACCGAGCGGACCTACCCCTTCGCCTGGCTGGGCATCCTCGCCGATGTCCCGCCGTCCTGCGAGGAGTTGATCTATGCCCACCACGAGCGCGGATTCGCCCTGCACAGCATGCGCTCACCCCAGGTCAGCAGGCTGTATCTGCAGGTCGACCCGGACGACAGCCTCGACAACTGGTCCGACGAGCGGATCTGGGACGAGCTCGACGCCCGCTTCTCCACCGACGGTGACTGGACCCTCGCCCGCGGGCCGATCACCGAGAAGAGCATCACCCCGATGCGCAGCTTCGTCGCCGAGCCCATGAGCCACGGCAGACTGTTCCTCGCCGGGGACGCCGCCCATATCGTCCCGCCCACCGGCGCCAAGGGCCTCAACCTCGCCGTCGCCGACGTCACCCTGCTCGCCAGAGCCCTGACCGCATGGCAGGCGGACGGCGACGAGTCGCTGCTCACCGGCTACTCGCAGGAGGCGCTGCGGCGGGTGTGGCGTGCCGAGCACTTCTCGTACACCATGACCACGCTGCTGCACAGCGACCCGCACGAGGACGAGTTCGACCGCCGACTGCGGCTGGCGCACCTGCGCTACATCGCCTCCTCGCCGGCGGCCGCGGCCTCGCTCGCCGAGAACTATGTGGGACTGCCACTGGACACCACCCTTGCGTGACGATCACCCCGTGCGGTAGCCAAGGACGCGACACCGCACGACGGGAGCAGCAGAGATGGACACGACGTACGACGAGGCCCTCGCCGTCGACGCCTGGATGCGCGCGGCCAGGACCTACCTGCCCCCGGCCCCGGGCCGGGTGCTGGACCTCGGCGGCCGTGGCGGCAGGTTCAGCGCCGCGCTGGCGCGCACCTGCGGCGCCACCGTCGTCGCCTGCGAACCGGCCGAGGTGCTGCGCGGCCCCCGTCGGTCGGGGCCGCAGCCGGAGGTGGTCGTGGCGCGAGGGGAGGCGACGGCCCTGCCCTTCGCCGACGCGGCCTTCGGCGCGGTCTGGGCCCCCATGGCCGTCGACCACGTCCGGGACCTGCCGGCCTTCGCCCGCGAGCTGCGCCGGGTCCTGGCGGCGGACGGCTGCCTGCTGCTGCGCGGCGGCTTCGGCCCGGCCTTCGACCTGCCGCTGTACCGCTACTTCCCCCGGGCCTGGGCTCCCGGCGCCCGGGTGGCGCCGGTGCTGGCGGACGTGATAGACGCCCTCGGCGGGGTCGGCCTGCACCCCGCCGCGCACCTCCAGGTCGACCAGCCGCTCGCCGAGGACGCCGAGGAGCTGCTGCTCAGGGTCGGGGACGCCCGGTCGCGGGCGGAGCTGCGCTTCCTGACGGACCGTGACTTCGAGTCGGGAGTACGGGAGTTGGCCGACGATCTGGCGGCGGAGCGGCTGAGAATGCCGGTCCGCGAGCGGCTGGACCTGGTGGTCTTCCGCGCCGCTCCGCGCACCCGGTTTCAGTCGGACAGCGGCCGCGAGAAGACGACCATCGGCGCGTCCGGGCCGTTGTAGTCCTCGACCACGGTCGCCTCGAAGCCGATGCTGCGGTGGAAGGCGATCGACCCGGCGTTGGCGGTCGAGGTGATGGCCTTCAGTCTCCGGGCCCCCTGCCGCTGCGCCGCCCCGGTGAAGGCCGCGTACAGCTGCTTCCCCACCCCGGCGCCGCGCGCGTCGTCGCGGGTGGCGACCAGGTGGACGTAACCCGTGCCGGTCGGAGTGACGAAGCCCAGCAGATACCCGACGATGCCCTCGTCGGAGCGGGCGACGAAGCAGGTCTGCCCGAACTCGCGGACCAGCGGCAGCTGGTGCAGTGCGCGCAGGTCGCGCTCACCCCAGTAGCGCGGATGGTCGGCGACCACCTGCTGGACGTCGGCGACGCCGGCCGGTTCGATGCGGAACTCCATGGCGACGATCATGCCATGGGCGGTGTTCAGCGGCCGTCGTGGGCGGTGACCATGGCCAGGTCCGCCTCGATCCCGGCGGCGGCCCCGACGAGGGCGGGAAGCAGGTCCTCGCGGGTCTGCTCGGGGCTGCGCAGGGCCGAGTGGGTGGAGACATTGACGGCGGCCACCACCGTGCCGTGCCGGTCGTGCACCGGGACCGCCAGCGACCGCAGGCCCTCCTCCAACTCCTGGTCCACCAGGGCGAAGCCGTCGCGGGCGGCGGAGTCCAGCAGGTGGCCCAGTGCGTCGGGGGAGGTGACCGTGTGCCGGGTCAGCGGCTCCAGTCGCACATCGCGCAGACAGGCCCGGCGTTCGGCCGGGGGCAGGGCGGAGAGCAGCACCCGGCCCATCGACGTCGCATGGGCCGGGAACCGGGTGCCCACAGCGATGTCGACATGCATGATCCTCACCGTGGCCACCCGCGCGACATAGCGGACGTCGGAGCCGTCCAGCACTGCCATCGACGCCGACTCATGGACCTGCTCGACCAGTTGCGCCAGGTGGGGCTGCGCCAGCTCGGGCAGTGTCAGGGTGGACAGCGGTGCGTAGCCGAGCTCCAGCACACGGGGCAGCAGACGGAAGGTGCGGCCCTCGGCGGCGGCGTAGCCGAGGTGCGTCAGGGTGATCAGGCTGCGCCGGGCCGTGGCCCTGGGCAGGCCGGTGAGCTCGGCGACCTCGCTGAGCGCCAGACCCCCGCGGCGCGCGCCGAGCGCGGTGAGGACGGCGAGGCCGCGCGCCAGGGACTGCAGGAACTCGGGCCCGAGTTCGTCCTTGGAATCCGCGGGACCCGCGGGACCCGCGGGACCCGCGGGATCTGCAGGATCCGCGGGACTCCTGGGAGCGGCGGGATCGGGGGCGCGGGCCGGGTCGCGCAGCACCGCCTCCATGGACCGGGCCGTCGCCCGCAACCGGTCCAGGGCCGACTCCCGCAGGGAGCCCGCGCTGTGGCGGCTGCTGTGGCTGACGACGCTGACCGCGCACACGGTGCGCCCGGTGGCGTCCCTGACCGGTGCGGCGAGGGCGATCAGCCCGGGTTCGATCACCTGGTCGTCCAGGGCCCAGCCGTGCGCGCGGGCGAAGGCGACGGCGGCGGCGAAGGCCTCATCGCCGGGGGTGGCACTGCGGCCGCGCGGCGGCAGCGCGGGGAACTCCCGCTCGCCTGGGTCGTCCTGACGGCGCGTCAGCCAGGCCTGGTGATCCTGAGGCTGCCACTCGGCGGCGAACAGGATGCCGGGTGCGCAGCGTTCGGCGGGCAGCAGGTCGCCGACGCGGAAGGCGACGGACATGGTCCGCCGCCGCGCGGTCCGGCTGACGAAGCGGACGCCGGTGCCGTCGGGCACCGCCAGCGACACCGATTCGTCCAGCTCGTCCGCGAGCCGCAGGGCCTCCGGTCCCAGCAGGTCGGGCAGCCCGGAGCAGCGGAGATATGCGTCGCCGAGCTCCATCAGCCTCGGCGCGGGTGTCAGGTCGCGGCCGTTCCCGCGCAGGTGGCCGAGCCGGAGGAGGGTGCTGACGATCCGGTCCACGGTGGACCGGGCCAGACCGGTCTCCCGGGCCAGATCGCTGGCGCGCAGCGGGCCCGCCGCGCCGGCGGGCCCGCCCAGGACGCGCAGCACCGCCAGCCCCCGCTCCAGCGGGCCGACCGCCTCGGCCGACGGTGTCGCGTCGTCAGCGGGGTGCGGCGGCATGGACGGGCCCTCCTCCTGTGCGATGTCCCGGTCGGGCAACCGTACCTGTTCCGGTACCTGCTGCCGCCCGACCGGGACGGGAGGTCAGCGCAGCACGGCCGAGCAGCGGTACAGCTGCTGTCCGGGCGTGCCGCCGCCGTAGGCCCGTGCGGGGACCTGGTCGCAGCTGCGGGTGACCCACCGGGTGGCGCGGGCCGCCGTGGTGTCGGCGGAGGTCGCGTCGGCCGTGGCGGCCTCGGCGGCCGTGGCGGTCAGCTTCGGCTCGTGCCGGGTGGGTGCTGCGGCAGCACCGTCCAGCAGCACATAGCTGAGCCGCCCGGTGGCGACATTCTGTTCCAGCGCGGGCAGGGTGGGGGAGGGGACCTGGTCGGTGAACCCGCCCATGGGGAGCACCGACGCCCCGGTGGCCAGGATGTAGGGGGAGGCCGTGGTCCAGTCGGTGGTCGCGAAGAGGTAGCGGGCACTGCCCCGGTGCGCGACGACGTAGGACAGCAGGGCCTTCTGGGCACCCGTCAGCTTCTGTGACCCGCGTCCCCAGATCGCGGCCATCGCGGCCGTCCCGCCTGCCCCGGGCATTCCGGTGGTCCCGTAGCCCGTCGGCGGGTGCTTCGGGTGGACGGCGACCGGGCCGACCGCGCCCATGCCCGAGTGGCCGTAGACCGGGTCGAGCACCGAGGCGCTCCAGGCCGCGGGTGCGAGCAGCACGGCCGCGAGGCCGACCAGCAGCCCCGCCCGCGCGCCCCGGAACCGGAGCGCCGGTCCGGGCACGGTCAGCAGCAGGACCGAGGCCAGGCCCAGGAACAGGACGGCGGGTGCGAGCCAGGGCAGGAAGGTCGGGTAGTCCAGTGTCACCAGCGCGCCCCAGGCCGCGGTCGCGGCGACGGTCGCCGGGAGCATCCAGGCGCGGCGGCCCCCGGCGCGGTGGGCGCGCCAGCCCATCACCAGTCCGCTGCCGCTGAGCGCCGCCAGCGGTGCCGCGACCACCCCCATGTAGTAGGTGTGGCCGCCGACGCTGCCGGCGCTGAACACCAGCAGATAGGTCGCCAGCCAGCCTCCCCAGAGCAGGAATCCGGCCCGCCGGACATCGGTGCGCGGGGCCTTGCGCCGCAGATACAGGCCGAAGGCCAGGGCGGCGGCCGCGCACGGGTAGAGCCAGCCGGTCTGCGAGGCGAGCGGACCGGCGAGCATCTTGTCCCAGCCCTCCTTCTGCTGCGGACCGGCTCCCCGGGCCCCCGCCGCGCCCGGACCGCCGGGTCCGCCCGCCCCGCCCATTCCGCCGCCGTTGCGGACGGCCGAGATGCTGCCGGTGTCACCGGCGTTGAGGCCCACCGAGGAGAAGCGGTTGAGGAAGTTGTAACCGACGACCATGCTCACGGCCGAGTTGTCGGTGGTGCCGTCGACATAGGGGCGGTCCTGCGCCGGCGTCAGCGTGATCAGCAGCATCCAGGAGGCGGACACGGCCAGCGTCACCGTGCCGGCCAGCGCCAGTTGCAGCACCCTGCGGCGCAGCGCGGGCGGTGCGGACAGCAGGTAGACCAGCGCGAGGACGGGCAGCACCGCGAAGGCTTCCAGCATCTTGGCCTGGAACGCCAGGCCGACCCAGCACCCGGCGAGGAGCAGGGTCCGGGTCCTCCCGTCGCGGGCCGCGCGCTGGGTGGCCTCGGCGGCCAGCAGCAGGAGCAGGGTGAAGGCGGGGTCCTCCACCGAGGTGCGGAAGAGCCCGGCGACGACGGGGGTGAGCGTGAAGGCGCCCGCCGCCAGCAGTGCGGCGTTGACGCCCGCCCAGGTCCTGACCGCCCGGTACAGCACCAGGACGCTGAGGACGCCCTCGATGGCCTGGGGCAGGGCCAGCGTCCAGGGGTGGAAGCCCAGCAGCCGGGCCGAGAGGGCCTGCGGCCACAGGAAACCGGGCAGCTTGTCCAGGGTGATGGTGTTGCCCGGGTCGAAGGACCCGTACAGGAACGCCTTCCAGCTCTCGGTCATGCTGCGGACCGCGTCGGCGTAGAAGGGGTGGTACTGCGCCTGGCTGATGTCCCAGGTGTAGAGCAGGGCAGCGACTGCGGCGATCACTATCAGGGCGGGGCGGGCGTAGCGGGGGCTCGGCTGCTGCTGGTGGTGGACGTGTGGTGCGGGCGCGGTTGCGGTCGTTGCCATGATCAGGAGCGTTGCCCCTGGATGCCCGGAGGGCGCACCGCCACGCCCGGTGCCTGGAATCTCTTGAAAGTTCCGAAACCTGGTTTTTGCCCAATTCCCAGCTTTATGCCCCCCGATCGAGCAGGCGCACGGTTCCGCGCAGTGTGTATGGTCGCGGTCGGGACGACCGAAGGAGAACATATGACCACCACCCTGGCTGCGCGGGCCGAAGCCCTGGACGCGGCCGATCCGCTGGCCTCCCTGCGCGAGCGCTTCCTGCTGCCCGACGGTGTCACCTATCTCGACGGCAACTCCCTCGGTGCCCTGCCCGCCGCGGTTCCGCCCGCGATCACCGACGCCGTGCAGCGCCAGTGGGGCACCGATCTGATCCGCTCCTGGAACGACAACGGCTGGTGGGACGCCCCGCTGCGGGTCGGCGACACCATCGGCCAGCTGATCGGCGCCGCACCGGGACAGGTGGTCGCGGGGGACTCCACCAGTGTCCAGCTGTTCAACGCGCTCACCGCTGCGGCCCGGATGCGGCCCGGCCGGACACTGCTGCTCACCGACCCGGACCACTTCCCCACCGACCAGTACATCGCCGACTCGGTGGGCCGGATACTGGGGCTGACCGTGCGCCGGGTGCCGGTGCGCGAGCTCGCCGCGGTGCTCGCGGCCGAGGGCGAGCAGGTCGCGGTCGCCGCGTACGGGCCGGTCGACTACCGCACCGGCGAGCTGCAGGACATGGCCGCGCTGACCGCCGCCGCGCACCGCGCCGGCGCGCTGATGCTGTGGGACCTCTGCCATGCGGCCGGCGCCCTGCCGGTGCAGGTCGACGCGGTCGGCGCGGACCTGGCCGTCGGCTGCGGCTACAAGTACCTGTCCGGCGGTCCCGGCGCGCCGGCCTTCATCTATGTCGCCGAGCGCCACCAGTCGCAGTTCGACCACGCGATCACCGGCTGGCACGGCCATGCCGAGCCGTTCGCGATGCGCGGCAGTTACGAGCCCGCCGCCGGGGTGGCCCGTGCCCGGATCGGCACCCAGCCGATGCTGTCGATGCTGGCCCTGGAGGCCGCGCTGACCGCCTTCGACGGAGTCGACCTGCAGCAGCTGCGGGCCAAGAGCCTGTCGCTGACCGGGTTCTTCCTGGAGTGCGCGGACGACCTGCTCGACGGTCTCGGCTTCACTGCCGTCACGCCGCGCGAGCCCGACCGCCGCGGCAGCCAGGTCTCGCTGCGGCACGAGCACGCCTACCCGCTGACCCAGGCGCTGATCGAGCGCGGCTTCATCGGCGACATGCGCGCACCCGATCTGCTGCGCTTCGGCTTCAACGCCCTGTACGTCACGCACCGGGACGTCCATGCGTCGGTGGCCGCCCTCCGCGACATCACCGTCTCCGGCGAGTACACGGCCGAGCGCTTCAACGCCCGCGCCGCTGTGACCTGATCCTGGTCCTGATCCTGATCCGGGCACAGCGGAGTGGGCCCCCGGCCGAAGCCGGGGGCCCACTCTGTCACTCGGTCATGCACTCACGGGCTTCAGGACGCGTTGAGCTGGACCTGGCCGATGACGTAGCTGGTCTGCTTGCTGTTGGTCTCGACGCCGGTGAACAGCAGCTGCACGGTCTGGCCCGCGAAGGACGAGACGTTGTAGCTGTGCTCGGTGTAGCCGCTGGCGGCGTTGAGGTTGGTGAAGGTACCGACGGTGGTCCCACCGACCTTGATGGTGAAGGAGCCGTTGGTGGTACCGGTCTGGGCGCTGTCGATGTGCAGCCAGACATTGAGGGTGCCCGAGCAGTTCGCCGGGATGGTCACCGACTGGGCGACCGTGTCGGTGTGCGAGGCGCCGTAGCCGTCCAGCCAGGCGTCGTAGTTACCGGTGAACGGCGGCTCGGAGGAGCCCCACTCGCCGATGACGTCCGGGGTGGTCGTCCAGCTGGTGGCGCCGCTGGCGAAGGTGCCGTTGGCCACCTTGTTGCCGGGCGATGCGCAGGAGCCGGAGGCGGAGCTGATGGTCCAGGTGAAGCTGGCCGAGCCCTTGGCGCCGGTGGTGTCGGTCGCGGTGACCGTCACGCTGTAGGTGCCGGCGGTGGTGGGCGTGCCGGAGATCAGGCCGGTGCTGGAGCTGATCGACAGGCCGGTCGGCAGGCCGGTGGCGCTGTAGGTCAGGGTCTGGCCGGAGGCCGAGTCGGAGGCGCTGATCTGCAGGCTGGCCGCGGTGCCGACGGTGCCCGTCTGGGCGGCCGGGGTGGTGACCGTGACCGTGTTGCCGGTCGCGGCGTTGACGGTCCAGGTGAAGCTGGCCGTGCCCTTGGCGCCGGTGGTGTCGGTCGCGGTGACCACCACGCTGTTGGAGCCGGACGCGGTCGGGGTGCCGGAGATCAGACCGCTGGAGCTGATCGACAGGCCGGCCGGAAGCCCGGTGGCGCTGTAGGTCAGGGTCTGGCCCGAGGCCGAGTCGGAGGCGCTGATCTGCAGGCTGGCTGCCGTGCCGACGGTGCCCGTCTGGGTGCCCGGGTTCGTCACCGTCACCGTGTTGCCGGTGGTGCTGCCGGTCTGCAGACCCGCGATGCCGTCCGGGGTGCCGATACCGGTCGGGCCGTCATAGCCCGTTCCGGCGGTGCACAGGTACGACGGGCTGCAGGACGAGGCGTCCGTGCCGCTGGTGACGTCGTAGAAGTCACTGGTGTGCGTGTAGATGTCGTCCGCCGGGGTGTTGCCCGGGTTGCCCGCGAGGGCGTACGAGGCTGCCAGGAACGGGGAGGAGGCGCTGGTGCCGCCGACCTCGTTCCACCCGCCGTTGCCGTTCGTGGTGTCGTAGACCGCGACACCGGTGTTGGGGTCGGCGTCGGCCGCGGTGTCGTTGTCGATCCGCTTGGAGCAACCCGCGGGCAGGTTGAGCGCGGTCTGCCAGGCCGGCTGCGGCTCGTAGGAGGAGCAGCCCGAGCCGGTGCCCTCGGAACCCGTGGTGGTGTTCCACACAGACTCGGTCCAGCCGCGCGAGTTCGAGGCCGTGCTGAGGCTGGTGCCGCCGACCGAGACCACGTTGGGCGAGGTCGCCGGGTAGATCACACCGTAGTCCGAGTCACCCGCGGAAGCCGTGATCACGTCGCCGGGGTGGTTGAAGTACTCGCTGTCGTAGGTGGTGTCGGTCGAGGCCTCGGTCCCGCCCCACGAGTTCGAGACGTAGCCGGCCAGGCCCGCGGCGGTGTTCTCCGCGACGTACAGGCCGTCACCGCTGTCGTCGGTGGCCTCGACCAGGACGATGTTGCACAGCGGGCAGGCCGAGGAGACCATGTCCAGGTCGAGGGACTCCTCGAGGGTCCAGTCGTCGCTGGTCGGAGCGGTCGGCGGCAGCGGGGAGGCCGCTCCCGTCTGGTTGACCTGCTTGAAGCTCGGGACCACCGGCAGCCCGGCTGCTGAGCGGTATGCGGCCAGGTCGCTCGCCGCGGTCGGGTCGTTGTAGGCGTCGACCAGGGCGACCGTGCGCCCGGCGCCGTCCGCGGCCGAGGCCGAGGTCAGGTTGTAGGCCGACTGCAGCTGCGAGGGGCCGAAGCCGACGCCGGACGGGATCGCGTTCGGGGAGACGCTCGCGTTCTGCGGGTGGATGCCGTCGCGCTTGAGCGCGAAGCAGGACTGCCGACCGACGACGAGCACCGCCGGGCAGGCGTGCGTGGAAGTACTGTCCGCCGAGGTCAGCGCGGGCTGTGAGGCGTGCGCGTCGTGCGCCGCCTCCGAGGCGATCAGGCGTGCGACGGCCGTAGAACCGGTAGAGGTGACGGCCTGGGCCGAGGCCGGGGTGATGGCGAGCATTCCGCCTGCGGCCAGAGCGATCGGAGTGATGATCGCGGCCAGCTTCTTCACGTGCAACGGACTTCCTCTCAGTGGAGTCGGCACATCGTTGCCCCCGGGTTTTGTTCCACCCGGTGCTCTGCGGCATGCGGGAACAGGCAGCCCAACGAAATCATGATGGAAAGCGCGATCCGGCCCGTATATACACGGGAAAATGCCACGCGGGGAAGGTCGACGGCCGTATCAATCGGAGCTGCGCGAGTAGTGCGAGGTCTCCTTCCGCTTTCCGGGCGGGCGGGTGAGGCGGCTGTGATCCGAGCGATTTGATTTCCGCAAACGGCATGACATGAACCCGCGCCACCCCGCACACTGGGGCAACGCCGATCCGCCTGTCACCCACTGGAGTGGTGGCGCGCATGTAGCGTACATGTCAATCTTGGTAAGAGGAAGGCCCCTGCTTCGGGAGAACGGTTCCGGGAATGCCGGGGTCCCTTGATTCCCCGGGGTTGCGTCGCTTCCCGATATATTCGATCACAGCCGCATTGTCGGCAGCCTCCGCCGTCATTGAGGACGTGTATCCGCAGGCCATTGTGAATTGATCTTCACAATGGCGGTCAATTTGATCTGCCCGCCGGTGGGAAGTGCCTTCCTCGGCGCCGGTCCGGGCAGTCGGGACCGGCGCCGAGGAGTGGCGCACACTGCTGCGGTGTCAGGCGGACGGGCTGTGGAAGTAGTGGCCCTTGTCCAGGTCCTCCACCAGTCCGGGGTGCGTCGGCTGCCATCCGAGCAGGTCTCGGGTGAGGGCGCTGGACGCGGGGCTGTCGATCGCCAGGAACCCGGCCATCCAGGAGAAGTGCTCGCCGGCGTCCTCGGGGGAGACGCTGGCCACCGGCAGGTCGAGGTGACGGCCGATCAGCTCGGCCACTGTCCGGAGCGGCACGCCCTCGTCCGCGACCGCGTGCAGGGTCGACCCGGCGGGCGCCTGCTCCAGCGCCAGCCGGAAGAGACGGGCGGCATCGAAGCGGTGCACGGCGGTCCAGCGGTTGGCGCCGTCCCCGATGTGGCCGGAGACGCCCTTGGCGCGGGCGATGGCGATCAGGGTCGGGAGGAAGCCGTTGTCCCCTTCACCGTGGACCGTCGGCGACAGCCGCACGACGGAGGAGCGGACGCCGCGGGGGGCGAGGGCGAGGGTGGTCCAGGCATTGGCCCTTCGGAGCTCGGGACCGCTCACCGGCTCCGGCGCGTCCTGATGGTCGGACTCCTGGCCGTCGCGCTCGGTGGCCACGCGCCCCTGGGCGAGCCCGAGCGTCCCGGAGGCGATGACGAACGGCCGGTCGGAACCGGCGAGCGCGTCGCCGAAGGTCTCGATGGCGCGGCGGTCGGCGGTCGCGGCGCCGAGGAAGTCGCCGGAGAAGGCGATGTCGTGCTTGAACGCGAGGTGGATCACGCCGTCGGATGCGGCGGCCGCGCGGTGCAGATCGTCCAGGTCGTCCAGGCTGCCGCGGACGACCTCGGCACCGGCCGCGGTGAGCGCGGCCGCCGAGGCGTCCGAGCGGGCGAGCCCGACGACCTGGTGGCCCGCGCCGAGGAGCTCGGGGACGACGGCGGAGCCGATCCAGCCGGACGCGCCGGTGACAAGAACACGCATGGGAGAGCCTCCAGGCAGAAGGTGATGTCAGTTCCTGTCATCACCGTACCTCTGATGTCAGGAACTGTCATCCCTCTATGATCGTGGGTATGAGCCGATGGGAACCGAACGCGCGCGGCCGACTGGAGCGGGCGGCCCTGGAGCTGTATCTCGACCGCGGCTTCGAGCAGACCACGGTCGCCGAGATCGCCGGGCGCGCCGGGGTCACCGAGCGGACGTTCTTCCGGCACTTCACCGACAAGCGCGAGGTCCTGTTCTCGGGCGCGAGCGACCTTCAGGGGCTCCTCGTGGCCGCCGTCACCGACGCACCCGCCGGGGCAACCCCGCTCGAAGCGGTCACCGCAGCCCTCGACGCGGCCGCCGCCATGTTCGAGGAGCGCCGCGAAGGCTCCAGACGGCGCCAGGCCGTCATCAACGCCAACCCCGAACTGCAGGAACGCGAGCTGAGCAAACTCGCCGGACTCGCCTCCGCCATGGCCGAAGCGCTGCGCCGACGCGGCGTCGCGGACCTGCCCGCCAGCCTCGTCGCCGAGGCCGCGGTCGCCGTCTTCAAAATCGCCTTCGAGCACTGGATCGACCCGGCCGCCCGGAAGGACTTCTCCCAGCTCATCCGCGACTCGTTCGACGAACTCAGGACCGTGACCTCAGGCCGGTGACTCCCGGTCGACACGCGGCGTGAGCCGGCGCGTCGGTGTGGCGGTGGGGTGCTGGGAGAATCTCGGGCGTGACCGATGAGGATGGGACAGTCGCCGCTGGCGCCGCAGAGGCCGTTCGCCCACTGGAGCTCTTCTTCGACCTGGTCTTCGTGTTCACGATCACCCAGGTCGCCTCGGTCCTCGCCGCCGAGCCCACACTGCTCAGTCTGGGCCGGGCGGCCGTGCTGCTGGTGATCATCTGGTGGATGTACTCCGGGTACGCCTGGCTGACCAATGCGCTCGATCTGGACCTCACCGGTCCCCGGCTGGTGGTGCTGGCCGGGACGGCGGGGTTCTTCCTGATGTCGATCGCCGTGCCGAAGGCGGCCGGGTCCGGCCCCTGGGCGCTGGTCCTGGGCGCCAGCTACCTCCTGGTCGTCACGGTCCACCTGGTCGGATTCATCGGGACGTCAGGGCACCGCGGCATCATGCGGGTCGGACCGCTGAACGTGGCCAGCGCCCTCGTCGTGCTGACCGCAGGGGTCGTGCCGCCGCATGTGCGGCTGTGGCTGTGGGCGCTGGCCGCCACGATGGAGGCGGTGACGCCGCTGATCGCCGGGGCCAGCGAGTTCGCGGTGGGGGTCGGGCACTTCGTGGAGCGGCATGGACTGGCGGTGATCATCGTGCTGGGCGAGTCGATCACCGAGGTCGGTGCGGCGGCCTCACGGGACAGCAGCGTGACCACCGACATCGTGGGCCCCCTGCTGGCCCTGGTGCTGAGCGCGGAGATGTGGTGGCTCTACTTCGGACGTGAGGAGCACGAGAGCGAGGCCCACCTGGAACGGGTTCCGGCCGAGCGCCGTCCGCGCGTCGCCGCCTACTCCTTCGGCCATGCCTACTACCTGATCATCCTGGGCATCGCGGTCGCGGCGGTCGGGATGGAGAAGGCCATCGACGAGTTCCTTCACCCCTCTCGTGGACTCGCTGCCCTGCTGCTGCCGCTCGGCATGTTCCTCTACCTGTTCGGCCTGGCCTGCTTCCACCGCACCCTCGCGGGCAACTGGCCCGCGGCCCGACTCGTGGCCGCGCTCGCCGCCGCCGCGCTGGTCACGCCTGCCGCGCTCCTCGGCAGCGGTGCCGCCGCTCTGACGACGGCAGCCCTGGTGCTGCTCGCGCTGATCGCATGGGAGAAGAGCCGCCAGGCGGCCGTGGCGACAAGCGAAAGGGCCGGTCACGGCGACATTTCGTCGCCGTGACCGGCC
>Ga0302314_10000193_pt1 | contig 107538 bp, 96 predicted proteins | sample III_Palsa_N2_3_FD_200533 | JGI IMG/M metagenome (GOLD analysis project Ga0302314, IMG submission 200533) | Peat permafrost microbial communities from Stordalen Mire near Abisko, Sweden - III_Palsa_N2_3 | ecosystem: Environmental > Terrestrial > Soil > Palsa > Peat permafrost | place: Sweden... | reverse complement strand
ATGCCCCACACCGTGCCGAACAGGCCGATGAACGGAGCCGAGGAGCCCACCGTCGCCAGGAACGGCAGGCGCTTGTTGATGCGGCGGGTTTCGTTGGACAGTTCCAGGCGCATGGCGCGCTCGACACGGTCGCGAACTTCGTGCAGCGCTTCATGCTCGTACTCGCCCGAGCCTGCACGCCATTCCAGATTGCCGGCGGCGATGATCCTGGCCACCGGATGCGTGTCGCTGTAGTTGATGACGTCTTCCAGCGTGCCGTTCTCCAGGGTTTCCTCCAGGCGCCGGGCGGCGCCGAGGGCGGCGGTGAAGGCGAAAAGCTTCTCGAACATCACGGTCCAGCACCAGAACGAGAACAGCACCAGAATCACCAGTACCGCCTTGACCACGGGGTCGGCCTGCGACACCAGATGATAGATGGAGAGGTCGGCGGGATTGATGGCAGTCGTTGGATCCATTGAATAGCTCTTAAATAAGGAAAATGTTGATGTGATGTGATGCCGTCAGCCGGGGCGTCGGTCGCAACCGGTCACAGCTTTCCGCTGAACTGCAGGCCGATCCAGCGCGGCGGCGCCGGGGTATAGTTGTCCCAGGTCTGTGCCAGTGGCGAAGTGTTGTCGAACAGGTTCTTCGCCAGCAGGCTGACATCGAAACGCTTGTCGATACGGCCCACGCCCACGCTCAGGTCGGTGATGGTATGCCCATGAATCCAGGCATAGCTCGACAGAGCCGTGTTGTCCGAGTTGTAACGGCTGGTATAGGACGTGTTGAAGGTCAGGAAAACCTCGTCAGCTCCGTTATCCACAAAATAGAGGGGATGACGCAGATCGGCACCCAAATTGAAGGTGTACCTGGCCGCACCCGGCAGCCTCTGCCCCGAAACATCCCGGTACGGGTTCGTCTTCGCCACATCGGCGTTCTCGACCGGCTGCCCCATGTTGGCGAACCTGTAGAAAATCGCATCGTTATAGGCGCCGCTGAAATGCAGCGAAACGTAGGCGTTCGGCGTATACAGGCTGTCCACTTCCAGCCCCTTCACATGCACCTTGGCAGCATTGCCGGTCGAGGACACATAGGCAGTCGGCGAAGCGACGCCGGCGGCAACATTCAGCGCCGTGGTGTAGGGGTCGAATACCTCGACCGCCTGCTGATAGTTCTTGAAGTTGTTGTAGAAGATATCGCCGTTCAGCGTCAGGGTTTTACCAAACAGCAGCGATTTCAAGCCCAGCTCGTAAGCCGTCGAGACTTCCGGCAGCGCTGGCTGGGAAACACCATTGGTGTTGAGCGCGACGCCCGCCTTCTCGCCATGCTGCCAGGAGCCATAGCCGGTCAGTTCATCGTTGATCTTGTAGCTCGGGCTGAGCAGCCAGGTGGGCTGGATCTTGTAGAAAGGCTGGGCAGTCACGGTATTCCACAGCACACCAATCTGCGCCAGGCGCAGAGCCTTCGCGGCGGCAATCTGAGTAGCGGTCGCACCGGAATACTGCTGCTGGATTTCCGCCGTGGTGCCCCCTCCGGGTAGCTGCACACCATTGATCGGGCTCGTCGGATTCAATATGGCGCCATTGCCCTGATCGCTGATCAGGGCGTTATCCCAGGTACGGCGCTCCTCGTAAGTTAGCCGCAGTCCCTCGGTGACGGTGAAGGCAGGGGTGAAATGGAGGTGCGCCTGGCCATAGAGCGCTGCCTGCCGCTTTTCGGCATCCTCGTAACCCACTTTCCGCATATTATTCAAGGAATCCGACAGCAGCCGCTGGCCGTCGCTGGTGCCATCCAGAATGGTGTACTGTCCTTGCTTACCGGCACTATCGGCACTGGCAAACCATGCGCCCGCATCGGCACCCCAGCCGTTCTTCGACACATTGACCGCACCCTGCGTCGTATTGCTCAGCAGAAACAGGCCGGTCTGGTAATCGAGGAATCCGCCGACCGGAGAGTTCAGGCGGAACTCCTGGGTGAACTGGTGATAGTCCACATCACCGCCGGAGGCCCTGGTGATATCGAAGCGCGTACCTTCGTCATTGCTGGCATAGAAATAATACTGCTGGAAGCCGCTGATCGAACTCAGGGTGTAATCGCCCAGGTTGTAGACCACATTCGCCGTGCCGCCGTGGCTGCGGGTGATCAGCGGCTGCTGGTTGTCGATGTCGACCGCGTTCAAGCCGCCGCCATAGAGGTAATTCTGCGTGTAGTAATTGGGATAGGGATTTGAAAACCATGACCGCGCCAGGCGCGTGGAAGCATCCGTCGACAGCGAATTGGTGCCCCCATCCGCGTATAGCGCCGGCGTCGGCGTATAGATCGTCATGTCGTTGGAATACTCGGCGCCGGAGGACTTGAAATCGAGCTTGATGCGTGCGCTCAGATTTGGTGTCGGCGTCAGCAGAAACTGCACACGGCCTTGTATACGGTCGGTATTGCCGTAGCTCTGCGAAGGGTTGTAGATGTTCCCGATATAGCCATTGCCCCGGTCGATCGATAAGGTGCCGCGCCAGGCCAGCAGGTCATTGATCACCGGACCGCCGACGACCGCATTGCCGATCACGCGGTCCCAGCTTCCCAGATCGCCCTGGTTGCTGATGCTGGGCCCACCCACGGTGTAGCCGCCATAAGCGACTTCGAAGGAGGCTTCCGGCGTGAAACTGGGCCGCTTGGTGGTGATGTAGATGCCGCCGACATCGGCGTTCTTGCCGCCCTGGGTGCCCTGCGGACCATGCGCGACAGCGACTGTATCGAGGTCGACCAGATCGAAGCTGGCCAGGGGATTGTAGGCATAGGGCACGTCATCGACCGTCACCAGCACGCTGGGATCCTGGGATTCGGTATTGGACTCGTAACCCAGGCCGCGGATCGAAATGCTGTATTCGCGCGAGTTGCCCGTGCTGAAGGCGGCGACGTTGGCCAGACGCTTGGTGATCGCGGGCAAATCCTCGGCATCCTGCGCGGCCAGCTGATCACCGGTGACCAGGGAGATCGACTGCGGCACATCCTTCACCGCCTTGAGGCGATTCGGTGCCTGCACCGTGATTTGGTTCAGCTGTGCCGGTTGATTGGCTTCGGCGTCGGCCTGCTCGGGCTCGCTTTTCGGCGGGGCTTCGCTGGCCGTCACTGTAGCTGGAGCATTTTCAGCCGCAGGCTGCTTGCCCTGTTGCTCGGCCAGTTCCTTCTGACTTTTTTCCAGGGCCTTCTTCAACTGCGCCACTTCGGCTTGCAGTTCCGCAACCGAAGGGTCCGCCGTCGATGCAGCGGACGCAGGCCCGTCCCCACCAGCGCCCGCACTGGCGGCAGCGCCGTCCGCCGCATGCGACACACCCGAAGACAGAAGCACCAGGCCGGCCATGAAGGCGGTGATGGGGATACCTCCGTGTAATTTGTTCTTGTTGTGGCGGACGCGGCCAGAGGTGACTTCTGTGTTCATGAAGCTCTGCTTTCCTTGATGAGGGTTGAGTGAAGACGCAGAGCCACTACAGCAACGCTCATGCCACAATATTCAATAAATAAGTTCTTTTGATATTCGCCTCATTGCATGCCTGATTATATGTACACAACAGTTTCAACTTGCTAATAGATAACAATATTTCAACATTTATAAAGCAACTCAAAACACAGGAATTAAGCTATAACTATTTTGATAAACATGAAGAGACGAGACAACGCGAAATGATGTGCTGCATTACGTTCAGAAGCTGTTGCATAAGCAACAGTGCCGGCCCGAACGGAATCCGATTGAACACCACGGTCTCGCCACAGCCGCTCCGCACCAGGGTGCCGGTGCTTCGTGAACGGGGAGCGATTGCCTGCTGCTTGAGGGCTTTTCCGGTGTGCCTGAACCTGGGCAGTACGCCGGCATTATGAAAGCGGCGGGCCGCGAACTGCCGCCCGCTTTACAGCTATGGTTTCAAGGGGACATTCGCCGCCATGGAAGAGGATGCCCGCGACGGACTACTGCTGCAGCACCCATTCGATGACACTCTTCAGATCGGCATCGGAAATCTTCTCGACGCTGTTGGGCGGCATCGGCATATCGCCCCATACGCCTTCGCCGCCATCGCGCACTTTCTCAAGAAGATAGGGCAGCGCATCCTTGTCGGACTTGTACTTGGCGGCGACGTCCCTGAACGACGGACCGATCAGCTTCTGCTCGATGCGGTGGCAGGAGACGCAGCCGCTCTTTTCCATCAGCTCTTCGCTGGCCTGCGCAGAGACGTTGAGGGCGCATACGGTGACAGTCAGAAGCAGGACAGTGATTTTCATATTCATGTTTGGCGCGCTCAAGGTTCCCGCTGCGGGAATCGACATGGCAGCAGCGCCGCCCTGCACTGCCGCCGCGACTCAGGCACGCAGATGCTTGTCGAAGAAGCTGATGGTGCGCTGCCAGGCCAGCTTCGCCGCGGCCTCGTCGTAACGCGGTGTGGTGTCGTTATTGAAGCCGTGCTGCACGCCCGGGTAGATATACGCCTGATAGTCCACCCCGGCGGCTTTCAGGGCCGCCTCGTACGCCGGCCAGCCCGAGGTGATGCGCTCGTCCAACCCCGCGTAATGCAGCAGCAGCGGTGCCTTGATCTGCGCCGCTTCCTCGGCCGTGGGCTGCGCGCCGTAGAACGGTACAGCCGCCGCCAGATCGGGCACGCGGGTCGCCAGGAAATTGGCAATGCCGCCGCCGTAGCAGAAGCCCACCACGCCGACCTTGCCATTGCCTTCCGGCAGATTCTTCAGAGCAGCTTCGGCAGCAAGAAAATCCGCGTGGGTCTTGGTCTGGTCCAGTTTGGCGAACAGGTCCCGCGCCTTGTCCTCGTCGCCGGGATAGCCGCCCAGCGGGAACAGCGCATCCGGAGCGAAAGCGATGAAGTTGTCCAGGGCCAGACGCCGGGCAATATCCTCGATATGCGGATTGAGGCCGCGGTTCTCGTGCGCCACCAGCACCGTTGGCAGCCTGCCCTTGGCTTTCGCCGGCTGCACCAGGTAGCCGCGCAGCGTGCCATAGCCCTGCGGCGAGGGATATTCCACAGTGCGCGCCTTGATGCGCGGATCATCGCCTGGAACCTGCTGCGCCTCGGCGAAGTTGGGACTCAATGCCAGCAACAGGCCCTCGGCGGTGACGCCGGCAGCAGTGAACTTCGCGGCTCCCTGCAGGAAGCCGCGCCGCGATAGCTGCCCATGCACGTACTGGTCGAACAGCTTGAGCGCTTGCGGATGGAAGTCATTGGCGGTTTTGCGGGTCATGGATATGCTCCTCGTCGAAATCAGTGTGTGCAGCGGCAGGCCGATCGGTTTCAGGGCTTTTTCGTCAGTTGCTGCACAGCCGCAAGGGACTGGTCGACATTGTCCGCGGGCGCCAGGCCGCCCAGGCTCGCCGCGATCCTGCCGTCGGGGGTGACGATGAAGGTGGTGCGCTCGGCAAAGCCGTGATCGATTTCGACGCCCCGCGTATCCTTCTTGCCCGGCGCCGCATCCCGCACCGTCAGATCGAAGGACTTGGCGATAGTGCCGCCCGCATCGGAGGCGACCGGGATCTTGCCGGCGCAATACTGCGGATCGGCGGAGAAGTCGTTGAGTCTGGCGATGCTGTCGAGGGACACGCCGATGATGCTGGCGCCGGCGGCGGCGAACTTGTCGTAGTTCACGGCAAAGGTGTGCGCCTGGATATTGCACCCGCCGGTGAAGGCCGAGGGATAGAAATAAACCACCACCGGGCCTTTCTGCAGCGCCTGCTTCAGGGAGAAGGTAAAAGTCTTGCCGGCCAGCGAAGCCGGCGCAGTGAAGTCGGGCGCGCTATCGCCCTGCTTGAGGGCAGCGGCGGCGGGTAGCGCGATGGCGCCTGACAACAGACCGGCCAGCAGAAAGCGTTTCATGTCGTACTCCTGAATTTGCAATGCCCGGAGTTGAGTGCCGGGGGCTTTATTTGGTGAGGGGCTTGTACAGATCGTGGCAGGTACGGCAGTTCTTCGCAGTGTCCCGGGCCGCGGCGGCAGCCGTATCGAAGTCGTTCTTGCCCAGGGCCGCGACTACAGCGGCCAGCGAAGCCTCGCCCTGCTGGGCAATCTTCACCGCATCATCGGTGCCGCCCTTCTTGGCAAAGTAGGCTTCGGTCTCCTTCAGCACATTCTGGATCACCTGCGTGTCCACCAGAGCGGCTTCCGCATTCCTGGCGCCAAGCACCGGACCCAGATCCTTGTTGGCGTCATCCATGTCGCGCATGCTGTCGTCGTCGAAATCGTTCAGATCGAGATCGGCGTGCACCAGGCCGCCCGACAGTGCCGCAAGAACTCCGGCCAGCAGCAACCACTTACGCATCTTCAGCATTGTGATGATTCCCTTCAGGCGGCGCTTACTGCCTCGCCTTGATATCGGCAGCCGCCAGCTTGCCCGCTGTTGGATCGCCCGCCGTTAAATCGGTGTACACCCATTTGACGAAGCGTTCGGCGCCCTGTGCGCCCTGCGGCACGCCGGCATCGAACTCGGCCGTGGGCTTTGCGGCAATGACCTCGTCCAGCGTCTTGCCCTGCGCAAGCAGGGCAGCCACCTTATCGCGAACGGCGAGCAGCAAATCCCGGTGCGCGATGACCGCCGCCCGGTCGGTGACGGGGCCATGACCCGGAATGATCCTGGTATTGGGGCCGGCGCGGCCAATCACCGCACCGAGCGCGTCGAGCAGGCCTTTCAGGCTGCCGCCATTGTTGAGATCCGCATAGGGATAGCCAACCCCACGGTAGATGTCACCCGTGGCCAGCGCATCGTGCCCGACGAACTGCACCAGCGTATCGCCATCGGTGTGCGCATTCCTGAGCGGAATCAGGCGTACTTCCTCGCCGTCGAGGTGGATGGTCACCGGCCCGTCATAGGTCACCACCGGCAGCGCGGCAGCCGCCGCGGGTATGCCGGGCGCGCCGCTGGCGAGCGGGCCTGGATGCGCCAGCCGCACGCGCAGCTGGTCACGCGCAAAAATGGTGGCGCCGAGCCTGGCGAAGTTCTCATTGCCGCCGGTATGGTCGCCATGCACATGGGTGTCGATCAGAAAGCGGATCGGGTCGGCGGCATCGACCGCCTTGATCGCCGCGACCAGCCTGTCGGTCAAAGGAGCGAATTGCGAATCGACCAGCAGGATGCCGTCGGGACCGGTCAGCACACTGACGGTGCCGCCCTGGCCATCCAGCGTGTAGAAGTTGTCGGCCAGCTTGTGGGTCTTGATCTCGACCTTGCTGAAATCCGGCGGCTGTTGCTGGGCATGGGCGGCTACAGCCACGGCCATGGCGCCGCCGGCGGCCACGGTGCGCAGCAAGAATCGAACAGGATGGGCATTCACAGCGTTTACTCCGGAAGATGCATTGCTCATCGGACGCCCGGACACCGCGCGCGATTGGGCGCTCGACGGCGAGGAACATCCGCGATGGCGAAAAAAGCCCGGGAGGCGGGCCTCCCGGGCGCGATTGTCCGCTCGGCGGACGCGAACCGGTGCGCCTAGGCGATCAGCTCCTTCACCACCTCGCCGTAGACCACCGTGGGACGCTCGGAACGCCCGTTGTTCAGATAAGTGACCTTCAGGTGATCCAGGCCCATCAGGTTGAGCACGGTGGCTTGCAGGTCGTAGGTATCGACCGACTTGCCCACCGACTTCAAGCCGATCTCGTCGGTCTGGCCGAAGGTGTAGCCGGCCTTGGAACCGCCGCCCGCCAGCCACTGCGTGTAGCCCCAGGGATTGTGGTCGCGGCCGTTGCCGCTCTCGCCGTATGAAGTGCGGCCGAATTCCGAAGTCCACACCACCAGGGTCGAATCGAGCAGGCCGCGCGACTGCAGATCGGCGAGCAGTCCGGCGATCGGCTTGTCCACCATGCGCGCATTGGCGGTATGGTTTTTCTCCAGCTCCTTGTGCGCATCCCAGGAGATCTCCTCGCCATCCACATCCACCGGCCCGGTGATGACCTGGACGAAACGCACACCGCGCTCGACCAGGCGGCGGGCCTTGAGCAGGTTGGTGCCGTAGTCCTTGACGTTGGGGTCCTGATCGTTCACGCCGTAAAGCGCCTTGGTGGCATCGGATTCCTTGCTCAGATCCACCGCCTCCGGCGCGGACGACTCCATGCGGTAGGCCAGCTCGTAGGAATTGAGGCGCGCCTGCAGCTCGGTGTCCTGGGGATAACGCGATCCCTTGTGTGCGTTCAGGCGCTTCAACAGATCGAGGTTGTCGCGCTGCTGCAGCGCCGAGTCCAGCTCCGGGCGCTCCAGGTTGAGAATCGGCGAAGAGCCGGGCCGGAACGGCGTGCCCTGATACACCGCCGGCAGGAAGCCGGAACTCCAGTTCACCGCGCCGGCGCTCGGCTCCTTGGTGCCGCCGTAGAGCACGACATACGCCGGCAGATCCGGGTTGGACGCTCCCAGCGCGTACACCACCCAGGCGCCGAGCGTCGGCCGCCCGGGATTGAGGTCGCCGGTGTTCAGCTTGAGAATCGAAATATCGTGGGTGGCGCCGATGGTGGTGCTGGACTTGATGAAGGCCAGCTTGTCGGCATGCTGCGACAGGTTCGGCAGAAGGTCGGAGAACCAGGCCCCGCTGTCGCCGTACTGCTTCCAGCTGCGCTTCGAGGCGAACAGCTTGCCGACGCCGCCCTGCGTACTGGTCTTGATGCCCTTGAGGAAGGATTCCGGCACTTCCTGGCCGGCCAGCTTGACCAGATCGGGCTTGTAGTCGTACAGGTCGAGCGTGCTGGGGGCTCCGTTCTGATGCAGCCAGATGACCGACTTGGCCTTGGCCGGAAAGTGCGGCTGCTTCGGCGCCAGCGGATCGAGCAGGTCCGCCGCGCGCGCCACCGACAATCCTCCCGGCAGCAGGCCGCTAAGTGCCAGTCCGCCCAGGCCGAGCCCCGCATTGACCAGGAGGTCGCGCCGCGATGTCTTGAAATTCATGATCTGTTTCCTTCCGATAGATGAATGGGAGCTTTAGAACTTGTAGCTGAATTCGTTTGAATTCACGACGGTGTGCACCAGATCGACGAAGGCGGCTTCGCGTATCGGATTCGGTGTTTCTGCACTTTTGAGACCGACCGGCAAGGCGATCGCCAGCTTGCCGTCGGTGGCCTTGTTCTCGATGACCTTCTCGTGGCTGGCCAGGAATGCCTTGAACGTGGCCTTTTCGAACTTGTCGGGATTGCGCGCAAACAGGATCTGGTAGAGCCGGTCGAGCTGCGCGGTCTGGCTGTCGCCCGCCTCGCGGATCACCCTGCCCGCCAGCGCCTGCGACCATTGGAACACCAGATCGCTGTTGTACAGGGTCAACGCCTGCAGCGGTGTGGTGGTGACGTCGCGCTTGCTGTGCACCTGCTGCGCCGAGGCCATGTCGAAGGTGTCCAGCATCGGATAGGCGACGCTTCGCCGGGTGAAGATGTACAGGCTGCGCCGGTTCCAGTCGTCCTCATCCTTGGACACGGTCCACAGCTTGCCGGCGTTCAGGCCCTTCGGCACCGGCGGGAACACGCTCGGGCCGCCCACCGTGTCGTTGAGCTTGCCGGAGGCCAGCAACAGCGAGTCGCGGATCTCCTCGGCATCCAGGCGGCGGCGCGGAAACACGGCCAGCAGCTTGTTTTCCGGATCCGCCTTGAAGACGTCGTCGCGGTATTCCGAGGACTGCCGGTAAACGCTGGAAAGGAGGATCTCGCGCTGCAGCTTCTTGACGTCCCATCCTTCCTTGACGAAGTTGTCCGCCAGGTAATCCAGCAATTCCGGATTGACCGGCTTGTCGCCGGCCCTGCCGAAATCGCTGACCGACTTGACGATGCCGGTGCCGAAGTACTGACTCCACACACGATTGACATAGACCCGCGCGGTCAGCGGATTCTGCGGGCTGGCAATCCAGTTGGCCAGGGCGGTGCGGCGCCCGGATGAGAACTGGTGGCCCAGCACCGTCACCGCGGGCACGATGACCGGCTTCTCGCCATTGGCGATGGCTGCCGGGAACGCCGGCTGCACTTCCTCCAGTGGACGGTCCTGGCTGCCGCCGAACAGCTTGAAGGTGGGCGGCGCATCGGCATGCCCAAGCTCGGTCATCGCGGTGATCTTGTCCGAACCCCGCTCCGGCTTGAGCTTGTCGAACTGCTTCAGCTCCTCGGTCAGTTTCTTGTACTTCTCATACCGTTCCCCATTCTCGGGGGTGTAATTCGGGTCGTCCTTGTTCTCGCCGGTATACGCAAGGTAGCTGACATAGTCGGCTTCGGTGGTGACATTGGCGAGGCGATGATTGATCCAGCGGTCCTGCGCCGTCCATTCGCTTTCCGGCTTGAAGATCGCTGCACGGCTGTCGGTCAGGTAGCGCTCCTTGTGATACTTGAGCGCCGCATCGCGGATCGGATCGAGAATTTCCTTCTGCTGCGCCCGGATGTCCTTGGTCGCTTCCTTCCACTTGGCATCAGCTGCCTCATAGGCCAGTTCCTGCGCCCCGAGTTCGGCGCGGATATCGTTCACTTCGCTGGTATTGGCGAAGAATGCCTGGAACTGGAAGTACTCCTTCTCCGAGATCCTGTCGAACTTGTGGTCGTGGCACCTGGCGCAACCGACCGTCTGCGCCAGGAACACCTGGCCCACGGTATCGGTCATGTCGGTGGTGATCTGATACTTCCTCTGCACCAGATCGCGGGAATTGTAGTTATCGGGGTATCCGGCGAGAAAGCCGGTCGCGATCAGGGCTTGCTTGTCGTTCGGAGCCAGCTCGTCTCCGGCCAACTGTTCCTTGACGAACTGGTCATAGGGCTTGTCGCGGTTGAACGAGTCGATCACGTAGTCGCGGTAGCGCCACATATTGGGACGCGTGACGTCGTTCTGGAAGCCGGAGCTGTCGGCATAGCGCGCCAGGTCGAGCCAGCGCCGGGCCTGACGCTCGCCATAGTGGGGAGAAGCGAGCAGGCCATCCACCAGCTTTTCATACGCATCCGGCGAGCGGTCGCCGACGAAGGCCTTGACCTGCTCCGGCGTGGGAATGACGCCCCACACATCGAGCGTGGCGCGGCGCACGAAGGCGGCGCGGTCGGCATCGACCGAGGGCTTGAGCCCCTTGGCTTCCAGCTTGGCCAGCACGAAGGCGTCGATCGGCGTGCGCACCCACTTCTTCTGGTGAACCGCGGGCACATCCGGGCGCTTCACCGGCTGATAGGACCAGAGCTGCGATCTCGCAGGAGGCGCCTTGGCCGCGGCGGCATCCGGCTTGCTGTCCGTCGCCGCGACCGTTACCGGCGCCGCGGCAGTGGAGGTGGCTGCGGTGGTAGTGGTGTCGGATCTTGCATCGGTCGCCGCGACTGCCGGCGCTACCGAAGCGGCACCCGGCTTCGCATCCGTTGCCGCATCCACAACCGCGCCGCCGCCCGGCTTGTCGTCGGCCTCGACCGCCGCAGCCGCTGCCGTCAGCCCAATCAAGAACGCGAGTACTGCCTGCTTCGTCTTCATTCACCTATTCCCGAAAATAAGAGCCCGCAAAAAAAAACGAACACCCAGCGGCATCGCCGATGCCTTCCTCACACACGAGAACAGCATCCGTACTGAAACCCGCGAGTACCGCTCTGCGATGGCTACATTGCAACGAGCAAGCCAACCTGAAGCAGTCGCGGCGACGATGCGAAAAACACCGGCTTCCGCAACGTAAGCGCATGTTTAAAGGAGAATAATTTCATCGACGCCGGCGTGTTGGATGAAGACGCTTGAGTGCAAGAAAGCGCTGTTGCGCGGAGGTGATGTTGGTATCCCAGCAGTCGCGTCAACAAGCTGCTGCGGAAGCGGCAGCAGGTTTGCGTGCCGGCGCCCGGCTTGATGCCGACACGAGCTGCGCCGGCGCGGTGCCGCAGCGCCTGCGCAGCTCGCGCGTTCAGAATGATGCCGGTGCCGCAAGCGGCGCCGTGTTCACGATCCAGGCTAGCGCCGCAGCGATCGCAATGACCAGCACTACGGCCAGCCACAGGCGCGACGAATGGATCGCCTCGGCGGCGGGTACGCTGTGCGCAGGCTTGCGCCCGGTCAGCATCGCCCGCACCAGCCGTTCCTTTTTGACGACGAGATGCGCCAGTACCGCCAGCACATGAATCACCACGGCCGCGAAAATCCAGTCGAACAGCAGGCGATGCAGGGAGGTCAGCCACAGGCTGCGTTCATTGCTGACGTATCCATAAAGCGGACCGACGTCGACGATCTCGTCGTTGCCGAACAACCCGGTCAGCGCCTGCGCCAGCAGGGCCAGCAGCAGCGCCAGCACCATCACCGCGCCCAGGGGGTTGTGGCCGGGGTAGCGCTGCTCGCCACCACGCGCCAGGCCAAGCAGATAACGCGCCATGGCCCCCGGCCCGCGCACGAAATTGCGAAAGCGCGCGTGCCGCGTGCCGACGATGCCCCACAGGATGCGGAACGACACCAGCACGATCACGCTGTAACCGCACCAGACGTGGTACTTGAAATAGGCAATCCCCAGCTTGTTCGTCACATAGCTGGCGATGAACGCCGTCACCAGCGCCCAGTGGAACAGCCGCACCGGCAGGTCCCAAACCTGCCGGTGCTCTGACGCGGTGGGCGGCGCAGCAGCGGCATCCAGCGTCCGCCCGGAATGGCTGACCGGTCCGCTGGAAGGCAGCGCCGACACCTTATTTCACCCTATAGTTTTCGTGGCAGCCCTTGCAGTCCTGGCCGACCGCTACAGCAGCGGCCTTGAATGCATCGGAACCGCTCTTTTCCCTGGCAACCACCTGCACCAGCGCGGCGCTGTGATCCTGGAAATCCTTCACTCTCTTGTCGAAGTCGGCGCGGTTGCTCCACACCTCCGGCTTGGCCTTGGTGTCGCCGGTGCTGGAATTGTCGGGGAATGCGTCGTTCAAAAAGCCGGCGAGAAACGCCACCCGGCTCGCGCTGGTCGGCACGTCGACCGCCTCATAGGTGGCGCGCCCCTGCAGCACATCCCCCACCGGCTTGAAGTTGCTGCCGATCAGGGTGAAGATCGCCTTGCGCACGTTGATCGCTTGCGTTCCGGGTGAAGGCGCGCCAGCTGCGGGTGCTGCGGGCGGCGCCTGTTGTGCCGCTGCCGACAGGGCGAATGTTGCAGCCAGAATCAAAGCGGAACTGGCGACGGCGATGGAGCGGGTGGTGGTCAATTTGCGGCTCATGGTCTTGATTGTTTTCCTGCTTGCGGATGTTTGATGGGCGTCGTGCGCAAGCAAGGCTTTGCGCGGGTTCTTGCCGAACTCGCGCGACTCCGGATTTCACTTCGGCGCACGACGACTCGAATCACTGCAGCGCAACTAGCGCGCCAGCGCGGCGATGCCGCAACGCAGCGACGAAAAGCTTCGCCGCTTGACCCGCATCTGCATGTTTGCAAAGAGAAACTCGGCTTGGTCCCATGCCGCTGCAAAATCCGCGGCGGCGCCGCCGTGAACAGCGCCAGGACAACAACTGCTGCTTTCCCAACAACCGTTCCAGCAAACTGTTGAAGAAGCGCCACTGATTGCGCCGACGCCGCAAGCGTGTTCGCTCCCCGCAACCGCGCACAAGCTGAAGCCCGGCCCCGGCCCGGCATCCCGGACCAGCCCGCTCCCGTCAGCCTCCTGTCGGTATTTAATTGACACCGTAAATTTAACGGTGTTTACTAATCCCATGCCCAGAGCTCAATTGACCATCGCTGAAGAGGACGCCATGCGCCGGCGCCTCGCCGACGCCGCCCTCGACATCTACCGCAGCGAAGGCCTGGAAGCGCTCAGCTTCCGCCGCCTGGCCGATGCCATGGACCTCAGCCACACCCTGCCCTACCGCTATTTCCCCCACAAGGAAGCCCTGCTGGTGGCGATGCGCATCGACTGCACACTGCGCCTCACCCAATTCCTGCGCGAACGCGAGCCGCTGCATGCGCCGCTGCTGACACGCATCCGCGCCATCGCCGCCGCCTACGTCGAATACGCGCGCCGCAACGCCGCCGAATATCTGCTGATCTTCTCCACCCACCAGCCGCCGCCCGATCGTTATCCCGAACTGCTCGCCGCGCGCCGCGCCATGTTCGATCACGCCGTCGAGGTGCTGGCCCTGTGCGTGCAGGCCGGCGTGTTGCACGGCGAGCCGCGCCAGCTGGCCCACGAATACTGGATCGCCCTGCACGGCCTGATGACCCTGCACGTCGCCAACCAGCTGGTCCACGGCCGCACGCTCGACCAGCTGGTCGAGCCCCTCATCGACCGCATGCTCGGCCACGCCGGCATCGCGTCCAAGGCTGCTAAGCCCGCCGCCAAATCCATCGTCCGCGCCAAGCCCGGCTCCCGAGCCACGCGCTCGCGACGCTGAATCCACTGCCTGTCACCGCCGCACGCCCTGCCGGCAAGGACCACCCATGAACCAGCCCCCCATCGCGCTCGCCAGCCTCAGCCCCGGGCAGAAGGCCCGTTTTCAAAGCCTGACCCGCGCCCCCGCCCTGTCCTGGCCCACCTTCATCCTCTGGCTCATCGTCATGACGGTGTATATCGGCTCCGACGTGCTCGCCGTGCTCGGCCGCATCCCGCTATGGGCCGGCATGATCGCCAACAGCCTCGTCGGCTACCTCGCCTTCAGCGTCGTCCACGACTCCATCCACCGCGCCATCTCCACCAACACCCGCGTCAACGACTGGATCGGCCAGAGCGCCGTCCTGCTCGGCGCGCCCTACGTCAATCTCAAACTGTTCCGCTGGGCCCACATCCTGCACCACCGCTTCACCAGCGGCCCCAGGGACCCGGACATCGTCCTCCACGGCGCCTGGTGGACCCTGCCCCTGCGCTGGATGTTCATCGACGGCTTCTACCTGATCCACACCATCAAGCACGGCGACAAGGTTTCACGCCCCTACCTCATCACCACCCTGTGGTGGGCCTTCTGGAGTTTTTCCGCCATGGCCGTGCTGGTCGCCTATGGCTACGGCCCACAGCTGCTGATGCTGTGGTTCATCCCCTCGCGCGTGATCTTCCTCACGCTCGGCTTCAGCTTCTTCTGGCTGCCGCATGTGCCGCACGATACCGAACAGGAAAAGAACTTCACCCGCGCCACCAGTGTCCGCCTCGGTCACGAATGGCTGCTCGGCCCGGCCCTGCAATGCCAGAACTACCACCTGATCCACCACCTGTTCCCGATGACCCCGTTCTACAACAACCAGAAGGTCTGGAGACTGCTGGAGCCGCAACTGCGTGGAAAAGACCTCGCCATCCAGCACGGCTTCGCCATCCGTCCCACCATCTACCCCGCACCGCCGGCCTGATCCGCCAGCCCGCCGCACGCCCCAGGACGACGCCATGCCCGCCCGCCGCTACCGCTGCCGCTACTGCTCCCACATCTACGACGAATCCCTCGGCGATCCCGACAGCGGCATCGCCCCCGGCACCTGCTACGAAGACATCCCCGAAAGCTGGATCTGCCCCGAATGCGGCGCCGCCAAGTCGGATTACGAATTGATCGAGGACTGAGCGCGGCGCTGTCGCATCGGCTTGTGCATGTCTCTCATCCAGCCCCCGGCAGCGCCTGAACGAATCGAGCCGCGCAGATTTCACATTGGAGTGCGTCGTTTGCGGAGCTTCCAGTAGCGGCGGCGAGGCGCGTCCTGGTGCCGTGATTGATGTAGCAATTGGGGCAGAACGCATGCTCGCGCGGCAGCCTTGGCGAGACGCCGAATGCGATCAGCGATTCCGCCCGGCGCCGCTGCTGCTGCAACCTGGTCTTTTCATCGAGCAGGCTCTCGAGTTGTGTCTGCAATGCGAGGATCTGTTCGGGAATCTGCCTGAGCCGGACTTCGATTTCCCGCCTGTGTTCGATGGCGCAATCGAGCAAACCGTCAGCCGGTCCCTGTCCTTGTGTGCCCACGGCAGCGGTGCTCCCGAGCGGCCGCTCCGTACGCACCAACTGCCGTATGCCCACTTCAGCCGGGCGCCCAGGTCTGCGCGAGTGCTGCGCCGAAGCCGCCCTGCCGCGTGGTTTCACGCAGGCTGGAGCGGCGCTTGGCCTCGATGATGCACATGCGCTTGATGCGCTCGCGCTCCCTGATGAGATCAAGTACGGCGGGAGTGTTCCCTCTGCTCATGTAACACCTCCTGCGACCAAGTCGCCTTCGCAGCATCCTCAAACGCCCATGAATCGCCCCGTCAATCGGCGCCCTTCTCCGACAGCCGGCGATAGACAATTCCGCCCAGCGCGCCGCCGGCAATGGGCGCAAGCCAGAACAGCCAAAGCTGCTGCAAGGCCCAGCTGCCTTGAAACACGGCCACGGCGGTGCTGCGGGCCGGATTGACCGAAGTATTGGTGACCGGAATGCTGATCAGATGGATCAGCGTCAGGCCAAGGCCGATGGCCAGCGGAGCGAAGCCGGAGGGCGCCTTGGGCGCGGTCGCTCCCATGATGATGAACAGGAAAAAGAAAGTCATGAACACCTCAGATACCAGCGCGGCGGTCAGGCTGTAGTGGCCGGGCGAGTGTTCCCCGAAACCATTCGAGGCAAACCCGGCGCCTGCATCGAATCCCGCCTTGCCGCTCGCGATGAGATACAGAATGCCCGCGCCGAAGATTCCGCCCAGCACCTGCGCCGCGATGTACGGCAACACCTGCCTGGCCGGGAAGCGGCCGCCGACGTACAGGCCGACCGATATCGCCGGATTGAGGTGGCATCCCGATATGTGGCCGATCGCATAGGCCATCGTCACTACGGTCAGGCCGAAGGCCAGCGCAACGCCCAGCAGGCCGATGCCCAGCGCCGGAAAAGCCGCCGCCAGCACGGCGCTGCCGCAGCCGCCCAGCACCAGCCAGGCTGTGCCGATGAATTCCGCCGCGAGCGGTCTGTAAATGCTTGCCATGTTCAATTCCTCCCCATGTCGAATCCAGCGCTTGGTGCAGTTGTGCGGCGCCGGATTCGCCGGCGCCGCATCGTCTCCGCTACGGCGTGACCAGCTTCCCACCCGGACAGAATTCGTAAGCGAACATGGCATTGCCGACGTCGACCGAAAGCGCTCCCGGGGCCAGCGACAGCACGGCGGTGTCGTAGGGCTTGGTGGCTTCGATTCCCACCCATGCATCCGCCGGCGAACTGACGGCGGTCAGCCCGAGCAGGGATATCTGGCTCTGGCTGAGGGTATTGCTCTCCTGCAACACGTTATTGAGGTAGGTGGCCACCTCGATCTTGTTGAGCAGGGCGATGTCGGCCGTGCCCGCAGGGAAGGACACGCCGAAGACGGCGAAACTTCCCGCCGACACCGTGGTCCCCTTCGGCATGATCACGTCCAGGTCCACCGAGTCGATGGCGCTGCTGAACAGGCCCGCCGTCAGGCTGTAGGTGGCGTAGGTGGCGAGATTGCCGTCGATGACGTTATTGGGGTTGATGACACTGTTGAGCAGGGTTGTGGCGGTATTGCCGCCCAGGGTGTCGAGCAGAGCGGTAAGGTCGGCGCCGACCAGGCCGCCAGTTCCCACCGCGGTCGTCACGTCGCCATAAGCCGTGGCGGCCTGGGTGCAGATGAAGTTACCCGTGACCGGGTTGCCGCCCGAGGTGATGTTGGTGGGCCCGGTGCCGTCGTTGGGCGGACCGCCGGTGGCGGTGCTGACGCCGCTGATGCCCCCGCCCGGGCCATTGGAAGTGCAGCCGCAAAGAACCAGGCCGGCGGCCAGCGCCGCGGCAGTCTTGAATAGAGTGTAGGTAGGCATGCTGATAGGTTCCTGTTGGATTGCGTGCTTAGTTGAGGATGTGCAGCTCGACGCGGCGGTTACGCTCGCGCCCTTCGTCCGTGTCATTGCTGGCGACCGGGTTCAGCTTGCCGTAGCCCTTGGCCTGGATGCGGCCGGCGTCGATGCCGCGCTCCGCCACCAGGTATTGCTTCACCGCCTCGGCACGGCGCTGCGACAGGCCGATGTTGTAGCCGACGCTGCCGATGCTGTCGGTATAGCCGGCCAGTTCCACCTGCAGGTCCGGATACTTCTTCATGATGTCGCTGACCCAGGTGAGGATGGTCCGCGAATCCGGGCGCAGCCGCGCCTTGTTGAATTCGAAGGTCACGCCGTCCAGGCGGACCACCTTCGGAATCGGACAGCCGTCGCCGTCGACACGGGTGTTGGGCGGCGTGTTGGGGCACTTGTCCCTCTCGTTGATGACGCCGTCGCCGTCGTCATCGAGCAGGCCGGTGGGCACTTCCACCACCTTGGTCTGCTCCTCCTGCACCACCACCGGCGCCGCGGGTCTCAGTTCATAGAATGGAATTTCGATGCCCAGGCCGGCGCGATAATCGGTGAAGCCGCTGTGCTCGGGGGTACTGATGAAATCATGCACCGCGCGCACTTCCGCGCGCAGGCGGATGCGGTTGTGCCAGAAGGTGCCGCTGGTCAGGCCGAGGCCGGCGTCGGCGTAGCCGGAGCCACCGCCATCGCCGCGCGGATGCACATCATCGAGAATGCCGCCGCCGCCGATCAGCAGGAACGGCGTCAGGTGCTGGCGGTCGCCGAAGGAATAGGTCAGGTCGCCGCCCAGGCTGTGAAGATAGAAATCGCCGCTGTCGTTGGGACCGGTTTCCAGATCGGTGAAACTGTAGTTGCCTTCCCAGCCGAAGCCATTGCCGAAATGGCGGCCGAAGATGACGCTGGCGCCGGCGCCGTATTTGACGTCGTTGCCGACATCCAGGCCGCGCTTGCGGTCGGCCTTGATGTAGTTGCCCAGGCCGCTGACATAGTCGATGTCGCGGATTCCCTCCAATGGCTCGGATGCGGCGGGCACCGTCCCGGTTTCTGCCGGAGCGGCGGCCGGCGCCGCAGGAGCCGCTGCTTCAGCCGGCGCAGCGGCGGCCGGGGCTGCGGCGGAGCTGTCCGCCGGCCCCGCCGGCGCGTCCTGGGCCAGAGCCGAGCCCACCGCGAACAGAGTCCATGCCGCAAGCGACCACACGATTCCACGCATTGTTAACCCCCGATTGGTCTTGATTGCTGGTTTTCGCCGTCATGTCGTGTCCCTGTTGAGCGCAAGTGCTTTCTGAAAAGAGCCCGGCCCCTGGATCAAAGGGCCGGGCAAGTGCACCTGTCACCTGTTCACGGACTGCGCGCTGCACCTCTTCTTATTGCTGGCTGACACAGGCGTGATAGACATCGACTTCGCCGAGCACCCCGGCGATCGGTCCGTCGGTGATGGCGACGGCATCGAACGATTTGGTGGTCTTGAAGCTCAGATAGGCCGGCTTGGTGGTACCGATCAGTCCCAGTTGCAGCAGGCTCAGCTTCAGCGGATCGGTGGTGGTGCTGGTCTCCTGCAAGGCGCCCTTGAGATAGGTGCTGAGGGTGAAGCTCTGCAACAGGTCCACGCTCAGGGCCTGGCTTGGGTTGGCCAGCACGAAGCCGGCCGTGCGGCCGCCCGGAAACGCCGTATCGTTGGTGACGGCCAGCGACTCCGACGCGTCCAGCAGGCCGATCTGGGTCAGGATCGCGGCGTAATTGAGCGGATTGGCGTCGGTCACATTGCCCGGCTGGTTGACCGAGCAGACCAGGCACAGGACGCCGCCGGTGGCGGTCGTCACGGCGGCATGCGGCGTCAGCAAGGCCTGTGTCGGCAGGTCCGGCACAGCGCAGTCGAACGCGCCCACCAGCACGTCCACCGCTTCGGTGGTGGTGCCGCTGGGGCCGGTGCAGCTCAGCAGATAGGCATAGGTACCCGGCGCGGTCGACGCCGTCAGCGTGACCCCGCCGCTCGGAGAGGAGGCAGGCTCGGCGCCGCTCCAGGCCGAGCTGCCGTCGCCGCCGGAGGCGGTACAGGCGGTCGCGCCGGTAGTGGCCCAGCTCAGCGCGAACTTGCCGCCCGCGACAATCGTCGATGGCGTCGCGCTCAGTGCGGTGCTGAAGACTGGGCCGGTCACCGGCGTGCCGACCGTGACGGTCGCCGTCTGCGCCGTGTTGCCGCCCGCGCCGGAGCAGCTCAAGGCATAAGTGTAGGAGCCGGGCGTGGACGAGATATTGATCGACACCCCGCCTTCGGGCGAGCTGGTGGGTTCGCTGCCGCTCCAGCCGTCACCGGTGCTGCCGCCGGAAGCGGTGCAGGCACTGGCGCCGCTTACCGCCCAGCTCAGATCGATGCTTGCTCCGGGCGCGGCCGAGCTGGATGAGGCGGCAAAGGCCGTGGTGAAGACCGGCGCCGATTGCGATGTCGGGGTGGATACCACCTCGGCTGCGGTGGCGGTGGCGGTGGAACTGGAATAGAGGCCTTCGCCGGCACAGCTCAGGGTGTACTCGTAAGTGCCCGCCGCGTCCGAGGCGGCCAGCGTGGCCGAGCCGCTGGCCGGTTCGGCGCCGCCCCAGCCGTCCGAACCGCTGCCGCCCGAGGCGGTGCAGGAGCCGACCGCGCTGGAAGTCCAGCTCAGCGTGAAGCTGCCGTTCGGCGCCACGGTGGATGGCGACGGCGCGGCGAAGCTGATCTGCGGCGGCGCATTGCTGTTGCCATTGCCGCTACCGCTGCCGCCGCCGCAGGCGGCGAGCAGGGCGCCGAGCCCGAGCAGCGATAGCGAGAGGATCTGCCGCACTGCTGATCTTGAGTCGACACCCTTTTTCATAGCTGGCTCCCTGGCCGATTCGTTTTCTGACGACAGTCGCGCGCGTTTTTTGCCGATCGATCGCGAACAGCCGGGCCTTGCCCTTGGCCCGGCCGCCGCGTCTGCCGGATCGCACTAACAGGAAAACGATTGACCGAGGAAAAAGTTGCACTTTCGGATTTCCGATCAGTGCGGAGGGGGCATTTCGGATCCAACGCAGCCCTGGTTCGCGTCCCCCTTGCTGCGGCCATTGTGGCTGGCAGCGGCAATCCAGAAGCTTTCCCGGTAGACCTGCGCCACCCGCCGGTCTTGAGGCCCCGTTATCGGCTCAGGGCGCGCGGTCAACCATCGATGCGGTTCGGCTCAAGGGGAACGCCAGCGCCCATGCGTCGCACCGGACATGGGGAAAATATCGGCCCTACCGTACTTCTATCTCGACCCGCCGATTCTTGGGCTCCGCTACGTCGTCGTCCGTAGGCACCAGCGGCTCCCGCTCGCCGCGCCCGGCGACCAGGATGTGCGCCTTGTCGATGCCGAGGGCAGCAAGCTGGTCGCGCACCGCCTCCGCCCGTGCGAGGGACAGCTTGTCATTGTGTTCCACCGAGCCGACGCGGTCGGTGTGGCCGGTTACCACGACTTCCGGCGCCGGGCGCTTGCCGACCTCGTCGAGGATGGCCGGTAACAGCGCGCGCGATTCGGGCGTGAGTTCGTCGGAATCGGTGATGAAGTAGAGCAGGAAGGACTTTGGCCGCGGCGGCAGGGCAGCCAGCTCCTTGCCGAATTCCTTGCGCACCGCATCGGAATCCAGGGTGTCGCTCCTGACCTTGCCAGTGCCGGTGCGCGCCTCGCCGTAGGCGGAATCCAGCAGCAGCTCGTCGCCGTCGCGACCAACCACATTGATCTTGCCGACCTTGCCGGTGTTGTCATCGGGCAACAGGATCACGCGGTCGGTGGTGGCGCAGCCGGCCAGGGTGACGAGGAGAACGGCGCAACCCAGGCGAGTGCTCACTGCGACCCCCCCACCTCCACCACGAATTCGGTGCCGCGCACGCCCAGAATGCTGCTCGGCGTGCGCACCTTCATCGCGTCCTGCTGGTGCTTGGCGATCTTGCCTGAGACCACGGCGAGTTTCCCCTTGGCCAGCGTGATTTCGAAAGCACCGTCATGCGTGGTGGTATCGAACGCAAAGCGATCGATGCTCAGATTGGCGGATGGTCCCAGCGAGAGCAGTGCGCTGTCTTCGAAGGTAATGCCCGCTCTGCCGTCCGGGCCGGTGATCACGCGGTCGGCCTGATATACCGGCAGGCCGACTTGGGCCGGCAGCGAACTGCTGCCCCGCGTGATCGTCACACTGCCTTCCACGCTCTTGAAGATGCCCGCCACTTCGGGATCGGCGCTGGCACAGAAAGCCGCGAAAACGGCTCCGAGCAGAAAATACCTGAAGACCGAATGCCCCGGCTGCTTGCGCTGATTCATTGCTTGTTCCCCAGTATCAGTCCGAGTCCGACGCCTTGAGTCGCAGCTGTTGTGCCGTTCCCCATGATAGCCAGCCCCGGCACGGTGGAGCTGGGCACGGTGAGAGTCGAGTGTTTCGCGCGCGCTGCGACGAGTCTGCTCCCGGGCGCTTTCGATTGCATGGCTTCACGCCTCTGAGTATCCGGCATCGGTCTAGGCGGACCGGCTCGATCCCGGCAATGCCATCGACACCGTCAAGCCATCCACGCCGGGGCCGGCCGGAATCACAGCCTGGTCCCGGCTGGCGCGGCAACGCAGTTGCTGGCCGACGGTGAGCACCCGCGCGGCGTTGCCGTCATTCACTTCAACGCGACCGACCGTGACCGTCACCAGCACGCCGGAAGCTTCAGGCCTGACCGAAAAGGCCGTGTCGAGCACGCGCACCTGCGTTTCGCCTGCTGCGCCGGCCACCAGGCGGTCCGGGTTCGGCGTCACGTCGAAGAACGCCTCGCCGCGTCCCAGCACCAGCCGGCAGCGGCCGGCAGCGTCGTCGACCTCGAGGGCCGCCCTGCTGTCCGCCATGACATGGGCAGCGTCACTCTGCGCGATGCTGTTATGCCCAGCGACTGCGTCATCGCGCCAGGCGTAGAACGCCGTGTAGCCCAGCGCAACGACCAGCAGCACGGAAGCGGCCAGCGCCAGAGGCCGCCACTGCGGGCGGGCGGCCACCTTGCTACGCGCCGGCAAGACCCGGCCCGCGTCTACCCATAGCCTGCGCGCCATTGCCAGTGCGGCCTGGTGCTCGGGACTCTCGGCGAGCCATTGCGCGAACGCGGTGCGGTCCGCCTCCGTCGCTTCACCCGAAGTCATGCAGACCACCCACTGGATGGCTTGATGCTCCGCACGCGAAACCGGCGCCGGGCGGCCGGCGCCTTCGGTGCTGGTATTGTCCGATGATTCTCGCGTCATATCCTGAAGAACGATTGGCGTGCCGGATTGCAGCAATTACCGCACCGGTTTGCAGCGGCGCGTGCGGATGCCGCAGGGGTGCTCAGCTTCCATTTTTTCAATTCTCCCTACAATGAACCAGGCTGCGGACGAAGTACATAACCGGTCTGGTGTGATTCACAGGAGACCGGGGCGCTGCCGCCTTCAGTAGACCATGACCAGGGGCCCCGCCTGCTTGACCGTCAGCGCCTGCGAGCCGTTCAGGGTGTACAGCCAGCCGTCGATGTGATCGAGCTGGATCATGGCGTTCAGATGCCGCTGTTGCGCTGCGGCGGACATCACCACGATGCGGCCGGAGTAGTAGCGATTCAGCTCCTCCGCCACCTGGCCGAGCGGCTCTCCGTCGACGAACATCAGCCGCTGCCGCCAGGCCAGCGCCCGCTGCGGATCCACCGCCGCCACGGCTTGGTGCCGGCCGGCCTGGTAGCGCAACTGCTGCGCCGGCAGCAATACCACCGAAGCGGCGCCATCGTTCACTTCCACGCGGCCGCGCACCACGGTGACCAGCACCCCTTCATCGTCCCGGCGCACCGAGAACGCGGTGCCGAGCACGCGCACCCGGCCGCCGCCGGCCTCGACCATGAACGGCCGGCCTGCATCGTGCACAACGTCGAAGTAGGCTTCGCCGCGCCCAAGCACCACACGGCGCTCGGCGCCCTGGTAGTCCACCGACAGCGCGGTGGCGCCGCCCATCTCGACCTGGGTTCCGTCGGCCAGCGCCACGCTGCGCTGCTCGCCCGAGCCGGTGACTTGATCGTACCGCCAGGTATTGAATCCGTAGAAGCCGGCGCAGGTCAACAGCAGCACCGCGGCGGCCATTGCCAGCACGGGCCAATACCGGACCGGCGCCGCCCTCACCCGATGCCGCGCCGGCAAGGCGCGCCCGACACCTACCCACAGGCGCAGTGCATCGGCCGCTGCCGCCCGGTGCTCGGGGCTGCGTGCCCGCCATTTCCTGAAGGCAAGGCGATCGGCCAGCCGCGCCTCGCCGGAAGTCAGGCGCACCACCCATAGAACCGCTTCCCGCTCCACCGCCGACACCTCGCGGCATGGCGCAGGCTTTGGCGATTCCGTTGCGGTCGGTGGCGCTTGCATCATATTTTCAAAAACGAGTGACTTCGCATGATATGGCAGTTTGCCTGCGTCGCCGTGCGAAGGCGATGTCGGAAAACCGTTCACTTTCTGTTGTTCAAGCGTTCCCTGCAATGCATCAGGGCGCGCACCGCGTACTTGTCGACCAGGCTTTTGGAAACGCCCAGAGCTTTGGCGATCTCCGTGTGGGTCATTCCTTCCACGCGGCTCAGGTACAGCACGTCGCGGCACTTGGGCGGCAGCTCAGCCAGGACCTGCTCCAGCTGCGCAACTTCGTCGCCGGCCATCACGGCATCTTCCGGGCCGGGTTGCACCTGATCGAACAGCTCCGCCACACCGGCCAGCAGCTCGGCGCGGCGCCCCTCGGTGCGTTGATGATCGGTCGCCGCATTCATCGCCATGCGCACCAGGTAGCGGCGCGCATCGTCGTCGCTGGGAAACTGCTCCGCCACCCGCAGCAGCTTCAGATAGGTCTCCTGCGTCAGATCCTGGGCGGTGTCGCGCGATTGCAGGCGGCCGCGCAGGAGGCGCTCCAGCTTCGCCCTGAATTCGATGAAAACCTTGAGCAACTCCACGGTATTCAGGCCGGACAGACGACTCCCCGCCGCCCCGGCTTCCGCGGGGCGCCGCGCCGTCGGGCCCATCCGATCCGGGGCTCCGTCGCTCAAAGTTGTGCCTCGGCGAGGTGGAACTGGACCGGAACGATCAGCTCGACCTCGCTGCCCTGCACCTCGGCCGGCGGCGGCGGCAGCGGCGAAGCGCGCCTGAGCAGCTCCAATCCCTCCCGGTCGAGCAGCGCAAAACCCTTGCTGCGATCGACCGCGGCGGACAGCACTTCGCCCCTGCGGTTGACGCTGAAGCGCACATACACCACGTCCTCCTCGCGGCGCGCGCGCGAGCCGCGTGGATAACGCTTGTTGCGGTCGAGCAGGGCCAGGATCTGGTTTTCCCAGGTAGCCTGCGCATCGGCAGCGGCGGTGCTGGCTGCGACGTCCACCACAGGCGTCACCAAAAGCGGGTTCTGGCCCTGGCGGGCCGCCACGGGGATCGGATCCGGCACGGTGTCCGCGACGGGCGCCTGGGATTGGGCGCGGCGTTCTTGCGCAGCCAGTTCGATCGGCCCGGCGCCGGCGATGCTCGGCGGCGAAGCGGCGATCGGCTGGTGGCGCTTGCGCAGCGGGTGCCGCGGCGACTCACTGCTCAGGGACACGCGGGGCGTGGGTGAAACTTCCGGCACGGACGCCGCTGCTGCCAGGGGCAACGCCGCCAGCTCGATCACCGGCATTGCAGGGGGTACAGAGGAGGCGCGGTCGGCGCCGATGCGAAACAACACGGCACCAATCACCGCGGCATGCACCGCAAATGCCAGGACGCCGCCCCCGGCCCAGCCTCCGCGTTCGAATCGTCGCCCGCCGAACATGTGCGCCGCGCGCCCCCTTGCCGTTCGACCTACCGATGGCCAACGTCGCCTTGGAATGCCGCCAGCGCTCGCTTCAGCCGACCCGAAACTAGTCTGCCTCCGGCGGACCGGAAAATCCAGACGAGGCGGAGTTTTTTTACAAAACCTTACATCCACAACGCCGCGGCGAGCTTAAAGCCGCCCGGTGAGCGTCAGGGTAAAACTGCGCGGCGTGCCGTAACGGGTGAGGAAGTCGGCGTCCTCGAAGCTGGAGTAATAGACCCGGTCCAGCAGGTTGTCGACATTGGCCGCGATGCTCCAGTGCCGGTCCAGGCGGACGCCCATGCGCAGGCTGAACAGGGCATAGAACGCCTGTCCGTAGTTGATGACCACATTGCCGTTGGGGGCACAGTCGATCTGGCCGGTGGTCGGGTCGGTCTGGAACATGGAACAGGCATCACCGGGATAGGAACTCCGGCTCCGCGCTTCGATGCCGGTGCCGAAACTGAGACGTTCCCAGCCGGCGGGCCGCGGCCGGTAGGTAGTCCACAGCTTGAACAGGTGCCTGGGATAGAGGCCCACCACAACCGAGGAGAAAGAGTCGGGGGCCAGGTTCTGGTACTTCTGTTCGACATAGTTGTAGCCGGCGCTGAGCTGCCAGCCCGGCAGCAGCTGTCCGGCGATTTCCAGGTCCAGGCCCTCGCTGATGATTCTTTGCGTGGTGTTCTCGACGCAGCATTGCTGATACGGATTGCCGCCGCTGACGGAGGAAGTCTCGGAGAAGTTGCGGTCCGAGACATGGAACAGCGAGGCGGTGGCGTTGAGCCTGCCGCCGTCGGCCTGGTACTTGAGGCCGGCTTCATAGTTGTTGCCGACGGTTGGAAGCGGCAGGCCGCCGCCGGCGGTCTCGAAGTCGTTGTTCGATTCGTACACCTGGCTCCAGCTGGCGTAGCCGGTCCAGTGCTCGGTGAAATCCCAGGTGGCGGCGACATAGGAAGGGCCGAAATACTGGTCGGTGGCGCGCACATTCAGCGCTCCGCCGGGATAGTCCTCGTTCAGCACGGCGAACGAATAGTGGCTCCAGCGCAGGGCGCCGATCAGTTTCACATGGTCGACAGGCGACAGCTTGAGCACCACATCGCCGCCATAAGTGAACTGCCCCCAGCCGGCGTCGGTGAACGCGCCGTCGCTGATCACGGTGGGCGTGGGCACCGACGCGGGATCGAAGTGAAAGGGATCGATCGCCATCGCCTGCGCATTGGTGTTGTTGCCGGAATAATCGGCGCTGATCCTGGTGTAGTTGAAGCCGAGCGCCAGCTCCTGCTTGCGGCCGAACAGCGGAAAATTGCCCACCAGCTTGAAGTCCGCCGCGTTTTGCACGAAGTCGATGTGCTGCGTGAAGGCCTGGTTGAATTCGAAGCCCTGGCCGGTGATGTCGTTGACCCCGCCGTACATCGCGGCGACCAGCTGCGAATTGTCCTGGTGCTGGCGGTCCAGACTCAGCTTCGCCGACCAGTCCGGGCCGAGGTTCTGTGCCAGGGTGAGGAAGCTGTCATCGGTGGTGGCGTTGTCGTATTCCCAGGGGAAACACAAGCAGGTGTCGCGCGGCAGGTTCAGGGGCTTCCCCGACTGGTAGGTCGGCAGCCCGTAAAACCAGGGCTTCTCGCGCTTGTCGGTGAAGTTGATGCCGGCGTCGAGCAGGGTGCCGGGCGCCAGGTCGGCCTCGACGATGCCGTAGGCCAGGGTGCGGCGCATATTGTCGGTCTGGTAGAAATAATCGTTGTCCTGCCGCGCGATCACCACGCGGCCGCGCAGGGCGCCGTCGAAAGCCAGCGGCGCGGTGGCGTCGAGCTGCTCGCGAAACAGGTTCCAGGAGCCGATCTCCTGTTTGGCCACCACCTGCTCATGATCCAGCGGGCGCTTGCGCGCCAGGTTGAGCGTGCCGCCCGGCTCGTTGTAGCCATTGTCGAGGCCGTCGGCGCCGCGCAGCAGCTCGGCGTGGTCATAGGCCGCCAGGTCGCCGCCGCCCTCGAAGCCAAAATTGCCATCGGGGGTATACAGCGAGACGCCGCCGTCGAGTGTGGTGCGCTCGATCTGGAAGCCGCGGGAAAAATACTGGCCGCCGATGCCGTTGAGGTATGGCCGCACCAGCACCCCGTTCATCTGCTGCAGCATGGTGGAAATGTCGTCGAGATCCTGGTCCTCGATGCGCTGCTGCGTCACCACCGTGACCGGCTGCGGGATCTCGCGCAGCGGCAACACCTCCATGCCGCCGATGCTGGCCTTGCTGGCGGCGAGGCTGCCGGAGTTCTCGGTAGAGGTCGGGTCGGTGCTGCCGTTGGCGCCCACCGCGTTGACGTTCGGCAGCGGCGCGCCTTCGACCCGCACCGGCCCCAGCACGCGCGGCGGCGCAGCGCCTTCGATGCTGACCGCGCCGGGGCCGACCAGGCGGCCCGCCAGGCCGGTTCCCGCCAGCAGCCGGCGCAGACCCTCTTCGGCCGGATAGCTGCCGTGGAGCGCGGCGCCCAGCTTGCCGGCGAGCAATCCCGAATCCGCGCTGAACTGCAGCCCCGACTGTTCGCCGAAGGCGGACAGGGCATCGGCCAGAGGCTCCGCCGGGATGTCGAACTGCTTGCTCTCCTGTGCCAGGGCCGGCAAAGCCGTTGCGCAGCTCAGCACAAACAAGAGAACCGAAGACAAGCTTCGCCTTCTGAGCGACAGCAGAGATCCGGATTTCCGGTGCGGCGCTGATCTGGCGCAGGCTGCAAGCACTCCGCGATCCCCGATTCCTGGTACGCAGCGATTGTTCGAAAAACCCCATTCCGCCCAAACGCTGCGCGCTCGATCGGTCGCGTCTGAAAAGCCGGCTTAGGCTGCAATCACAGTTTACCCAAAATGATTGCCCGGTCATTGCGACGCGGACAGGTGTGCGGCTCGCCGCTGACGGCCGCTCACCGCGCCGCTTCTCTGGCGCGCCGGCTCACCAGGCGCAGCGCTGCTGCCAGTACCGCGGCCAGTGCCAGCGCCATCACCACCGCGCCGAATTCCTCGGCGGTACCGATGATGTTTCCATGGCGGGCCACCAGGGCACCGGCGGCAATCGCCGGCGCGCCCATCGACAGATAGGAGACGATGAAGACGATGGACAGCACGCCGGCCCGCTCATGCGGCGCGGCGAACGGCACGATACTGCGCACCGCGCCCTGGAAGCCCGCGCCGAAGCCCATGCCGGCGATGGAAGTACCGGCCAGGAACATCCCGATCGAGTGATATGGCAGCGCCCAGATGGCGACGCCGACTCCCGCGGCCAGCATAGCCGCGCCCAGGGTCATCATCGCGCGCGGCTCACGGTGTTGCAGCGCCAGCACCACCAGGCCGCCGCTGGCCGCCAGGACGAACAGGGACAAGCCCCCGACAAAGGCCGAACCGACGCCGAGCATGCTGCGCACCAGCATCGGCCCGAGGGAACCATAAAAGCCGGCCAGCGCCCATACCGCTACCAGCACCGGCAGCGCCAGCAGCATCGGCCCGCGCGTCGCCGCGGGCAGCTTGAACTGCGGCTTGAGCGAGGCCAGCGCGCCCGGCGCCGGTGCGATGGTGTCCGCCATCAGCGCAACACCGATACCCTGTAGCACGAAAATCACGCCGAGCACGGCATAGACCAGATGGGTCGGCGCCGGCAGGTATTGCACCAGCAGGCCGGCGAGCATGCCACCCGTCGCCGTACCGAATGCCGGGGCCACCGCATTGGCGGTGGCGCCCCGCTCCTTGTTCAGGTCGATCATGCCGGCGCCGACGGCACCCACCGCCGCGCCTGTCGCCAGACCCTGGATGATCCGCGCCAGCATCAGGTCACCGACCCCGCTCGCCGTGGCGAACAACACCATCGTTGCCGCCTGCGTCGCGGTCGCGGCGATCAGCACAGGACGCCGCCCCAGGTGATCGGACAGCCTGCCGGCGAACAGGAGCGCCAGCAGCACCGCAAGGGCATAGATACCGAAAATCACCGTCACCGTAGTCGGAGAAAAGCCCCACTGCGCCTGGTACAGCGCATACAAAGGCGTCGGCGCGCTGGACCCGGCGAGAAACGACACGGTGATCGAGGCGAGCAGGTAGAAAGCCGCATTGCGCGATAAATACCTACTGCGATCAACGGCCTGCGTGATTTTTGAAACAGCGGAGACTTGCGTCATGGCGTGGGCTCACCGTATCGGAAATTGGTAGACAGATCTGTCTGTTCGTTGAATCATACAGACCTGTCTGTTATAGTCAAGCCCATGGTCAGGAAACCTTCAGCCCAGGCTTCATCCCAGGATCGCCGCCCGGCACGCGAACGCCTGCTCGCCGCCGCCGACGAACTGTTCTATGAGGAGGGCGTCAACCTCGTCGGCATCGACCGCATCATCGAGCGCGCCGGCGTGGCCAAGGCCTCGCTTTACGATTGCTTCGGCAGCAAGGAGGAGCTGATCCGCTCCTACCTGCAGCAGCGGTTTGAGGCACGGCAGGCCCGGGTGCGCGACTGGCTGGCCCGGTACGCCACACCACGGGAAAAGATCCTCGGGATTTTCGAATACGTGACGGAAGCCGTGACCAGCCCCGGCTACCGCGGCTGCCCTTTCGCCCGGGCCAACGCCGAAGCGCGCTCCGGCAGCAGCGTCAAGACCGTGTGCAACGAGTCGCGCGCCTGGAACCTCGCCTTATTCTCCGATCTTGCCAGGCAAGCCGGCGCGGCCGATCCGGAACAGGCGGCGCAACGGCTGCAGCTGCTTTACGACGGCGCAACGGTCTCTGCTCATGTCGATGGAAGCACCACCGCGGCGGCGGCCGCGCGCGCCCTGGCGGAAGTGGTGCTGGACGCGGCGATCCGATAACGCGTCCGCCGCCGCGCACAAGCGCTCTTCAGCCGGCGAAATATCCGGCAAACATCGGCCGCTACGACGCGTCTAGCCTTCGGCGCCGATCTCGATCTCGTCGACCCGATCCGGGTAAAACGCCAGATGCTCGCGGATGTCCGACACCGCGGCATGCGGCGCCTCATAGGTCCACACCGCATTGATCGAGCGCTCGCCGCCGGCCGCGATGCTGTAGTAGGCGCATTCGCCCTTGTAGGGGCAATACGTCTGGTGCGAAGTCCGTTGCAGTTGCGCCATGTCGACGTCCTTGCGCGGTATGTATTGCACCACGGGATAAGCCGCTTCCTTCAGGCTCAGCGCCTCGCGGGTGTCGGCCACACGCTTGCCGCCCACCGTCACCGTGACCCGGCCTTTGGTCGGCGCGATGGTGATCGGATGATCCGGTCCGGGAATTTTGATCGGCTTGCTGTTCATGGTTTTCGTTCCTGAAAATAATGCTTGAGAGCTTACGCTCGGATGGACTTGATCGGCCCGGATCAAACACGGGAAAGCGAATGCGGGCGCCGGGCGGGCAAGCTCAGAGCTTGGAGCCGCCATCGACATTGACGGTGTCGCCGGTGATCCAGCGCGCCTCGTCGGAGACGAGGAAAGCCACCACCGCGCCGATGTCGTCCGGCTGAGCTATACGCTTCAGCGCCTGCATGCCGAGCGTGACCTCGCGTCCCGCCTCGGTCTTGGTGAAGCTGGACATGTCGGTCTCCACCACGCCGGGCGCGACGGCGTTGACACGGATGCCGCGCGGGCCCAGCGCGGAGGCGAAATGCTTCACCAGCGTGTCGACCGCGCCCTTGGTCGCGGCGTAGGCGGACAGCGTGCCCACCGAGGCGCGCGCGGCGAGTGAGGAGGTGAAGACGATGTTGCTGCCCTTGCATAGCGCCGGCAATAGCTGCTGCACCAGGAAGAACGGCGCGCGCACGTTCACGGCGAACAGATTGTCGAAGTCCTCGACCCTGGTGTCCTCGATGCTCGCCGCCTTGGACACACCGGCATTGGCGACGAGGATGTCGAGGCGGCCGCCGATGATGGCGCGCACCTGCCTGGCCAGGGCATGCGGCCCCTCGGCCTGGCGCAAGTCGGCGCCGACCTTGTCGGCCTTGCCGCCGGCCTTGCGGATCTCGGCGACGACGGCATCGGCTTCCGGCTCGCTGCTGCTGTAATGCACCAGCACCTGCGCGCCGGCCTTGGCCAGGGCCAGCGCGCTGGCGCGGCCGATGCCGCGCGAGGCGCCGGTGACGAGGGCGGTCTTTCCTGAAAGATTGCTCATGATCAAATCTTCTGATTGTTGAATGGGAGCCGGATCGCGCTGGCGCGCCTTACTCGGACAGGAACATCGAGACGTGGCGGACGAAGCGCTCCGGATACTGGTACAGCGCGCCGTGGCTGGCGTCCGGATAGAGGATCAGCTGCGCGTCGGGGATGTTCTGCTGCAGGATGTAGGAGTTGATGGTGTAGATGATCACGTCGTTGTCGCCGTTGATCACAAGCGTTGGCTGCTTGATGGCGTCCAGGTACTCGTACGGCTTCTCGCGCGGCGCGCCCCACTTGGACAGCGCCTCGATCTGCGCCGGCGCAACCTTTTCGTTCACCTCCGTATCGCGGTTTTCGCGGCGCAGGCGGAAGCGCTTGAGGAAGGCGGCGCCCGCCGCCTGGCTGCTTGCGCTGGCGTCGAAGTGCACCTGCTGCCACAGCTCATCCGCATTGGCGTAGGACCTGCCAAAAATCGCCTGGGCCTCCGGAGTCAGCGCGGCCATGCCCTCGCCGCTGCGCGGCCCGGTGCCGACCAGCACCAGGCGGCGCACCAGCTGCGGCTCGGCCAGGGTCAGCGCCTGCGTCACCGTGCCGCCGATGGAGAAGCCGAGCAGATCGACCTGCTTCAGGCCCAGGGCCTTGATGAAGGCGGCGGCGTCCGCGGCCATGCCCTCGATGCTGGTCGGCACCTCGCCGGAGCTGCTGGAAATGCCGGCGTTGTCGAACAGGATCACTTCACGGTCCCGGGCCAGGCCGTCGGTCACCGCCGGATCCCAGTGGTCCATGGTGCCGGTGAAGTGCATGAACAGCACCAGCGGCACGCCGCCGGCCTTGCCGAAGCGGCGGTAGGCGAAGCGGATGCCGTTGGCTTCTACGAACTGAGTGGGTGCAGTCTGGTGCGTGTGGACCTTCATGGTCTACTCCTGTTCAGATCAATGAATCGGCACGCGGCAAAACCTGCCGCGTGCCTGCTCTTCAAGCATTCATGCCGCCATCGACGGTGAGGTTCGCGCCGGTGATGTACGAAGATTCCGGACCGGCGACAAACGCCACCATCGCGGCGATCTCATCCGCACGCCCGTAACGATCGAGCGCTGTGGCGGCCTTCTGCGGTACCGCCCAATCACCCGAGGCGGGATTCAGATCGGTATCGATCGGACCCGGCTGGACGTTGTTGACCGTGATGCCACGGCTGCCGACCTCCCTGGACAACGCCTGGGTGAACATCTTCACGGCCGCCTTGGTGGCCGCGTAGGGCACCAGGCCGGGCGCAATGGCACGTTCGCCCACTGCCGAGCCGATCATGATGATGCGGCCACCGTCATTCAGATACTTCAGCGCAGCCTGGGTGGTGGCGAATACGCCGCGGATGTTGATGTCGATCACGCGGTCCATCTCTTCCAGCGTGGTTTCCTCGAACGGTTTCGGAATGGCCGTGCCGGCGTTGTTCACCAGCACATCCAGCCGGCCGAAGGTCGCAACGGCTTTTGAGACCGCGTTTTTGACTGCTTCGACATCGGCAGCATCCGCCTGGATCGCGATGGCCTTTCCGCCGCCAAGTTCAATCGCCTCGACCACGGCGGAGGCCGCACCGGCATCTTTGGCGTAGGTGAGGGCCACGCTCGCTCCCTCTGCGGCCAGACGCTTTGCGATCGCTGCACCAATGCCTCTCGAACCGCCGGTTACGAGTGCCACTTTGTTTGTTAACTTGTTCATTGCGTTGCCTCCTGATGACAGATCTATACATAAAATTTGTTTAAGAACAGCGGCTTGTCTATCGACTACCGTGCTTCCATGGCGGCCACTGTAGGCCGGTGTGGCGGTCTTGAATAAGACTTTGTAAGCTGAGGGTCATACTTCACAGGCATGGGACGACCATGGAGCTGAGGCACCTGCGCTACTTCGTCGCCGTGGTCGAGGAAGGCAGCCTGACCATCGCCGCCGAGCGTCGGCTCCACACCTCCCAACCCTCGCTCAGCCGGCAGATTCGCGATCTGGAGTACCAGGTCGGGGCCGAATTGCTGACACGCAGCGTTCATGGTGTCGAGCTGACCGCCGCGGGTAAGGCCTTTCTGGATCATGCCCGCCTGGCCCTGGCCCAGGTCGATGCCGCGGTGGAGGCGGCGCGCAGGGCGGCGCAACCGACAAAGAAGTCGTTCGCCGTCGGCTTCCAGACCGGACATGAAATGATCTGGCTGCAGCAGGCCATGCATCTGCTGCGTGACGAGTTGAAAAACATCCAGATCACAGTCTCGAGCGACTACTCGCCGGACCTCGCCGAGGCGCTCATTCGCGGCCGGCTCGACGTAGCCTTCATGCGCGTCGAGCCGGCCTTCGACCTGGGCTACGAAGTTGTGGATCACGAGCCGCTGATCGTCCTGATGCCGAGCGACCATCGACTCATCGCCCACGAGACCGTTCATCCACGCGAGCTCGTCGGCGAGATCTTTATCGGCGGCTCAAACAAGGCCACGGTATTGCGCGCCGTCACCGAGGACTATCTGCGCCGCTCGGGCCTCGACATCAAACTGGATCACGGCGTGGACAACATAACGATGGCCATGTCCCTGGTTGCGTCCACCCGTGGCTTGTCGCTGATGCCCGCCTATGCGAAGAACCTGCTGCCCTGGTCGGTGGTCAGCCGTCCGCTGGAAGGCGAAGCGCCGACCATCGATCTCGCGGTTGGCTACAGCAAGGCCAACACCTCGCCGATTCTCAAGCTGTTCCTGTCGCGGCTCGGCGAACTTGTGGGGCCGAACCAAGTGCATTGAGTTCCGGAGCATCGACGGCGCATCGCAGCGCTCGGCACACACCCGGATCGGCGTACCGTCGATGAACGTGGCAGGCCCCGTTAGAACTCGGGAATGACACCTTTGTCGGCAAAGGCTTCGATCAGCGCGTCGAGGAAAGCCCGCACCTTGGCGCTGAGCAGGCGGCGCGAGCTGTAAAGCGCCCAGATTTCCACCGCCGCAACGTCTTCCGTGCCCCAGCAAACCAGGCGTCCGCTCTCGACATCCCCGGCGACGAGCAGCTTCGGCAGCAGGGCCGCGCCCACCCCGGCCAGCACCGCTTCGCGCACCATCAGCAGTGAGGACAGCTTCAGAATGGCCTCGGGCACCAGCGTATTCACGCGGCCATCCCTGGCGCGCATTCGCCATTCCGTACCGACAGGTACCGCCGACAGCATCACCGCCGGTACCGGCGCTGGCGCAGCGGCATCGGATGAAGCTGAAGGCGCCACCACCCCGGGCGCCGCGACCACCAGCCGCTGATCGCCGAGGATGCGCCGCCCCACCAGGCGGTCGTCCTCGGAAGGATTGATGCGGATCACCAGGTCATAGCCCTCCTCGACCGGGTCGATGACGCGGTCGTCCGCCACGATTTCCAACTGCACCTGCGGATAGGCAAGCGCGAAGCGGGCACCGATGCGGGCCAGCGCGACATGCGCGAACACCATCGGCGCGCTGATGCGCAGCCGGCCGCGCGGGATCGGGGCGCGCGAGGCCACGGCTTCTCCCGCTTCCGCCAGCTCGGCCATCAACCCGGCGGTGCGCTCATGCAGCGCGCGGCCGTCCTCGGTCAGGTGAAGAAAATGGCCGCCGCGCTCGATCAGCCGCACGCCCAGGCTCTGCTCCAGCTCGGCAACCCGGCGCGACAGCGTGGCCTTGGGCCGCCCGACGGCCCGGCTGGCGCGGCCGAAGCCGCCATGGGCAGCCACCAGGTTGAAGTCAGCCAGCGCCGCTAGATCCATTGACTGTTCCATTTATGAGACGAGATGTCCATATATTCCTACTTTTCGCGATGTATTGGAACATCTATCGTGATCCCACAAGGTTTTTCCACATCAACAAGGAGATCAGTCATGTCGATTCTCGTTACCGGAAGCACCGGAGTCATCGGGTCCCAGGTCCTGGCCCATCTGCAAGGCCAGGGTGTCGAAGTCCGCGCCCTGACACGCTCGCCCGAAAAAGCGCGCTTTCCCGCCGGCGTCACCGTGGTCAAGGGCGACCTTCTGGACGTCGATTCCATGCGCCAGGCGCTGGCCGGCGTCAGTACCCTGTTCCTGCTGGCGTCCAACGCCGCCGACGAGCTGACGCAGGCGCTGCAGACACTCAACCTGGCCCGCGAGGCCGGAGTCAAAGGCATCGTCTATCTGTCGGTGTTCAAGGCCGCGGAGTATGTGGACGTTCCGCACTTCACCGGCAAATACACGGTGGAGCGGATGATCGAACAGTGCGAGCTGCCGGCGACGGTGCTGCGTCCGGCCTACTTCATCCAGAATGACCTGCGCCAGAAGGACGCGCTGCTCACGCACGGCGTCTACGGCATGCCGATCGGCTCCAGGGGCCTGTCCATGGTCGATATCCGCGATATCGGCGAAGCGGCCGCCCGCGAACTGTTGCGCCGGGAGAAGGCCGATGGCCCGCTGCCGCGCGAAACCTACGCCCTGGTCGGTCCCGACTCGCTCAACGCGGATGCGGTCACCGCCATCTGGAGCGAGATCCTGGACCGGCCGATCCGCTACGCTGGCGACGATCTGAATGTGCTGGAGCAGCGCATGAAGGCGTTCGCGCCCGGTTGGCTGGCCTACGACATGCGCCTGATGCTGCGCCGCTATCAATCGGATGGCGCGGTCGCCAGCGCCGACGAAATCGAACGCCTCACCACCCTGCTGGGCCGGCCGCCGCGCAGCTACCGCGACTTCGCCAAGGCCGCGGCTGCCGAATGGGCCAAGGTTTGAACCTGGTGTGAAGCGGCGGGGCTTCGGCCCCGCCTTTTCAGGCTCTCTTCAAGCACGGGCTATTGCCCGATCGACATGCTCTGCCGCCGCCTCGCAGCAAACTTGTTGCGATTATCGTTGGGGAAAGATCGATCTCACGATAAACTAGAGAACGCGACCCCGCACCGGGGTGCCCGGATTCCGATGGCTTCATGCAAAAGACCGATTCCCAGCGTCCGCAGTCTTCGGTCGCAGCGCAGTTGAAGCCGCACCATCCGGAACCATGAGCCAGAAATCCGTCTTTTTCGATCCCACCGGCAAGCGGGCCAGACGCCTGCGGCGCCTGCAGTGGGTCTTCGGCTCCCTGTTCTCGCTCATCGCCGTCGCCTTTCTCGGCTACCTGCTGGTGATCAGCCCCTCGGTCACCTCGGACCTCACCGGCCAGGCGGCCGCCCTGTTTCATCTGCCTCTCGACGGCACTTCATACGACAAGGTCGACCTGAAAACCGCCAAGCGCGTCGCCGCCGGGCTGAGAGCCAGACAGCGCGACCTCGCCCGGGAGGCCCTGGCGGGGCGGGCGCACGAAGCCCGCGCCAAGCCGGTCCCGGCCTGGCTGGTGGGCACGCCGGGCCGCGCGCTCAGCATGGGCTTCTACGCCAACTGGGACGACAACAGCCTGCCGGCGCTGAAGCGCGCCCTGCCGCAACTGGACTGGGTGATCCCGGCCTGGCTCAATCTGCAGGGCCCCGACATGGCCCTGCACTCCGAGCTGAACGCACCCGCCGTGGATGCCATCAACCAGATCAAGCCGGGCATTCCGGTTCTGCCGATGATCCAGAACTCGGTCGAGGGATCGTGGGATGGTCCGGGACTGGCGCGCCTGCTGGCCGATCCGGCGAAGCGCGCGGCCCGCCTGCAGGACATCATCTCGTTCCTGGAAACCAACAAGATGCAGGGCCTGACGGTGGATTTCGAAACCGTGCCGGGCTCCGCGCAGAAAGACCTGCTGGATTTCCTGGGAGAGCTTTCCGCCGAGTTCGACAAGCGCGACTGGGTGTTGCTGGTCTGCGTGCCGTTCGACGATCCGGACTGGAACTACAAGGCCTATGCCGACGTAGCCGACTTCGTCGTGCTGATGGCCTACGACGAGCACTGGGAAGAAGGCGCGCCGGGCAGCATCGCCGGCCAGGCCTGGTTCGAGAGAACCCTCGACAAGCGCATGAAGGATCTCGATCCGGCGCAAACCATCATCGCCATCGGCAACTACGGCTACGACTGGGCGCCGGGCAAGCCCGGCGAGGACGTGACCTACCAGGAAGCGATACGTTCCGCGCAGGACTCGCAGAGCGAAATCGACTTCGATGCCGATGCCGAAAACCCGCACTTCTCCTACGAGGAGGATGGCGACAAGCACGAAGTCTGGTTTCTCGACGGCGTCACCGGCTACAACGAGATCCACGCGGCGGACATCTACAAGCCCTACGGCTACGTGCTGTGGCGGCTGGGCTCCGAAGACCCCTCGGTCTGGTCGGTGATGGGCCGCCCCTATGGCGCCCCGGCGCCCGACGGCCTGCGCACCATCGCCGGCGGCCAGGATGTGGATTTCCGCGGGCAGGGCGAAATCCTGCGCGTCGCCTCGATCCCGTCGATCGGCAAGCGCACCCTGGAAATCGATCCCGACACCGGCGACATCGTCGACCAGAATTACACCGCGATGCCGATGTCCTATGTCATCCAGCGCTTCGGCGCGCTGCCGCATAAGGTGGCCCTGACCTTCGACGACGGCCCCGATCCGCGCTGGACCCCGGCGATCCTCGACATCCTCAGGGACAAGGGCGTCCGCGCCACCTTCTTCATCATCGGCGAGAACGCCGGCAGCTATCCGGACATCGTGCGGCGCGAAGTCAACGAGCAGCACGACATCGGCAACCACACCTTCACCCACCCCAATCTTTCCATCCTGCCGGAGCAGCTGGAGCGGCTGGAGCTCGACACCACCCGCAAGCTGTTCGAATCCATCACCGGCCGCTCCATGCGCCTGTTCCGGCCGCCCTACCTGGGCGATGCCGACCCGACCTCGTTCGACCAGATCGAGCCGGTCCGCGTGGCGCAGAACATGGGCTTCGTCACGGTCGGCCTGCGCGTCGATCCGGACGACTGGATGCAGCCCGGCGTGCAGAACATCATCGACCAGACCATGCTGCAGGTGCAGAGCACCGATGAGGATGTGCGCGGGCAGATCGTGCTGCTGCACGACTCGGGTGGCGACCGCTCGCAGACCGTTGCGGCGCTGCCGGTGATCATCGATACCCTGCGCGCCAAGGGCTACCAGCTGGTGCCGGTGTCCGAACTGGCCGGCCTGACGCGCGACCAGGTGATGCCGCCGCTGCCGGTCGGCGCGGTGCTGCCGAGAATGGCGCTGCCGGTGTTCCTGACCCTCGGCCAGTTCGGCCAGGTCATGCACGGGCTGTTCCTGGCCGCCATCGGACTCGGACTGGCGCGGGTGCTGTTCCTGTGCATCCTCGGCCTGATCCACAAGTGGCGCGAGCTGCGGCTGGTGCCGCCGGTGCTGCCGGCGGACGCGCCGCTGATTTCGGTGCTGATCCCCGCGCACAACGAAGCCAGGGTCATCGTCGCCTCGATCCAGCGCATCCTGCACAGCACTTATCCGCGGCTCGAAGTCATCGTCATCGACGACGGCTCCAGCGATGAAACCAGCGCCGTCGTATCGGCGAACTTCCCCGCCTCCAATACCGTCACCCTGATCACCATCCCCAACGGCGGCAAGGCCAGCGCCTTGAACATCGGCCTGGGCATGGCCCGCGGCAGCGTCATCGTCGCGCTCGACGCCGACACCCAGTTCGAGCCGGAGACCATCAGCTGCCTCGCCCGCTGGTTCAGCGATCCCACGGTCGGCGCCGTCGCCGGCAATGCCAAGGTGGGAAACCGCGTCAACACCATCACCAACTGGCAGGCGCTGGAATACATCAGCGCGCAGAACCTTGAGCGCCGCGCCCTGATGGTGCTGGGCTGCATCACCGTCGTCCCGGGCGCGGTCGGCGCCTGGCGCCGCAGCGTGCTCGACGAGCTGGGCGGCTTCCCCAGCAACACCCTGGCCGAGGACCAGGATCTCACCATCGCCGTGCAGAAAGCCCGCTATCAGGTGCTGTACGACAGCGCGGCCATCGCCTGGACCGAGGCGCCGGATACCGTGCAGGGCCTGATCCGGCAGAGATTCCGCTGGGCCTTCGGCACCTTCCAGTGCGTCTGGAAGCACCGCGACGCCCTGTTCGCGCGCCGCTACGGAACGCTCGGATTCATCGCCTTGCCGCAGGTGATCCTGTTCCAGATCGTGCTCGCCGCGATCTCGCCGCTGCTCGATCTGGCCCTGGTCCTGCAGCTGGTAAAAACCGGCATCGACTACCTGCAGCACCGCGGACAGTTCGATCCCAGCAACCTGTACCTGACCACCATCTACTTCCTGGTCTTCATGACCGTGGATACCGTGGCCGTAGCCATCGCCCTGGCGATGGAAAAACAGGAAGAGTGGAGCCTGTTGCCACTGCTGGCCCTGCAGCGCTTCGGCTACCGGCAGCTGCTCTATTACGTGGTGATCAAATCCGTCTTCTCCGCCACCCGGGGCAACCGCGTCGGCTGGGGAGATCAGGAACGCAAAGGCACAGTGTCGAGTCCCGAGTCCGCTCCGGTTGAATAAACCACGTTGAACGGACCGTGCAGCGGCCCCTGAAATAGCCAGGGCGGCCAGCCGCTGTCAAACCTTGCGATACGGCGCGAGCACACGCAGTAGCTCGTCCTGGAATTTCTGCGGATACTCGCGGTGCATGAAATGACCGCCCGGCATCGCCACGACGCGATAGTCCGCGGCAAACAGCGGACGGGCGCGCTCGAAAGCCGCCGCGTCGAGCACATCGTCATCTCCGGCGAAGCTCACGGTGTTCACATGCACCTTGCGTTTTTTGGCTGGCCGCAGTGCACGGTAATAGCCCAGCGCGGCTTCGAGACTGCCGGGCTGGCGGAACACCTCTTTCACCGCCGCCGTTTCACTGGCGCCGAAACGCCACTGCGGCGACCAGCGCCGCACCAGCTCGTCGACATGGGCGAAATCATTGCGCCTCACCATGGCCGGCGCATGCTTGCGGCGCAGCGAGAAAAAATGCCGGCCGGCCCACAGCATGCGCGGCGTCGGCCGCAGCGAAGCTGGGTGCGGGATCGCCAGCGTGACCAGCAGCCGCACTTTGGACGGGCCGAGAATGGCGGCCGCGTAGGCGGCATCCGCGCCCCAGTCGTGTCCAATGATGATCGCCTGCGACTCGCCGAGCGCCTCGATCAGGGCCAGCACGTCCCTGCCCAGCGTGTCCGAGCCGTAGGCCTCGGCGGCCGGTATTTGCGTCGGCGCGTAGCCGCGCATGAACGGCGACACCGCCCGCCAGCCTTCGGCCGCCAGCGCCGGACGCACCGCATCCCAGGTGTGCGGCGTATCGGGAAATCCGTGCAGCAGCAACACCAGCGGTCCCTGCCCTTCTTCCATGACGGAGAATTGCAGCCCGTTGGCCTGCACCGTGTATTGCTTCATGGTTAGCGCACCACCCCTAATGCACAACCCGGTAGCACGGCACATACTCCTTCCCCGCCAGCTTCATGCGGTGCTGCGCCACAAAGGATTTCAGCAGTTCGTCCATCGGCTCCATGATCGCCGCCTCGCCGTGGATCTCGAAATGGCCGTGCTGCTCCACCGCGCGAATGCCGGCTTCCTTGACGTTGCCGGCGACGATGCCGGAGAAGGCGCGGCGCAGGTTGGCGGCCAGCAGATGCGGCGGCTGATCGCGGTGCAACTGCAGGCCGCGCATGTTTTCGTGGGTGGGCGCGAAAGGCTGCTGGAACTCGGGGGCGATCTTCAGCAGCCAGTTGAAGTAGTAGGCGTCTTCCTTGTCCTTGCGGAACTCGCGCACCCGCTGGATGCCTGCCAGCGCCTCGCGCGCGACCAGCTCCGCATCGTCGACGATGATCTGGTACAACGCCTGCGCACGCGGCCCCAGGGTCTGGCCGATGAACTGGTGGATCTGGCGGAAGTAATCGGCGGCGCGCTCCGGCCCGGTGAAGATCAGCGGAAATGGAATTTCCGCGTTGTCCGGATGCAGCAGGATGCCGAGCAGGTAAAGGATTTCCTCCGCCGTGCCCGCCCCGCCAGGAAACACCACGATGGCGTGGCCGGTGCGGACGAAGGCCTCCAGGCGCTTCTCGATGTCCGGCATGATCACCAGATCGTTGACGATCGGGTTGGGCGATTCGGCGGCGATGATGCCCGGCTCGGTGATGCCCAGGTAACGGCCGCCGTTGATGCGCTGCTTGGCGTGGCCGATGGCCGCGCCCTTCATCGGTCCCTTCATCGCGCCCGGTCCGCAGCCGGTGCAGATGTCCAGGCCGCGCAGGCCCATCTCGTAGCCGACCACCTTGGTGTAGTCGTACTCGTGCCGCGAAATGGAATGGCCGCCCCAGCACACCACCAGGTTCGGCTTGCTCACCGGCCCCAGGATGTTGGCGTTGCGCAGGATGTGGAAGACGGCGTCGGTGATGCCTTCGGGCGATTGCAGGTCGAAGCGCGGATTGCCGCCGATCTCGTTGCTGACATAGATGATGTCGCGCAGCACCGCGAACAGATGCTCGTTGATGCCCTTGATGATCGCGCCGTCGACAAAGGCCACCGCCGGCGCGCCCTTCAGCGCCACCCGGATGCCGCGCTCGTTCTGCTCCAGGCTGATCTCGAACGACTTGTAGCGGTCCATCAACTCCTGGCCGTCGTCGATGAAGCCGCCGCTATTGAGCACCGCCAGCGAGCAGCGGCGGAAAATCTGGTACAGGCCGCCATGGCTGGTATCGAGCAACTGGTTGACCTCGGACTTGGACAGAATGTCCAGCCGGCCGGTCGGCGAAATGCTGGCGTCAACGACGTCGTAATCCATGGATACGGCAATCCTCGGTATTTATTGTTTTTCCCGGCCGCCGCGTCAGTCGGATAAACCAGACGCAGCCCCGGCCAGGATCTTCATTTTCACGGGCATCCGCCCGCGGCTGCTTCAAGGGTATGCCGTTCCGCCGCTGACGGCCAATTCCGGCCGCTCCTCTAACGGCAGAAAGGATTCCGCAGCCGGTAGAAACGCACACTCCACCAGACCAGACACGCCGCTGCGCTCAGCAAGACCACTGCCCAGGTCAGATTCAGCCACAGCGGCAGGTTGCGGACGGGCGACAGGAATGGGTGCACAAACACCCATGCTCCGGTGATACACGACAGGATGACGACCGGATATGACAGCCAGTCGTACCAGCGCCTTGCAGCGGCGAGCGCCCCGCCGAGCACGCCCATGCCGATCGTGGCATACAGCAACACCATCGAGCCGGCCGACAGCGCCAGGTACAGATACTGCGGAAGCCCGGCCCGGACCAGCCAGGCCAGCACCAGCCAACTGCCGGCCCAGCCGCCGATCCACAGACCGTACCGGAGCAGCGGGCGCAGCAGGGCTTCCCGCAGCAGGGCCATGCGCCGCACCCGCTCATCGCCCAGTCCCGGCAGCAATGCCAGATCGGCCATTTCCCCACCATGCTTGCCGAACAGATCGCCAAGGCGGCCGACACGGCGCGCTATGTAATACATCGCCACCAGCGGCAGGGCGAACGCCATGAAGTTCAGCGTCACGCTTGTCGCCAACCGCAGATCCAGCACCCTGTTGGCATACGATGGCGCGCCCGGATCGCAAAGCGCTAAAGCACTGGACCGGCCCCACCAGTTGTACCAGGGATAGGCCGCAAGCACCGCCGAACCCAACAGCCATGGAGTCATTGAACGCTTCTGATACAACGGTCCCAGAGCGACATTGATCGCTTCCGGTAGAGACTGAGCATTGGCGCACTGCACGGAACGCCGTTCGAGACTCGAGTGAGCGCCCATGGGCGAAGCCAGCACTCGCCAGGCGGCTTCAAGCCGCCGCAGCAGCCAGTCCCAATTGCCCGAAAGCGAGTTCAGGTCAAACTCACTGCCCGGCCGCATCATCAAATAGCGCAAACCCGGGCTGGTGGAATCGGAACGCAACAAGTGGAAAATCTTCCGCCCCCGCCAGGCCAGCAGCAGGGCAAGCGCCATCGCAAAAGGCCAGCCGAACCACGGGAAGGCGGGATTACCCGGACGCGGCAAACCCGCATAGACAAACGATGCCACAACCGCCAGACAGGCCAGGCGCCACCAGATGTTTGGCCGCAAGCTCATCAACAAGCCCAGCAGCATCGCATCCACCAGGGATACCAGCTCCGAGTGCCAGGGCCCCTGCCGAGCCACAACCATGGAGATCAGCCCGCCGAGCGTCAATACCGCTTGTGCCAGCAGGCTTACGCAGAGCAAGCGAAGAACCCCGGGCAGACAAAGATCGATGGCGCTAAACGCCAGCCTGGCGTGGTATCTGCCAATCAGGCCCCAGGCCGCAAATACGATCAAAGGCAACTCGGCAAGCCCGAATTTCCAGACATTTACCGCTGTTGATTGACTGGGCGCATAAAGCGGCGCATTCAGAAAAAACGCAGCCCAGGCACCAAAAAGAAAAGCCCATGGCAAGCCCAGTTGCCAAACCATGCGCAACAAGCGCCGGGCCTTCACTCCCCCATCTCCACAAACAGCTCCTCCAGGCTCAAGCCCTCAAGTCTGGCGCCCTGCGCTTCGCACAGCTGCGGCCACGGCCCGCCGGCTTCGCGCGCCAGCACCAGCGAGACGCTGCCGTCACCATGCCGGCGCCGGCGCAGTTCTCCCGTTACATGCTGCGGCAAGCCGGTCTCGGCAGGCAGCGTCAACCGTGCATGCGTCTCCTTCAGATCGTCCATCGGCGCATTCAGCAGCAGCCGGCCGCGATGCAGCATCGCCGCCTGTGAAGCCACCCGCTCCAGATCGGACACGATATGCGTCGAGAAAACCACGGTGGTGCCGGAGTCGCCGGCACGGCGGGCGATCTCGCGCAGCAGTTCGCGCCGCGCCACCGGGTCCAGCGCCGCCGCCGGCTCGTCCAGCACCAGCAACTCCGGCTGCGTCGCCAGCGCGCGGATCAGCGCCACGCTTTGACGCTCGCCCGGCGACAGCTTGGACAGCGCGGCACTGCGCTTGATCGACCAGCGCCGCAGCATTGCATCGACATAAGCCGTGTCCCAGCGCGGATAGAAGCCGCCGACGAAATCCAGCATCGCCCCCACCGTCATCCAGTGGAACGCCTCCGGTTGCTGCGGGACATAGGCCAGGCGCTGCTTCAGCGCGTCATCCAGCTCCGGTGAGCGGCGCCCGAACACCCGCGACTCGCCGCCGTCCGGGCGCAGCAGACCGAGCAAAATGCGGATCAGCGTCGACTTGCCGGCACCATTGCGGCCGACCAGCCCCAGCACCGCCCCTTGCGGCACGGACAGCGTCACCCCATCGAGGATTTTCCGGCGGCCGAAACTGTGGCGCAGCCCCGCACAGTCGAGCGGATCGGGGCTTGGGGTCATCGGCAAGGCGCTCATCGGATCATTTCTCCATCAAGCCGCGTAAACGCTTCAGAACCATGGCCGCCGGCAGCTCCAGCTCCTCCGCCTGACGCGCCACCTCGCGCAATTGCGCGTCCAGAAAATCCAGGCGCTGCTCCTGCGACTTGGGCCGCGCATGGGTATTCGCCACCGCCATGCCCTTGCCGCGCAGCCGTTCGAGCAGGCCTTCCGCTTCCAGCAGGCTGTAGGCGCGCGACACCGTCATCGGATTGATCGCATGAAACTCGGCTACGTCGCGCACCGAAGGCAGCACCTCGCCCGGCGCCAGCTGCGCGCTGGCGACGAAGCGCCGGATCTGTTCGGCGATCTGGCGAAAGATCGGTTCCGCCGCGGATGGCTGGATCAGTAATGCGGATGCCTTCATGTGTATTAGTGTACTGATACACATGTGAATGTCAACGCTGGCTGCGCATTCCACTGCCGGGCTGTGGGCTACCGCACCGACCTGATGGCCCGCCGAAGTCCATGGTGACGATAGTCCACCGCATCCCTTCGGTTGACGCGCATCGTCGGACCGGCCCTGTTGAATGCCGGTGCCTGAGCAACGCTGCGCACGATCATCGATAGCCCGCACCAGGACCAAGGAGTTCGTCATGAAAAGATTGATCGCGTGTTCCATCTTCGGACTGTGCCTGGCACTGCCGAATCTATCCGCGGCGCAAGGCGGCCACGGCGGAGGTCACGGTGGCGGCGGCCATGGCGGCGGCGGTCACGGCGGCGGCTATGGCGGAGGCCGCGGCGGCGGTCAAAGAGGCGGCGGCTACGGCCGCGGCTTTTACGGTCATGGCGGCGGCTACGGCGGTTACGGTTACGGCGGCTACGGCTATGGCTACCCGTTCGGTTCGGCCGGCTACTACTACGGCCCGCCGCCTCCGGTGTATTACGGACCGCCGGATTATTCAGGCTACCCGCCGCCGCCCGCATACGGTCCTTGAACGGCGCCTGAGCGCACAAGCGGACTGACGCGGCGCAATCCGTCTTCGCGCTTTCCGCGTTACGGCACAAAGCCGCCACTCTCTCCGATCTGTGCCTGGGCGTTCGCCGCCGCGCGCCGCCGCAGCGCCGTCGGCGTCATGCCGAACCAGCGCCGGCAGGCGCGCGTGAACACCGATTGCTCGGAATGCCCGAGCAAGCCCGCCAACTGGGTCAGCGGAATGCGCGTCTCACACAGGTAACGCAGCGCCATCTCCTGCCGCACCGCCTCGCGCAGCGTCTCGAAGCTGGTCCGCTCGGCGGCCAGATGGCGCTGCAGGGTGCGCGGATGCATGCCCAGCAAGGCCGCCACCGCGACCTTGCCGCCCTGCGCCGTGCCCAGCGTGCGCTGCAGGGCATGGCGCACGCGCACCGCCACGGTCTGCCCGGGATTGCCGAAGTGCAGCGCCAGGTAATCCACCGCGAGCTGCCGCAGCGCATGATTCACCGCCTGCACGCCCAGATCGAAGGTGGCGCGCGCGATGTGCAGGCCGGCATGCGGCTGGGCAAAGCGCACCGGCGCGCCGAAGAAGCGCGTATAGGCGCGCGGCGGCGCAAGAGGCGTGTGCGGCAGGGTCACCGCGCGCAGCGCGTAGCCCTTGCCGGCCAGCAACTCCACCATGCGGTGCACGTCGCCAAGGCATACGTCCATGGTCTGCCGCAGCGCCGTCTGCCCCGGCACGCGCAGCTCGAAACGCACCTCCACCGCGCCGGCCACCGCATCGCTGCGCGGATGCACGGTCAGCGCCATGCCCGGGCTGTGCACGAACAGGTAGCGCGAAGCGGTATCCAGCGCGCTGGCCACGGTCGGCGCGTTCTGCATGGCGATGGCCAGGGGACCGAGCACGGAAATATCCTGGCTGTCGGCCAGCCGCAGGCCGAAATCCGGACACTGCGTCACGCCGGCGCTGGCTTCGAGCAGATGCACCACCGAACGCAGCGGCAGCAGGGCGTCATCGTCCTCCAGCGCTTGCGGCGCGATGCGGTAGCGCCGCAGCATCGCCTCGGGATCGCCCCCGAGACGGCGCATCAGCACGCCGTAACCGCGCAGTCCGCTGGCCCGCACCATGGCTGTCATGTCTCGAAACGTCCAATTTTTGTCTCATAATGTCAAGTTCCGGCCCCGCGCCCGCCGCACACTAGGCACCATCACGACACCAAGCCCGGCCACCACGGGCAGCGACACCTTGATAACGAGGAGAGCGGCATGAGCCAAAACTTTGACGTCCTGATCATCGGCGCCGGCCTGTCCGGCATCGGCGCAGCCTGCCACCTGGCGATGGAATGCCCCGGCAAGCGCGTGGCGATCCTCGAGCGGCGCAACGCCATCGGCGGCACCTGGGACCTGTTCCGCTATCCCGGCATCCGCTCCGACTCCGACATGTTCAGCTTCGGCTTCAAGTTCCGCCCCTGGAACGAGCTCAAGGTACTGGCCGACGGCCCGGCGATCCGCCAGTACGTCACCGATACCGCGCGCCAGTACGGCATCGACAAGCAGATCCAGTACGGCCTCAAGACTATCGGCGCCGACTGGTCCAGCGAACAGCGCTGCTGGACCGTCACCGCCCTGCACGAAGCCAGCGGCGAAACGCGCAGCTACCGCGCCAGCTTCCTGATCGGCGCCACCGGCTACTACAACTACGATAAAGGCTTCCTGCCCCACTTCCCCGGCGAGGAGCGCTTCAAGGGCCAGTGCATCCACCCGCAGCACTGGCCCGAAAATCTCGACTACCGCGGCAAGCGCGTGGTGGTGATCGGCAGCGGCGCCACCGCCGTAACCCTGGTGCCGGCGATGGCTGCCGACGCCGCCCACATCACCATGCTGCAGCGTTCGCCCAGCTACATCTTCTCGGTGCCGGGCTTCGACAAGATCTCCGCCGTGCTGCGCCACCTGCTGCCGGAAAAGTGGGTCTACGCCATGGCGCGCAAGCGCAACATCGTGATCCAGCGTTGGCTCTACTTGGCCGCCAGGCGCTGGCCCGAGCAGGTGCGCAAGCTGCTGCTCGCCGGCGTGCGCGGGCAGCTAAAGAACAAGGACGACATGCGCCACTTCACCCCGCGCTACATGCCCTGGGACGAGCGCCTGTGCGCGGTGCCGGACGCCGACCTGTTCAAGGCCCTCAACAGCGGCAAGGCCTCGGTGGTCACCGACGAGATCGAGGCCTTCACCGAGAGCGGCATCCGACTCAAGTCCGGCCAGACGCTCGACGCCGACATCATCATCACCGCCACCGGCCTGCAGATCCAGGTGCTCGGCGGCACCGAGCTGCGCGTCGACCAGCAGCCGCGTCCGGTCAGCGCCGCCATGACCTACAAAGGCGTGCTGATGCAGGACGTCCCCAACATGGCCTGGATCGTCGGCTACACCAATGCGCCGTGGACACTGAAAGCCGATATCGCCTCGCACTACATCTGCCGACTGCTCAAGCACATGGATGCGCAAGGCCTGACGGTGGCCACGCCGCGCACCAGCGAACCCTGCCTGGAGAACGAAACCATCTTCGGCTCGCTCGGCTCCGGCTATGTGCGCCGCGCCAGCAACCTGCTGCCGCGCCAGGGCCGTGAGCTGCCCTGGCGCGTGCTGCATCACTATGAGCGCGATAGCCAGATGCTGCTCAACCAGCCGATCGACGATGGCGTGCTGGAGTTCATCCCGGCCCGCCAGTTGCCGCAGAAAGATCCGGTGGCACTCGCAGCATGAAATAAATTTTCATGCCAGGCCCCGGTAATTGAGGGCTGAAGAAAATAGCCCGCCAATTATCAGTTGTCAGCCGCCGCGCATCGTCGCGGACAACACGCCGGATGGATGCTGGTTCATAAGATAGGCGCAACTGAATCCGCCGGATTCGACCTAGCCCCGTGCGCGGAAGCCAAGCATGAAAATCGATCCGAAGCTCATCTCTGCTGCACTCGATCTGGTCCTGCAAAAAAAACAGGTCGCTGCCTTGGGCGCCATTCCCCTGAAGGATCTGGCGGAATACTGGGAATCCACCCGTTTGCGCTCTTCCGATCTTGCAGCCGGCATCGAGATTCTGCATGCCAGCGGCAGCATCGGCCTGGAAGCACGGCACGATGGCCTCTGGATTCGCCGCAAGGCCGGCAGAGCGCAGCCAGCCGCCCTGGGCGCTTACGAAAAATTGCGCCTCTCGATCCAGGAACTGGGCCTGAGCTTCGCCCTCACCCGCCTGAAGAAACGTCAGGGCGATGGCTACTGCGGTATGGATCGCCGGCTGTCGCGGCGTAGTGCCTGCTGACCGGCAGCGCCATTCGGCAGAGACGATCAACACATTGACAGGCGCGTCCGCGCCCGATGATGCTGCACTGACCGTCTGAGCGAGCCCGGGCTACTGCACCAAAGCTCGCGCGGGCAGCTTCTCCAGCAAGTGTTCCAGCGCATTGAGCAGCCGCTCCTGCGCACCGAGCACCGCCCGGAAATGCGGACTATCCGATTGCAGCCCGCCATCCGCATCGACCTGCCCATGGTGAAGGGCAATCTCCGAAAGATGCTGCGCAATCAGCAGATTGCGGCGAACAATCTTTTCCATCGTCATGGCTGAATTCCTTCCGTGGAGCTGAGGTCTAGCCTAGCGGAGAACGCGCCCGGCCCTGCGGGCACCGGCGGAACAACGCGCCAGCACGGGCTGGTAAAGCCGGCCCGGCACGACAACACAAATCAGCAAGCCCAACAGGACAATCGTCAAATGCATCATGGTTTTGAGCCCTTTGATTAAATGGTCCAGGTAGGGGCCGGCTCCACGGCCATGCCCCGATTGACTATTGATGTGGCGCCGTCAGCACCGGCACTCAGCGCCTTCGCCGCGCGCAGCGGACTCGCCAGCGGCTGCGTCGATGACAATATCCGCGCGCCCCCCTCTGCCGACTGCCCTGTCACCACGTAGGCACCACCCAGCAGAACTCCAACCAGCACCGCCAATAGGTATCTTTTCAAGACGCCGTTGTTGCTTGCCGTGGCGACCGTTTGATAGTGATTCATGATCTTCACCTCGCCTTCCCTGACGCAGCTTGTCCGCGTTACCGACCCAAATTCCCACGAATCAAGGCCGCATGACTGTGCGTTGGGGCACCCAATGGCCGCCGGCGAATCCGCATCAACGCCAGCATGGCGACAATCGACACCAACAGCAGGAGCAGGGTCGATACCGGCGCGACATAGAACGAAAACGGATGATTCCAGGTCGCGGCATGTTCCCCACGGCCTCCATCCTGGAGCAGCGCATGAACCGGAAGCGGCGCCGTCTGTGCTATTGCGGTCATGTCCATCACCGGATAGATCGAAGTTGCATCCGCGGAGAGCCGGTCCTGGGCGACATGGTGCCGAATCATATTTCCGTCCCCCGTAGCAGCAAAGGCCGTTCGGACCGCTGCCGCCAATCCGGCAGGGTCGATCCGAAAATAAGCCCCGGCGGCGAGGCCGTCGGTACGCTACCGAACAAAGCATTCGTTGTGGATGGCCTGCCGCACGCAAAATCCCGTCAACGGCGGATGCTTTGCCGTAGCCGCTCCCGCCACGACAAAAAAAGCCGCACCCTGGGGTGCGGCTTCATCATCCTTGATCCCCTTCACCGTTCATCCTTGTCCGATGAGCCCAGATTCCTTTCTAGTACAGGTTGATTGTCATGCGTCGTGCGCAGGAGCGTCTGTATGGCAGCGCACATAACTCTTAAGCGGTTGATTGCACTGACATGAAGCCTATCGGCAAGGCCGGACCCGTAGCGCAAGGATTCCGCGTAGCGCCGGTCCGGCACAATGATGCGGGCTTCAAGCCGATCGACGCGCGCGCTTCAACGGTTTCTTGATCAGGCCCTGTCCTGCGGTCCTGCCGCCTGCAGCGAAGCCCAGCCCCGCCTGCGGCAGTCCATGTCGCTTGACCTGGACATCCGGCCGCTGGTTGTGGACACGGCGCGCCTCGAACTCATCCAGCGCGCCGGCCAGCCGCGCGCGCAGCGCCCGGGTCTGTTCGATATGGCGATCCAGTTCCTGCAGCTTGCCGCTCAGCAGCTTGATGACGTAGTCGCAGCGCAGGCCATGCTGCCGCGTCTCGACGAAGGAGCGGCTGATTTCTTCCAGCGTGAATCCGAATGACTGCGCCTGCAGGATGATCTGCAGGGTTTCGACGGCGCTGTCGTCATAGTCGCGGTAGCCGCTCGCCAGCCGCCGCGCGGGCCGGATCAGCCCATGCGCTTCCAGGAAGCGCAGCTTCGAAGTCGCCACGCCAAGCCGTTTCGCCAGTTCTCCAATCCGCATCGCCGTCTCCGCACCATATCCCTGCAATGAAGCATCTTGACATTAAAGTTGAGTTTAAGGTGTAGCCTGTCGGCATCATTCCGCGGCAGTCGCGGGATTTGGTCTTCCCAATGAGGTATCCGTCGTGACCCCTGTTTCCCTCTTTCAAGCCCTGAGCCTGCCCAACGGTGGCGTCATCGCCAACCGCATCGCCAAGGCCGCCATGGAAGAGAACATGGCCGACGCCGGGCAAGCCCCCTCGGCCGAGCTGATGCGCCTGTACCAGGCCTGGGCCGAAGGCGAGGCCGGCCTGCTGCTCAGCGGCAATGTCATGGTCGACCGCCGCGCCATGACCGGCCCCGGCGGCGTGGTGCTGGAAGACGCGCGCCAGCTCGAGAAATTCCGCCAGTGGGCGCGCATCGGCCGCTCCAAGGGCGCGCAGTTCTGGCTGCAGATCAACCATCCGGGCCGGCAGACCCGCGCCAACCTCGGCCAGCAGGCCTTGGCGCCGTCGGCGGTGCCGCTGCAACTCGGCGGCGCCTCGAAAATGTTCAATCTGCCCAAGGCGATGAGCGCCGACGAGATCGCCGAAGTGGTGCTGCGCTTTGCCCGCACCGCGCAGTTGGGCGAACAGGCCGGCTTCAGCGGCGTGGAAATCCACGCCGCGCACGGCTACCTGCTCAGCCAGTTCCTGTCGCCGCTGAGCAACCAGCGCGACGACCAATGGGGCGGCTCGCTGGAAAACCGCGCGCGCCTGCTGCTCGACATCGTCAAGGCGGTGCGCGCCGCGGTGACGCCGCAGTTCTGCGTCGCAGTCAAGCTCAACTCGGCGGATTTCCAGCGCGGCGGCTTCGCCGCCGAGGACGCCCTGCGCGTGGTGCGGATGCTCAACGAGTTGCCGGTCGACCTGATCGAACTCTCCGGCGGCAGCTACGAAGCCCCGGCCATGCAGGGAGACGCGCGCGACGGCCGCACTCTGGCGCGCGAAGCCTACTTCCTCGAATTCGCCAGTGAGATCGCGGCCATCGCCAGGATGCCGGTAATGGTCACCGGCGGCATCCGCCGCCGTGCCGTGGTCGAGCAGGTGCTGGCCAGCGGCGTCGCCATGGCCGGCATCGCCACCGCCCTGGCCATCGACCCCAACCTGCCGCGCGACTGGCGCAACGGCAGCGACAGCCAGCCGCAACTGCAAGCGGTGCGCTGGAGCAACAAGACCCTGGCCGCCCTGGCCACCATGTCGGTGGTCAAGTTCCAGCTGCGCCGGCTCAGCCAGGGTCGCAAGCCGAATCCCGAGGTCTCGCCGCTGCGCGCCCTGCTGCTGGATCAGATCCGCGCCGCGCGCCGTACCAAGCAGTATAAAAAATGGGTGGAATCGATGAACAACAGCCCCGCCGCCGGCAGCGCCCAGCCTGCATAGGGCGACCTCATCCCACCGCATCCAGATAGGGCCGCAGCGTCTCCGCCATCCAGCCCATGAACACTTGCACCCGCTTCGACAGATTGCGCCGGTTGGCATAGAGCAGGGACACCGGCATAGGCTCGGACTGATATTGCGGCAGCACCTCCACCAGCAATCCCTGGGCGACCAGGTGCTGCACCCCTACCGCCGGCGCCTGGATCAGGCCCAGCCCCGCAATGCAGGCTGCCGTGTAGGCTTCGGAATTGTTCACCGTCAGTGCGCCAGCCATCGGCAGGCTGCTGTAGCCGGCGCCATCCGGATATTCCCAGCCCGAGGATTTCGCGCCCAGCGTCGGCACGTAGTGGATCAAATGGTGATGCGCCAGGTCGTCCAGCGTCTGCGGCGTGCCGTGGGCGCGCAGATATTCGGGGCTGGCGTAGTTGCCCATGAGAAAGCGGCCGAGCGGGCGCGCGATTAGGTTCACGTCTCCCAAAGCCCCCACCCTCAGCACGCAGTCGAAACCCTCGCGCACCAGATCGACACGGCGATCGGTGCTGCTCAGCTCCAACTCGATCTGCGGATGCGCCTGCAGGAATTGCGGCAGTCGCGGCATGATGAAGCTGCGCGCCACGCCGCTGGACATGTCCACACGCAGGCGCCCGCGCAGCGCCCGTCCGCCCTTCTGGAACATCGCCTGCAACTCGTCCATGTCCGCCAGCAAATCCTTGCAGCGTTCATAGAATGCCTGCCCGTCCTGGGTGAGCTGCACCTTGCGCGTGGTCCGGTGCAGCAGCCGCGCGCCGAGCGAGGTTTCCAGCTGCTGTACCGCCGTGGAAACGCTGGCCTTGGGCAGCCCCAGGCTGTCGGCGGCGCGGGTGAACCCGCTTAGCTCCGCCACCCGAACAAAGATCTGCATCGCTTCCAAGCGGTTCATCGCGCCTCCGCGGCGCCGGCGTCTCAAAGCACCGGCAGAGCACTATTGTTCATAAATAGCGAACAGATAAATCAAATATAGCCTATTTATCTTCTTTCATAAGACCAATAAAGTGCCGCTCATCGCAACACCTCAGCAAACTCGCATCAGGAGTACGGCCATGAACAAAGCACGCACCGCAGCCACACTCGGCGGCCAGTTCACCTTCCCCGGCACCTCGCTGACCGTCCAGCGGATCGGCTACGGCGCCATGCAGCTGGCCGGCCCCGGCGTTTGGGGGCCGCCCAAGGACCCGGACGGCGCCGTTGCCGTCCTGCGCGCGGCCGTCGCGGCCGGCGTGAACCATATCGACACCTCCGACTTCTATGGCCCGCACGTCACCAATCAGATCATTCGGCAGGCTCTGCACCCATACCCGGCAGATCTGGCGATCGTTACCAAGATCAGCGCCCGACGCGGCCCGGATGGATCGTGGATCCCGGCTTTCTCGCCCGAGGAGCTGACGCAGGCGGTCCACGACAATCTGCGCAATCTGGGCCTGGAGGTGCTCGACGTGGTCAACCTGCGCAGCATGTTCAACCCGCATCACCCCGCCGAAGGCTCGATCGAGGCACCGCTCACGGTTCTGGCCGAGCTGAAGCAAAAGGGCCTGGTGCGCCACATCGGCCTGAGCAATGTCACCGCCGCCCAGGTGGCCGAGGCGCAGGCGATCACCGACATCGTGTGCGTGCAGAACAACTACAACCTGGCCCACCGCGACGACGACGCCCTGATCGACGAACTGGCCCGGCAGGGCATCGCCTACGTGCCGTTCTTTCCGCTCGGCGGGTTCACGCCGCTGCAGTCGTCCACCCTGTCGGCCGTCGCGAACCGGCTCGGTGCCACGCCGATGCAGGTCGCGCTGGCCTGGCTGCTGCAGCGCTCGCCCAACATCCTGTTGATCCCCGGCACCTCGTCGCTCGCCCACCTCCGCGAGAACCTGGCCACCGGGCAGTTGACGCTGTCATCGGAAACCCTGGCGGAGCTGGACGGCATCGCCGCCGCGGCGGCAGCGGCGAAGCATTGATTACCGCAGCCGATCTGGCTCACTCTCTTCCGTGGTAAGGGGAGAGGAAGCCGCCCTATCAAAACCCGACAAGGAGTAAAGCCATGAACACAGCACTCACCCCCATCGGTCTCATCACCGGCGGCAGCCGCGGCCTGGGCAAGAACACCGCCCTCAAGCTGGCCGAAAAGGGCAACGACGTCATCCTCACCTACCGCAGCCAGCAGGCGGAAGCGCAGGCCGTGGTGGCGCAGATCGAAAAGCTGGGCCGCCGCGCCGTGGCGCTGCCGCTGGACGTGGGCAACAGCGCCAGCTTCGCCGCTTTCACCGAGCAGGTGCGCGGCGTGCTGAAGCAGCAGTGGCAGCGCGAGCGCTTCAACTACCTGGTCAACAACGCCGGCATCGGCAGCCACGCCAGCATCGCCGAAACCACCGAAGCGCAGTTCGACGAACTGGTCAATATCCATTTCAAGGGCGTGTTCTTCCTCACCCAGAAGCTGTTGCCTCTTCTCGCCGACGGCGGCCGCATCGTCAACCTATCCAGCGGCCTGGCCCGCTTCGCCCTGCCCGGCTACGCCGCCTACGCCTCGATGAAAGGCGCCATCGAAGTGCTGACCAAATACATGGCCAAGGAGCTCGGCCCGCGCGGCATCGCGGTGAATGTGGTCGCCCCCGGCGCCATCGAAACTGACTTCGGCGGCGGCGCGGTGCGCGACAACGCCCAGCTCAATGCCTTCGTCGCCTCGCAAACCGCGCTCGGCCGCGTCGGTCTGCCGGACGACATCGGCGGCGTCATCGCCTCCCTGCTGTCGCCCGACAACGCCTGGATCAACGCCCAGCGCATCGAAGCCTCCGGCGGCATGTTCCTTTGATAGCGGGGACCGGGCTTCAGCTACCGGCGCGCGCCTGATCATCCAGAATCAGGCGCACGCCGGCCGTCACGGACCTACTTGGTCTGCGCCTTGTGATTGATGCTGTTGGGCGAGAAGTAATCGTCCTTGAAGTCGATCTTGAAATCGGAAATCTTGTCTTCGTTGGTCAACGCAGTGAGGAAGTAACGGCCGCTTTGCAAGTCGTAAATGATTTCCGGAATGCCGGTGACGGTGGGCACGAAGGGCACGGTGATCAGCTGCGCTTCCTGCACCTTCCACAGCTGGTCGCGGTTGTCGTAGTCGTCCACCGCGGCGATGGCCCAGCTGTCCTCGTCGACATAGAAGGTGCGGCGCTTGAACTGGTGGCGCAGTCCGGCGCGGAGCGTGGCGTCCACCACCCATACACGATGCAGTTCATAGCGAGACAGATTCTGATTGATATGGCCGGGGCGGATGATGTCCTTGTACTTGATCAGCGGCGCATTGATCAGGAAGGAATCGTAGGCGATGTACATGTCCTTCTTGCCCAGCAGCTTCCAGTCGTAACGGTCCAGCGCGCCGTTGAACACGTCCACCTGATCGTTGAACTGCTCGCCGTCGGTGCCGATGTAGGGATTGTCGTAGCCCACGTCCGGCGCGCGGTTGACCCGGCCCAGGCCGGGATTGTAAATCCAGGCGTCACGGCCGCTGCCGCCGGCGCCGGAGCTCTCATGCACCAGGATCAACTGCCCGGCGACACGCGGCGGCGACAGTACTTCCGAGAGGTAATAGAGCAGGATCTTGGTGCCCGGATTGCTTTCCTTGAGATTGGCGTACTTGAACTTCACGTCCTCGACCAGCTTGGTGATCTTGTAGGAGCCGTCCGGCTTGACGATGGCCTGGTTGTTGTAGCGCCGCACCGCGGAGCCGCGGTAGCGCATCTTGTGGTTCCAGATCACTTCGGCGCCGGTCTTGGGGATCGGGAACGGGAAGCCGAGCACGGCGCCTTCCACATCATCGGTACCCTTGAGTTCGGCGGTGGTGGCGTTGCGGATCGTTGCCTGGTTGATCTGATCGGGAAAGAATGCCGCGCGTACTGTCGGATACACGATCATCCTGTAGTCCGGGTATTTGGCGAACATCGCCTGCTGGCCGGCGGTCAGATGAGCGGAATACTTGACCAGATTGTCCCTGGTGATGATGAACTGCGGCGCTTCGTACTTGCCGCCGCCGCCGATTTCAGCGCGCTGCTTGCGCGCGAAGTCCTGAATATCCTGGTTGAGCAGTTCCTTCGGCAGTTGCGCGGCCAGCCCGGCTTCGTCCTTGTTGCCGGCGACGTACTGGCTCAGGGTCTGGTGCGGCAGCTTGGAGATGATGACATCGACCTGCTTCGAGATCGCCGGATAATCGGCGATGGTGAAGCTGTCGAGATACTTGAGCAGGGCGTCGAAGTCCTGCGGATTCTTGGCGCGCAGCTTCTCGAACTCCTGGCGCAGGATTTCCAGGCTTTGCGGCGTCGCCAGCTTGATCACGTCATCGAAATAGGCCTTGTTGGTGCCCCCGACGAGGTCCTTCACGCTGGCCCAGGGCGGGATGGTGCCGTCGGCGTTGCCGCCGGCCACCGCCCCGACCGGCGTCAGATCCTTGCCCAGATGCGCGGCCTCATCGGCCGTGACCTTGGCGAAACCGGGCGAAGACAAGGCCAGGCCGGCGACGCCGGCAAGCACGATCCACCATTTCTTCCTGAGCATTCCCGATACTCCTCCACCACGAATCTTTTTTGTGAATCTTGGTCAGGCAGGACTTCCCGACAGCCTGAAGCGCCGCTCTCAACCCGTCATGGCCATGGGCGCGCCTCCAGCCAACTGCGCGGCGCGTCCATATAGCCTGCGCGCTTCGCTCGGAGTGGGCGTCTCCGCGCGCAGCGGCTGCTCTCGCCTCAGCACCTGCTCCATCACCGGCAGCGCCGACGGCGCCATGCCGCCGAGCACCATGCGCGACACCACCGGCAACCTCGCCGCCCGAACCGCCAGGCGGGCGGCCGGCACCACCGCGGCATCGAGCGCGGCAGGCTGGTCGAATCCGCCGAGGCGGCGCATCCAGCGCGGAATCGTCGCGATGGTCGCCACCGACATCAGATGACTGCCGGCCCACAGGCCCAGGGCGCCCTGGCTGCGCGGCGTGCGCAGGAAATAATGAACTAGCGCCGCCGAATGCTCCGACAGGCACAGCCGCGGACGCATCGCCGCATAATATTCGCGCACCTCGGCGCGCGAGCGCGGCACGTCCGCCGGATTGCAGGTCTGCAGCTCGGCGGCGATCACGCACTCCTCCCAGTAGCGCTTCTCGTCCGCCGCCGACAGCGGTCCCGGACCATAGCGCTCGTAGCACAGCAGGTTCGACTGCCAGCCGGTGACATGAATCCACAGTTGCGAGGCCGGATCGTTGGCGCTGTAGGGCTGCCCGCTGACCGGCTCGGTGCCGACAGCCTTGGCATGCACCCGCATCAGGATCTCCGAGGCCTCGATGGCGGCGCGCGAATCGCCCACCGCCACCGTCAGGAAGTACTGGATGGTCTTGTCGAAGCGTCCGGCCGCGTTGTAGCGCACCTTGTTCTGCTGATGCACCGCCGCCGCCAGGAACGGGTCGAAAGTCTCCACCACCACCGAGCGCTGGAACGCCAGAATCGCGGTCGGGTGGCTCCACACGCGCCAGGTCGGCGAATCGGGGCCGAACAGCCCCCAGTCCTCGCGCGGCCTGATTTTGACAGCCCGCGTAGCCGGTCCGATTGCAGTCATATTGGGTTCCTCGCTGACAAAATAAGAAAGTGCTTGCCTCAGGCCTTGCGCAGGGCACCATAGACAATGCGGCCGACCAGCGCCCCAAGCTCGTCCGGCGACCACTTGCCCTCGCCGCCGATCAGGGTGCGTACCGCGCCATCTCCGGCGGACATGAAAAATTCGACCAGCACCGGCAGCTTGCGGCTGACATCCTTGATACCCCAGGCCGACAGGCCCGGCGCCATCAATACACCGACCTGTTTCGCCACCAGCCCGCGCGCCCGTTTGTATCGATCGGCGACCACCGGATCGGGGCTCGCCGCGAACACCAGCTGCCATGATTCCGCATGGCTGGCCACGCCCTTGAGCAAGGCCTGAAAGCCTTCGACCAGCAATTGCTCCGGCTGCTCGAAGCTGGGCCGGGCCGGCAGGGCGGCGATCACCGCGCGGAACAGGCGCTGCTCCTCACGCTCCAGCAGCGCCTCCAGCAGTTCCTCGCGCGAGCCGAAGCAGGCATAGACCACCGGCTTGGTCACTTCCATGCGCTGCGCCACCGCCTCCATCGACACCGCATGGCTGCCGCGCTCAACCGCGATCTTGAGGGCTGCATCCAGCACCTGCGGCCGGCGCCGTTCCGGACCCAGGTGCGCGGCCCGAATGCGTTCGCCCGTGACTTTTCCTACGCTCATGAATGATATTTATACGCTAGCGTATGAAACAAGGCAATACAAGCACTGCGCTTCTTCAGGCGCCTTTCCCGTCACGCCATTTTGCGCTAATATTCACGTCATCTGTCGTGACTCACTCCCCCACGACCGGAGAGTTTCATGGCCAGCAAAGCAGCCGTCAGCAAAGCTCGGGGCCAGTCCGCGAAGGCGGCAGCGGCGCCGGATCGCGAATTCCAGCGGGTGCATCTGCAACTCAACCTGCTCGATCGCGGCACCCCGCAACAGGCGGGCGGGCGTGTTTACGCCTGGGATCTGCTCGGCGGCGCCAGCATCTTCCGCCGCGACATTCCGCGCGGGCCGTTCGACGCCCTGATCTGGGAAGGCATCATCCGCAGCGGCATGCCGGTCGGCGTGATCGAACACCTGCAGCGCGCGGTCGGCCTGACCCAGAATGCGATCCTGCGCTTTCTCGGCATCAACGAACGCTCCCTGCAACGGCGGCGCGGCGCGGAGGCCCTGCTCACCCTCGACCAGGGCGTGCGCGTGGCCTCCTTCACCCAGATGGTGGAACGCTCCATCGAAGTGATGGGCGATGCCGCCCGCGCCACCGAATGGCTCAACGCGCCCAATGCCGCCTTGCGCGGCGCGCGGCCGATGGAACTGGCGGCCACTCCCTACGGCGCGCAGGCCGCCCTCGATACGCTCAACGCCATCGAACACGGAATGTTTGCTTGAGCGTGGAGCTGTACCGCCTGGCCGATCCCCGCTACAACGGCGATCTGGTCCAGGCGGTTGCGGGAATCGGCGGCCTGTTCGGCCCCGCCCGCTGGCACGCGAAGGGCTATCGCATCGTCTACATGGCCACCACGCTGTCGCTGGCCACGCTGGAAATGAAAGTGCAGGACATGGGCATGAAGCCCGCCTACGCCGCCTTCAAAATCACCGTGCCGGACCAGGTCAGCCGGCGCCGCATCGACACCGCCCAGCTCCCCGACAACTGGAGAACGCGCGAAGCCTATCCCGAGTGCCAGGCGCTCGGTCTGGCCTGGCTCACCGGCGGGGACGAAACCGCCCTGCTGCTGGTGCCCAGCGCCGTGGTGCCGAGCGAAACCAATTACCTGCTCAACCCGGCGCACCCACAGGCCGGGCTGCTCGAAGTGGCATCCCTCGGCATCGTGTCGACGGACGCGCGGCTACTGCGCTAGACCGAAGCACTACACTTTCACTCCGTCATCCCCCGATCAAGTCCGGGGCAGGCTCTGAGCGCAGCGAAGGATCTGGCCGCACAACTCGCCCGTAATTGCGGGTCACCAGCAACGAACACCCGATGCCGCACGCGAATCCCGCCCGCAATGCCTGAAAGCGGAATTCCGCCTCCCGGACGCTTCAGTGCAAGGTATCGAGCCGCTGCCGAATCGCCTTGATTGCCTCATGGCGCTGCCGCGCGCCATCGCGCTGCCGTTCCAGCATCGCATGTACCTCGGGCGATGTGTCCCAGTGGCTTACCGCATCGTCGAAGCGTTCGTCGGCCTCTCGCTCGTCGCTCTCCACGCTGTCGAGGATCGTTGCTTCGTTGCGCCCTTCGATCAGGGCCTGCAGATGCAAGGCCGTGCGGTGCAAGGTGTTGCCGAACGTGCCCACTTCCTTGGGATGCCCGCCCAGCTTATGCACTACATCCTGCATCTCGTGCGCCGCCTCGGCGAAGAAATGCGAATACTCCAGCAGCGACTGCCTCAGCTCCGCGTGATGCGCCTCCGACGCCGCCGCGCGCAGCGCACTCTCGCCATTCTTGGACGTGACAATCAGACGATTGAGCAGCGTGATCGTGTCTAAATCGCTCATAACATGCCCTCCTCACCAGACAGGTTGCCCGTCCAGCGCATGCCAGGATTGCTCCGCGGCAGTTTTCAACCTGCGCATCGGAGCGGCATGGCAGGGCGGCAATTCCAGACTAGCGCAATGCGCCGGCTGCGCCTAGTCCTGGAGTGGCAAAGCTCATGGCGCGCGGCGTTGTTGCGGCTTCTTCAATGCCGCCAATGCGAATGTCGACAATGGGGGTCCGGCGATGCGCCCTACCTGGCCCGATCCGGACGGTTTATGAGCGATCGCTTCAGAGGCTTCCGGTTTTGACCTTTGGGGCCAGTCTGGCCATTGTGGCCAGGCCGGGATTGATTCGCCGGCCTTCCTGGCGCTGCCCTTTTACGTCCAGCAGTTCCGGATGCGCAGTCAGCAAGGCGTCGGTGGCCTTGATGTGCTCGGCGAAGCTGCGGTCGATGCACCCGGCGAAGAAATCCGGGTCCGGCATCATTTCGCGGCACGCGGTCGGCGCGAGGAAGATGCGGCCGCAATAGCTCGTCGCGCCGAACATCAGGCCAATGCTGTGCGGCAGCGGTGCGATCACGTTCCAGAACACCAGCTTGGCGCCGCATAGAAACAGCGGCACGGTCGGTCCCGGCACATTGGACAGCAGATAGTTGGCGAAGGGCGTCCCCGTCCTGGCACCGAAGGCCAGGCCGTTCATCGCCTTCATGGCGAGCAGGTTGAGCGCCGCCGGGCTGTGCTTGCTGATGTCGGTGATTTCACGCGCACCGATGGCCACCGACAATTCCTTTGCGTTGCGCGTCGTTTCCCTGATCCGGCCCAGGCGCTCCAGCGGATCCGCGACATTGACGTGGGTCTCGCAGAAGAACGCCGAGATATTGTTGCCGGCGTCGCCGTACTCGCTTTCGGATCGCGTATTGATCGGCGCTCCGATGCGCAGCGAGGCTTCGGTGAGTTCACCCTTCGCTTCGAGATAGTGCCGCACCGCGCCAGCGGCGATCGACAGCACGCAATCGTTGATGGTCGCGCCCGGCACGGTCGCCCGGATGCGCTTGACGTCGGCGAAGTCGAAACCGCGCGCGGTGAAGACCCGGTGCGGCGAGAGCTTGTGATTGAACCGGGTCACGGCATGTTCCGACGGGTTGGGCACCGCGCGGGCATAGAACTTCGCCGCTGCGGCGCCCAGCACCGGCAGGGCGCGCAGCGCCGGACGCATCACCCGAAACGGCGAGCGCAGATTGTTGACGCAGGCCTTGAATATCAGCTGGGCCGTCGAGGCAGGCGGGGCCGGCTCGTAGGGCACGCTCTTCACCGGCACGCTGACCGATCCGTCGGCGGCGAGATCGTGCAAGCCCATGGTCAACTCGGCGGCGGTGTGGCCATCCAGTGCGCAATGGTGCCCCTTGATCAGCACCGCGAAGCTGCCCTTGGGAATCCAGTCGATATTGTCCAGTCCCTCGATCACATACATCTCCCACAGCGGCCGCCGCATGTTCAGCGGCGGCGCGTGCAGGCGCGAAACCAGGATGCAGAACTGGCGCCAGTCGCCCGGCTTGGGCAGGGCGATGTGCCGCACGTGATACTCGATGTCGAATTGCGGATCGTCGACCCAGTACGGATAGTCCAGCTCGAACGGCACATGCACCAGCTTCTGCCGGAACACGCGCGAGATCGACAGGCGCTTCTCGACATGCGCCAGGATCGCCTTGAACCGCACCGGCTGCTTCGGCGCGGTCGAAGGGTCGTAGATGAACACCAGGGTGCCGTGCGAATCGGCATCCGGTGAATCCAGATACAGGAAGCTTGCGTCCTGCCCGCTCAGCTGTCTCATGGGGATTGCTCCTGATTGCTGCTGTGGCTCAGAACGAACCGTGCCGTTTCCTCGACCGCGGCCCGGGCTTCGGGAATGAACTGGAGCAAAGGGAACACGTGCGGCATGTCCTGCCACACCTTCAACTCAACCGGTATGCCGGCCCGCTCCGCCGCCACCGCGACGCCGCGCGCGCAGTCCAGCAGCACCTCGCTGCTGCCGACGTGGATCGCCAGCGGCGGCAGGCCGGTGAAATCGGCGAATAGCGGAGACACATAGGGAGTGGTCAACAGGTGCGCGTCCACATACTGGCTGACGATGCCGGGCAGGCCGCTGGCCGGAATCAGCGGATCGGCCATGGCATTGCCCCGGTGACTGGCGCCGGACAGCGTCAGATCGGCTCCCGGCGAGAGCATCACGGCGCAGGCCGGCAAAGGCAGCGCCTGGTCACGCGCGCGCAACAGGGTGGACAGCGCCAGGTTTCCGCCGGCGGAATCTCCCATCACGATCAAGCCGGCCGACTGGCGTCCCGCGGCGAGCAGGGCCGCATAGACAGCGAAGCAATCGTCCGCGCCGGCGGGATAACGATGGCGCGGCGCCAGCCGGTAATCGGGAATGACCACCTCGGCTTGCAGGCGCTCGGCCAGCAGGCGGCCGAAGCGACGGTAGATATTGGGGGCGTGCACCGAAAAGCCGCCGCCATGCAGATACAGCACGGTCCGCCTGCCGGGCGTGGACGGCTGCACGATGTCGCAATTCACCCCGCCGATCGCTCGCCGCAGGCCGCCGCGCGACAGGAATCCGAGCGTGATCATTTCGAGCACCGCGACCGCCAGGCGGGCGCAGAGCGCGCAGCCGCCGCGGCAGTAGAGCAGCAGCACCGGCTTGATCGTCGGGCGCGCCAGCGCGTTGAAGATGCGCGCCTGCAGGCTGACGGCATTGATGGTCGCCATCGGCGCCGCTAACCCCTCAACTGCGAGCGCAAGGCCCACAGTTTTGCCGGGGTATAGGGCGGCCGCAGCAGGCCCGAGACATTCAGGCGCGACTGCCGCAATACGGTTTGCGGGGTGGAAAACTCGCGGAAGCCGTCATGGCCGCGGTAGCAACCGAAGCCGCTGGCGCCGACACCGCCGAACGGCGCATCTTCCTGTGCCGCGTGCATCAGCACATCGTTGACCGTGACGCCGCCGGAAACCGTGCGGCTCAGCACCAGCTTTTCCTCCTCGCGGTCCTGGCCGAAGTAGTAAAGGCTCAAGGGACGCGGCCGCGCGTTGACATAGGCGATCGCCTGCTCGATCCGCTCATAGCTCAGCACCGGCAGGATCGGCCCGAAGATCTCCTGCTGCATGATGCTCATGGCGTCCGTGACGTCGAACAGCAGCCGCGGCGCGATCTTGCGGCCGCCCGCCGGGTCAAGCGCTTCGCGCGCCGGATTGATGACGACTTCGCGCGCACCCTTGCGGCGTGCGTCGTCGAGCATTTCGTGCAGGCGCGCCTGGTGCGCCCGGGTGGCGATGCTCGAGTAGTCCGGATTTTCAAGCAGAGTCGGCAGCATCCGCTCCGCGGCGGCGACCAGGCGCTGTTCCAGCGCGGCGGCGTGGCCCTGCGGCACCAGCGCGTAATCCGGGCCGACACAGACCTGGCCGGCATTGAACAGCTTGCCGAACATGATCTGCCGCGCGGCGTGATCGAGCGAGGCGCCGCGCCCGACGATGACCGGCGATTTGCCGCCGAGCTCCAGGGTCAGCGGCACCAGATGCTCGGCCGCCGAGCGCATGATGTGGCGGGCGGTGGCCGAGCCGCCGGTGAAAACGATGCGGTCGAAGGCCAGCGAGCTCAGCAGGCGTCCCGTCTCGGCGCCGCCCTCGACCACGGCAAGCTCGTCGGCGGCGAAGAACTCGGCGACCGCCTGGCGCAAGGCCTCGGAGGTTTTCGGGGTCATTTCCGAGGGCTTCAGGATCGCCCGGTTGCCGGCAGCCAGGGCGCCGGCCAGCGGCACCGTGACTGTGCCGACCGGGAAATTCCAGGCGCCGATGATGCAGACCACGCCAAGCGGGCGATGATGGACTTCCAGGCCGGCGCCGAGCAGCCCCATCGGAAACGCCGCGCTACGCCGCTCGGGACGCATCCAGTACGCCAGCTTGCGCCGCGCGAACTTCAGGCTTTCGATGGTGGCTGCGATATCGATGGCGATGCTCTGCGCCTTCGAGCGGTTGCCGAAGTCTTCCGACATCGCCTCGCACAGGCGCTCGCAATGCTGCTGCATCATCGCGATGGCGCGATCGATGCGATCGCGCCGCGTCGCCAGTGCAACGAACTGGTCGGCCCGGGACGCCTCGTGTTGCGCCTCGAACAGGGCTGAAATGTCGGCGGGCATCACTGCAGCGCCCCCTGTTTGCGCGCCCGGCGGATCATGTCGCTGGCCTTCTCGCCGATCATGATCGCCGGAGCATTGGTGTTGCCGCTGACCAAGCTCGGCATGATCGAGGCATCGGCGACGCGCAGGCCGCTGATGCCGCGCACGCGAAGTTCGGAATCGACCACCGCCAGCGCATCGCTGCCCATCTTGCAGGTACCGACCGGGTGATAGCCGGTCTCGGCGCGCTGCCGCAATACCGTCTTGAGCTCCTCGTCGCTGCCGGCGCTGACCGGATACAGTTCGCCGGATACATAGCGCTTGAGCGGCTCGGTCCCGGCGATGCGGCGCATCAGCTTGTAGCCCTGCAACAGCAGGTTCAGGTCATCTTCATGCGCCAGGAAATTGGGGTCGATCGCCGGCGGCGCCATTGGATCGGCCGATTTGAGCCTGACCGTGCCGCGGCTCTTCGGCCGGCAGACGTAGGCATGCAGGCTGAAGCCATGGCCCCAGTGCCACTTGCGCAGGTGGTCGTCGAGCATCGAGGCGATGAAGTGGAATTGCAGTTCCGGCGCGGCGGCCTTCGGATCGACGCGCAGGAAGCCGCCGGTCTCGGCGACGTTGCTGGCCAGCATGCCGCGCCGGGTAAAGACGTAGCGCACCATATCCCACATCAGGCGCAGTGCGCCGGCGAGCGATATTCCCATCAGCTCGCTGAAGCCGGAGCGGTAGGCGATGCAGTAGTCGATGTGATCCTGCAGATTGGCGCCCACACCCGGCAGGTCGTGCACCACCTCGATGCCGAAGCTGCGCAGATGATCCACCGGGCCGATGCCGGACAGTTGCAGCAGCTGCGGCGACTGCAGGGCCCCGGCGCTGAGAATCACTTCATGGCGCGCACGCACCTGCTCCAGGGCGCCGTCGCACCGGAATTCCACACCGGTGGCGCGGCGGCCTTCGAGCAAGACGCGGGTGGCGTGCGCGCCGGTGAGGATGCTCAGGTTGGGCCGTCGTTTCGCCTCGCCCAGAAAGGCGCGCGCGGCGCTGCAGCGGCGGCCGCGGATGCTGGTGGTCTGGTAGCTGCCGAAGCCTTCCTGCTCGGCGCCGTTGAAATCGGCGGTCTGCGGCAGGCCCAGGGCGCGCGTCGCATCGACAAAGGCGCGCGAGGCCGGGAACTCCTGCTGCGGCGCGGCGACGTTGAGCGCACCATTCTGGCCGTGGAACGCATCGGCGATCACCTCGTTGTGCTCGGACTTGCGGAAATACGGCAACACGTCGGCATAGCCCCAGCCGGCGTTGCCGAGCTCGGCCCAGTGATCGTAGTCCGCGGCATGGCCGCGGATATAGATCAGGCCGTTGATCGAACTCGATCCGCCCAGGGTCTTGCCGCGCGGCTGGTAGATGCGGCGGCCATTCAGTCCCGCCTGCGGTTCCGTTTCGAAAGCCCAGTTCATGTGCCGGGTCGGCAGCACGAAGGCCACGCCGATGGGCACATGCAGCGCCGGGCTCCAGTCGCTGGGGCCCGCTTCCAGCAGGCACACCCGCACCTCCGGGTCCTCGCTCAGCCGGGCGGCGAGCACGCAGCCGGCGGAACCACCGCCGACGATGACGTAGTCGAACTGCATTGCCTGCTTCACCGTACCGCCTCCTGATCCCTGCCGCCGGGACTTGTTATTGAGTGCATAGTCGGTCGCGGTCTACACCGCGACCATGGGCACAGTCTGGAAAAAGGCGGCCCGCCGGGCAGGTCCGCGCCGTCAATTCGCCGGTCTTTGCGGCGGCTTCGCCGCGATGGCGAGCCGGCGGCCTTATCCGACCTTCCGCTCCATGCCCTGCCAGTACTTTTCCTTGACCTGCCGCCGCAAGACCTTGCCGACCACCGATACCGGCATGTCCTTGACGAAGGCCACCGACTTGGGTGCCTTGTAACCGCCGAGCCGCTCCCTGACGTGGGCGATCAGTTCCGCCGCGCTGGCTCTGGCGCCGCCGCGCAGCACCACCTCGGCGTGCACCGCCTCGCCCCACTCCGCATGCGGAATGCCGACCACCGCCGACATCAGCACGGCGGGGTGGGACGACAGCGCCGCCTCGACCTCCACCGCGTAGATGTTGAAGCCGCCGCTGATGATCATGTCCTTCAGCCGGTCGACGATGTGCAGATAGCCGTCGGCGTCGAGATAGCCCAGGTCGCCCGACTTCCAGGCCCCGTTGTCGAACTCGGCGGCGGTGCTTTCCGGGTTCTGGTAGTAGCCCTTGATCACGCCGCGACAGCGGATGCGGATTTCGCCGATTTCACCCTCCGGCAGCGGCGCGTCAGAGGCATCCGTGATGTAGACCTCAACACCCGGCATGACGCGCCCCGCCGAAGACAGCTGCGCCGGCACCGAGCCGTCGGCACGCACGTGATCCGCCTTGTCCAGCACCGAGATCATCATCGCCGCCTCGGTTGCGGCGTAGGCCTGCGCGAAGATCGGGCCGAAGCACTGGATCAGCTCGCCCAGCTTCGACGGGCTCATCGGCGCCGCGCCGTAGAGGATGGTCCTGAGCGAGGAGAAATCGCGCGGCGCGGCCCGCTGCAGTTCCAGCAGCCGGTACAGGATGGTGGGAACCAGGAAGGAATGGGTGACGCGCTCGTCTTCCACCACCTGACGCCATTGCTCCAGGTCGAGCTGATTGAGGGTGATGTTGGTGCCGCCGACGAAGAAGCTGGGATAGAACGCCACCTGTGTGCCATGCGACAAGGGGGCGACATGCAGCAGGCGCGTGGCGGCGTTCAGTTCCAGTTCCGGATTGGCCAGGGCGCCGTCGCGGCAGGCCATGACGTTGTCCGGCGAATACATGGCGCACTTGGAACGGCCGGTGGTGCCGCCGGTGAAGCGCAGCATGAAGATATGCTCGTCGCTGTCGATCTCGACCTCGTTGTCGGCATCGGACGCCGCCGCGACCATCTCCCAGAACTCGCGCACGCCTTGCCGCGGCGCCTCAAGCGGGTCCATCACCACGATGTCGCAGCCGTGGCCGCGCAGCAGGTCGTAATAGCGGTCGAGCAGGCCGTTCTCGATGAACACCACCTTCGGCTTGAGCAGGCTCAGCTGCGCGGCATGTTCCTCTGCCGAATCGCGCAGGTTGGTCAGGACGACGGTTCCCTCCTGCTTGAACACGGTGGGGAACATCATCAGGCTGAGGTTGTCGTTCTCCAGAATCAGCATGAACTTGTCGCCGCGGCCGACCTGCAAGCTGGTGCGCAGGGCGTTGGCAATGCGGTTGGTCAGAAGATGATATTCCCGGAAGCTGTAGCGGCGCCGGCGCTCGACGTTGACGATCGCCTCCTGGTCGCGGTGCCGCAGCGCAACCGCGCGCATCACCCTGCAGAAATTCATCTTCATGATGATCTCTCCTACCTGGCCCGCAAACGGGACGCCGCGTCGAGCCGGATCGTTTCCGCGTTGAGATAGGCGTTCTCGATGATGAACACGCAGCAGTGCGCGAACTCGCGCATGTCGCCCAGGCGTTTCGGCGCCTCGACCTGCTCCTTCAAGGCAGCCACCACTTTCTCGTCGAGGGTGGCCGCCATCGGCGTCAGGAACAGGCCGGGGGCGATGGCATTGACGCGAATGCCGACCGCGCCCAGTTCCCGCGCCGCCGGCATGTTGAGGCCGATCAGGGCCGCCTTGGAGGCGGAGTAGGCGCACTGCCCAATCTGACCTTCGTAGGCGGCGCCGGAGGAGATGTTGATCACCACGCCGCGCTCCTCACCCGCTTCCGGAGCATTCAGCACCATCTGCTCGGCGCACTTGGACATGACGTTGAACACGCCGCTGACGTTGACCGCCATGGTCTGCGCGAACCTGGCCAGCGGCGTGGCCTTGCCGTCCTTGCCCAACACCTTGCAGGAACCGAGCAGGGCGGCGCAGTTGATGCAGACGTGGATGGCGCCGAACTTCTCCATCACCGCCGCCACCGCGCAGCGCACCGATTCCTCGTTGCCGACGTCGGTCTGCACAAACAGGGCGCGCTCGGCGCCGAATTCAGCCATGGCTTTTTCGCCGGCCTCGCGGTTCATGTCGAACAGCGCCACCCGCGCGCCCTTGTCCTGCAACAGGTGCCGGGCGGTCGCCAGCCCCAGACCCGAAGCGCCGCCGGTGATGACCACGACCTTGTCCTGGATACGCATGTTGAATGTCCTTTGAATATTGTGTGGAGGGCGCGTCAGAACGCGCCGACACCGGTCAGCGCGCGAGCGATGATCAGTTGCTGCATCTGGGTGGTGCCTTCGGGAATCGGCAGGATGATCGCCTCGCGGGCCAGTTTCTCGACCAGGAACTCGCGGGTGACGCCATTGCCGCCATGGATCTGCACGGCCTGGCGCGCGATCTTCACCGCCGCCTCGGCGGCGAAATACTTGGCCATCGCAGCCTCCATCTCGGCCGGAACGCCGGCCTCGATCATCGACGCGGCGCGGTAGGTGAGCAGGCGCGCGGCGTCGACGCCGGTGGCCATTTCGGCCAGCATCGCGGCGATCAGCTGGTGGCCGGCGATGATCTTGCCGTGCTGACGGCGTTCTGTGGCATAGCGCACCGCTTCCTCCAGGGCACGGCGGGCCACGCCCAGCGCCTGCGCGGCGACGTAGACGCGCGAGCGCTCGAACAGCGACAGCGTATTCTTCAGCGCCTCGCCCTCGTTGCCGATCATGTTGCTGGCCGGTACCCGTACGTCGCTCAGAAAGATCTGCGCCGTCGACTGGCTGTTGAGGGCGATCTTGTGGATATTGCGGACTTCGTAGGGATGTTCCTTGCGATCGAGCAGGAAGTGCGTCAGCCCGCGGCGCGGGTCGTCCCCGGTGCGGCAGGTGCAGATCAGAAAATCCGAATACATGCCGTTGCTGATCCAGGTCTTCTCGCCGTTGATGACGTAGTGGTCGCCGTCGCGGCGTGCCCGGGTCTTGATCTCCAGCACGTTGGAACCGACGTCCGGTTCCGAAATGCCGATGCTGCAAAAGGTCTCGCCGCGCAGCAGGGCGGGCAGGTAGCGCTCGCGCAGATGCGCCGGCGCGAGCCGGTCGACGAATACTGCGCCGAAGGTATTGATCAGCACCGCGGTCGAAAGATCGGCCGAAGTGGCAGCCACTTCCTCGAACAGCATCAGGTTGGTGAGCCAGTCCAGGCCCATGCCGCCGCCGGCTTCGGCGACGCTGCCGCAGATCAGGCCGTAGGGCGCGAGCTGGCGCATGATCCGTTCCATCCGCTCACGCGGCATGAACTGGTCGCGGTACTCCTGGTTGAACACCGCATCGATTTCGGCCGCCAGGAAGCGGCGCAGGCCGTCCACCGCCATCTGTTGCTCTTCGCTTCTGAATACGTGTCCCATGTTCAACTCCGGTTCCGGGCCTCGCCCAGGATGGTGACGGCCACCACGGCCTCCTCGATGCCATACAGACCGCCGCCGTTTTCCTGGATCGCGATGCGGGCGTTCCGGACCTGGCGCAGCCCGGCCTCGCCGCGCAGCTGGGTCACCAGCTCGTGGATCTGGCCCAGGCCGGTGGCGCCGATGGGATGGCCCTTGGATTCCAGGCCGCCCGAGGGATTGATCGGAATGCGTCCGCCGACAGTGAAGTCGCCGCGCTCGGCGGCGGGGCCGCCCTCTCCGAATGGCGCCAGCATCAGCGACTCCGCGTTGAGGATCTCGCCCATGGCGGTGGCGTCATGCACCTCCGCCACGTCGACATCCTCCGGGCCCACGCCGGCGGCCGTATAGGCCTTGACGGCGGCGAGGCGCGCGATGGTCTTCTCCGGCTCGTCGGCCGTGCGCGTCACGCCGGTCTGCACCACGCTGGCGAGCACCCGCACCGCACGGGCGCCGTCCGCCCGCAGCCGCTTCAGGCCCTCGGCGTTGCACAGCACTGCCGCAGCCGCGCCGTCGCTGATCGGCGAGCACATCGGCAGGGTCAGGGGATAGGTGATGGGCGGCGAAGCCAGCACCTGCTCGATGCTGCAGGGGGTGCGGAACTGGGCCAGCGGGTTGTGCACCGAGTGGCCGTGGTTCTTGCTGGCCACCGCCGCGATCTGACGCTGGGTGGTGCCGTAGCGGCGCATGTGGTTGCGGCAGAATGCGGCATACACGTCCATGAAGACGCTGTAGGGCTTTTCGGATGTGCTGCCCGGCGGCGGCTCGATGCCCGCGCCCAGGGCCAGCAGCGCGGCGCGGTTCTGCTCCACGGTGGAAACGTCCCAGCCGCCGTCGAACACCGCGAACATCTTCGCCTTGTCCGGCACGTTCATCTTCTCGGCGCCGACCGCCAGGGCGATGTCGCAACTGCCCGCCCGAAGCGCCTGCACCGCCAGGTTGAAGGCGGAGGAGCCGGAGGCGCAGGCATTCTCGACGCTGAACACCGGCACGCCCTCGATGCCGCAGCGGCGCATGGCGATCGGCCCCGGAACGGAAGTCTGGCCCTGCAGGATGCCGCTGGTGGCCGAGGCGTAGTAAGCCGCACCGACATCGGCGGCGGCAGCACTGGCGTCTTTCAGGGCCAGGCCCACCGCTTCGCCGACCAGATCGTAAATGGACTGGTCGAGCCTGCGTCCGAAAGACGTCATGCCGACGCCGACGACGTAAATCTGGTTCATTGCTTTGGAGTCCTTGGGATCGGGTCGGAAAGGGGCTCAGCGGCCCTGAAACCGCGGCGCGCGCTTTTCGGCGAACGCCCGCAGCCCTTCCTGGATGTCGAACGAGCGCAGGTGCTGGCGCAGCATCACCTGCTCATGCAGCAGGGCCTCGTCGCGGGTCTTGTCGGCACTGGCGCGCGCCACCTGCTTCATCCGCGACAGGGCAATCGGGCTTTTGGTCGCGATTTCCTGCGCCAGCGCCAGCACCGCATCGGCAAGCTGCGCCTGCGGATGGACCTCGCACACCAGCCCGTGGGTCTTCATCTCGGCGGCGGACAGGGTCCGGCCGGTGTACAGCAGGTACAGGGCGATGTTGAGCGGAACCAGCCGCGGCAGGATGGCGGCGCCGCCGCCTCCCGGGTAGACGCCGTAGTTCGCGTGCGCGTCGCCGATGCGGGTCTGCTCGCTGGCAACGATCAGGTCGGCGCACATGGCAAGCTCCAGGCCGCCGGCCATGGTGACGCCATTGAGCGCGGCGATCACCGGCTTGGGCAGCGCCCGCAGTTTGTCGAACACCAGCCCGGCGCGGTCGAGGAAATCAGGCTCGCCGGCCGCCAGCTGTTGGCCGGCCAGCACTTCCTTCAGGTCGGCCCCGGCGCAGAACGCCTCGCCAGCGCCGGTGAGAATCACCACTCGCAGCTCCGCCGAGGTGGCGATCTGGTCCAGGCAGCGGTCCAGCTCGGCCAGCATGGCCAGATTGAGCGCATTCATCGCCCGGGGCCGGTTGAGCGTCAACCGCGCCACCGGTCCTACGGTCTCAAACAACAGCACTGTGTCATTCATGGATGCTCCTCACTCTCGCCGCCGGCAACTTCCCTTGTGTTGCGTGGCATAGTAGGAAGCAGGGGCCTGGTGTGCCGGTCATTTCAGTCAGAGTGCTGGTCCGGCGGAGCGGAGCGGGCGCAAATGACGGCGCCGGGGGCCAGGACGCTCATATTCGACGGGACGAACTTGAACCAGGAAGCACTATCAGCAGGCGACGCGGGAACGCCCCGCAGCCAGGCAGCCCAGCAGCCCACCACCATCGGCGGCTATACCCTGGCCATTGCCAAGGCCCTCGACTACTACGGCGTGGACAGCGCCCGCATCTTCCGCGCCTCCGGAATACCGCTGTCGGTCAACAACGATCCGATGGTCCGCCTGCCGGTTGGCTCGCTCACCCGGCTCTACGAGATGTGCGTGGATGTGACCAACGATCCTTACTTCGGCCTGACCGTCGCCAGGTTCATCCACATCTCCAATCTGCACGCGCTGGGCTACGCCCTGGCGGCGAGTTCCACCCTGATGGATTTCTGCCGACGCCTGCAACGCTATTTCCGCCTGGCCTCGCAAACCGCCGTGGCGACGCTGCTCGAAGCCGGCGACGAAGTGTCGCTGCGCTTCAAGCTGCTGGTCCCGGCCAGCGGCGAAACCCAGGACGCCCTGCTCGGCTTTGTGGTGCTGTCGATGCGCCAGCTGCACAAGGCCAGCTTCAATCCCCTGCGCGTGGAATTGATCCATCCCATGCCGCGCGAGGGCGCCGGGCCCTACGAGAAATTATTCCGGGCGCCGGTGCATTTCGGCGCTGCCGAAGTGGCGCTGATCTTCGACAAGAAGCAACTGGCCCAGCCGCTGGCGGGCGCCTGCGCCGAGCTGGCCCAGTTCAACGACAACATCGCCACCAGCTATCTCGCCCGTCTTGACAGGAAAGATGTCGTAGCCAATGTCCGCCAGAAGATCGTCGAATTTCTGCCCAACGGCGAATGCACCCGCGAGGCGGTGGCGCAGGCCCTGTGCATGAGCCCGACCACCCTGCAGGCAAAGCTGGCCCAGCTCGACACCAGCTTCCAGGATCTGTTGAACGACACGCGCAAGGAACTGGCCTGCGCCTACATGCAGCAGGCATCGCGGCCCGTCACCGAGATCGCCTTCCTGCTGGGTTTTACCGACACCAGCAATTTCACCAGGGCATTCAAGCGCTGGACCGGCGCTTCACCGACGAAATTCCGCGAGCACGCTTGAACGTCATGGCGGTGATCGCACCCGGCGTGGCAGCCCCTAGCATCCGCTACGCGACACACGCCGCCCGGCCACCGGCTGATAGGCCGGCGGCGCGCCCTTCTCCCCCGCTTCCATCCAGGCCACCTTCTTCACCAGGTAGCGCCGCATGCCACGCAGTTTCTCCATCTGCTGGTCGATCTGGGCGACGCGCTCCAGCATCAGCGCGGTCTTGCGCTGCAGGCTCATGCCGCTGACGTTGTATTCGGCATCGAGCGCGGCGATTTCCTTGAGGGTGAAGCCGAGCGCCTGGGCGTTGCGGATGATCACCGCCCGCTCCACCTGCTCGGCGTCGAAGGACTGGTAGCGGTTGCCGCCCACCACCGGCCGCAGCAGGCCAAGCTTGATGTAGAAGCGCACGGTGTCGCGGCTGAGGCCGGTGGCGCGGACGAATTCGGCGATGAGCATGGCAGGCCTTGACTGTGGTCTATGGTCCACACTTTAGACTAGTTGCCGATCCTCCATGCAAGGAATACCCGAACAATGAACAAGGTAGCGTTGGTCACCGGAGCCTCCTCCGGCATTGGCGAAGCCACGGTGCGCCGGCTGCTGGCCGCCGGCTACAAGGTCTACGCCGGCGCGCGCCGGGTGGAGCGGATGCAGCCGCTGCGCCAGGCCGGCGCCGAGCTGCTGGCCCTGGACGTGACGGAGGACGCCTCGATGCTCGCCGCCATCGACACCATCCGCTCGCAGGATGGCCGTCTCGACGTGCTGGTCAACAACGCCGGCTACGGCTCCTACGGCGCGCTCGAAGACGTGCCGATGGAAGAAGCGCGGCGCCAGTGCGAGGTCAACCTGTTTGGCCTGGCACGGCTGATCCAGTTGTCCACGCCGATGATGCGCGGCCAGGGCAGCGGCGCCATCGTCAACATCACCTCGGTCGGCGGCAAGATGCACGAGCCGCTGGGCGCCTGGTACCACGCCACCAAGTTCGCGGTGGAGGGCCTGAGCGACTGCCTGCGGATGGAGCTGGCGCCCTTCGGCATCCACGTCATCATTGTCGAGCCGGGCGCGATCAAGACCGAATGGGGCGGCATCGCCCGCGACAGCATGCTGAAATACTCCGGCGCCAGCGCCTATCGCGAGCAGGCGCTGGTGCATGCCCGCATGTTCGAGGGCGCCGACCAATCGAACATGGCCTCGCCGCCGGAAGTGGTAGCGGAAACCATCGCCCGCGCCGTGAGCGCGCGGCGTCCGTGCACCCGCTACGCCACGGGCGGCGGCGCGAAGATGATCCTGGCCCTGCGCCGCTTCACCTCGGACCGCGGCTTCGACTGGCTGATGCGCACCATGGAGCAACGCATGGCCGGACCGGCCAAGTCGGAACAGCCGGTGCAAGGCGGCGCTTGACTCTTGACCGGAGTCCAGGGATTAGGCTGCAGGCAGAGTCAGTGGACCAGAGGCGGCCCGACCGGACGATCAGGCATGAGCCGTGAACAAGCGGATACGGACATTTGCGCCGAAACGGTTCAAGATATGTCCCTACCCGGCCCGACCGTACTTTTGTAAGGCAACAAGGCAAACCCACCTTCACCCATGCGCATCCGGCAATTCATCGCGGCACTCATGATCCTGCTGAGCCTGTCGGCTCAGGCCAGGACCGTGCTTGCCTGCGACATGATGCCGGGTGCGGCGCTGGCTGCCTGTTGCTGCCCTTCGGATAGCGGCGACCAGTGCCCGTCCACGTCCCACGGACATCAGTGCTGCGATCAGCTCACGCCGGCCGACGCCCCGCTGGCTCATACCGTAGCGGCCGCCTATCGCGATCACCACGCGCCGACCGCTGCACCCGAGCTGTCGCCGGTCGCCGCGGTGGAATCCCATCTGCTGCCGATATCGTTCGATGCCGGCGGCAAACGCTATTTATCCCCGCAACTCGATGCCAGCCGGCACCGGGTTCGTCCGCTGTACCTGCAAACGGCGCGCCTGCGCCTGTAAATCGATGGTCTCGCGGCTCCCGAGCGGAGCCGCCCGCACTGCTGTCCTGCATGGCCCACCGCGGCCTGTCCAGATCATCGAATCGTAGAGGCACCCTCCATGTCCCGGCATCCTTTGGCGCGGCGCGCGCTGCTCGTCGCGCTTGTCGCGGTCAATTCCCTTGTTCCGGTTGCTGCTCAATCCGGCGGCGATCCGCATCAGCATCCTTTCGATCTGGCCTCGGACGCTTCCGGCGCCCCGCTGTCGATCGACGACGCCGTCAAGCTCGCGCTGACCGATCAGCCCATCCTGAACGGGCGCGAAGCCACCATCGACGCCGAGGAGCAGCAGGCGGTTTCGGCGGCGCAGCTGCCGGACCCGAAGCTCAGCGCCGGCCTCAAGGACCTGCCCGTCGACCGGGGCGAAGCCTTCAGCGTCCGCGACGATAACTTCACCATGTTCACCGTCGGCATCAGCCAGGACTTCCCGCGTGGCGACCAGCGGCGTCTCAAGGGCGAGCGCAAGCGCCTGGAAGCGGCCACTGATCGTTACGGCCTGGACAACGACCGCCGCAGCATCGTCCGCGATACCGCGCTGGCCTGGCTCGACGTCTATGAAAGCGAGCAGGCGCTGAGCCTCACCCATCAGCTCTCCGCGGAATCGGACTTGCAGGTCCAGTCCCTGCAAAACGACTACCGCAACGGCCGCGCCGCGCAGGCCGACTGGCTCGCCGCGAAAGTCGAGGCCAGCCTGGTCAAGGACAAGGAGCAGGACTGGCAGCACCACGTCGAACGCATGCGCGCCGCCCTGTCGCGCTGGATCGGCGGCGAGGCGCAGCGTCCGCTGGCGGCCGATCTCGCCGCGCTGCCGCCGCCGGCGGAATTTCCCCGCCTGCTCGCTGAAGTGGACCATCACCCGGTAGTGGCAGGCCTGCAAAAGCAGGTGGAAACCTCCGACACCGACGTCGAGCTGGCCCGCCAAGCCTACAAGTCGGACTTCTCCGTCGAAGGCTACTTCGGATACCGACCGTCCTACGCCGACTTCGCCGGCATCCAGGTGTCGCTGGGCCTGCCGTTCTTCACCGCCAACCGCCAGGACCGCGATCTCGCCGCGGCGCTGCGCCAGTCCGATGCCGCGCAGGATCGCAAGTCGGATGCCTTGCGCGAGCTGCACGCCCAGGCCACCGAGGACTATATCGACTGGCATCACGCATGCGAACGCATGAGTACCTTCGACACCGACATCGTCCCCAATGCACAGCGGCGCGTGGCCGCCGCGCAGGCCGCCTATGCCGCCGGCCGCGGCGCTTTAGACAGCGTGCTGAGCGCACGCCGCAGCCTGCTCGATACCCAGTTGCAACGCCTTGCCTTGGCGGTGGATGCCGCCCGGGCACAAGTCCGCCTCCAGTATTTCGCTTCAGGAAGCCAAGTCCCCGTCCGGACTAGTTCAACCGTGGTCGGGGACTGAGCCATGCGCGAATCGAAAATGCTTGTCCTGTGTTTCCTGATCGGTCTCGCCGTCCTGACCTACGCGCTGACCGGCCCCTTGCGCCATCGCGGCAACAGCGCGCCGCAAGAAGCGTCGGCCGCGTCGCCGTCACCGGCCGAAGGCGGCAAGGCCCTCTACTGGTACGACCCGATGTATCCCAACCAGCACTTCGACCATCCCGGCAAGTCGCCCTTCATGGACATGCAGCTGGTGGCGAGAATGCCGGAGCAGGGCTCTTCCGGCAGTGCGGCCGTTGCCGGCAGCGTGTCCATCGATCCCCGCGTCGTGCAAAACCTCGGCGTGCGTCTTGCGCCGGTGGAGCAGGGGCAATTCGCGCGCGTGGTGGACACCGTCGGCCTGGTTGCCGTCGACGAGCACCGCATTGAAGCCGTGCAGGTGCGAGCGGCCGGCTGGGTCGAACAGCTCGCGGTGCGCGCCGTGGGCGACCCGGTGCAGCGCGGGCAACTCCTCGCCGCCGTCTACTCGCCCGACCTGCTGGCGGCACAACAGGAATTCCTCATCGCCCTCGGTTCGGGCGACACCGCTCTGATGCACGCGGCGCGCGAGCGCCTGAGCCTGTTCGGCCTGTCGCAGGCGCAGATCGCCCGCGTCGAAAAAACCCGGCAGAGCGAACGCCGCGTCAACTACTACGCCCCGGCGGACGGCTACGTCATGGAACTGGGCCTGCACCAGGGCGCTGCGGTGCAACCCGGCACCACGATGTTCCAACTCGCCGACCTCGGCAGCGTCTGGGTCAATGCCGAAGTGCCGGAGACCCAAGCCGCCTGGATCAAGTCCGGCGACCGCGTGCAAGCCGAAGTGCCGGCCCTGCCGGGCGCGCGCTTTGACGGACAGGTCGACTACGTCTATCCCGAGCTGAGCGCGGAGACCCGCACGCTGAAGCTGCGCATCGTCATCAAAAATCAGGGCCAGCAACTGCGCCCGGGCATGTTCGCCTCGGTGCACCTGCTCGGCGTGCCGAAGGAGCAGGTGCTGACGGTGCCGACCGAAGCTGTGATCAAGACCGGCGCGCGCAGCGTGGTCATCGTCGCCGACGACGCCAGCCATTTCCATCCGGCCCTGGTCCGCATCGGTGCCGAGTACGCCGGCAAGTCCGAAATCATCGAGGGCCTGAGCCTGGGCCAGCAGGTCGTCGCCTCCGGCCAGTTCCTGATCGATTCCGAGGCCAATCTGCGCGGTGCCTTCGACAACCTTGCCGGATCGGGCGATGCCAAGGCCATGGACGCGGATCCCAATCTGATGCCGGCACCGGCGCAGGGGCACTGAGATGATCGCGCGTCTCATCCACTGGTCGATCCACAACCGCTTCCTGGTGCTGATGGCCACGGCCCTGCTCAGCCTGTGGGGCGTGCATGCCGCGCTCAACACGCCGCTCGACGCCATACCCGACCTGTCCGATACCCAGGTCATCATCCGCACCGAATTCCCCGGCCAGGCGCCACAGGTAGTCGAGGATCAGGTGACCTATCCGCTCACCACCACCATGCTGTCGGTGCCGGGCGCGCGCACCGTGCGCGGCTACTCCTTCTTCGGCGACTCCTACGTCTACATCATCTTCGACGACAAGACCGACCTGTACTGGGCGCGCTCGCGCGTGCTGGAATATCTCAGCCAGGTCAGCGGCCGCCTGCCGGCCGCGGCCAAGCCCACGCTGGGGCCGGACGGCACCGGCGTCGGCTGGATCTACGAATACGCCCTGGTCGACCACAGCGGCCACTACGACATCTCGCAGCTGCGCGCCCTGCAGGACTGGTTCCTCAAGTACGAGCTGAAAAGCGTGCCCGACGTGGCCGAGGTCGCCAGCGTCGGTGGCCTGGTGCGGCAATACCAGGTGGTGCTCGATCCCGACCGCATGCGCGCGCTGGGCGTGCCGATCAGCCGCGTGGTGCAGGCCCTGAAGGACTCCAACAACGAAACCGGCGGCTCGGTGCTGGAACTGGGCGAGGCCGAATACGCGGTGCGCGCCACCGGCTATCTGAAAAGCCTCGACGACTTCCGCGCAGTGCCGGTCGGCCCGACCAGCATGAGCGCAGGCGGCACGCCGATCCTGCAGGGCGACGTGGCGCGCATCCAGATCGGCCCCGAAATCCGCCGCGGCATTTCCGAACTGGACGGCAAGGGCGAAGCCGTCGGCGGCGTCATCGTCATGCGCGCCGGCAAGAATGCCCTGCAAACCATAGCCGCGGTGAAGGCTAAAATCGCCAGCCTGCAACAGGGCCTGCCCAAGGGTGTGGAAATCGTCCCCACCTACGACCGCTCCGAGCTGATCCAGCAGTCGGTAAAAACCCTGCGCGACCGGCTGATCGAGGAATTCATCGTCGTCACCCTGGTCTGCGCCCTGTTCCTGTTCCATCTGCGCTCGGCCTTCGTCGCCATCGTCAGCCTGCCGCTGGGCATCCTCGCCGCGTTCAGCGTGATGAACTGGCAGGGCGTCAACGCCAACATCATGTCGCTGGGCGGGATCGCCATCGCCATCGGCGCCATGGTCGATGCGGCCGTGGTGATGATCGAGAACGCGCACAAGCATGTCGAGGCCTGGAATCATGCCAATCCGGGGCGCAAGCCCAGCGGTGCGGAACAGCTCCACATCATCGCCGGCTCCGCCGCCGAAGTCGGCCCGGCGCTGTTCTTCAGCCTGCTCATCATCACCCTGAGCTTCCTGCCGGTGTTCACCCTGGAAGCGCAGGAAGGCAAGCTGTTCGGGCCGCTGGCCTTCACCAAGACCTACTCGATGGCGGCGGCGGCCGGGCTATCGGTGACGCTGATTCCGGTGCTGATGTTCTATTTCATCCGCGGGCGCATACCGGACGAGCGCGGCAACCCACTCAACCGGTTCCTGATCGCGCTGTACAGGCCCTTGCTCGACACCGCACTGCGCTATCCGTGGGCAACGCTGGCGGGAGCGGGTTTGCTGCTCCTGTTGACGATTATTCCGATCACCAGGCTGGGCAGCGAGTTCATGCCGCCGCTGGTCGAGGGCGACCTGCTCTACATGCCCTCGGCCCTGTCCGGCCTCTCGGCCGACAAGGCAAGCCAACTTCTCCAGCAGACCGACAAGCTGCTGATGCAGTTTCCGGAAGTGAAGCGCGTATTCGGCAAGGTCGGCCGCGCGGAAACGGCGACCGATCCGGCCGGGCTGGAAATGTTCGAGACCACCATCGAGTTCAAGCCGCAGTCGGAATGGCCTGGCCATCTGAGTCAGGAAGAGCTGATCGACAAGATGAACGCCGCCCTCAATATCCCAGGCCTCGCCAACCTCTGGGTGCAGCCGATCCGCAACCGCATCGACATGCTCTCCACCGGCATCAAGAGCCCGGTCGGCGTGAAGATCGCCGGGCCGGATCTGAAAGTGATCGAGCGCATCGGCGAGCAGGTCGAAACCATCCTCAAGACCGTCCCCGGCACCCGCTCCGCCTACGCCGAACGGGTGCAGGGCGGCCGCTACGTCGAGGTCCACATCGACCGCCTGCGCGCTGCCCGTTTCGGCCTGAGCCTGGCTGAGGTGCAGCAGGTGGTGGCCCTGGCCATCGGCGGCGAGAACGTAGGCGAGACCGTTGAAGGCCTGCAGCGCTTCCCCATCAACGTCCGCTATCCGCGCGAGCTGCGCGATTCGGTGGACAAGCTGCGCACCCTGCCCATCGTCACCGGCAACGGCGCCACCACCACCCTGGGAGCGGTCTCCGATATCGTCGTCACCGATGGCCCGCCGCAACTGCGCAGCGAAAATGCCCGCCTCAACGGCTGGGTCTATGTCGATATCTCCGGACGCGATCTGGGTTCCTATGTGCACGACGCGAAGAAGGCGGTACAGGAACGGGTGGAGCTGCCGCCGGGCTACTCCATCGCCTGGTCGGGGCAGTTCGAATACCTGGAGCGGGCGAGCAAGAAGCTGCAACTGGTCATTCCCTTCACCCTGGCCATCATCTTCGTCCTGCTTTATCTGACCTTCCGCAGCTTCGGCACAGCCGCGTTGATCATGGGCACGCTGCCCTTCGCCCTGGTCGGCGGCCTGTGGCTGCTGTATCTGCTCGGCTACAACCTGTCGATCGCCTCCGCCGTCGGCTTCATCGCGCTGGCCGGCGTCGCGGCGGAGTTCGGCGTGGTCATGCTGCTGTATCTCGACAACGCCATCCGCAAGCGTCGCGAGGAACAGCGCTTCAATTCCGAACAGGACCTGGTTGCGGCAATCGAGGAAGGCGCCGTGCTGCGCGTGCGCCCCAAGGCGATGACCGTGGCGGTGATCGTTGCCGGCCTGCTGCCGATCCTGTTCGGCGGCGGCACCGGCTCCGAGGTGATGCGGCGTATCGCCGCGCCGATGATCGGCGGCATGATCACCGCGCCGCTGCTGTCGATGATCGTGCTGCCGGTGGCCTACCTGCTGCTGCACCGCAGAGCCATGAAAGCCGCTGGCACTTCGATGCACAGCACCTGATCGATCCGTGCGCCCTGGACTGCGCTGGCGAAGCCCAAGGCGCATCCAAGCCGGACATCCGCCCACCCTCTCCTGAAGCGAGCCTCAAGGCTATATTTACTAGCGGCTGGCGCGGGGCCGGCCGCAAGCCAACTCTATAATCCCCTGATAACAATTATGCTTTCAGGGGATTGAAGATGAGGGACTGGTCCGGCCAGGCACCGCGATCCATGCGGGCTTGCACCACATTCATGACTGGCGTGGCCCTGGCGGCAACTCTCTGCGGCTGCGACTCAAGCAGCCCGGTCGCCAGTTCCACCGCCGCCTCCATCGACTCCGCCGGCCAGCCGCCGGCGGCCGCGCTCGGCTTCCTCCATGTCGGCCCCGCAGGCGGCCCCGCCGGACTGCCGCAGATCGTGGACGCCAACGGCCGTATGGTATTGCTGCGCGGCGTCAACATCAACGGCATCCGCGACGACTACGTCGACTCCGCCACGCCATTGCAGACGCCCTATCCGACCGATCCCGGCGCCTATGCCAACGGCGCCTGCCCCGCGCGCGGAAGCGGCGTGCCCACCATCCCGATCTGTTCCCTTGACGCCGCCCAGTTGCAGTCCTTCGGCTACGATGCCGTGCGCCTGCCGGTCTCCTGGTCCCTGCTCGAACCGCAGCCCGGCAGCATCGACCAGAACTACATCGAGCGCATCGCCCAGATCGTCGGCTGGTTCAAGGCCGCCGGCATCTACACCGTCATCGACATGCACCAGGATGCCTGGAGCAAATACGTCTTCACCGCGCCCGGCGTGATCTGCCCGCCTCCGTTCGAGGCCGTGACCGGCGCACATGAAGCCGACGGCGCGCCGCAGTGGGCCAGTACCCACCTGACACCCGCCTGCATGCTCGACGGCATCCGCGAAATCGATCCCGCCGTGGAAGAGGACTTCCAGAAGTTCTGGAGCAATCTGCCGGGTCCGGATGGCATCGGCCTGCAGGACCATTTCACCAAGGTGGTCACCGCTCTGGTCAGCCGCTTCCACGATGAACCCGCAGTCGCCGGCTACGAGCTGTTCAACGAGCCGCTGCCCGGTCTACTGGTAGTGCCGGAACTGGTGGACCTGAGCGAAACCTTTCCTTTCTACGCCAGGGTGATCGCCAGCGTCACCGGCGCCGTGCCCGGCTTCAGCCAGCTCTTCTTCATCGAGCCCGACGCTCTGCGCAATGTCACCGACCAGCGCAGCGAATTCACGCCGTGGAAGCTGTTCAGCGCCTATCCCAACGTGGTCTACGCACCGCACATCTACACCCACGTCTTCACCCCGGACGCGGAACTGGCCTCGCTCCTGCCCAGCGCCATCCTGGCGCCGCTGTTCCCCCTGTCCAGCGGCTACAGCAACGCCGTCGGCGACGCCCAGGCGCTCAAGCTGCCGCTATGGGTGGGAGAATTCGGCAATGGCGTATCGGACGACGCCACCATCCTGCGCGGCCACTACCAGTACGAGGACCAGTACACCATCGGCAGCTCGCTGTGGCTGTGGAAGCAGGATGGCAATGCCGACAACAGCGACGGCTTCTCCGTCATGCACGGCCCGTTCCCCATCGGCGTCGCCTTCCCCAGCCGGGTCAAATACACCTCTCGCATTTATCCCGTCTACACCGCCGGCATCCTGCAAAGCCTGAACTACGATCCGGACCAAGGCACATTCGACATGGTCGCCAGCTCGGCCGCCGTTGCCGTCGGCGACAGCAGCCACGCCACCCTGCTGTTCGTGCCCGCCGCGTTCACTGCGCCGCTCCAGGTCGATGGCGCGCAGACCCAGCGGATCGAGCGCAGCGATGGATCGCGCCGGCTTTATGTCTATCCGGCCGGCGGCGTTTACCACATACACTCATGAGATTCAGCGCCCGCCTCAGCGGATCTTCAACGCCGCGTTCCTGAACCGCGTCGGCGATACGCCCGACCAACGGCTGAAGGCATGGACGAAGTTCGACGGCTCGCTGTAGCGGAGCTGAAAGCCGATCTTCTTGATCGGATCGCGCGAGTGGGTCAGCAGATACGCCGCGCGATCGAAGCGCACGCGGTCGATCAGCTCCGAATACTGGAAGCCCTCGAGATTCAGATGCCGCCGCAGGCTGCGCTCGGAGCAGTTCAGCTTCGCCGCCATCTCGTCGGCTTTCGGATAATCGTCGCCGCTGGACAGCAGGTTCATCACCCGCCGCTGCCATGAAGTCGGCGTGTAATCGCTCAGCGCATCGCGGCACAGCCGCAGATAGGTGTTGTAGGCGATGCCGCTGCGTAGAGGGTTGGCGAGGCTGGCAAGCGCGTTGTCGAAGGTCACATAGGTGTACTCATGGCCGAAGCTGACCGGGCAGCCGAACTCGGCCCGGTAGCGCCGGGCGCCGGCGGGCTGCGGATAACCGAAGGCGATGCTGTGGATGAAGGCCGCCGCCCTGGCGCCGAACACCGCCACCAGCAGGGCCTGGGTGCCGCGGATGTCGCGGTCGATGATCAGGCGGTAGACCTCGCCTAGATCGCGGGTCTGCTTGTAGCGCACCAGTAGTTTGCCGGGCGCCAGTTCGCCGATCAGCTCGGAGGCGAACCAGGAACTGCTGAGGAGATGAAAACGGCGCATCAGATAGCCGGCATGGCCGACATCGGCAGCATTGGAAAGCAAGGCGCCCAGAATGCCCGCACTGTTTGGATTGACAGCCCGGCCCAGCTCCAGGCCGATCGCATCGTCAGCGGACAGCCGCAGGATATTGCGGTAGATCAGAAGTTCCTGGCGCGGGGCAAGCACCGCCTGCGGCTGCTGATAGCTGTCCTGGTCAAGTCCGCTGCCGGCGAGCAGCTGCGCCGGCTCGAAGCCGCGCGCGGCCATCCGCTCCACGCAGAACGACAGGGTTGGCCGGATCGGCGTTGCCGCCTGTGAAGCGCTCATATCCGGCACTTTGGCATGGATTGGCCGGATTTCACAATCCTGCGGCCGTGCCGAGCATCGAGCAAATCCCGCCACCGGGCTAGATTGCTAAGAGTCACAAAACCAATCAGAACGAGGAGCCGGCGATGCAGGAATTCGACAGCAAGGTTGCGGTGGTCACCGGCGCGGGCGGCGGACTGGGCCGCGAAATCGCCGCCGCCTGCGCACGGCGCGGCATGCGCCTGGTGCTGTCGGATGTGAATGCCGAAGCCCTGGCCGAAACCGAACGCCATTTGCAGCAGCGCTGGCCGGCTGCCGCCATTCTCACCATGCGCGTCGACGTGTCGAAATTGGACCAGATGGAAGAACTGGCGCGCGCCACCCGCCAGCGTTTCGGCGCCGCCCACCTGCTGTTCAACAATGCCGGCGTCGGCGTCACCGCGCCGGTGTGGGAGAACACGGCGGAGGACTGGGCCTGGGTAACCAGCGTCAATCTGTACGGCGTCGCCTGGGGCGTGCGCGCCTTCGTGCCGATGATGCTGGAGCAGCAGCAGGGACATGTGGTCAACATCGCCTCCGCCGCCGGCTGGGTCCATCCCGCCGGCAGCGGCGTCTACAATGCCACCAAGGCCGCCGTGGTGGCGCTGTCCGAGACCCTGGCCAACGACCTGGTGCTGGCCGGCAGCAGCGTCGGCGTCAGCGTGGTCTCGCCGGCCTACTTCCCCTCCGGCATCGTCAGCTCGGAACGCAACCGCCCGGACAATCTGGCCGCGACCGCCGACAGCGAGATGCAGCGCCTGCACGAGGACAAGGTGCGCAAGGCGGTGGAGTCCGGCAAGATCTCCGCCGCGCAGATCGCCGAGGCGATTCTCGAAGCGGTCGAGCAGAACCGCTTCTACGTCTTCCCCCACCCCTTCGTCACCGACGGCATCGCCGCCAAGAGCAAGGCGGCGAAGCTGGGACAGACCGCTTTCAATCCCCGTACATGAGCGCCGACGCAGCAGGGCTGCTGCCGCCATCGAAAATACTGCTGTTGACGGAAGGCGGCCGTGCGCTGTTCGAGCTGGGCCTGCTCGGTCCCAGCCTGCCTCTGCTGCACAACGCCGCGCGCGGCGACGGGCACCCGGTACTGGTGCTTCCGGGCCTCGCGGCCACCGACCTGTCGACCGTGCCGCTGCGCCGCTTCCTGCGACGGCACGGCTATGACGCGCAGGGCTGGCAACTCGGGCGCAACAACGGCACCCTGGAGTTGATGAGCCGGCTGGAGCAACGCCTGGCGCGCCTGCACCAGCAAACGGGCCGCAAGCTCAGCCTGATCGGCTGGAGCCTCGGCGGTCTCTACGCGCGCGAAATCGCCAAGCGCATGCCGCAGCAGGTGCGCTGCGTCATCACCCTCGGCAGCCCGTTCCGCGGGCCGGCCCGCGCCTCCAATGTGCTGCGCATCTACGAATACCTCAGCGGCCGCAAATCCCGCGACAGCGATGCCCTCGGCCTGGACCGCACGCCGCCGCTGCCGACCAGCGCCATCTTCACCCGCGGCGATGGCATCGTGCCCTGGCAACGTTGCGTCGAACCGGCGGGACGCGAGCAGGTCGAGAGCATCGAAGTCCACGGCAGCCATACCGGCCTGGGCCACAATCCCTCGGTGCTGTACGCGATATCCGACCGCCTGGCGCGGCCCGAGGGAGCCTGGACTCCATTCCGCCCGCGCGGCGCGCTGCGCCTGCTCTACCCGGACCCCTGGCGCGGCGCCGCGTAAGGCTGCGCATCACTTCCTGCGGCAAACAGCGGAGCAATTGCCATGAATACCCCTCTGAATTTCGAAGTGCGGCGCGACCACCTGCCAACCTGGCGCTGGCTCGAAAATCCGCCGACGCAGCCTGCGGAACTCAAGGAAGGCGAAGTCCTGCTCGAAATCGAGAAGTTCGCCTTCACCTCCAACAACGTCACCTACGCCGCCTACGGCGACCGCCTCAGCTACTGGAATTTCTTTCCAACCAGCGAGGGCTGGGGCCGCGTGCCGGTGTGGGGCTACGTTCGCGTTTTGCAGTCCCTGCACCCCGAGATCGCCGATGGCGAACGCTACTACGGCTACGTGCCGATGGCCTCGCAACTGGTGGTCAGCGCCGGCCGCGTCGGCCCGCGCGGCTTCATCGACCAGGCGGCGCACCGCCAGCCGATGCCGGCCGTCTACAACCGCTACAGCCGGGCCTCTGCCGATGCCGGCGCGGACAGTGAAGCCCTGGAGATGATCCTGCGGCCGCTGTTTCTCACCTCATTCCTGCTGGCCGAATTCCTGCGGCGCGAAAATCTGTTCGGCGCCCGCCGCATCGTCTTCTCCAGCGCATCCAGCAAGACTGCCTACGGCACCGCTTTCATGCTTGCCGGCGCTGCCGGCAATGTCGAGATCGTCGGACTGACTTCGCCGCGCAACCTGAAATTCGTGCAGGACCTCGGCTCCTAAGCCAGGGTGCTGAGCTACGACCAGCTCGACTCGCTGCCCGCCGACGAACCGACCCTGTATGTCGATTTCGCCGGCGGCCGCGAGCTGCTGTCGCGGGTGCATCACCACTTCACGCAGCTAATGCATAGCTGCACCGCCGGCGGCACCCAGTGGGACGCGCTCGACCAGGGCGCGCCGCTGCCCGGACCGAAGCCGAAGCTGTTCTTCGCCGCGCTGGACATGGCCCTGGGCGATAGCGGCTCCGGCCCCGGCCTGCAACAACGCATGAGCCAGGGCTGGCACCGCTTCTGCGCCCGGGTGCTGGATGCCGACCGGCCGTGGATGCGCATCTCCTCGCTGCATGGCAAGCAAGCGGTGGAAGACGTCTACTCGCAAATGCTGCAAGGCAGCGTCGCGGCGGACCGGGGCTATGTCCTGACGCTGCGCTGAGGGGTATGCGGAAGCATCTGCCTCAGGCAGGCTGACCCGCGCCGCGCCGACCCTGGCGCTGCATCCGCTGGAAGTCCCGGCCGAACGTCTCCATCGAGACCGCCTTGCTGAAATGAAAGCCCTGCACGCTGAACTGCTCGAACGGAACCGGCCTGCCCAGATGAAAACCCTGTGCAACATCGCAGCTGCGCGCGCGCAGGTATTCCAGCTGCCTGGCCGTCTCCACACCCTCGGCCACCACATTGATGTTGAGGCTGCGCGCCAACGCGATGATGGCCTGCGCCACCGCCGCATCGTTGGCGCTGTCAGGCAACTGGCTGACGAAGACACGGTCGATCTTCAGCGTGCTGATCGGAAACTTGGTGATGTAGGACAGGCTGGAGAAACCCACGCCGAAGTCGTCCACCGCGATAGACACGCCCATCGCGCGTAGCTGCGTCAGCCGCTCCACCGTGTCGGCGGTATGCGCCATCAGCACGCCTTCGGTGATTTCCAGCTCCAGATGCGCCGGCTCCAGGCCGGATTCCCTCAGACTGCGCTGCACCAGCTCCAGCAGATCCGGTTGACGGAACTGGCGCGGCGACAGGTTCACCGCCACCCGTAAAGGCCGTCCAGTGCGCTGTTGCAGCAGTTTCGCCTCGCGGCAGGCTGTGGCTAGCACCCATGCGCCGATCTCCACGATCAGCCCGCTCTCCTCGGCCACCGGAATGAAATCCGCCGGCGATACCGCGCCGCGCTGCGGATTGTTCCAGCGCAGCAAGGCCTCCATGCCGATGACTTCGCCGCTGACCAGGCTGAGCTGCGGCTGGTAGTGCAGCCTGAACTCTCCCAGCTTCAATGCCTGCCGCATCGCCCCTTCCAGGTCCATCTTGTGCTTCGCGGCAATTTCCATGTCGCGGCTGAACAGCCGGTAGCAGTGCCGGCCCTCGGCCTTGGCCCGGTACATGGCGCTGTCCGCGTTCATCAGCAGCAGCTGCAGCTCCTCGCCGTCGTCGGGATAGCGGCTGATGCCGATGCTCGGCGTGATGAACAACTCATGCCCGCCCACCTGGATCGGCGCGGAAATGCGTTCAACCAGGTTCGCCGCCACCCGCTCGATGCCGGCGTCGTTGCCGGCGTCGCAAAGCACCACTGCGAACTCGTCGCCGCCCATGCGCGCCACCGTGTCCGATCCCCGCACGCAGGCCAGGATACGCTCTGCCACGATCTTCAGCAGCTGATCGCCGACATGATGCCCCAACGAGTCGTTGACGCGCTTGAAATGATCCAGATCGATCATCAGCACCGCCACCTTGCCGCGCTCGCGTTTGGCGTGCTGGATCGCACTATGCATACGGTCCTGCAACAGCGTGCGGTTCGGCAGCCCGGTGAGGAAGTCGTGATGGGCCACGTGCTGGGTGTAGTCCTCGCGCCGCTTGCGTTCGGTGATGTCGTAGGCGATGCCGAGGAAGCCGCTGATTTCGCCATGCTCGTCGCGCAAGGCGGTGACGGCCAGATTCACCGGGAAGTGCGAACCGTCCTTGCGGATGTAGCTCCACTCGTGCTCCTCGGCGATGCCGAAGCGCGCCTTGTGGGCAAACACCTCGAAGCCGGGCTCGATGGTCTTGCCCAGCTCGTTGGACAGCTCGGCGGCGCGCGCCGCCACTTCCTGCGGATCGTGAATCAGTGCCGACTTGGCGTTGCCCACCAGCTCCTCGGCCTTGTACCAGAGCATGCGTTCCGCGGCGGGGTTGACCGCGGTGATCAGGCCTTCCGCATTGGTGGCGATGATCGAAAATGGCGCGGCGTTGAGCATCGCCTCGCGCAGATGGTTGGCGCGGGCCACACTCTGCTCGGCGCTTCGACGCTCGGTAAGATCCCGCGAAATCTTGCTGAAGCCGAGCAGCCTGCCCTCTTCATCGCGTATCGCGTTGATGACCACATTGGCCCAGAAGCGCTCGCCGTGCTTGCGCAGGCGCCAGCCCTCCTCTTCGAATCGTCCGGTTTCCTTGGCGATCTCCAGTTCGTGCGCCGGCTTGCCTGCGCGCTGATCCTCCTCCGTATAGAACACCGAGAAGTGGCGCCCGATGATTTCCCTGGAACCGTATCCCTTGATCAGCATCGCGCCACGATTCCAGGACACGATATTGCCATCGACATCGAGCATGAAGATGCCGTAGTCGGCCACGTTCTCGACGATCAGGCGGAAGCGCTGGTCGAGCTGGTGCGCAAGCTGCTCGGCTTCGCGCCGCTCGGTGATATCGGTGAAGGAAGCGATGACCACCTGCCTCTCGTCCGCAACATTGCTCTCGCTCAGCGCCGTGTTGATGCTGATCCAGCGCAAGGCGCCGTCGGGTCGGTGCACGCCCATCACCACCCCGCTTTCCGCAAGGCCCGTGCGCAGAGTGCGCGCCGGCGGATGATCCGCCGCGGGCCAGTCGCTGCCGTCCGCGTGGATCGCCTTCCATTGCCGATCCGGCGGGCCGACCCAGCGCGCATCGCCTGCGTCCAGCCCCAGGATGCGTCTCGATGCCGGATTCGAGGCGAGGATATCGGCATTGCCGTCCTGCAGCACCAGTCCCTCCTGCAAGGACTCCACCACGCTTCTGTAACGGCCTTCGGTGGCGGCCAGGCGCTGCGCCAGCGAGCGGATGCGCATGCGCAACCAGGCCGCTGTGGCGGCGACCAGCAGCCCGACCAGAAGAAAGCCCAACAGCAGGCCATGGCGGATCGGCGCGTACAGATCGGCTGCGTCGAGCTGCACCAGCAGAGCCAGGCCGGTTGCTCCGACCGGCCCGTAAGCCGCGATATCGGCCTTGCCCTTACCCTGGCCCACGGCCACGTGATCGGTGCCCGCGGCGCCGTCCAGCGCCATGCGGATCAGCCGCGATTCGTCGCTGCCGAGGCCTTGCAGCAAGCGGGGCGTCGCGCCGTCCCGGGTCGGCAGGCAGGCCGGGCCGGCGCTGCTCAGGCCGCACAGGGATACGGCGCCGCTGCTGCCCAGCTCGGCGGTCGACAACAGCATGTTTTGCAGCGCCGGCAGCGCCCGCTCCGCCACCAGCTCGCCCACCCGGCCCGAGGCATCGTGCATTTCGATGCGGTTGCGCAGCACCAGGCCGTTGCGCCAGGCCAGGCTGGTCAACCCCGGCTGCGGCGCCTGCACCAGCAGCTCCAGGTCCGTTGCCGGGATCGCCGCACCGGCCGCCGCCAGCGGCGAGCCATCATTGGCGAGCAGCACGATGCCGTCGAAACCGAGCTGCTGGATATCGGACAATTCGCTTTGCAGGCCGAGGCGGCTGCCGCGATCGCCGGGCTTGCCGGCGAGGCTGCGCATCGCCCGCAGCACCGAAGCCTGCGAGCTGACCGCCGCGGCGCGGCTGGTTCTCTGATCCAGCACCAGGGTCAGCAGATTGGCGCGCGCCTTCTGCGTCATTTGCAGATTCCGGTTCAGGGTCTCGGCGCCCTGCGTCCGCAATACCCAGATGCCGGTCAGCGCGGACAGCAGCGCCACGATCACCAGCGCCGTGGTCCCCACCAGCACAATCTCGTGCTCTTCGCCTTCAGCGCTCTGCGGATCGGACCAGGCCTGCCACAGTGCGACGGACAGCAGCAGCATGCCGACGGCGGTATGCAGCGCCATCTGGTTCAGTGGATACCAGCTATACAGCGGTTCCAGCTTCAAGGCATAGCCGAACACCGCCAGCATGCCGATCCCGAACGGCAATACGCTGAGGACACGGGCGATGGCGGCCGCGGCACTGCGTCGGCGCAGGGGCAGCAACAGTGCCGAGGCACTCGCCAGGATGAAACAAAGCGTGGTGGACAGCGACATCTGCCCCGGACTCGGGTTGCCGGTCGTATTCCAGCCGTGCAGCTGCGGCAGGTCGATGCCCAGCGGCACGCCGCCCGCGATCTGGGCCAGATTGAGCAGCGCCAGAGTCAGTACCAGCGTCGCGCAGGCCAGCCCGGCACGGCGCCAGCTTTGCGCCTTGTCCGAAACCCGGGCGATGAGCGCGGCACCCAGCAGGGCAAAGCTCAGCGCGGTGTTGAATACCATGGCGGCCAGCCCCGGCAGCACGCTGGTCAGCAGCGCAATGCGGCCGACCCAGCCGAGCATCACCGTCGCTCCCAGAGCGATCAGTACTGCCGACAGGATTTGCACCAGCCTTGCACTGCGTTTCATCGCATCATCCTCACTGCACGGACCTGTGGCCCGATTCACCTTGAAGGCAACCGGTCAGGCCTGCTTTTAGTGTCTGCATCCCCAAGTGTCATCGCGTATCCGCAGCAATATGACGCAGAGCCCGGCCCGAAGTACGCCGATAGAGCGCTTTTCCCATGCGCTCGAGGGCGGATTCGGACGGAGGGTAGGGCGAACCGCCGCCAGCGGTGGATCTCGGCGGACGGGTCGCAAGGCCGGAGTCAATCGCAACGTCGCCAGGCGGCGACGCGGGCACGCCCGGGCTGGCGGCAATTCAGGGCGGCAGGCGCCCCGCGATCAGGTTTGAATCAACGCGCCCTGGTCGCACCCTGCGGCGCCAGGCAGCGGTGCGCCTCATGCTCCTGGTACATGTCCAGCAGCTTGCGCGTCACGCCATTGGTCCAGCCGAATCCATCCTGCAGCGGATACTCGCCGCCGCTGCCGCCTGCCGTGCCGCGCAGCGCATACTTCTCCACCAGCTTGCCCTCGCGCTCGTAGAGCCCGGAGACGGTGCGCAGCCAGCGATGGGCGATGTCGTCCGCCAGTTCGTGCAAGCCATACTTCTTCAGGCCGTTGACGCCGATCCACTGCAAGGGCGCCCAGCCGTTCGGCTGATCCCATTGCTGGCCGCTGAGCATCTGCGTCGTCGCCAGGCCGCCCTCGTCCAGAAGCAGACTGCCCGCCATATCGCCGGTCCGCCGTGCCTGCGGCGCCGAGGCCAGCCCGACATAGAGCGGGGCCAGCGCAGCAGCATTCGGCTGCGGCCGGCGCGCCTGCAAGACCCAGTCGTAGTCCAGAAAAGCACCGATGCCCTCGTCCCACAGCAGCGTATTCATCGCCCGCTTGCGCAGTGTCGCGTTGCCACGGAACATCGCGGCGCCATCCGCATCGCCGCTGGCCTGGCTCAACTCGGCCAGCGTGGACTCCAGCTTGTATAGCAGGGCGTTGAGGTCCACCGGCAGGATCGAGGTGGTGCGGATGCTGTCCAGACGGTCCGGCTGCTCCAGCCAGCGCGAACTGAAGTCCCAGCCCGAACAGGCCGCCGCGCGCAAATCGCGGAAGATCTCATGCATGGGGCGGCTGGAGCCGCGCGCCGTGGTCAGATCCTCGAGATAGGATTCCTCCCGTGGGGTGTCGCGCTCGTCCCAGTAGCGATTGAGGATTTCTCCCCGCGCCAGGCGCACTACCCGCTGACTCGCCTCACCCGGGCGCAACTCTTCCGCTCCATTCATCCAGTAGTCGTATTCCTGGCGCAGTTGCGGCAGATAGCGCAGCGCCGGCTGCACACCGTGCCGTTCGAACAACTCCACCATCAGCACGAACACCGGCGGCTGCGAACGACTCAGGTAGTAGGTGCGGGTGCCGTTCGGCACATGGCCATAGGTATCGATCAGATAGGCGAAATTGTCGGCCATCGGACGCAGCAAGTCACAGCGGCCGCTTTCCGCCAGGCCCAGCATGATGAAATAGGAGTCCCAGTAATACAGCTCGCCGAAACGCCCGCCCGGCACCAGATATTTATTGGGCAAGGCCAGCAAGGACGACTGCGCCGGATGCTCCTCGGGATGCTGCGTCAGCACCGGCCACAGGCTGTCGATGTGATCCTTGAGGGACTGGTTGGGATCGGACACATAGTGGCTGTCGTGCGACAGCGGCGGATCGAAATGACTGTGCACGAAAGCGGCAAGATCGAATTGCGGCTCGCATTTCTCCTGGCAATAAACCTCCAGGATCAGCTTCGGATCGCGCTTTGGCGCGCAATCGACAAAGGTCTTGCTGTCGGCGAAGACCCGGCGGGTCTGCACCTCGATAAACAGCTCCTCATACCGATCCGCCGGCGTCAGCGTATCGGCTTGCGCCACACCGGCCACGCTCGCCGCGCGGGAATCCGCCCGCGCCGGGCTGCCTGCCGCATTCGATGATGGTGGTGCCGCTTTCTTTTCCGCCATGTACCTGCCTTGACTTGATTGGACTTCGACCACGGAACCGGCGGCGCAGCGCCGTGCGCTTCAGGCGCTCACTCAGCCGGCGGAGGCTGTGCCCAGCAATTCCTTCTTGAGATCGTCCTGCACCGGATTCCTGCCCAGCCAGATGCTCAGCAATGCGGCTGAAAGATCGGCGCCGGCAATCGCATCCTGCGGCTGGCCGTTGTAAGTGACGCGCGTACCGCCGTCGGCGCCGAAATCCAGATTGATGACATCGCCGCTTTTCAGCGCCTTGACCGTCTTGAAGCTCTGGTCAAGCTGGTCCAGCCTGGGCTTCAGCGCGGCCAGCTCGGTGGCCGAAAGGTTCTTCGACACGCCTTCATGAAACGCCTTGACCATGGTCGCGGTATCGACGTCGCGCTTCATCGTCATGCTGATGCGGCGCGGCTCCTGCCCGCTGATGATCCGGCCGGCATCGCTGCTTTTCTGCGGCAGATACAGCGCGGCCACATAGACATCGGCCAGCAGGTATTTGGTGCGCAGTCCGGCGCCGTTCAGCACCAGGCTGTTGCCGGCCACCGTGACCTGATCATCCACCTTCACGCCGGAAACCGTAGCCGCCAGCGCCTGCGCGCTCGCCAGCGCCAGCAACAGCGCGGCGGCGAAACGCTTTACTGCGATCCTGCTATCCATGCGTCCATCCTCCTTGTCGCACCATGGGACTCCGCGCACCGTCATCGCGGCGCATGCGGCCCGGACGCGCAGGCCGATCCGCGCCCGTACCGCTTGGACCGGAAATTCAGCGCACCGTTCCGGACAGAAAGCGGAAGCGATAGTTGACCAGCAGCGCCGTGATCAGCGCGTTCTGGCTGAGGCGGGTCTTGCTGTCAGCCAGCAGGGTGCCGTCCTGCGAGGTCACGTCGATGGTGGCGACGCTGGCCAGCGGCGAATAGGTCAGCGAGACGGCCAGGCCCCAGTGCCGCGACAGGTCATAGGACAGGCCGGCGTTGTAAACCGGATTCCACGAGCGCGAGGCCGAGGCGCTGACATGGGTCTGTCCGGGGTGGCCGGTGGCCAGGCTCAGCACGCTGCCGAAATTCGATTCCAGGTTTTTCTGGAACTCGCCGTTGAGCGAATAGCCGCTGAACCAGGCATAGCTGATGCCCACGCCCAGATACGGGTGCCACTTGCTGCTGGCGCTGCCGAAGTAGTACTGCAGCAGCCCCACCGGAGTCCATTCCTGCACCGATACCAGCGGATTGTTCTGCGGCGCGCCCAGATTGACGTTGAGGAATTGCCCGAGCAGGCCGGTCGGTTTGACCACGCCGGCGCCGACAATATCCACCCGTGCCGGAATGCCGGAGACGAACTGCAGGGCGAAGTGATTGGTCAGAAAGCGCGTTGCGATCAGGCCCGCCGTGTCCGCCTGCTCCACCGAAGCCGAAGTCCCCGGAGAATCGAACGAGCTTTGCACCCCGAGCAGGGAGCCGACCAGACTGGGCTGGAGCTGGGTATGCAGCGGCACGCTGCTCGAATTCGGCAATATGTGCAGCCAGCCGAACTGCACCACGTTGTCGCCGGCCTGCGCTGCCTGCGCCATGGGACAAGCCGCCGCCGCCCCTGCCGTCAGTACGGCACCGAGTTGCACCATGAGTCCCTTCACCTTGCCCCTCCTCGTTATCGCCCCGTCGATCCGCCGTTGACCTCACCCGTCTCCGACGCTGCTGGCTGATGCGCAAGCTTCCATGCTGCCCGGACCATTGTCGCCGTTTATACGGGGATCTGCGCCGGCCCGGCTGTGACCTATGACCGTGGAATTTTCAAAACTATCCTTGCGGCGCGGCCGAGGTCATGCGCCGTTTCATGCATTTATTACGCGATGCAGCGCCATTTACCCGGTACTAGTTACCGATACCTTGTCGCGGCCGCGGCGCACTATTCGGACTTACAGCGCAAGTCATTGAAGTTGATTGATAAAAACTGATCCGCCGAATCGGCATGATCCCTGCGCCATTCCTTTTACAGGCCGGCGACGAATGTTCGCTACAGCACCGACACCAGCAGAGGGAGGAGATCACTATGCTGCATTACGCCGTCGTATTTCTGGTCATTGCACTTATCGCCGGTGTGCTCGGCTTCACCGGCATTGCCGGGACCGCGGCGGGCATCGCCAAGATCCTGTTCCTGGTGTTCCTGGTGCTGTTCCTGGTGTCCTACATAACCGGGCGGCGCGGACGCAACGGCGTCTAGCGGCATAAGCAGTAGATCGACTGACCCGGCCACCTCACCCGGCCGTGGCCCGCGGATTCATTTCACAACCAGCCCGTTACCGGGCCATTGGAGAAGCACATGGCTACAAACACCTTCCAGAAAAACACATGGCGCAAGGCGCTGCTCATCGCCGGCTTCGCGGCCGGTCTCGGCGCCGTCACCGCCAGCACCTATGCCGACACCGATTCCCCGACGCCGCATAGCGACGGCGTCGGCGCGGCAATCACCGATACCGCCATCACCGCCAAGGTCAAGGCGGCGCTCACCGGCGATCAGCTGAAGCATTCCGACGTCAGCGTCACCACCACCAACGGCGTGGTCACCCTGACCGGCTCGGCTGCCGGTACCGACGCCAAGTCCTACGCCGAAGCGCAGACCAAGGGCGTGGACGGCGTGAAGAGCGTCGACGACGAACTCACCACCCCGAGCAGCGGCGCCACATCCGCCAAGATCCATCACGCGGCGGCGAAAACCAAGCGGGTGGCATCGGATAGCTGGATCACCACCAAGGTGAAATCCGGGATTCTGGCGGACAGCGTCAGCAAGGGCTTCGATGTCAGCGTCACCACCAAGCACGGTGTGGTCATGCTCAAGGGCACCCTCGCCAACGACGACGCCGTCGCCCACGTCAAGGACATCGCCAGCCAGGTCAAGGGCGTGAAGAGCGTGGACACCTCCATGCTCAAGAGCACCACCTGAAGGAACTGGGCCTACAGCCGCATAGGCCCTCGACAGTGAACAGTCCGTGGCGTCAGCGGCGGCGGGGCAAACTGCCAGTCGTTGGCGCCACAGCGGAGGAGAACAACATGCGCGGAATCCTGCTTTGGGCCATCGGCCTGCCGATCCCGGTCATCATCCTGCTCTACCTGTTCCACGTCATCTGAGTTGCAACGCTGTCTGCGCGTCAAATTGTGCCGGTCAGGATGACCGGGTTATGGGTCACGGATGATCGGAGCCGCACCGCGGGGTGCGGCTCGTTCTTCAGGCCGCTCAATCAAACCGGGGGGAAACACGCGTGAACAAGATGACCGCTGTGGACTGGAAATGGCTGAACGCCATGGCCACGGGCATGCCGCAGACAGCCATGCCAAAAGCCTGTCAGAAGAAACTCGCCGAGTTGAGCTACATCGTCGCGCGCTTCCACGACCTTTCATTCGCCATCACCGGGCTGGGCCAGGAAGCACTGCGCCGGCGCCGCTTCAACCTGGGCCCGCCCGAGAGCGGAATCGAGGATGCGGCCGAAGAGACGGCGAAGCTGCCGGACGCAAGCGAGGAAGAGGAAGCCGCGGACGCCTTGGAGTGAGTCCAGCGGGCGGAACAGGTATGTTCCGCCACCGCCTCAATCCGGCACCTCCAGCGCATAGCGCCGGCAGTGCTCCAGATAAGCCGCTTCGTGGCTGGGCACCAGTTGCACGATGCAGTTCCATAGCCACGACGGCGCATCCAGTTTCTTCGAGTGGCTGCGCTCCAGTTCCTTGCGCCACGACTTGCACGCATCGCGCTGCAATTGCCGCGCATGCGCCCGCCCTACCACCTCGCCGAGGAAGCGGGCCACGCTCATCGCCTCGCCGCGGCTGAGCCGGTCGATTTCCACCTTCAGGTCCTGCGGGAACATCTCGCGCACGAACACCGCCTTGTCCATCAGGCGCGCCGCCAGCATGCGCTCGCCCAGATGCGGCGACAGATGCCTGGCTCCCTCGACGATGCGCTGGGCGTTGTCGCGCGGCATCGCCTGCTTCGGATAGCGCGGCGCCGCCGCCACAGCCGCCTGCTTGATGTCGATCAGGCACAGGCTCTCGTCTTTCGGCGGCCCGATACCGGCCAGCACCGCATAGCGCAGGCTGCCAAGCGAGCTGCAGCCCTTCATCCAGTAAGCCGCGTCCACCACCTCCACCGGCGCGTCATCGTCGCGCGAGCGCACCGAAGTGATCAGCCGCCGCACCGGCTCGCTGCCGAACAGCTCCGCGATCGCCCTGGCCTCTTCTTTCGATAAGCCCCAGAAGCGCTTGCCCAGCGGAATGGTCGGCTTGGTATCCTCGATGCGCTCTTTCGCCAGATGCTTCCATTTGCGGCGCAGCGCATCCTTCATCACCAGCCGGATCTGCCTGGGCGGCAGCGGCTCGGGCCCGCCGCCGCTGCCGGTCAGCGCCGCGGCATAGCCCTCCATCATCTGCTCCAGCATGCGCGCGGTCGTAACCCCGGGCAGGTCCGAGCCGCGCGCGGCGGTGGCCAGCGACAGGCCCAGCCGGATCAGGTCATGCGCCGGATTGCCGATCACCGTCTGATCCAGATCGCGGATCTGGATTTCGACATGTCCCTCGCTGCTCGCCACCGGCCCGAGGTTGCTGATATGGCAGTCGCCGCAGATCCAGATGGCGGGCCCGTGCGGCACCGCCCGCCCCGCTTCGCTCTCCAGCCACTCGTAGAACTGCACCGTGCTGCCGCGCACATAGGCATGCGCCGACTGCGCCATTTTCAGCGCCCGGCGCTGCAGCAGCACCGCCGGGCGGTCCTTGTAACGCACCAGCTTCGAAATGGAAGTCATGCCGTGCAGGCTAGCACGCGCAGTACCAGCATCATGCTGCGGGCATCAGGCAGCAAGGCCGCGACGAAAGTCCTTCGCTGCCCGCGCGCCAGGCACCACAAACAGCAGCAGCGCCTCCACCAGCGAGTTGGCGCGGCTGTTGTTACATGGTTGCCGGAAAGTTTTACACGGTCGCCCCCTGCGGCAACCTCGGCAATCCCGTTCGACAGCGCGGGCGTGCAATACAAACATCTGAATACCACGGGAAAAATGAACCGGCTCCGAAGCCCTGCCCTCTGGCACGGGACTCGCAACTGATTTACCAGGGCTTGAGGGGATGTTGCGCTGGTTCGGCGGCCACCCCTCCGGCCACGGCGACAGTGTTCAGGCTTTCGAACTTCAGCTTGTGCCACGGACGGTATCAGCCATGATTGTTCACTCCAGCGATATAAATCTGCAGCAGGGCAGCGTCTACGCCATGGTATATGCGGACGCCACCAACACCCCACCGAAGCCGCCGGTACGGGTAGCCTCGGCCGGGCCGGTGCCGATCGGCCAGTCGGGCGCCGCCACGCCGGCGACAGCAATCAAGGGCACCGCGCCCTGCTCCATCAGCCGCATCTATGGCAGCGGCGGCGGCGTGATCGCGCAATGCGACGGCCAGTCGGTATCGGTGGCGTGGCCGGTGGAAGAAGATCCGTCGCCGTCCGCCGCATCGGTCGGCCGCTCGCGCAGCGCGCGCGAACAAGCCCGCCAGGTCCTGCTCAAGTTCATGGAGCCCGACCGCGCCGCCGCCGGCCAGTCCTCGGTGTTCGCCTACGTGCTGCTGGTGCTGAGCCTGGTGGCGCTGTGCTTCTACGCCAGCACCTATCATCCGCGCGACGGCAAGTAGGCCTGCGGACCGCCAGCCGCCAGCACCGCCAACCCGGCGCTGCGGCACCGCGAGCCGCGCTCTGACACAATCCGCTCCTGCGGCATCGCTTCCGGCGTTGCCGGGATATTCCTCAGCTGTTCGAATCATGGAGCGTAGGCCCGCATGGCCCTTCTTCTTGCGGTAAAGCTCGGCTACAGCGCCTTCATGGCGGTGCTGGTGCCGGTGTATCTGCGCAATTACGGACCCAGCAATTTCCTCTATTTCTGCGACCTGGCGCTGCTGCTCATGCTGGCCGGGCTGTGGAGCGAAAGCCCCCTGCTGCTGTCGACCGCCACCACCGGCATCCTCATCCCGCAGGCCTACTGGCTGCTCGATTTCATCGCCAATCTGTGCGGCTGGCGTATCAGCGGCATGACCGACTACATGTTCGACCCGAAGCGATCGCGCCTGCTGCGCGGATTGTCCCTGTTCCATGGCTGGCAACCGCTGCTGCTGATCGGCCTGCTGCTGCACTTCGGCTACGATCCGCGGGCGCTGCCGGTATGGACCGCGCTGTCCACCGTGCTGGTGCTGATCTGCTACTTCCTGATGCCGCCGCCCGCGCCGGACCACGGCATCAAGCCGGTCAATATCAACTATGTGTACGGCCTGGCGGACGACAAGCCGCAGCCGTGGATGCCGGCCTGGGCCTGGCTGCTGGTGGCGCTGTTCGGCTACCCGTTGATCCTGTACCTGCCGGCGCACCTGCTGCTGCTGCATCTGATGCCGCCGGCGGCCGCGGCCGTTCCCTGACCGCCGCTGCTCATTGCCTTGCAAGCAGCTGCTGGAAACGCACATCGCCGCGCAGCGGGTCCCACACCGGGTCCAGGCGCAGCAGCTGCGGCGTCAGCGGCGCGCTGTAGAGAAAGCTGTAGTAGGAAGTGCGCAGCAGCTCGGCCAGCGGCGCAATCGCCTCGTCGACCTTGCCGCGCAGGGCGGCGGCACGCGCCAGCGCCTCGCGCGCGCTGGGCGCGAAGGGATTGTCCGAAGCAGCGACTTTCCGCGTCGCCCGGCACTCGCCGCTGTCGCCGGCGGCGCCGCGGCCGGCATCCATCAGGCACACCAGGGCATCGACATACATGTCGTTGTCGGTAGTCTGGCCCTTGCCGTGGAAGCGCGCCAGATAGGAATGCCCCTGTCCGAAACTGGCGCGCGCGGCGGCGGCATCCCCGGAAGCACGCTGCGCCACACCGAGCAGGTAATAGTAGTCGCCCGCGCCCTCGCCGATCTGCGTCAGATCCTGCGCCAGCGCATGCTTGAGTTGCTCGATCGCCTGCGGGTACTGGTGCTGGTACAGCAGCTGCAGGATCTGGTAATCGAACACATCGACCTCCTGCAGATGCGGGGCGAAGGCATCGAGCAGTTGCTGCGCGCGCTCCACCTGTCCCTGCGCCTGGTAGACGAACACCTGCAGGGCGATGATGGCGGGATCGTCCGGCTCCACGTCCAGCGCCTTGTCGGCCAGCAGCAGCGCATCCGCAAACTGGCGCATCTGCGCCCGCGTCAAGGCATAGCTGCCGAACAGCGCCGTATTGCGCGGGTCCAGTTGCGCCGCCTGCTGCATGTACTGCACCGACTTGTCCCAGGCGCCGCGGCGGTGCTCGATCTTGCCCATCGCCTCCAGCACCTCGGCGCTGCCCGGCAGATCCAGCCGCGCGGTTTCGAACGAGGCCTGCGCCTGGTCCAGGTCGGTGCGGCATAGGTAGAGATAATAGCCCTGCGCCAGATGGGCTTCGCCCAGATCCGGCTGCAGCTTCAACGCCGTCGCCGCTTCCTGCCCGGCCTTGTCGCACAGGCCCGCGGCCGCATCGAAACCCTGATAGGACAGATTGGCATCGACCCGCGACAGCCGCGCCCAGGCCAGCGCGAACTGCGGATCGAGCTGCACCGCATGGCGCAGGAAGCCCGCCGCGCTGGACAGGTTGGCCGGCTCGAACGAGCGCAGGTCGAAAGCCAGGCCGCGCAGGTACTGGTCGTAGGCCGCGGCATTCTGCGTCGGCGTCGCATCGAGCGAGCGCTGCTCCTCGCCGGTGAGCCTGGCCTTGAGCGACTCGGCGATGGCCTTGGCCACCTCGCTTTCCACGCCGAAAACATCGGTCAGCTTGCGGTCGTAGGTCTCCGACCAGATGTTGGAATCCTTGCCGGCCCTGATCAGCTGCACATTGATGCGGACATCGTCCTCATGCCGCTGCACGCTGCCTTCGACGATGTTCTCCACACTCAGCTCGGCGGCGATCTTCGGCAGGTCGGCGGGCGAGCTGGCGTAGTGCGCGGTGGAGGTGCGGGAGATCACTTTGAGCGCGCCGATGCGCGCCAGCCGGGTCAGGATCTCGTCCTGGATGCCTTCGGCGAAATAGGCGTTGTCGGCATTGCTGCTCAGATTGCGGAACGGCAGCACCGCAATCGACAGGCCCGGCGCCGCGACGGCACTGACCTCGGGGCCGCGCGACACCAGTCCGGCAGCGATCAGCACCGCCGCCGCCACTGCGGCCACCGACACCAGCGCCAGCTTGATCGCGCCGCGGCCGGCGGCCGCATCGGGCGCCGGCTGGCCCGGCTCGGTCTCGCGCTTGAAGCCCTCCGGGGTCAGCTCGTAGAACCAGGAAATCAGCATGGCGAAGGGAAAGCCGGCGATCGCCGCCACCACCACCAGCCGTACCGCCCAGTTGGGAATATCGAAAAACGGGAAGACCTGCGTCGCCACCTGCACCAGCAGCCAGGCGCCCGCCGCATAGAACGCGGCGGCGCGCAGCACATTGCGCCGCTTCAGTTCCTCGATCAGCCGCCGCATCAATCGGACCCCGGTTCCTTTCAGCGCAAAGCAGTTTCAGGCGCCCCGGCTACAGCATGGGCGACAGTACAAACAGGACAGGCGATACCGGCAGCGCTTTGCTGCCGGTACCGCTGGCCAATATCGGCGTCGGCGCCTTACCAGGCCGCCGGCAACCGTGGCTGGATCAGTTCGGCTTGATCGGCGGAGGCGTCGGCGCCGCGGCAGCATCCGGCTTGATCGGCGGAGGCGTCGGAGCAGCCGGGGTCTTTGCCGCCTTTTTGGTATGCGATTTCTTGTGATGGGTGGCTTTTTTCGCCGGTGCGGCGGGCGCCGCCGCCATGTCCGCTGCCGGCGTCGCCTTACTCGCGGAGGGCTTGATCGGCACATCCGCCTGGGCCGCCGGCTTGATCGGCGGGGGGGGCGGCTGGTCGGCTGCTACCGCGGGCAGCGCGGCAAAAACCAGAGTGGCAAACACGGCGCGAATCTGCGATGCAAGCATGGTGCGAACTCCCTTGGACAGTCTTTGAGTTATTTAACCCTTACAACCCCTTGAGCGCCCCGCATGGTACGCCGCGGGACTGATTTGAGGATATCACGGGCGCAAGCCGTCAATGGCGGACTGCTTCGCAATTCGCGGCCGCGCCGGCCCCGGCGTAATCGGTCCGCCCGGCTCAAGGATCCAGCGTCGCACCCCGCCGCTTCGGCCTAGCGGATATCGACGTCGATCACCTTGTTGTCCGACTTGAAGCTGCTGGTTTCGGTCCGCGTCACCAGGGCGATGCCATAGTCGATCAGATAGGCCTGCCGGCTTCTGCTCACCTGCGTACCGTTCAGGTCGAAAGTACGACACTCAAGATCGCGCGCATCGCCGCTGAATTTGCTGAAAATGTCCGCGGCGGGATGTACTGCACCCCATTTGCAGCTCAGTTTCGAATTGCTGGAGCTTGCAGCCGGCTGCACGTAAGCCGCCTGGCTGTCGAACTCGATTTCCTTGCGCGCGCGCGCCGCCGGCTCGAACGGGTCGATACGCGAATACGACTGCGTCGCCAGAACCGGGCCGGTCGCGGTGCCATCCGGCGCCAGTTCCTGCGAGCGCAGCGGCAGGAAGCCGCGATAGGTCAGGGCATAGGTCTGCGCTGTGGGCGTGTCGTTCTGCGAACGCTGATCCACCGTCTGCACCAGGCCATTGCCCGCATCGATCAGGGTGAAGCTGTTGCGGTAGTCGGTCTTCGCGCCGGCATCGCCGTGGGCTTCGAGTTGCGGCGCCATCGTCACCACCATCCTGCGGAACTTGACCGGGGTCCGGTCGAGGCCGGACAGGGACTGCGCCACCGCCGGCGGCAGCTTGTCGGGAGAGAACTCCTGATCCAGATAGCCTTCCCTGACGCCGGGGGCGCCGCAAGCTGCAAGGCCCAGGCACAGTGCCGCACCGATGCCGCGCCAAACCAGCTCGCTGCAGGACATCACTGCTCTGTTCATTTCACAAGCCTCGCTTCACTGAGGGGCACCAGAAACGTTTCGGGGGCGGAATGCTTTAAGCATTCCGCCCCCGAAACGGAAACCGATGAAGCTATCCCACCTTACTTGGCGGCAGCAGCAGTGGTGGTGGTGGCCTTCGGCGCCGGCGACAGGTAATCCAGGCTGGCGTCGAGCGGCTTGCCCTTGCCCTGATTGTCATAGGACGGCGTGAAGGTGCCGCCCAGCGGCAGGCTGATCGGCTTCAGGGCGGGGTTGGAAGCAGTGCCGAAGCCCGCCCCCTGCAAGCTGTAATTGGCCGCGAGCTGTCCCTTCTGCGGAATCGAGAAGTCCGCCGCCACGGCGGTCGTGGTCATCGTCGACGTCGGATCGATATTCAACTGGCGCGAGAACGTGGCGGTGCCATTGCCTTTGCCCGGATTGTCGTTGCTTCTGGTGATGGTGCCGAGGCCGGGCAGATCAATCACCTTGACCGTTGGCGAGGCGCCCTTGCCGAATCCTGCAAGAGTCAGAGAGCTTTCAGCCTGCAGCGGCGGCAAAGGCAGATTGGGCACGGTGCTGGCCGATGAACTGCTGGCGGACGATGCGTGCGCCATGCTCGCCAAGGTATGAGCCGGAGCGGCCATGGCAGGCAGGGTACAGAAAGCCGCAGCGGCAACAATTAATGATTTTTTCATGATTCTTCCTTGAGCTTGAAGTGGAATAGTTGGAGACGACCCACGTCCACTGTGAGCGCATATCAGGCCTCCATGCAAGATACGACTGTCCCGCTTGAGTAAAGTTCAGGCCAATGCCATCATCGGCAGTTCGGTTTTGGACCTGTTTTGTTGAAAAAGCAGGTGCAATTGAAACTCCGCTGCCATTTCACCGTCGAAAAGCACGGACAAGAAGCAAAAGCACAGCTGGCCCGCGCCAGGCGCCGTGCAGCGTCACAGAAAATGCCGCAATTCAGGGAATCAAGTCGATGCCACAATCAAGCCTTGCAGCGCTTCGCCCGCCGGCGCTTCAGCCGCGGCCGGTCTGAACGGACACTACCCGCCATGGCCATCGCACTGCCTCCCCCCATCACGCCGCAGCAGGCCCCCATCGAGGAACTGCGCGCCCAGTCCGCGGACGCCGTGCTGCTCGATTACAAGGGCATCCGCATCCACCTGTTCGGTCCGGCCATCACGGCGCACATCGTCGACCCGCAGCGTCTGCAGAAAATCGTGTCCGCGGCGGATACGGCTTCCGACGCGGTGCGCGAAATCGGCTATCTGCATTACGTGGCGGGTTATCCGGCAACACTGGTCAGTTACGCCCTCGCGGACAGCAAGGATCTCTACATTCGGGTGGTGCGGGGACAGGTCACGCAGGTGCAGGCGCCGCCGCAATTCACCACCTACTTCGACAATCTCAAGAACTCCGGCCCGCTCACCGCGGCCGATCTCGAAGCGGATCGCGCCCTGGCCGATGCGCTGAGCGAGCGCGGCGGCAAGCAGTTCAAGCCCGAGCTGCGCCCGCTTGGCGGCGATGCCGTAGCGCTCGACCTGGGCGAGGCAACGGACAGCGGACAGCAGAGCGCGGCGGCCGCCGAATTCAGCAACTACGGCAACCGCTACGCCGGTCCTTATCTTGCGGATGCCGGCTTGCGCCATTCCTTCAGCAGCGGTGACGAGTTGAGCGCGGCGGGCATCGTCAGCACGCGCTTTCTCGGACTGGGCGGTTCCCATTCCGAGCCTTACCATGAAGGCGACCTCGGCTGGTCGCGCGTCACCCGCCTGGGCGTGTTCGGCCTGCAGGGACGCTATGCCGATTTCCAGCAGACCCTGCCGGGCGGCGTGATCGACGGCAAGCTCGACAGCGGCACCCTCACCTGGCTCTATCCTCTTTATGCCGATTTCCAGCACCGCCTCAATCTGACCGGCAGCCTGGACCGCTCCGACGAAACACTCGACGCACGGGAAGCCGGCACCAGGCTGTTGTCGGAACGCTATTTCAGCGTCGCCACCGACCTGAGCTATGTGCAGCGCATCGAGCACGGCGATCAGCGCATCGAGATCCAGACCGACCTCGGCATCCGCCACGGCCTCGGCCGCGATGACAACACCACTACGGCAGCCAACCTGGGCTACGTGCTGTTGCGGCCCTCATTCAGCCTGCGCTACGGCCTCACTCCGCACTGGACCTTCGCCGGCGAAGGCAGCTTGCAGTTTTCCGGCAGCAACGTGCCGCAGCAGGAACAGTTCGTCCTCGGCGGCCCGACCAGCCTGCATGCCTACAACGCCGGCGTCGGCGTCGGCGATCGCGGCGGGAATCTGCGGCTGAGCACGGAGTGGAAGGACACGGGCGATTCCTGGATCGCCAGGCATCAGTTGCGCCCACGCCTGTTCGCCGAATACGGCAGCGCCACCAGTTCCCACGGTGCGCCTTCCCTGGTGCCCGGAACGCCCGGAAACTCGGCCACGGTATCGCTGGCCGATGTCGGCACCGACGTCGAAGTGCACCTGACGCAGTGGCTGGCCGGCACCCTGTCGGTGGCGCAATCGGTTTACGACCACGGCGGCAACTACAGCCCCGACGGTCTGGCCAAGCGATACGTCTTCTTCCAGCTCGCGGCCAAATATTAAGCGCGCCCGGCAGGCGCGCCGGGCACAGACACTGCGCATAGGCGCGGCCGCCGGCACAGGAATCGTCGCCGCGCCTGCAAGTTTCATCAAACTTCGGCGACCCGGGCTTGTCAAAGGCTCGGTGCTCAAGGAAGAACACGATGAATCCACACCGGACCTCGCTGCCCGGCGCTGCTGGCGCTTGCTTCTCTAACCGCTACGCTCGCGTCGAACGCAGAGGCGCGCGCACGCGCATTGCGGGCTTCGATCCGCGCACGGCAAGGCTCTAGTCCCGTGTCGCTGCCGCGTTACGCCTCCCGCGGTCCGATCCGCTTCCTGCTGCATTACGTCGGCCGCAGGGCCATCAGTCATACCATCGTGCTGGTCTCGGTGCTGGCGGCAGTGGGCTGCGCGGTCGGTTCGCAGTACGCGGTCAAGCTGCTGGTCGATACGCTCGGCTCGGGCAAGCCCACCGATTTCGCGCTGTGGAGCGCGGTGGGCCTGCTGCTCGGCCTTGTAGCCGGCGACAACCTGCTGTGGCGTCTGGCCGGCTGGGTTTCCACCTATGCCTTCGTGGTGGTCGGCGGCGATATCCGGCTGGAGCTGTTCAACCATCTGTCCGGTCACGGCACGCGCTACTTCGTCGAGCGCTTTCCCGGCGCCCTGGCCGGGCGCATCACCGTTGCCGCCACCGCGGCCTGGACCATCGAAAGCTCGCTCACCTGGAACACCATTCCGCCCGGCATCGCGGTGCTCTCCAGCATCGGCCTGCTCAGCATCATCAACTGGAAACTGACCGCGGTGCTGGTGGTGGTGGTGGCGGTCCTCGGCGCCATCATCGGCCGTCTTGCGGCGAGCGGCCGCGACCTGCATCAGGCGTTTGCCGGCCAGGCCGCCAGCGTCAGCGGCGACCTCACCGACATCGTCTCCAATATCGGGCTGGTGCGCGCCTTCGGCGCAGCGGCACGGGAGCAGGCACGCCTGTCGCACAAGATCGAAAACGAAATGCAGGCGCAGCGCGCCAGCCTGCGTTCGCTGGAGCGGCTGCGGCTGTTTCACGCCTTCACCGTGTTCGCCGTCACCGCCGGCGTGCTGGCCTGGTCGGTCGAGCTATGGCGCCGAGGCCAGATCAGCACCGGCGATGTGGTGCTGACCACCACGCTGGGCTTCACCGTGCTGCACGCCTCGCGCGATTTCGCCATGGCCCTGGTCGACCTGGTGCAGCAGTTCGCCAAGCTGGGCGAGGCGGTGCAGGTGCTGGGACTGCCGCATGAGATGCAGGACACCGCCGAGGCTCAGCCGCTGGAGGTGCGGGGCGGCGCCATCGCCTTCCGCGAGGTCTCGTTCAGCTATCCCAGCGGCCAGCCGGTATTGAAGCTGTTCAACCTGGATGTGCCGGCGGGACAGAAGATCGGCCTGGTCGGGCGCTCCGGCGCCGGCAAATCGACCATACTGGCGCTGCTGCAAAGACACTACGACCCCGGCGGCGGCCAGTTGCTGGTCGATGGGCAGGACATCGCCGGGGTGACGCAGGAAAGCCTGCGCAATTCGATCGCGGTGGTGCAGCAGGACATCTCGCTGTTCCACCGCTCGCTGCTGGAGAACCTGCGCTACGGCAGGCCCGAGGCCAGCGACGAGGAAGTGTTCCGCGCGGTCGAGGCCTCGCGCTGCACCGAGTTCATCAACCGCCTGCCGCAGGGCTTCGACACCATCGTCGGCGAACGCGGCATGAAGCTCTCCGGCGG